>Ga0105160_1000758_pt1 | contig 14114 bp, 10 predicted proteins | sample GXS110809BmetaG_FD_89591 | JGI IMG/M metagenome (GOLD analysis project Ga0105160, IMG submission 89591) | Hot spring microbial communities from Gongxiaoshe hot spring, China to study Microbial Dark Matter (Phase II) - GXS 110809B | ecosystem: Environmental > Aquatic > Thermal springs > Hot... | reverse complement strand
CGCAAGTGGCAGGAATGGGAGACGAGAATTCGCGGAATCGTGCGAGAAGAAATGGACACGGCATTTGAGCGGAAGTGGCAAGAGTGGGAACCGAGAATTCGCGGAATTGTCCGAGAAGAAATGGATATGGCTTTTGAGCGGAAATGGCAGGAATGGGAGCCGAAAATTAGCAATATTGTCCGTAAAGAGATGAGAACGGGCATGGAAGAAGAATGGATACCGAAACTTAGGGAAATGTGGCGGGCAGATATTCGTGAAGAAACTCAACGCTTGTTTGAGGAGACTTGGTTGCCCAAACTGCAACTCATGTGGCGCAGCGACATCCAGCGCTTGGAAGAGCGATTCCAAGCGAGATTTGACACTTTACAAGTTCGCCTTGACACTATCTCGGAGACCGTCATCAGGTTCGTGGATTTCAGGATGCACGAGTGGGCTGAATTGGCAAAAGAGGTCAAAGAAATTCGTTCCGATTTAGAACAAGTGAAGGCTCAAGCGGGCTTAACAAAGGGGGAATGAACTGTGAGCAAGATAAGGTTGGCACGAACCGAGTTCATTGATTCGGGACACTACATCCCAGGTCACCCCAAATGCGGGCGACCGCACGGTCACACATATCGGATTGACATCATCCTTGAAGGTGACCCTGAAGGCGATATGCTTTTGGAGTTCGGTGAGTTCAAGCGAAGGGTTTGGGATGTCTTGCAGCGATACGACCATGTGATGCTCAACGAAGTGATGGAGGCTGTCCCGACTGTTGAGAATATTGCCGTTGAGTTGCACAGGGAACTCAAGAAAGTGCTGCCAGGGTTCAAGTTGAGGTTGAGAGTTTACGAAGGGGTTCGCAAGTGGGCAGAATACGGCGACGATTAAAAAACGAGGTGGCGTAACTTGCCCACCCTTTCCCGCTTAACGAGATTGCCCGAATGGATTCTTGAGAAAGTCCCCAAAAGAGCGAAGGCTGAACCTTTGCGCCGTGAACTTGAACTTTTGGGCATAAACACTGTTTGCCAAAGCGCCAGATGCCCCAACATTGGCGAATGTTTTTCACGGGGGACAGCGACTTTCATGCTTCTGGGCGAAACTTGCTCGCGCAAATGTGGTTTTTGCGCTATCAAAACAGGTCGCGGCGACCCCGTTGACCCTTACGAACCCGTGAAGATTGCGACGATGGTCAGCAAACTCAACCTGCGTCATGCCGTCATAACTTCTGTCACCCGTGACGATTTGCCCGATGAAGGAGCAAGTCAGTTCGCAAAAACTGTCAAAGCAATCAAGTTCTTGCGACCAGAAGTTACGGTCGAGGTTCTCACACCAGATTTTCACGCCCGTCGCAAACTAATCGCCGTCGTCGTTGATGCAAAGCCCGATGTCTACAACCACAATGTTGAAACAGTGCCGAGGTTGCAAAAACTGGCGAGACCGCAGGCAAGTTACGAACGAAGTTTGAAAGTGCTTGAAATTGTCAAAGAGTTAGCACCGACAATGCTGACCAAATCTGGATTGATGGTTGGATTGGGCGAGACAATGGACGAAGTTGTCCAAGTCCTGAAAGACCTTAGGGAAGTTGGATGCGACATCGTGACAATCGGTCAATATCTGCAACCGACGAAAAAACATTTGCCCGTCGTCAGGTATGTCACACCAGAAGAGTTCACCGAACTTGAACGCATCGGCTACGAACTTGGTTTCAAGTATGTCTTCTCAGGTCCGTTCGTCCGAAGTTCATACTTGGCGGACATCGCTTTTGAAAGCGCAAAACAGTTCTGTCAAGGTGGTGAACGATGATGGCAATTTACCGCGGCGTCGTCAAAAACGGCGTCATCGTCCTTGAAAATGGAGTCCAATTGCCTGATGGGACAATGGTTGAAGTTCGGGTAATAGACAAATCCAACAGGGCTAAGGCAATAGATCGGCTGTTGGCAACTCGCATACAAAAATTTGTCGGTTTTGATGAGATCTTGGAAGAGGATAGGCGCGAAAGAGAGGAGCGAATGGACAGATGGTTTTTCGGCAAGTAGAGGAAAGTGTGGTTGATTGCAGCGTTGCACTTAAGTGGAAGTTTGCAAATGAGCCATATCATGCGGAAGCAATAGAACTTTTGCTGGACATCCGATCAGGTCTTGTTGAACCCATAGCACCAGTTATCTTTGCTGCGGAACTTGGAAGCGCTTTGCTTCGGGCTACAAGACAGGGCAGAATTAACTATGATGAGGCACTGCAAGTTATGAACGACATTTGGGACATTGGGGTTGTTTTGCTCCCAGTCACTTTAGACCTTCTCGCAAGGGCTTACGAGATTGCTTTCCGCTACCAGCAAGGCTTCTTTGACTGCCTATATGTCGCTCTTGCTGAGGCAAGGGGAGCGGAGTTTTGGACGGGTGATCAGAGGCTTTTCAACGCTTTACACAACGCATTCTCGTTCATCCATTGGATTGGTGACTACAAACCGAAGCGACAGCAGCCGTGAAATTCCGCAGAGAGCAGATGAAATCTGCCCGAACTTTTGAACGCCCCAAACTTCGCTTCATCTTCAAAGGTGCATCCGCTGCGCTACATTTTCCTACAGCGACTTTTTGCGTCTCTTTTCCATGCAGGTGATTGGAGATGGCGCGTTGGGTTGCGCCCATTTTCGTTGCCGTTGCGTTCGTCGGGTTGGTAACAATTGGGATTTGGCAAGTGCGAAAACATCTGCCCAGACCTGAAGAGTGGGCAAGGCTTTTGGAGTTGGAGTTGTCAAAAACTTTGGCTGTGCCAGTGAAAGTCGGGAGCGCCGATATTGGGCTGACAGGAGCAGCAATCAAAAACTTGCAAATCCAACCAGACCCACGCTCGCCGACTGGATACATCTTGACAGTCCCCCAAATCCAACTTCGTTGGTCATTGGGGCAAATTCTACGACCTTCGCAGTGGAAGCAAATGGTTCGCGCTCAAGTTGAGCAAACCCTTCACCAAATTATCGTCACAAATGCAACCCTTTTCCTTTGGCGCGACCGAACGGGACAATGGAACATCCAGCCTTTCATTGCCCAAAAACCAGAAAGACCAGCAGCACGAATCCCGATTTTGCGCATAAGGGAAAGCACCTTGATTCTCGGCGATGAAACATTGCCTTTGCCGAACGGTTTGCCGTTTCGTTTGAAGTTGGTGAATGTTGAGGCAACGGTTCAGCCCGTTGAACTGGGGACTCGCATTGAAGCGAGCGGTCAAATCCTTCCGCCACTTGGAACATCTGACAGCCAAGCGAACTTGACTATCGTTCAAATAGGCGATGAAACTGGTCGGGAAACGCACGGTCGGTTCGTTGCGACAAACATCCGCTGCACTGCTCTTCCAAAACAAATGCAAACTTTTGGCAACGGTTATCTCAATTTAACGGATGGCACAATTACGGAATTTCTGCTCAACTGGCATCAAACTGACAGGGAAACCAATTTGAGCGGATCAGCAAAGTTTAAAGACGCTGTGTTCAAATTGCGCGGCATGAAAACCGCGACTTTGAGCCCGTTGCAAGCGTCGCTTTCTTTTTCGCTCCTTTTGACCCAAAAACAAGTCCGAAACTGGTACTTGACAGTTCGCACGATACAGTCTCACCCGCAATTTGGTATCGGGATGCTCGCTGCCGAAGGTGGGAGAAACTTTTGGCGGGTTAGATGGCGAGGCGAAAATTTGCCAATCAGCACATTGCGTTTGCTCTCGCCACAGCCTATCCCACTTCACGACGGGAATTTAAGCGGTCATTTTTCGGTTGAAACTCGGCAGGGAAGGAATCGGGTTGATGCTGACTTGACAATTCGCAAGACTCAATTCCGCCCATTCAGTGACCTACAAAAATTGAAAATCCCAATTGTGCCAATTTCCTTCGCTGATGCAAAAGTCAGCGTTGAACGAAAAGGCAACCGATGGAGTGGGAGCGCTGAAATTTCTGCGAAGAGCGAAATGGGACGAGCCAACGCCCAAATTTGGGTGAACGGCAAAGAAGGGAGAGCGAAAACGCAAATTGCAAACTTGAAACTCAAACCCTTTAGTTCGCTGGTCTTGAACCTAACCCCAGCCCAGTTTCGCTCATACTTTAGGCTTTGGGATGGGTTGGTCTCTGGCAAATTCACTGTTTCGTGGCGAGGGCGAAAGGTGAGGCTTGAGGAGTTAGACGGGCGAGTTCACCAAGTTGCAATTGTTGGCGACCAAACCCCACCTTTGCGCTTGAACGCTCAAGCCAGATTTGACGGCAAAACAATTCGCCTGTCCCAAACACAAGTCCGACTTGACAGCAACGCTTTTGCGGTTTTGAGCGGACAGGCAACAATTTCTCAGACTCCCATGTGGCAAGTTCAAGGTCAAATTTCATCAAGTGCGATGGAGCGATTGATGGCTTGGGCGAAAGCGAAATGGAACTTGCCAGTTCACTTGCTTCACGGAGGTCAAACGCGAGTAGGCGTGGGAGGCGTCGGAACTCAATGGCAAGTTCAATTGGCTTGGACCGAACCTTTGGGCATTTTCAATTTGCAGGGCTTTGCGTGGCAAACGAACTTTGACAGGTTGAGTTTGTTTGCAACTCCGAGAGGGGCATTTGTCGTCGTCAACGAAGCCGTAGCCAAAACATTAACCCCGAGCGCTAAAACCCCAAATGTGGCTTGGCAGTTGCTTGATGGAATTAGATTCAGCGAATGGACTTTGACTTGGGACGAAAAGCGACGAAATTTGATTGCCTTCGGTTCTGTCGCAATCCCACGAGTTGACCTTGACGGAATTGAAATCCGCGACGGAAGAGCCGATTTGGAGTTTTCACTTGGTATAACTGGCAAGCCTTCAGCGGAACTTAGAGCACTCAATTTGAAGGCGAAAACCTTGAGTGGAGAGTTAAGCGCTGGACAACTGATTTTGCTCGTCAACGACGAGAACGATTTTACGCTCAACACTTTGTTCTGTTTCCGAGACAGCGAAATCGGTGAGTTGGTCAAGTGGCTAAAGAAACGCAACGATTTGGACTTCTCCGCAGAAGGTCGGTTCAGCGGTGAAGTTGCCGTAAGCGCCGTAGCGAGTTCGCAACAAGTTGCAAAACGAAGTGGCTTGAAGTCAGGAAGCGGTGATAGAAGTCCACAACGAAGCCCTGAAACTCTGTTGACATTGAAAGCGACTTTTGTCGGAAGCGTTTTAGAACCGAAAGCGTGCAACAGTGATTGGAAGGCGAGCGGGAAAAAGTTGACGCTGACAGCATTGACAATTTCTGCAGAACGGGCAAACGCTCAATGGTCGTTCCGACAAATCGCTGGCGAAGGGATTGGGCAGGAGTTCGTGTTGAAAGCGAATGAGCGTGAGTTGCGAGTTGAGCGGTTGCAGTTGCAAAGTGTTGCCAAGCAAACGAATGAAGGTTGGTTCTGGGACTTTCGGCTACCACAAATTCAAGTCTTAGGCGGGACGATAAACGGGCAAGTTTACACATCTCCAGATCGCGTGGAAGGTCGTTTCAGTTTCGCTAAATTGGATGTTTCTCAATTGTCAAGGCTTGTTGACCTGAAACTTCGTGAAGGTTCTCTGGAAGGGAAAGGTTCGGGCTGGTTCAATTTTGAAGCAAACAAAGAAAGCGAAGGCTGGAAAGGCGATTGGGAAGGTGCTGCGTTGTTGGAAGAAGCGAATTGGCAGGACTGGAATGTCAAGATATCGGGGGCTCGCGCTAAAGGGCGATTTCTCGCTGACGAAAAAATCAACTTGAAGCAAATGAGCGGAAAAGTTGAAGGCATTCACATCCTTTCCGAGGACGGTCAAGCGGTCTTGGACGGCGAATTCGCTCTCCGTCAAGGTCTCGGCTTAGTTTCGCTTCAGGGCAAATGGACAGGGTTATCGCTGAGGCGGTTGAGCCGAAAGTTTGACTTGCCAGTTCAATTGCAAGGACTTGCTGAAGGGACATTGAGAATCTTGTGGGATGGGAAGTGGCAAATTGGAGGGACAGTGAAGTCGCAAGCAGTTGCAGTCGGAGAATCCGCAATTTGGCGTGATGTTTCGGGAGAGTGGTTCTGGCAAGATGACGCGGTGCAAATCAAGCAAGCGAAAGCGAAATGGAACGACGGGACATTGGTGGCGGAAGGAACGATCAGAACTTCATCCGATTTTCCCATCAATTTGACAGTTCAAGGGGACGAACTTGCTTTGTCCGATTTGTCCCAGTTGCTCCAAGAGTGGGAATTGCCCTTGAGCGATTGGCGTTGGTTCGGGCGGACAGATGTGAAGGTTTGGGTGAGCAAAGCGAACGGGCAATTGCGGGTGACCGTTTCTCTTGATGGGCAACAAGTTAGGTTGGGTTTGGCTGAGTTGGGAGAGGCGAGACTTGACTTGACAGTTGATCGGAAAACGCAAAAAGGAAAAGCATCGGTTTCGGCGCAAGGAATTGTCAATTTGAGACGAAACGGGATGGTGGTAACTGCCGAGTTTGATGGGACTCAACCGAACTGGCAAGTCAGTTGGCATGGGGGCAATATACCCATCGCTACCTTGCGGGCAGTTGTCAGGGAATGGCAGCAACGAAGTGGAGAAGTTGACACCTTTGAGCAGTGGCTGAAATTGCCTGTGACGGGGGGGGTTTGGACCAAAGGGCAAGCGTCTTTTGGCGGAAATCAAGTAACTAACTTGCAAGCAACCGTTTCCGTTCCGAACTTGCGAGGCATAGGGGATGCTTCAACTCAGGCGAACTTGACAATTCTGCGGGCTGGGGAAACATGGACTGTGCGATTGGACGAATTAAAGCAAGGAAATGCCAACGCTTTTGGTTCTATTGCTATCGCCGATGATGGGAAGTTAACAGGCGAGTTAACGATGAACCAAGTTCCGCATGAATTGGCGGCGAGTTTGCTTGCCTTGTTTGGTGTCAAGGTGGAAGACAAATCAATGCCAGAAGGTTCGTTGAGCGCCCATTTGAAACTTGCTGGAAATCGCGATAGCCCTGTCGTTGAAGGGACATTGCAAGCCAGTGAAGTATACTGGCGAGGTTGGATGATGAGGCAAATTTTCGTCCGCCGCTTTGAAGTGCGAGATGGGGTTTTGAGGATAAACAAGGGCGATGGCGTGGTTCGTTGGAGGACGGATGCATCACTGGCTTCATTTTGGGGTTGGGCAGAGTTAAGGGACAAAAGGCGAATGCAGTGGCAAATTGAATTGCCACCAACTTCCCTTGACGCAATGCTGCCACCAGATTTGCCCTTGCAAATTGAACGCGGGTGGTTAAGCGGTTCTCTCTCTTTGCAGGGAAGTTGGAAAGAGCCAAGTTTGAAAGGTTCGGTTGAGATTGTGGCGGACGAAATTGATTTTGCACCTTCAAATTCACTACCTGAACCTGTTGAACCCTTGACAAAATTGAAAAACCTGCGCTGCCAGATTGTGGCTGATGGACGAACGGCGAGGCTGACGAAATTTGAGGCTAATTTCGGCAGCGGAAAAGTGACTGGAGACGGATGGCTGGAACTCGGTGAAGGGGGATTGCAAAATCTTTTCGCCAACAAGGGCGATTTTAGAATTAGGCTGCACGGGCTGCAAACTGATTGGAACGGAACGAGTTTGAACTTGCGAACTGTCGCTTTGAGAGGCGATTTGAGCGAGAAAGGGTTTGGGCTCTTTGTTGAACAAATGAAGGGTGACGGGTTGGAAATGCAAGGGGGCGCACAGTGGCGACGAATTCCCTCAAATGGGTGGTCGTGGCTTTCTGAAGGGAATTGGGACTTGAAACTTCAAGTTGACGGATTCCGATGGCAAATTAAAGGGGCAAAAGGAAAACTTTCTGGCTACCTTGCGCTGAAATCTGATCAAGCAAAAGAACCCCCGACTTTGAAAGGAAACTTGACAATCCATGACGGCGATGTGTTGCAACTGCCAGTGGTTGCAACTGGTGGCGATGGTAAATGGCAACTTCCGCAAGCCATGAAACTCGCTTTGAGATTGGAAGTTGGAGACAGGTTCTTCCTGCGCAACCCACAGGCGTCTTTGCTTTTGGACGGCGAACTTTCCCTTGCCGGCGACTTGAGTCAGCCCAGAGTTGAGGGGGAGTTGAGAAGTCAGCGAGGGACTTTGAGGCTACCAGCGTCGGTTTTGACAATCACTGACATGAGCGTTCGGGTTGCTTATTCAATTGACCCGCTAACCCGCCGATGGATTGGGACCGCTCGGATGAGGGTTGAAGGCGAGACCCAACTTGACATTCACCGAATTTTGTTCACCGTTTCCGGTCCAGTTGATGAGCAATCGCAGCGGCTCGGAATTCTGCCCAGCGTCACAATGCTGGCAATCCCCCCTTTGCCCGAACAAACAGCCTTAGAACGCATGTTTGGATTGGGGCTGGCTCAACTCAGCGAAGCCTTGACAAATTGGCATCAACTTTTCTCAGGCGCTTTCGTTCAAAGTTTCATGGGCAACATACTCGCACCGGTTACTGAACCAATCGCTCAGGCTCTAAGGTGGACGGAGTTGAGCGTCATCCGCGAACAAACAACAGGAAAGCAATGGTTGAGGCTTGGCATCCCAATAGCATCTCGCTTGCATGTTCTTTGGCGGCAAGGGTTCTCGCCTGCTGACCCTTCAGCACTGGAAGTGCAATACTATTTGGGCAAGCGAACATCGGTCACAGTTATCAAACGAGAACGGGAGCAAGCGGAAATTCGCGTCCAAACTTCTGTTCGGTTCTGACTTCAATCTTGGCATGGAGCGTGGTGAAAGTCGTGCGGAGAGGACAAAAAGTGCCGTTACAATCAACGGCTTCGGTCAACAAGCCACCTTTTGACGAAGTCATTGACAGATATTACGATAAGGTGCTCAATTTGGCTTTCAGGCTGATGGGCGACAGGGAAGAGGCTCATGACTTGGCTCAAGAGGTTTTCATTCATGCATACCAAGCCTATGACCGCTTTCGCGGCGAGTCGGAAGTGTTCACATGGCTTTACCGCATAACTGTCAATTTGGCTAAAAACCGATACAAGCAACTCCAACGCGAAAGGGAGCACCGTTGGGAAGTCCTTGAAGAGACCGACGAGGAAGAAGAGGAAGTTGAACCATTTGAGTGGGAAGACACTAAACTTTCGCCAGAGACGCTGCTTGAGCAAAAGGAACTCGCTGAAGCAATTCAAAAAGCCATTGACGAATTGCCAGAAGACCAGAGGGTGACTTTGGTTCTGCGGGACATTGAAGGTTTGAGTTACCGGGAGATTGCCCGCATTCAGGGTTGCTCCGTTGAGGCGGTCAAGTCAAGGCTTTTCAGGGCGAGGTCAACGCTTCGCAAGAAATTGCGCCCATTTTTGGAAAAGTGAACAAAAGCGAAGTCGGTCGGTCTAACCTTAATGGAACTTGGCGCTTAAACCTTAAGGTTTTGGAGGGTCAAGTCATGGTGCGATGGATGATGTTGATTCCTGTCCTGCTACTTCTCTCGCCAATCCTTTCTGCTCAGGAAGTAGAGGGGCGGGAGGTGGCTGAAATCCGAATTGAAGGCAACAAGGAAGTGCCTTCGGAGAGCATTTTGATGGTCATGGATACAAAGCCGGGAATGCCTTTTTCAATGGCGAGGTTGATGAAGGATATTGATGCAATTTACGACATGGGCTTTTTCTCTCAAAGACCTGTCGTGCTGCCAATGCTGACACCTGAGGGTCGTTTGATTTTGGTCGTTCGCGTTTTTGAAAACCCAGTGGTCAAAGACATCGTTTTCAAGGGCAACACCGCCATCCCTTCGGAAAAGTTGAAAGCGGTCATGCAAACTCAGCCGGGCAAAATTTTAAACTTCCACGCTTTGCGCCGGGATTTGCAGCGCATTGGAGACCTTTACATTGCCAACGGATACATTGCACAACCCCAAGCCCCTGACATCCTTGAAGATGGCACCATCGTCATCCCGATTCAAGAGTTGAGGGTCGTTAGCGTCAAGATTGACTTGGGGCAAAAGCCCAAAACGAAGGAGAAAGTGGTTCGGCGAGAGTTGAAGTTGAAGGAAGGGCAACTTTACAACCAACGCGTCATTGAGGAGGACCGCCGGAGGCTTTTCTTGCTTGACATCTTTGAGGAAGTCATAGTTGAGCCGAGAGATGTCGTTGACCCGCAAACGGGAGAATTGGGAGTGGAAGTTACCTATCGGCTGAAAGAGAAGAAGACGGGAATGGCGAACATCGGTTTGGGTTACAGTTCCCGTGAAGAAATTGTCGGCTACGCTGCTGTTCAGGACACCAACTTCCGGGGGCTGGGGCAGCACCTTAGGTTGATGGTTGAGTTTTTTGACCGCAAAGGCTTTGACTTCTACTACTACCGACCATGGATTGACAACAAGCGAACGGGTTTCGCCATTAACATCTTTGACCGCAGTTTTTACCGAGAGCCCACAACTGCTTTGGTGCTCGGCGGGGGGCAGGGAACAATCACGGAGGATTTACTGTTCTCTGAAATTCGCCGTGGAATAAGGCTTAGCGCCCGTCGCCCAAAAGGCGATTACTTCTGGCATGAATTGAAACTTCGCACCGAGCGCGTTTACTTTCAGCAGCGGAGGATTGTCGGTGGAACCGTTGAACAAATTGGAGGCAAAGCGGATCAAGGTTGGGTAACAGGCATAGCATACAGTCGTTTACTTGATACCCGCGATTTTCCGTTAGACCCATCTCGCGGCACTTACTTTGAAAGTGAACTGGAGTTGGCTCCCAAGTTGTTTGGGGATTCTCGCTCTTTCGCCAAATTGCTTCTTGACTGGCGCCGCTATATCCCGCAAGGCAAAAACACGGTGTTCGCTTCCAGACTTTTGATCGGAACCGCCATCGGTTCTGTCCCGATTTTTGAAAACTTCTTCGTCGGCGGCGCTGAAACCCTTCGCGGCTACACTATTGACAGGTTTGTCGGTCGGAACATGGTGGTCTTTAACGCCGAATTGAGGAGACGCATCCGAAAGGAAATGCAAGGTGTCCTTTTTGTGGACATCGGCGACGCCTTTGGCGGTCCGAACTCTTTAGACCTGAAAGCGGCTCAAGCGGGAGCACCAAAGCGGCGCGACGCTTTAAGGCTAAAAGTCGGTTACGGGTTCGGTGTTAGGTTCGTGACGCCTTTCGGGCTTTTGAGGTTTGATTTCGGTTTCGGCGAAGAGGGGCAAAGGACGCACTTTAGTGTTGGCTCTGCTTTTTGAGTTTGCAAGTTCGTTTAACGGATGAAGTCGCAAATCACAACATCACACGATAAGGAGTGACTGAAGATGCGCCGATGGATTTGGTTGTCTCTTGTCTTAGGTTTCCTTCTGAGTTTAACGGCGTGGCGTGCAATGACCTTTGATGCACAAAATCAACCCGTCACTTTGGGCTTGGTTAACATGGAAAAACTCATTGCCAACTACCAAGCCCTTAAGCAAGACGACGAGCAGTATCGCCAAACTGTCCAACGCCGTCAAAAGATGCTGGAAGTCAGAGCCTTGCTGGAAGCAAAAGAATGGGAGGAACTGGATAACTTGGAGCAAAAGGAAGCGGAAGGGAAACTGACTGATGCGGAAAGGAAGCGACTGGAAGAATTGCGGAAAATATCCGAGCAACGGTTCACCGAACTCCAGCACCTGCAACTCAAGGAGAGCAAAACGGATGAGGAGCGCAAGCGGCTGGAATACTTGCTGAACTTGCAAAACTCCAACCGAGAGAAGTTGCAGAAACTCATGCAGAAGTTTGAAGAGGAACTGGCGAAACTCAATGAAGTCTTGACAGCGCGCCATCGCGACCGAATTAGGGAAGCCGCAAAGCAAGTGGCACAGCAACTCGGGTTGAAGATGGTCATTATCGCCGACGACGATTTGGTTCTATACGCTGAGCCGAGCCTTGATGTGACGGATAAGATGCTTGAAATCCTGAACTCAAGCAAGTGAACTTTGAGGTGAGGGATTATGAAGCGGGCACTGTTTGCGGTGGCGTTGGTCAGTTTTTGCTTGACATTTTTGTTGTGGCAACGAAGTTCATCGTCAGTGCAGGGTCAATTGAAGATTGGGATTTTGAACAGTGCCCGCATAGCCAGAGAGATTCAAGGCATTGCTGAGTTGAGGCGAACTTACGATGAACAGCGCCGCGCGTATTTGGAACTCATCAACCTGCGCCAAAACTTCTTAATGCTCACTGGCTTGGAGTGGGTGGACTTGAGACGACTGCTCAGCCGACCGCAACGGACGAAAAGCGAAGAGCAACAAATTCAGCAGTTACGCCGAATCTCCCTTGAGCGCGAGGCGGAGTTACAAAGGTTGCAACAAACCCCACCAGACAAACTCACACCGCAAGAGCGAACAAGGTTAGAGCAGTTGACACAAATTTGGAAGGAAGCGAGAGCCGAAATTGAACAACTGAAAAACCTGATGGACGAAGAAATGAAGCGGGTTGAGGAACAACTGAACAAACTCGTTGACGAAAAACTTCAGGAGGCTGTCCGAAAAGTCGCTGATGAAAAAGGGCTTGACATGGTGCTTGACAAAAGTGTTGTTTACTTCGTTCGCGGCGATCTCGTTGATGTGACCGAAGAAGTCCTCTCCAATTTGACGCAGGCGATCCAATCGGGCGGGCAAACGACACAGAACGGGAAGCAAACAGAGAAGGAAGCGAAACAGTGATGATGCGACGAAAGTGGATGTTTGCACTGATTTTCGTCGCCATTAGCAATCTGCAGGGGCAAGAAACTGTCTTTGTGAATTTGGAACAGTTGGCTTCACTTCACCCAGCGTGGCAACTTGCAGACTCAATCAACCGCAAACCCAAGCCCGCCGTTTTGTCTTGGACTCCGCCTACACTCTCCTTGACAGAATTACCCTTCCTTGCTCCGGCACCGCAAGTCCTTCAAGTGTCTGAGTGGTTTGAAGAGCAAAAGCGCAGGTGGGCAAGGGAGTTAGAATCCCTTCAAAAGCAACAACAAACTATGGCTCGGCAAATATACCTGCTTCTGCCACCTTTACCTGTTCTTGACCCCGTTGCCCGCTGGAAGTTTACGGTTCAGCAGCGCGAGAAACAGGCATCAGAACGGGTTAGGTTGAACTTGAGGCTTTCATTCGCCGATATGCTGCCGCCAGAAGAGAAAGCCGCTTTGGAACTGCGCAAGAAGGAGTTGGACGCAGAACTTGAACCCCCGCCGGCTGTTCCGCAGCCGATTTTCGTCCCAATCCCACCGACCGAAAAATTTGACTTGACACCGCCTTCCCCTTTGACTGAGCCGCAAAAAGTTCTTGACCTTATCTCTCCAACGCCTCTTCCAACCAGACAAACTCAACTCGTTCAAATTTCAGGCGTTAGCGATTTGGGCTTGCAATTGCTGGCTGACAAGGCGATGACGACTTTGCGCTCAATTGCCTTTGAAGCGGCAAAAAACTTTGTTGTTGCCTATGCAAAGCAGAAAGGTTGGAAAGTTGCTTTTTCGTTCCAACCAAACCTCCCCGATGCCACTGAAGAAGTCAAGAGGGCATGGCAAAAGTGGCTTAAAAGTCTTCAGCCAAAGGAGTGAGGCGATAAGATGGCGCGGACAAACTTCCCTTTCCCGATCCCCTTGAAGTTTGTTTGCGAAACTGTCAATGGCGAACTAATCGGTGACCCAGAAACTCTTGTAGTGGGCATAAGTGAGCCTCAAAGCGCTCAATCAGGCGACTTGGTCTTTGTCTGGTCAAAAACTTTTGCCGAACAAGCCTTTACAAGTCAAGCGGCAGCGGTCGTAACTTTGAAGGAATTTGCTCGTCCCGAAAAGCCCCACATAATCGTCCCTAACCCTCGCTTGGCGATGGCTGTCTTGCTTGAGAAAATTTTTCCGCCCGCAACCTTTCCAGCGCGAATTAGCCAGACAGCGATAATCGGCAAAAATGTGAAGTTGGGGAAAGATGTGTTTGTTGGAGATTACGCCTTCATCGGTGACGATGCCGTGATTGGCGATGGAACCGTAGTTTACCCGCACGCTTACATTGGCAATCGCGTTCGGATCGGTTCTCAATGTCGCATCTACCCGCATGTCACGATTTACGACGATGTGATAATTGGTGACCGAGTAATTGTCCACGCTGGTGCCGTGATTGGTAAAGAAGGCTTTGGGTTCGTATGGGACGGCGAACGCCATCATCGGGTTCCGCAGGTAGGCACAGTTGTGATTGAGGACGATGTTGAAATTGG
>Ga0105160_1000757_pt1 | contig 14131 bp, 10 predicted proteins | sample GXS110809BmetaG_FD_89591 | JGI IMG/M metagenome (GOLD analysis project Ga0105160, IMG submission 89591) | Hot spring microbial communities from Gongxiaoshe hot spring, China to study Microbial Dark Matter (Phase II) - GXS 110809B | ecosystem: Environmental > Aquatic > Thermal springs > Hot... | reverse complement strand
TATCTACCCAGACAGCTCGTTCGCGTCGTCGGTCGTACGCGTTTTCCGGCGATTCGCCACGATCGAGGTCGCCGATGTCGCGAGCCCACACCCAGGAGATTTGGTAAGCGAGCCCCTGTCGGAAACGACGTTCGGCTTCCACGTTGAGGGAGTGGTACTGATGACCCGCACCGTTGGTGACGTAACTGATGGCTGGATACTTCGGGAACATACGCGGCTTTTCCCAATAGGGGCGCTCGTCAGGCACCGGTTGGTTGATGTTGTAGCTCCACTCGCCCTGCCGCGTGTTCGTGCCGATGTAGGAGATCCGGAAACCGGTATCCCAGCGCTCATGTTCGATGGTGAAGCTGTATTGCATGCTGTAAGGGGTCCGAATGTCACGGTTTACCGCTGCGGGAATGCTCACTGTGCTGGGACCGCCGATCGTGTCCGGAAACACCCTGGGTAAAATCACGGTTGGCGTCGGCGTAGGGTTTGTGTAACTGGGCTCACTGACCACGAACGGAACTCCGCCAGCACTGAGCGCCCGTGGCACCACGTCAAAGAACACCCCGTAGCCGCCGCGGATGACCGTCCGCTCGCCGAACGGTCGCCAGGCGAAACCGATGCGCGGGGCCACATTGTTCCGATCCGTGTTCAACAACAGCTCCCGGTGGTAACCGGCCGAGCTCGCAGCGATCACGTCCACGTAACCCAGAGGCATGAGCGGGCTGACACGCCGCAAACCTTCATCGGGAACCACGATCTTACCTGTGCCAATATCGAACAGCGCTTGCATGCCTGACTCTTCATTCCAGGTGGGCTTGAGCTCGTAACGAACGCCGAGATTGAGCGTCAGGCGGCGAGTGACGCGGAACTCATCTGTGACGAAGAAGTTGTATCCCCAGCGATTGCGGTCAATGAGCACCGGTGGGAATGCACGGTATGAGGTGGTCGGAATCCCATAAAGGAAGTCTGCGTAAGGGTGTCCGGTGAAGCGGTTCGAAAACACAGCCCTTCCGAACAGGTTTTCACTGGCTTGGCGGTCTTGGAAGTTGACCCGATCCAGGATAAATCCGCTTTTTATGCTATGCCGGCCCCGGTACCAGTTCAGGTGCTGCTGGAATTGTTGCGCGAAGTTCCGGAACCCCGGATGGCGCCACTGGGTCTGGGTGATGCGCGTCAGTCCTAGACCGGAGAAACTGACGTCAAAGATGCCGTTGATGTCCGGGAGGTTGGGTGCCAATCCCACCAGCCCGAGCTCCCGCACCAGCTCCAGGCCGCGCACGGGACCGTTGCGGGGGTTGTTGTTGAAGGCATAACCCCAGCGGGTTTCGGAAATCAAATTCGGCCGGATGTTGTGGGTATAAGAAGCATTGACCGCGCGGACATTGCGCGTCTGCCAGCGGATGCCAACTGTGGGAAGGTTTGCCTCCCAGGCTCGGCTGTGGCTGCGGTCCCAGGTGTATCGCACAAACAGGAACGACCTGTCTGTGAAGCGGTGGTCGATGCGCGCCGTCCAATACGTACTCGGGTTGAATGGCGCAATCTTCTGTTCCACATAGTTGTTGGCCTTGAAGACGTTTGGGTCGCCCACATTAGGCAATGGGTAGAAGCGCTCCTGAATCTTCAAGGCCACAGGATTCAGCTGCGAGGCCGGGATGCGGTTTCCCGGAAGAGGCTGGCGCGTGAACGGATCCCGAACGACCGTGCCAGGCAACTCCCGCGAGAAATCGCCACTCCGCCAAGGCACCGTCGGAACCGTCGGGTTCAGCAACTGGTGAGATGTGCTGCTGCGGGAGGTCTCGAACGAGAAGAAGAAGAACGTACGGTTGTGGCCGTCGTAAAGCTTGGGTAACCACACGGGGCCACCTATGCTCCCACCTGGCCAGTGCCGTACCCCTGTGGCCCGTTGAGGGGCGAACGGGTTACGCGCTCGGAACCATGGCGTCACATAGTAGTCGAACAAACTTCCGTGGAGCTCGTTGCTGCCACTCTTGGAGATTACGGTCACCTGTCCGATCGCACCAATGTCGGCCGAGTTGTTGGCCATGTCTACGCGGACTTCGGCGTAACTCTCGATGTAGTCCACCAGCGGGCTGATCTGCGTACCGTCGTATCCATTCGATACAGTGATGCCATCGATGGACTGATCGGACTGGTTGATCCGGCTCCCGGCAAAGCGCCTGGCCGCTTGCCCGCTAGCCTTTACCACCGCCGGCGAGATGATGAGGAACGAGTACAGCGAGCGTGTGTTCAAGGGCAACGAAAGCAGTTGGCGGGCGTCTTTGGAGTCCCCGATGCGGGCTGTTTCAGCTTCGATGAGTGTGGCGCCCGCAGAGACCTCCACAGTGACTTCCACCGTGCCCACTTCGAGTCGAACATCCAGCCGCCGTTGATCCCGGGCTACCAACTGCACGTCCCGAGCTAGGAACTCGCGGAAGCCCGGTGCAGTCACCCGCACGGTGTAAGTGCCCTCCCGAAGTTGGGAAAGCGTGTAATACCCGACCTCGTTGGTGGTGGCCGTGTACTTGTAACCTGTGGCCACGTGCGTGGCTTCGACCGTGGCGCCGGGAACCACCGCCCCGGCTGGGTCGGTCACAGTCCCGCTAATGCTTGCAAAGGTCGTCTGGCCATACGCTACGCTTCCCAACGAGGCGAACAGTCCAAATAGGATGAGTAGGCTGGTTCGCTTCATAGGCCCCCCTTTTTGCGTAAGACCGAGCCGTCGCGCGGCCTTCAGTTAACCCCTAGTTGGCGTCCAAAGAAAATATACTGGCTTGCTCCACTCAGATCAATAGATTTCTTGCTCCTCGTGCAGTCTCCTAAGCCCAAGGGGCAACCGAGCGAGCTTTGGGCTCTCTCGGCCCCGGGGGCTTCGGGTTCGGGGTGAGCAAAGGCTTCCTGCCTGGTTGCGCCGTCCGCAGAGCGAGCTGAGGTGCTTTTTCAAGGCGGCAATGCCAAGCCACCAACCAACCTCGATCCAACCCTGCCAATCGCGCTGAAGACAGCAGTTTCAGCGAAGGTGCCCGCGAGAAAGAATTTCCTTGCGGTAGCTCGGGGCCCTATGCGGCTTATTCGGCCAGCGCATTTGCGTTATAGGTACAGCAGCACTAAGCTGGTTGGGTTGTTACTGTGATCGAGACCGTCCCACGGAGGCGATCATGTCGGAATTCCCAGGACGTTTGCCGCTGATCGGCGAAGATGCACCGCCATTTGAAGCCGAGACTACGCAGGGTCCAATCAAATTCCCGGACGACTTCCGCGGCAAATGGGTGATCTTCTTTAGCCACCCGGCCGATTTCACCCCGGTCTGCACCACCGAGTTCATCACCTTCGCTGCCATGCAGGAGGAATTCCGTGCCCTGAATTGCGAATTGCTCGGCTTATCCATCGACAGCACCTTCAGCCACATCGCCTGGCTGCGCACGATCAAAGAGAAGATTGAATTCCGGGGAATGAAGGGCATAGAGGTGAAGTTCCCCGTCATCGCGGACCTGACCATGGAGATCTCCCGGAAATACGGGATGCTACAACCGGCCGCTAGCACGACCCACGCCGTACGAGCGGTGTTCATTATCGACCCGCAAGGGAAAATCCGGGCGATTCTTTATTACCCACTGACCACCGGGCGAAACATGCAGGAGATCAAGCGTCTGCTGATCGCGCTGCAAACGGCTGATGCTTATGGTGTGGCTACGCCTGCGGACTGGCAGCCCGGCGATGAAGTGATCGTCCCGCCACCTCGGTCGTGCGAGGCCGCCGAGCAGCGCGTCAAGAGCCCTGAGGAAGGGGTGCGGTGTGTCGATTGGTTCCTTTGCTTTAGGCGATTGCCCTGAGGGATGGAGTCTGTGGGTGCCTGAACTTCAGTGGTAAAGCCAGCACTGACGGTTAGACGGCCCGGTGTGGATGGCCTAGCCGCGATTGCGAGCAGAATGCCTCAGTCTCGGCACCCCCCATCGCCATCGGAGGTCTACTCAACGTCCACGGTTTCTCGAGCCCCTCACAGCGCGGAACATTACGTTGACAACGGGCGTGGAGGAGTCCGAGGCGGGGTCAGTCGTCAGGTGGTCACCCGGATGAGTAGCTGCAACAGCCGATGCGCCAGCACCAGGAGCACTAGCGCGCTCAGAAAGATGACCAACCCCTCGGCAAAGTGGAAAAACCCTTCTGCCAGTTGAGGGTTGACTTGGGTGAGCAGCCCCGTGATGGATACTCGGAGGGAGTTCGCGAACACGGCGATCGGAACAGTCAATACGAACAGAGTCACTCGTACCCATCCGCGCCGTTCCAAGAAGTAGCCGTAGACCAGTGCCAGAAAGCCCAGCGAAAGCAACGATCGGATACCAGAACAAGCTTCGACGACGGAAAGCCGCTGGTTGGGCAACTCCAGGATGTTACCTTCGCGCAGCACCGGGATGGCCAGTAGCGACAAGGTAGCTTCGGCCATTCGGCTGGCGAGTAATTGCAAGGGAAACGTGATCTGGTTATAAAGAATTGCGGGTAACGGGATCATGAACATCAGCAGCAGCAAGGGGAAAGCCAGCGCCCGGATCAAGCTCCATCCGCCCAGGTAGAGCAAGGCCCCACCGAGGCTGAGCAAGAAGGCCGTACGAGCGAGGAAAAGCTCAGCGCCCAATACAGCTACGTACAGCTGGGCGGCCGCCCACGCCATGACCACCAAGCCCAATCGGGACCGCCGCACAGGCAAGCGAGCGAGCTCGTGGCGTCGACGCCAGACAATGTAACCACTGACCAGCGGCACCAGGAAGCCGTGGCTGACGTTCTCATCGATGATCCAGTCGCGCACCAATAGCTTCAGTACCGGAGCGTAAGCAAGGCCCAGGCAGAGCCCAATGACGAGCACAGTCACCCACGGGAAGGCTGCGGTGCTACCACTCGCGGCAGTCTCCGCTAATGTGTCATGAGGCGATTCGGGTAGTCTCTGCTGCGGTAGATGGGGCTGCTGGTCGGGTTTCATGCCAAATCCGTGCGTGCCTGGTGAAAGGCCCGATGGAGTTTTTCCCATGTGGCGGACAAATCCTCCGGCAATACCCGGGTCTCCCCTACGGTGGTCATGAAGCTGGTGTCGCCGACCCACCGGGGGACGACGTGCATGTGGATGTGATCAGCCACACCTGCACCAGCACATGCTCCAAGGTTCATGCCTACGTTGAACCCATGGGGCTGGTAGATCGAGCGCAAGTGGGCAATGCACTCGCGGGTAAGCAAGATCAACTCAACGACGGTCTCTGGCTGGGCTTCTTCCAGGGTGGCCACGTGTTCGTATGGAGCAATCATCACATGGCCGTTATTGTAAGGGAAGAGGTTCAACAGGACGAAATTCCGCTCGCCCCGAAAAACGACCAGGTTTTCCCGGTCGTTGTGGCTGGATGCCTTTTCGCAGAAAATACACCCCTGCTGCTGGCCGGCTGTGCTCACGTACTGGTAACGCCACGGGGTCCACAGGCGATCCATCGGGCTCGATGTCCTGCTTTCTGAGAGCTTGATCGCCGGGGCTCAGGAAACCGTGGAGGCCGACGGCGTACCACCTTCGGTCTCTGCTGCAGGCGCAGCAGCGTTAACCAGTTCCTTCAGTTCCTTGCTGGGCTTAAAATACGGAACACGCTTGGCGGGAACTTCAACGCGTTCGCCAGTCTTCGGGTTCCTCCCGGTGCGCGCTTGTCGTTCCCGGGTGCGGAAGCTGCCAAATCCCCGGATCTCGACCTTGTCTCCATTGCGGAGGGCGCGCACGATACTCTCGAAGATGGTCTCCACGATGACCTCGGATTCCTTCCGGGTCATCTCTACGACTCGAGAGACTTCCTCGATTAAATCCGCTTTGGTCATACTTGATTCTCCTTGGCCTCGCCGGATCTGCAGCTCAACGCAAGCGTCCCTGCTTGAGCTGGATCGCCTCCTCTAAGGTCATGGTAGCTGCAGCGGCTTGCCGTTGATACTGTTCCAGGCGCGAGCGTTCCTCGTCTTCGGCTAGTGCTTTGATGCTCAGCCCCAGTCGTCGCTCGGCCTCGTTGAGACGGATGATCTTGAACTCGCGCTCCAGGCCGATGGGTAGTGGTGGTTCATTCGGCTGGCGGTCCGGCATCGGTGGGATCTCAGAATTGTGGCAGAGCCCTTCGACCCTCGGCGCAACTTCCACGAACACACCGAAGCTGGCGACACGGGTCACCTTGCCACGCACGACATCACCAACCTGGTGGGTGCGACAGAACTCCTCCCACTCGTCCGGTTCCAGTTCCTTCATGGACAGAGCCATGCGGCGGTTGGCCGGATCGATCTGGACCACAGCCGCCTTTACCACCTGACCCTTCTTGACTACTTCTGAGGGATGATTGACACGCCGCCGCGACAATTCAGAGATGTGGATCCGCGCCTCAATCCCTTCTTCGACTTCAACGAAGACCGCGGTGTCGGTGACCTTGCGGACACGCCCTTCGACGATCGAGCCCACGCTATACCGCTCGGCCACGGTAGTCCACGGGTCGGGCTCCAGGCGTTTCAGACTGAGAGAAATGCGGTGTTCCTCCGGCTTAACGTCCAGGACGACTGCTTCGGTGACGTCGCCCACCTTGAAGACTTTGGATGGATGTTTGAGGTGGCGCGACCAGGTCATCTCGGTGATGTGGATCAAGCCTTCCACACCCGGCTCAAGTTCCACGAACGCTCCGTAGTCGGTAAGGTTAACTACACGACCCACCACCCGGCTGCCCACTGGGTATCGTTCGGCAACCGTTTCCCAGGGATCCGGGAGCAGCTGTTTCAAGCCGACCGCGACTCGGCCCTTCTCCCGATCGACTTTCAAAATCTTGACGCTAATCTCCTGACCTTCGCTCAGGACTTCCGAGGGGTGCTGCAAGCGGCCGTAACTGATATCTGAAATGTGCAATAAGCCGTCGATACCCCCAAGGTCGATAAACGCTCCGTAGTCGGTCAGCGTTTTCACTGTACCCGCAACGATGTCGCCTTCCTGCAGTGCCTCCAAGATCGCTTGCCGCCGCGCCTCGATCTCTTGTTCGATCGCCAGGCGGCGCGACACGACCACGTTGCCCCGCTTGCGTCCCAGTTTGACGACCTTGACTGGCGTGATCTGCCCGACGAAAGCATCTAGGTTCGAGACCGGGCGAATGTCCACATGCGAGGCCGGCATAAAGGCGGGCACGCCCACATCCACAAGGAACCCTCCCTTAACCCGACTCACAATGTAGGCCGAGACCAGCAGATTCTCCCGGTAGGCCTTTTCCAAATTGGCCCAGGCACGGCGCCGAACAGCGCGCCGGTAGGAGAGCTCCACGTAACCGTCCGTCCGGGCCGCCGGCCGCGCGACGATCACATCGATCTCGTCACCTTCCTTGACCTCGATCGTGCCGTCGGGCTTGCGGAACTCCTCGAGCGGGACCACTCCTTCCGACTTGTACCCAAAGTCGACGATGACCTCCGTATCGGTGACCTTCAATACCGTCCCGCGAAGCAGCTCTCCTTGCTCCGGAGGGAGAAAGTGCGTGTAATCCTCGATGAGTTGCTCGTAGTCCTCCTCAACCATGGAGGAGACAACGTCATTGGGCAGCTCATCTGGTCGCGTCGACATATTCACCACTCCGAAGCACCGATTCGGCCTTGGAGCCCATTTCGCCACACCAGGAGCGATCCTGAATGTCGGGGCGCAAGACTAGTTGGCAGTGCAGCTGCGTTGTGTCGCGCAGAGACAACCCCGGGCAGCCACAGATCGTCTGGGTGACGTGGACCGGCACGGAAAACCCGTAGGTGACAGGGTACTTAAAGCACTATAGCCGAGCCAGCAGCCGATGTCAACCGCGCCCTCCCCGGATACACCGGTCCGGCTTCTTCTCCTCGCGTTCATTCCTCACGTCCTCGAGCCACAGGGCTCTCTCTACTTTGGGATCGTCCGCCTTTAGTGAGGCTTGGCGCGCTCCTGAAGCCGGACAATTCCCTCAGAGAACTGCCTAGTCCCCTCTGAGTTGCGCACCGGCGCCTGCGCCGCTGGCGCGTACAAGAGGCTGACGCTGACGCCCAGGGCATTGCCCTCTCGAACAATTCATGTGAGGCGAGTGCGAGCTGCACCTGAGGGAACTGGGCGCTTACGCCGCCAAAAAGTGATGAGACCTTCATTCGTGCGTTTCTTGAGGAGAACACAGCTCGCTGAGCTCGGAAAATTGATGCGGCTCGCCCGTGCCCCGCAAGGGCAGCGTCCCAAGCACCACCGCGCTTGGAAGATCAAGAGACACTACGCTTGTGCGTTACAGGAAGATCCGCTGGCCTCCACGATTCCGAAAACTCCGCAACTCCGCCAACGATTCTATGCGCAGTCTACGCAGGCCCGTGAACAGCTGAGGAATCCGAAAACAGCCAAGCGCGGAGGCCGACGCAGCATACTGCGTTTAGCTCGAGGCATTCGTAGTCTGCAGAGGTGCGGCTGCAACTTGCCTGCTACTGGGGGTGTTCAGGCACGGGGTTAGCTGCACTCAGGTTCATCTGCGTTGTGGTGACCGCAAGTGGAGTTGAGCCCGCTGTGTTAGCCACGCTCCAGACTCCCGTCGGATTTTTGCACGCCCTTGCACCCCGGCAGTCCTGCAGTATCGCTTGAGTCTCTCAGCCCCGCACGCGATCCATATATTCCAGCTTTTCCGTGTCTAGCCGGATGACGTCCCCCGTCTTGATGAACTGGGGCACCATCACGATCAACCCATTCTCCAGGGTCGCCTCTTTCCATGTGTTGTCTTGTTGAGTATGAGCCGGCGGGGCAGTCTGCTCAACTCGAACCTCCAAGTACGGGGGAAATTCGACGTTCACTGGCTTTTCCTCTACGAACTCCACGGCGACCTGCATCTGTTCGGTTAACAAATTAGCATGGCGTCCCAACACAGAGGCTGGGATTTCCACCTGCTCGAACGTCTCGGGATTCATGAACACTAAGTTGTCCCCGTCTCTGTAAAGAAACTCCATGTTGACCTTTTCGATGGGCAGGTCCTCTAACTTCTCTTCAGCTCGGAACCCGTGATCCCAATATGCCCCGGTAGCCAAATTTTTCAGATGAGCATGAGTGACGCCCCCCATTTGGCCCTGGCCGGGGTGGTAGACAGCCGAGATCACTTTGTAAAGCTGACCTTCGTAGCGAATCGCCATCCCAGGTCGGAGTTGCGACGCCGGAATCATGCTCCCTCTCCCGAATCCAGTCTACCTTGAGCTACACCGCACCGGGAAGGAGGGATTCTGGCGGGCGGGCGATGAACTCCGGCTAGCTGTAGAACACTCGCCAAGTGACGACGACCAAGCTATGGGTCACCATCGATGCGCGAATCGACTGGGCCATTTGAAACGCCAGGCCGTAAAACAGGCCCGCTAACGTGGCCACCAGGGCAAACTTCCAGTTCGGAAAGTGGCGGAACGGCAAGTGTGCAGCCCCGAAGATCACTGAGCTGATCACTAACCCACCCCAACGGCCGAGCGGCCGGCTCAGCACCTGCTGGAGAAACCCTCGGAAGAAGAACTCCTCTGAGAGGGCGACCACCCACAGGATACCGGCAAACAACAGCGGGGCACGCCACCACCAACCCTCCATCAATCGCGGCTGGCCGAAACCGAGCCAGTGAGCTAATCCCACGCCGATGGGCAAGAATGCGGCATACCAAGTGAGGCCGGCTACCCAATGCTGGCGTGTGGGCCAAAAACCGAAGTCCGTACCTCGAAGCTGGCGGATCTCCAGGGCAGCGAAGATTCCCAAGCGGATCCACAGGAGGTGCCCGAGGACTCGTATCTCTAAGGCTGGGTGGGGACTCGGATAAATGGGATCCAAGATATGGCCAAGGTAGACTCCCGCCATGCAGCCTAAAAACCCCAAATCGCTTAGGAGGTTCCGTTTAAGAAGCTCGAACCACAACAGTGGCACTGCTGACAGTAGGCCAAGAGCGACTAGATGGTTGGGGTGTACTCCAGAAGTCAAACCAGCCCAGGTTAGGTAAGGCAGTAGAGCCGTGAGCAGAACGAGGGGAATCCGGCCAGCCGTCCAAGAACCTATGCGCCGGCGCAAACGTTCGAAGCCGAGAGCTGAATAAAAAGACAGCTCCACCAGTAAGCTCAGCGCAGCTGGAATGGCCCACTGAGGCGGGATCCCATACTTCAGGCTGTAGATCCAGGCAGCCAGCCCGCCCACCAGCCAGATGAGCAACCACTGGAAAGTCGGTGCGCGCACTGGCTCATGCTACCACGGCGTCAGGTGAGTAGCCAGGGTGAACTCGTGGGGCGAGCGGACCCCCTCCCTGTGGGGTTGGAAAGTGGAGCGAATCCCGCGCTTGTCCTTCCAAGCTGGTTGCGAAGCTGGGTTCACGGACTGAGCAGCCTATTGAACCCTGCCTAACCGCTTCTGGTCGGGTCAGACGGCAGGGGCGGCTAAGGCTGTCGGGCGGATCGTGTTTTCCAACGATGGGAACAGGTTGAGCGCCAAGGCGTCCTTATCATGGTGATAACGAGGATGCGGTGGATCAGCCAATTATTTAGCCCGCAACCGCTGCTGAAGGTCATCTTCTCCATTGCTGTGGTACTGCTCGCCGTCGGTCTGCGGACAGTGCTGGTGCGAGCCTTCACTCAACATATTCCCCGGCCTGAAGTCCGGCGGCGATGGATCGTTACCACGCAGAACTTGCTGGCCTTGTTAGTGGCGGCCAGCCTGGCTTCGATATGGGCCGAAGCGGTTCGCACGCTAACCGTCTCGTTGGCGGCGATCGCGGTGGCAGTGGTGCTCACCACTAAAGAGATCTTGCAGAGCATGCTGGCTTCGGCCTTGAAGGCAGTCACCAACCCATTCTCGGTGGGCGACCGGATCGTGATCGGCAGTTACCGGGGCGATGTGATCGACCAGACGCCCTTCAGTACGACCATCCTGGAAGTCGGCCCCGGGCAGGCATTCCACATGCGTACCGGTCGCAAAATCACCTTCCCCAACAATAAGCTTCTGGATTCGTTCATCATCAACGAGTCGTACACGGGCCAGTACGTAGTGCATGTATTTTCGGTACCACTACGGCTGGACCAAGACTGGAAGCGCGCGGAAGAGATCCTGTTGCGGGTCACGCGAGAGGAATGTGCGCCCTTCTTGGAGGCTGCGCGGGAATCGATGAATGAGCTCGAACGGAAATACGGACTAGAAGTGCTGCCCGTGGAGCCCCGCGTGTCGATCCAAATTACGGATCCGGATCGGCTGCAGCTACTGGTTCGCTATCCAGCTCCTGTGGGGCGGCAGGGACGGATCGAGCAGGCAATCATTCATCGTTTCCTCGAGGAGTGGGTACCGAAGGGCAGTGTAGTGGAGAGTCAGGCGAGGAACCCTGGTACGCAGTCCTTTGACTAAAAACTTGATGCGGGGCTGCCCGCTCGGGGCAGCCCCGCCGGAGGCTAACCGCGGGATCTGCTCGCTGAAGCGAGCCGATTAGTATTCATCGTGGTGCGACGGGGTAGTCTCCTTCTTCTTCTCTGGGATCTCGCACACCATCGCCTCGGTGGTCAGGGCCAGCGCAGCGATGGAAGCGGCGTTCTGTAGAGCGGTGCGGGTGACCTTTGTCGGGTCGATCACGCCCGCCTTCACCAAGTCCTCGTACTGCTCGGTTTCAGCGTTGAACCCGAAGTTCGGGTTATCGCTGGCCTTGACGCGCTCGACGACGATAGCGCCTTCGTAACCGGCGTTGTTCGCGATCTGCCGCAGCGGCTCCTCGCAGGCCTTCCGGACGATGTCGACGCCGATCTGCTCATCGCCCTCGAGCTTGAAGTTCTCCAACACGCGGGCGGCCCGCAACAGAGCTACGCCACCGCCAGGCACGATGCCCTCTTCGACCGCGGCCCGGGTTGCGTGCAACGCATCCTCGACGCGAGCTTTCTTCTCCTTCATCTCGGTCTCGGTGGCTGCACCAACCTTGATCACCGCTACGCCGCCAGCCAGCTTGGCCAACCGCTCCTGGAGCTTCTCGCGGTCGTAGTCGGAAGTGGTTTCCTCGATCTGGGCACGGATCTGGCGGATGCGGCCCTCGATCGCCTTCTGGGAGCCGGCGCCATCAACGATCGTGGTGGTGTCCTTATCGATGACGACGCGCTTGGCACGCCCCAGATCCTCCAGGCGGACGCCCTCGAGCTTAATGCCCGTCTCCTCCATGATGGCCTTGCCGCCCGTCAGGATCGCAATATCCTCGAGCATGGCCTTGCGGCGATCACCGAAACCAGGTGCCTTCACTGCCGCGCAGGACAAGGTGCCGCGCAGCTTATTGACCACCAAGGTGGCCAGCGCCTCACCCTCAACATCCTCGGCAATCACCAAAAGCGGCTTGCCCGCCCGCGCCACCTGCTCGAGCAGCGGCAGCAGGTCCTTCATGTTGGAGATCTTCTTCTCATGGATCAGGATGTAGACGTCCTCGAGGACGCACTCCATCCGCTCTGGATCGGTGATGAAGTACGGCGACAGGTACCCGCGGTCGAATTGCATCCCGTCGACCGTCTCCAGCTCGGTCGTCATCGTCTTGGATTCCTCGACCGTGATGACGCCATCCTTGCCCACTTTGCGCATGGCTTCGGCGATGATGTTACCGATGGTTTGATCGCCGTTAGCCGAGATGGCAGCCACCTGAGCGATGGCCTCGCCGGAGACCGGCTGGGACATCTTCTTGATCTCTTCGACGACCTTCTCAACGGCCTTCTCGATACCCCGCTTCAGAGCCATGGGGTTCGCACCGGCCGCCACCGCCTTGACGCCCTCACGATAAATCGCTTGGGCTAACAACGTAGCCGTGGTGGTTCCATCGCCCGCCACGTCGGAGGTTTTCGAAGCGACCTCGCGAACCATTTGCGCCCCAAGGTTCTCCAGCGGGTCCTTCAGCTCGATTTCCTTGGCGACAGTCACGCCGTCTTTGGTGATCGTAGGCCCGCCGAATTTCTTCTCCAGCACCACGTTACGCCCTTTGGGCCCAAGCGTCACCTTGACGGCATCGGCCAGCTGGTTGACACCCCGAAGGATTGCCTGCCGCGACTCCTCACCGTAGACGATCTGCTTAGCTGCCATAACCTACCTCCTGCACCTCCTGACCTGAGTGGGTTTACTTTTCGACGATGGCGAGGACTTCATCCTCGCGCAGGATCAGATACTCTTGCCCGTCAATCTTGACTTCGTTGCCGGCGTACTTGCCGAATAGAACGCGATCACCGACTTTGACTTCCAGCGGAACGATCTTACCGTCCTCCAAACGCTTGCCCTTGCCTACGGCGACGACTTCGCCCTGCTGGGGCTTTTCCTTGGCGGTGTCCGGGATGATAATCCCACCCTGGACGACCTCCTCCTCTTCGATGCGCTTGACCAAGATGCGATCATAGAGTGGGCGGAGCTGCATCTAACGGACCTCCTTGCGTGGAAGTTGATGCTGCGAAGCGCAGCAGCCGGGAAGTTCACTTTATTTTTAGCACTCTCGGGCCGAGAGTGTCAAGATTTCCAAATAAGTGAAAGAAAACAAAGAGGAAAATCCCAAAAACGCCCCACCATCACCCCTCGGTGGCTTCCCCCTCAACCCCTCGGCCAGGTTCCGCCACCTCACCCTCTAAACCCAGCCCAAGTCGTCTCGCCCAGCTTTGGCCGCCATCCAAGCTGGCCATAATTGATCTCGGGCTGATCACCCACACCGCGCCACCCTCAATCGCCACCCGTATGAGCGCTTCGTCGACCGGGACCTCGATGACGCTCCAGCTCCGCCCTCCGTCCCGGCTCATCAGTAACTCGTCCCCCGCCACGTAGACCCGCTCGCCATCGCAGCGCACCGCGCTAAGCCAGCCCGTCAGGGGTACCCGCACCGCCTGCCAGGTCAAACCACCATCGTCAGTCCGCCAAACTGTCGCGGGGACACCCACCACCCAGCCTCGCTTCGGGTCTGAGAAATGGACACCAGTCAGCCGAGCCGTAGGATCCGGACCCTCCACCACACGCCAGCGAGCTCCACCGTCGGTCGTCACCAAGATAGTCCCAAACCAACCTACCGCCCAGCCGTGGTCTTGGTCTCGAAAGAAAACCGCTTCGAGCGGGACTGTGACCAGGGTGGGCTGTTGGCGCCATGTTCGCCCGGCATCGCGGCTATGAAGGATAATGCCC
>Ga0105160_1000755_pt1 | contig 14134 bp, 13 predicted proteins | sample GXS110809BmetaG_FD_89591 | JGI IMG/M metagenome (GOLD analysis project Ga0105160, IMG submission 89591) | Hot spring microbial communities from Gongxiaoshe hot spring, China to study Microbial Dark Matter (Phase II) - GXS 110809B | ecosystem: Environmental > Aquatic > Thermal springs > Hot... | reverse complement strand
TTCAATGCATCAGTTGGCTCATCAACACAGTTCATACTACCAAATCAGGAAGGCTCTGTAACATTCATACCAGACAAGCCTGGAGAGTACTACTACATATGCTTGGTAGCAGGACATGCAGATCTAGGCATGAAGGGCAAGTTCATAGTCAAGGAGAGGCCTACAGGTGCAGGTGCAGGTGCAGGTGCAACAAGTGCTCCTAGTACAAGTACAGGGACTAGTGCTAACGTTTTAACCTTCACAGATAACAAGGTTGATCTATCATTCACATTCGAGGAGGAGAGTCCAGTGGATCTACACTTCACTGTGAATGACGAGGTAAACCCTGAGATAAGGGTGAAGGCAGGTAGCACTATAACAATACATATAAAGAACAATGGTGTAATGCCTCACTCATTTGGTATAGTTAGAGATGCAAGTAATGTAAACAGCGTAGTCTTCAACGCATCAGTAGGCTCATCAACACAGTTCCTGTTAGCAAATCAGGAAGGCTCTGTAACATTCATACCAGACAAGCCTGGAGAGTACTACTACATATGCTTGGTAGCAGGACATGCAGATCTAGGCATGAAGGGTAAGTTCATAGTTGAGCAATAGTAAAGGATAAATGATGTAGAAAAGAAGGAGGTATGAGTAGTATGAGACCACTAGCCTACACCTCATTTTTTGCTCTAGCATCTGTTTATGGTGTAATGGTTCTAGGCAGTTATGTCAGTGCTGCTGGTCTAGGATTATCATGCATAGATTGGCCAACATGTAGAGGCAGTTTTCTCCCAAGCGAGGAGATAATGGCTGAATGGGTTCACAGGCTATTTGCATTGATGGCTGGCATATCTGTAGTAACGATGGCTGCTCTATCATGGCGTGTGAGGAATACTAGGCTAAGGCTAACCGCTACCCTTGCTGCAGTCTTTGTTATAACACAGATAGTACTTGGCATAATAGTAATAGATAGCAGGTTGCACCCATTGATAGTGTCAATACACCTTGCGATAGGTGTATTACTCTTCGCATCAACGCTTCTTACAGCACTTGCTGCAAACAGGCTGTATAAAGCAAGTTTAGAGAGTATAAGATAGGATAATAATAATACGTGGAGTATGTTATTACTTAATTAATTGATTAATCTGCTCCTCCTCTTGTATATCATTATACCAGCAACCAGCACAGCGGGCATTATAGCCCCTAGCACTACCATAGAGATGAATATGTAGCCAAACTCTCTTACTATACCTACATTGAACTTTGCACTTACAGTGTTTCCATCAGCGTTGTAGAGGTTAACCTCGATGACGTATACCCCAGGTTCATGGAATATGTAGTTCAACTCAAGATGCCCATCCCTTGCAAGTATTGGCGAGAAGTCATGCACTAGCGAATCGTTCTTCAGTAACCTAACCCCAATGGTGATATCTTTAAGATCGTTACCGTTACTATCTGCAACTCTTACAAGTATCTTTGCAGTAGCATCAGTAGCAGGGATCTCTGGCTGCGTTGCAACCTGTATAAGATAACCTGCTATCCTATACTCTCCAGCGTTGAATAACTGATGTGCATAAGCATAATGAACCAACATGGTTAGAGTGAGGGATATGGCAAGTAGTGATACTATGCTCATACTTATAACTAACTATTAACCCATGTATAAATCTACTAAAAATAAAAGGATTCTCTATCTAGCAAGTACAGCAAATCTACTCCTAGCAAGTGCTACTGCAGAACCTAGAGCACCTATAAGAGCAAATATAGCCCATGGGAACTCTGGTGCAACTGTTACAGAGAACTCTGCACTCTCCTCCTCACTATTGCCTATCTTCTCAAGCCTTATTGTTACTTGCCCAGCATGCTGGTCTGTGAATGTAAAGTACTCAACACTTGAGCCCCCAAGGGTTGCTCCATTCCTCCTTGCAAGTTCCTGCCCATCCTTTATTACAACGAACTGGTAGAGCACATCCTTGAATGCTCCAGTGTTAGCATCCATTATGCTTATAGTGAATGCTGTTGGCTTCATAGGCTCTATAACATCTGGCACAGATATGCTGACATGATATGTACCCTTTGTACTGTACTTTGATAACTGCCCTGCCTCAACATCCAATGGTGTGCCAATATCAACCTCTCCAGGGATGAGTGTGAACTCTGCTATCTTTGGCTTTGTGCTCATCTCTGCAAAGTGATCTGCTATCTTCTGGAGCGTGTTGTTGAATATCATAAAGTGTACAACTGGCTGCTCTGCACTCCTATCTATCACTATGTTATTTGCTGGTAACCTAAAGCCATTCAAAAGACCAGTGTACTTATCAGCAACCTTTGATGGATCATCGAATACAACCTCTTGGTGTATGAACGGTACTTGAGCAAGATAATTCTTATCCCAGTTCATAGGCATGGTAAATGTTATTGCATTGTTATCCTCCTTGTAATCTAGTGTTAGTATCTTATCATAGAAGGATCTCAACTCAAGCTTGCCTATTGGTGCCTCATACTCTTGTATACTTGCTACAGTAACATATGCATTGAACTTCAGTGTAGGCTCTAGCAACACCTTTGGTGTATCTATGCTCCATATCTCTATCTTGAACTCGTATAGCCCTCCATCTGTGATTATTGGTCCTTTAATATCCACAGGATGATCAAATGTGCCTATCCACTTTGGTAAGCCTGTAGGCTCTTGAGGAGCATTTATCATTGCTTGCCTCATCTTTGGATCTGGCTTTATCCTGAGCCAGAGATCCCCATCTGGAGAGAAGAAGTTATCAAGCAGCAGTAATTTGCCTCCTTGAGTAACCCTTATGTTGTAGGATACATTTGGGATGTTGTTGTTATTGTTAGCATCGAATACCCTTATCCTTATGAATGCTTCATCTGGCAGGTTCTTTGTGTCTAGGGTTGGAGGATACATCTCTACCCTTCCTGTTAATGCCCTTCCTCCAAGGTTTGCTATTGCAACCTCATCGGAGTGTAGTCCATGACCAAGAACAGGCTTAGCCTGCATGTATGGCACTGCTAGAAGCGTTGTTAGCAATATCATAACGCTTAGTACTTTGACTCTCATTGTAGAGATATCTTCTCATCTATAATATAAGGTTTATCTGCTATTCTATCAACTATTAGGTAACTTTTTATGATGCTTAAGGGATGGTTGAGATATGATAAGGGCTATGATTATAACAGTAGCATCGTTACTGCTTATATCAGCACTCATAACACTGCCATCCATTGCAAGAGTACATGCGCAAGGCGAAAGTGTAGGCTTAACAGAGCCTATGGTTGTGAAGACAGATAAAGGCTCCCTCTACGTTGAGGTAAGGTTCTGGTCTGAACCAGAGCCAAACAAGGATGTGAAGATGCAGATAAGGTTCCTGCAGCCAGATCAATCAAGGATACAGTTGCATGTTGATTATGCAGTTGCCATAGAGGATGCTAATGGTAACAAGGTCTTTGAGCAACCAGTTACACACTCAACACCTGGGATAGAGGAGTTGCCAGTAAGATTTCCTGCTGAGGGTCCATACACCATAACAGTTAAGGTCTCTGGCATACTCTTCATACCAATACCAGAGGAGCAGGCAGTATTCTCTATAAGGGTTGTGCCAGAGTTCCCAGTCCCAGTAACCCTAATTATACTTGCAAGTACAATAGGTATTATATCAATGTTAAGTAGATATATGAAGATGAAATAAATTATTTATCTCGTTTCTACTATTTCTTACTCCAGTTCCTCTTTGCTACCATTGCACTTATCCCAACTATTACCCCGGCAGCCCCAAGCCCTAGTCCAACCATGCCGTAGTTGTATGCACTATCAACCTGCTTGCTCTTACTCCCTTCAATATCATTAACCTTCATGCTAATATCATCAACCTTTGCTGATAGAGAGTCTATGCTCTTCTGCAACTCTGCTAGTGCTGCCTGTAGCCTTGGTGCTATATTTGCACTATCATTACCTTCAACATCAGGAAAGGCTATCCTACCTTTGCCTTCAACATCCTCTATAAGTACGCTAGCATCAACAGGGTTCCCTGCTACACTACCCTTCATGTATATAGAGTAGGTGCCAGTCCTAGTAGGTATTATTGGAGAGATGTAGACCCCAAGCTTACCCTCTAGAGGCTCTATATCTATGCTCTTACTTGCATTACCATACCTAACCTCTATACTCAAGTTGGATGGATCAACAGCATAGGGCTTACCATCCCTTATGAACTCAAAGTATATTGCATTCCTCTCTCCTACAACTGGAGGTTCATTCAACCATCCTGCTACTATCTCAACATTGCCTGCAGTGATGTTGGTATGTGCATACACACTGCTACTCATCATCAGTACAAATAGTATAGGCAGAGTTAGTACACCAATCGAATTGAGTATCTTCCTCATGGATAAAATGATATTCTCTTATATATAAATCAAACTTACCGAAATAAAAATATGAAGAGATATAGGTTACATATGTCCATTGCTATGCTCTTCGCTCTTCATTATCTCATTTACACCAACAACTACAGATGAGCCTCTTGGGAGTGTTACTACTTTGTTGTGGGGATTCTTCAGTACAACATCAGTTATCTTACCCATAGCCTTACCTTCTTCATGTGTGCTTGTAAGATCAGCATGGTATACACACATCTTGCCCTTCTCTGAGACTTTGTCTAGGAGCATCATCTCAGGCTCCTCTAGTAGTCCATCTTCTGCACTACCAACTTGCACTGTTATGACTGGTTCGCCATCAGCATCACATGGCACTCGCAATGCAACATGCCCACTCATTATATGATATGGGGTAGCATCATATATCAGGATGAAGTCATTAGGTTCTATCCTCTTCCAATCTAACAGCAATGTTACAGTATCTCTAACAACATCTGTCTTCATCCCTTCTTCGGCAGCGGTGCTTGATGGCATAACATATGCTATTGTAAAGGCTGTCAGGAGAGCAATACCTATGGCAGCTATAATACCTGTGGATCTGTTCAGCATACCATACCTATTCAAATACTATAGAAAAGATTTATGGTACAACAATCGAATAGTTAGAAAATAATAAAGATGTTGGTATCATTCCATCTCTGCAAAATGGAGGGAGATCATATCATCATCTTATTATTATTAGTAGTAGGTATCCTTTTCATCAACACTACAATGAACATAGATACACTTGCTATTATTATAGCAATGCCGAGAGGGAATTCAGGTACTACTGTTATGCTGAATCTAGCGCTCTCCCCAGTATCGTTAACATCAGTTAGCAGTAGGGTGTACCTGCCTTGCTCTGTGAAGAATGAGCCATCATAAACCTGAACAGTACGCATGGTCTTGCTCCTATGACTCCTATCAACATGCTCATCATTCACATCGTAGAGCATTACATCGTATCTAACACTCTTCAACTCCTCTCCTGTCTTGGGATCCTTGAATGTGAATCTAAAGTAGACTGTATCATTAACGTTTATTGTGCTAGGGGCAAACTGCATCTCTACAAGGATACTACCCTTGCTTGTAGTTGTTGTTAGCACAGGGCTCCAGTCTAGGGTTGAGAGATCTACCTGCCCTCCTTGCTGTGTAGTACTTGCTCCACCATCCTTTACATCCCCAACAGATACCAACTCTACTATCATACTATCCCTCATAGCATCTGGCATTGCTAGAACCTTATCTGCTATGCTCAATAACCTGCTCTTAGGGGTCATGTAGTGCACTACAACGAACCCCTCTGCTGCCCTATCAACTGTTATAGGCTCTTCAACACCATTAAGCATGCCTTTGAACTCCTTGTTTGCTAGAGCACTGAACTCCTTACTTATATAGAACTCAAAGTGGAAGAGCGGTATGCCTTGGACAAACTCCTTATCCCAGTTGAATGGCATAACTGCCCTTATGCTCATACTTGCTGGGTCAAAGTCGAACTCAGATAGTGCATCAAAGTAGGATATGGTCTCTATGCTGTACTCCTTACCCTCATATGCTACCTTGAACTCCCTTGCCTCAGATAGCGTTATAAGCAACTCATACGATGCTTGATCAACCTCATCAAGCATATTACCATCTATGGCAAGTACTTTAGCCTCTATCCTATACAAGCCAGCATCCCTGAATGCCTTGCCTCTAACTGTAAGAGGTTCACTACCATCTGCCATATAGAAGCCTGACTCATTCCTCTTACCCTCTACACTTGATGTATCATCCATTGTAGGCTGGAAGTCTATGGTAACCTTGTCTGTTGATGAGTAGAACCTATCATGAAGGAGTAGTTCGTTGGTTGCAAACCTGCTAATCCTTAGTTCATATCCAACACCCCTTATGCCTTCATTGCTCTCAGCATCCTTAAGTTCTAGCATAAGGGTCTGCTCACCCATGCTACCATACCTCTTCATCTCTGGCACCAACTCAACATACAGCTTCGCAATCTTACTGCCAACGCTCTTTGCTATGCTCTCACCTCTCCCAAGACCATGGCTATATACATCCTCAACTGTAAGCGTGGAGAGTAGTAGGGCTGCCACAACTACACTTAGCGTAATTAATAATCTCCTCATCGTACAAGGTAGAGCATTGCTTTTATTAATTCATTTATAGTACAATAATCGAAAATATAGTATCACTTACTTGCCTGCATTTATGATCTCATTAACCCTTCTGTAATCGTTTATTCCCTTTGCAAAGAGTAGGGATGCTATAACTATTATTGAGGTTAGTATGGGGATAGCAGCATCTGCAAGCCTAAACCCTACGCTCCTTACCTCCTGCTTGCCATCCACTTGTACATTATCCCCTACAGGAAGTGCTAGAGATGGTTTAGCCTTTATTGCTACACTCCCTATCTTGCTTCCTTCAGGCTCTGCAAACCACAAGGTATTACTACTACCATCCATAGCAACCCATTGGTTCAATGGATTACTTGTTGGTATCTCAACATCCCTAACCTTACCTGTAGTAGGATCAAGTATGCCTATCTTTGGTATCACATGTTGTGCAAACCATACATTACCATATCTATCCTCTGCCAACCCAAATGGCAATGCCTTGCTATCGTTTGCATTGTATGGTGTGAACTTCTCAAGTATTGGGTTGAACATAACAACTCTATTGCCTAGATGCTCTGCTATCCATATATTGCCATTGCTATCTAGCATGAGTGCTGTAGGCTCCTTGAGGGGTTCTTTGGGCATATACTCCTTAACATCCATGCTCTCTGGCTCTATCCTTGCTATCTTTCCTGCTATAGATTCTGCAACCCATATATTGCCTTGATCATCCTCTAGCAGTGCTATGGGGAATGACTCCTTGGTTGGTAATGTGTAAACCTTGAATGTTCCATCTCTAACATTGAACGATGCTACAGCATCCTTATCAAGCAGTGCAAGCCATACCATACCTCTGCTATCAACCATTATGTAACTAAGCCTTGCATTCTCTGGTGCATCATACAACCTGTATGAGCCATCTCTAGCAATGTATCCAAACTTGCTGCTAGATGGATCTACGAACCATACCCTGCCAGATGGGTCCTTGCTTAAGATGCTTACAAGGTTTATTCCATCTATCCTGTACTCCTTGAACTCATTGCCATTGCTATCCATCTTGAAGAGCCATATCCTTGGCTTCCCAACATCACTTATCCAGAGCATATTACCATCAACTATAAGATGGTATGGCTTTGCATCACTTGCTGGCATCTCATACTCAACCATCTCAAGCATAAGATCATCAAGCCTAGGCTTGAGGTTGAACTCCAATGGTACTGCTATATTCAATGCCCTCTCTCTACTAGCAAGAACCTCTACAGTCCATGAACCATAGGTAGAGAATGTTATGCTCCCAGTATACCTTCCATTGCCTATAGATGTTGCTTCGTACTCAACTGGTGCAATCCCTTCTCTAGGCATAGATGTCTTGATCTTAACTGTTGATACATCAGCAAGTATGCTACCATCTGGGGCTGTTAGCGTTAGAGTAAACCTATTCTCCCCAAGCATAGCAGGCTCTATGTTAAGAACCATCCTAACCTGATCATCTAACCAATAACCAGTGAGCCTATTTACTTTACCCCCTGCTACACCATCTATACCATTGCCTATGGGTTGGGTAGCAAGCAGTTTTATACTCTCTCCTTCTGGAGGTACTGTATTGATTACCATACTTATTACCAGCATGAGTGCTAAGCCTATAATCGACTCTACCTTCACACTCCTTGCAAATACCCTATTAAGAGAACCTGTTGTACCTTTACCTTTACTCTCTCCTACTGTAGCAATGAGTATGCCCCTCATACCCTTCCTATGGATGAGTTGGTTGTATGCACCAAATCCTGTCATAACACCAACTATACCAAGTTTTATGAGCATTAGCATGCCATACGTGCTGTTTAGCAGTAGAGCAGTGTTACTCTCTATTGCAAAGAGCATCATTGTGCCAGTTATAGATGCTATTGCAAGGCATAACACAATCATGCTTGAGAACCTTGGTATAGTGATTAGCACTAGAGAGTCTTCCCTTGATGATGGTAATAGTGTGTAAGCCATGTAAAGCAAACCTCCAACCCATATAGATGCAACTATGTTGTGGACAAAGTCTGCTAATGTTGGTAGCAATGGTTCTGCTAGACCTGCAGAGTGGCTAAGCAGGCTATTGTTTGCTATAAGTGCTGCTCCTATTGCTATAGATGCATAGGCAGTATACCTGTTCTTAGCAGCCAATACTGCAAGGAGTATAAGAGCAAGACCAAGCCTAACAAGTACTATAGTGCCATATCTGTTGGTTAGTGCATCAACTATGCTAGACTCAAGCCTTACAGTGCTTACACTTATCATTGCTATACTTGATGCTATAACTGCAACTGCTGCAACTATGAGGAGCATCCTAAACCTTGAGTCATGCATGCTTCCTACCATGTAGCCTAACTGCCTTCTAGCAATGATCAGCATTGCTATTCCAGAGCCCAACATGATACTCTGCCCAACCATCCCTGGAAACCTTGCAAGTGACTCTGGCAAGAGTACTATCTCTTTACTGCTTAGTGTAGGGATATCCTCAACCTTCAACTCAACGTTGCCTACAGCAAATATGGTTGTATAGTCTACTACATGCCCATCAACCTTTGAGAGTACTCTGGTCTTTACTGTGTAGATATCATCCTGCAATGGCTTTAATGTTACTTTGAGCCTTAACTCATCGCCCCCATCATATGTTAGATCATTGTTATCAACCCTATTGCCAGATGAGTCTAGGACCTCTACCCTACTGAAGCCTATCTCAACCGCTTCACTGAACCTCATCCTTATCTCTGTTGGTGCACTATCAAGTCTAGCAAGGTTTGCTGGTTGAGACTCAAGAAGTACAGGATGGGCATATGCATAGCGATTACTTAACATCATGGATATAGTTAGTGCTGTTATAATCACTACTGCTAGGATTGGCAGTCTCATCCTAACACTCTATATTACTTCCTTTGCATTCAATTTATGCATTGTGGTACACTGCTCTAAGGGGTAATAAGCAAGATGGAAACCTTTAAATCCTTATTCTAGATAAGAAGCACAATGGCTACTATAAGCAAGGAGGTTATAATAAACGCTCCAGTGAAGGAGGTATTCACATACTTTGCTAGACCAGAGCACATGTCTGAGCAGTTCCCAAAGGAGATAGGTATGAATGTAATCCCAATAGAGGTCAAGGAGGGTTTTGGTGTTGGTACAGTATTCAGGATTACAGGTAACTTTGGAGGCAAGGTCCTTGAGTGGGATTGTGAGACGCTAGAGTATATACCAGAGAGGAAGATAGTTGCTAAGCAGATAGATGGACCATTCAAGAAGTGGATTATAACTGTTGAGTTCGAGGATCTTGGAGAGGATAGGACTAGGACAAGGATGACTGTAGATTACGATCTTCCATTGAGCTTCATAGGGAGCATAATGGATAAGATGAAGATAGAGAAGGAGGCAGAGAGAGGGATAGAGAATGGATTATACAGGGTCAAGGCCTTGCTAGAGGGCACTGGTTCTATACCAGTATACATAACCTTAGATGCTTACAGGAAACTGCTAAGGGTTAAGGAGAGCATGAACTGCAGCGTCTCTGAGGCAATAGTAAGGTTGATAGAGAGTAAGCCAATAGCAAAGTAGTAGGAAATACTTTTAAATTTTGTTTGTATCCTTCAAGATTTAAATATAGAGTTTAGGCTCGATATGAGATGGGTAGGGCCTGTAGCTCAGCCAGGCAGAATTTGAGCATTGATGCCTAAAGCGGCTGGCTCTTAACCAGTAGGTCGTGGGTTCGAATCCCACCAGGCCCGCCATCATACATACATGCCTAGTTATCTTGATAACTTAACATACATCGCTAGATCCCTAGACTAGATCCATCATCCCTTCTTATTATTGTTCTACCTTATTTTTAAGGAGTTGTATAAATTCTTTATATATTTCTGCGAAATAAAGGCCCTTCTCTGTGATCCCTATATGTTTATCTGAGATGGTTATCAATCCCTGCCTTGCTAGAATATCAAGATATCTGTTGAGTGTTCTATTATCAACCTTTAACCTATGCCTTATCAATGTCTTCGTTTGTGGTCCATCCTTTAGGAGCATGAGTATAAGACCACTTATCTCAGTCGATGTTCTTCTATACACTGTATTAGTTAGATAGTACTTGTATTTTGGCTTTTATGTCAGATTCATCTAGATTATATATTCATAGTAGGTATCAATACAATAACTATTAATTTATGCTCCTTACTGTAAATTGATAACTTAGATCATTGCTCTTACCAAAGTGATAGCCAATTCTAACATTGGAGCAGTTGGGATCAGCACATACCTTCTCACTCCATGCTATGTATACACCTCTACCCTTGCTCAACATGCTAACATCATCCACCATCAAACCCTCAACCACTTTAGTTGAGGAGAATGTAAGACCAGCATCCCTGCTTCCTATATACATTATGATGCTGCTGTTGCTATAATTCCTATCATTGCTGTTACTGTTACTAGCCCTATCCATCTCTCCAAGCAATAGTATGCTTATCGTATTACCTTCAACATCTAGGATTATATTCCTTATACTCTGAGCATCAATATCTATGCTTATAGCATCCTTGATATCCTTACCATACATACTTGCAAACTGTATTCCATCCTCAACTATCCATACTATGCATACTAATGAACCATCTACCTTTACTATAGGTGATCTGCCCTTGCCAATACTTACTGCTTCACTGAAACTCCTTCCCCCATCACTGCTGTATCTCATCTTTATGCTGAAACCATAACCATCCTTATCATTACCACCATTATTGGCATTGTCCTTGCTCATCCATACAGTGTACACATTGCTACCATCAACATCCATTGTTGCAAAGCCAGAATCATAATCTATGCTGCTAAGGATTACAGGATCAGAGAATGTATTGCCATTATCATGACTTGCCCTGAACATAACAGCAAATACTCCTTGGGTATTATCATGCCATGCTATATACACGCTTGAGCCCTCAGCAACAAGCACAGGAGCCTCTGACTCTCCATTGCTATTGCTTACATTAATAACATTGGAGAATGTTGAGCCACCATCCCTGCTTACCCTTAGCAGTATCTCACTATTGCCATATGTAAGATCTACCCATGCAATGTATACAGTAGGCCCACTAGCATCTATTACTGGATACTCAGAGTCACCATCATTGTTGCTTATGTTTATGGTAGAGAATGTTAGAGCACCATCCCTGCTGTTGCTCAAGAAGATATCATACTGTCCATCTACCTCAGCGCTCCATACAACATTTACATAGGAGCCTTTTGCTACAATCCCCCTCACCCTTGCACTTTCAACCCCTTCAACACTGCTTACCAGCACATCTCTAAATGATGAGCCACCATCACTACTTGCCTTCAGCATTATAGCACTCTTTATATGATCATACCATGCTATGTATACATCAGAGCCTTCTACATCCATTACAACATCTGCATCAAGCCCATGGTTTGTTATAACGCTCCCTCCTCCTATTATAGATCTTAGTGGTATAACCCCAATGCCCATGTACTGCATAACAGCATATACAAGCAGTGAGGATATGAGCAGTACTATAAGGCCTTTATCTCTTATCATTTACATCTCAATTAGGGTGAGAGTGGAAAGAGCATAGCTTTGCCATCATCTGGTGCAGAGTCCATCAGGTAGTCTGGCTGTCCATGAATAAGTGTATCAACGTTCACCATGACATCAACACTCCACCATAGGAGTAATGGATCTCCTATAACCCTAGCATCTAGATCTATATCAACTCTATTGTCTCTCATATCCTCTACCTTAAGCATAGGTATTAGCCATTCATTACTGCTTGCATTGAACACAGCAAGGTACCAGCCATTAACGCTCAAGCCCTGCTCCTCAGGGAAGTAAGGTATGACTAACTTGTACTCCCTCTTCTGTAGTGATGCTGTCATGCACTCTATACTCCATATGTATACTACCTCATATCCATCCCTGTAATTCTCCATACCATCTGCAAGCTCTATGCTGAAGAGCAACCCGCCATCAGTCCTCTTCACACTAGCATTGAGTATGTCATGGTAGCCTCCTGCTACTGGCACAGGCTTGTTTGGGAAGAGGGGGAGTGCATACACATCGCCTTTAGCATCCCTAACGCTTGATGCTGCTGGTATACTGGGCATGATTAGTATTAGCAGACCTAATGCTGCAAGCAGTATGCTTATAGCGAATAATATATTACGCTTACGTAGCAAACTACTCATCCTATTATATATTCAGAAGGATTTGTTATAAAACTTCCCTTCTCTACATCATGCTTCTACACATACATGCTAGAGTTGCTCCTTCCCTTGTATTGTATTAATAACCATCTCCTTGAGCCTATCTGGTATATCATAATTTGACAATGCCTTTGCTGGATTGCTTAACAACTCCTTCCTGAACTCTGGGTTCTTTGCAGCCTCTAGGAATATGCTGTTTAGTATCTCTAACTCCTTTGCATCTATCTCCTCTACTCCCATTGGGTTGGTTGGATGCAACCAACATATAATGTTTATTAACATCTTGCAATTGCCATCACACCATCTCTTACCTAAATCTTTTGTAGAGATTGGTTAGAGATGCTACTATACCATATAATCAATAACATCTATATAGATAAGGGTTAAGGCTTGAATATAGAGGTATGTTACACCTTGCCAATAGTTGAGTACATATCAAAGTTAATAGTAAGAAGGGCTGCCTGGTTGGTCCTATGCTCACTTGCCTTAGGCATCTTCCTCTCTGAGATAACACTTGCTTACCTCTTACCCTTCATCCCTGTATTCCTTGCAGGTATGATGGGATCTGCTGGGTTGATGATAACTATTAGAGATCTCTTTAGATCAGGAGTAAAGATATCCAAGATCTCCATAATACTTACATCACAGTTTATAATCTCTGCCTCTATTGGCTTTGTAATAGCACTGATCTTCTTTAGTGTTATCTCAAACCTTCCTAATCTTGCAGTTGGGCAGATACTTCATGGTGCAATGCCTAGTGAACAGACAACCCCTGTATGGATAAGGCTTGCAGGTGGTAATACAGCACTTGGCATAACAACACTCATGCTCTCTACACTAGCAAGTCCGTTTGTATCGCCAGTGATGGTGCTGGCATTTGCTGGAAGATGGGTTAATCTTGATTATATACTCATCTTTGAATCTCTACTCTTAAGTGTTATGCTCCCTGTACTTATAGGCTCGTTCATACGCTCAAAGTATAATAATACTATGGCTAGGTATGATCATGTATATTCTGCAACATCAGTACTCTTTGCACTACCAACTGTAGCAATAATAGGTGCACTAGCAGCATCGTTCCTCTCCATACAATCACTATCAATAATACTCTTAGCAGTAATTGCCTCCATTGCACACTTTGTATCTACCTTGCTTATAGGGCTAGCTATACCCAGGGTACTAAGGTGGAATACCCCAGACATCCCTGTCTCAGTCTACAACCTGAGTATGAAGGAGTTTACTGTAACACTTGGAGTTATAACCATGGCAGGATTAGAGCCAGAGGTAGGCGTTCCTGCATCTATATATGGGATTATGCATATGGCTGCAGCACCTATAATAGCGAGAAGGTTCTATTC
>Ga0105160_1000754_pt1 | contig 14163 bp, 12 predicted proteins | sample GXS110809BmetaG_FD_89591 | JGI IMG/M metagenome (GOLD analysis project Ga0105160, IMG submission 89591) | Hot spring microbial communities from Gongxiaoshe hot spring, China to study Microbial Dark Matter (Phase II) - GXS 110809B | ecosystem: Environmental > Aquatic > Thermal springs > Hot... | reverse complement strand
GGTCAATGCCTTGCTCCTTCTTGAACTCGTTGATCATCCAGTCCATGATCACCGCGTCCCAGTCGTCGCCGCCGAGGTGGGTGTCGCCGCTGGTTGCCTTCACCTCAACCACGCCGTCGCCGACCTCGAGGATGGACACGTCGAACGTGCCGCCGCCGAGGTCAAAGACGAGGATGGTTTCGTCCTTCTTCTTATCCAGCCCATACGCCAGCGCGGCTGCGGTGGGCTCGTTGATGATGCGCAGCACCTCCAAACCTGCGATCTGCCCCGCGTCCTTCGTGGCTTGCCGCTGTGAGTCGTTGAAGTACGCCGGCACGGTGATCACCGCCTTGGTGACAGGCTCGCCGAGATACGCCTCGGCGTCCGCCTTGATCTTGGCGAGGATCATCGCGCTGATCTCCTGCGGCGTGTACACCTTGCCAGTGTTCGGGATCTTCACACGCGCGTCATTCGATGGACCAGGAACCACTTGATAGGGGACGCGCCGGCGTTCCTCCTCGACCTCATCGTAGCGGCGCCCCATGAAGCGCTTGATCGAGAAAATGGTGTTTTCTGGGTTCACCACGGCTTGGCGCTTGGCAGCTTGTCCCACAAGGCGCTCGCCATCCTTCTTGAACGCCACCACCGAGGGCGTGAGGTTGCCGCCTTCTGCGGTGGGGATCACCGTCGGCGTGCCGCCTTCTAGCACCGCCACCACGCTGTTGGTTGTGCCCAGGTCAATGCCTACGATCTTCGACATCCCAGAAGCCTCCTTCGCTAGAACTCCTCTTCGGTTTGTGCGCACTATAGGCGATGCACGTTAGATTTTCAGCAGCGACGCACTAATGCTGCATTAGCCCACAGGGTTCAGCAACACCAGCACGACGTTGTAGAAGAAATGCACTGCGATCGCTGCGTTGAGCGAGCGGTAGCGCCGCACCAAGCCGAGCACCACGCCGATCACGAACACGAGTGCCGTGGCAAGGGTGATCCCGTATTGCGTATGAAACGAAGTGAAGAGCAACGCCGTGAGCAAAATGCCCATGCGCGGCTGGTAAGCACCGCGGAAGAACACCTCTTCGCCGAGCGCGCCAGCGATACCGATGGCGAGCGCGCCAGGCACACCTTGCAAGTCGCCAAGGAGCAGCTCTGACAGGCTGCCCACTTGTTCGAGGCCCGAGGGATCAACGACACGCCACACCGCCTCGGTGAGGAACGCAAGCCCGATCAGCCCAGGCGTGATGAGGAGCGCGGTGAGCGCGTCGCGCCACGAAGGGCGTTCAAACCCAAGACGACGCAGCACTTCGTCTTGTGTGCGGCGTGTGTACAGCCCTACGCCTAGGAATGCCGCAAGCAGAAACGTGAGCAGTGGAAACACAAGGATATCGAGGTAGCTCTGCTGGAGCTGAAGCTGAAGCTGTATCTCTGGGCTTTGAGCGACCGCAAATAACCTGGGGCTGAGCACAAGGGCTTGGAACAAGTTCACACCTAGCGCCCAGAAAGTGAGGCTCAACGCAGTGAGGTCCAGGGCGCTCTCGGCGCGCAAGTTGAAGCCGCGCGCGAGGGTGCGGCGCACGTCTGGATGGAGCACTGCGCCTCCTAGCCCACTGCCGAGGATCAGCACGAGGGCGCCAAAGCGGCTTTCCTGATCGAGGGTTGCAGCCGCGCTCGCCCCCGTGAGGAGGGTAGCGAGATTGAGCATCCCCAAAAAGAGCAGCAACGGCGTGCGCATCGTCGGCGCCCGCTCGGCGAGATTTGCGAGCACGATGAGGAGGAGCAGAGGAACAACAGCGAGGAGCGTGAAAAGCGCATTCACAGGTGAGATTGTATGCAGTTGCGCGATGCGCGATGCACATCCGCATACACTTGGACAACGTGAACGCGTTGGCGTCATTTGGACCGTTCCGTGACTTGGTCGAGGTTGGGCGCGGTGGCATGTCGGTGGTGTATCGCGCGCGCGACGCGCAAGGGCAAGTGGTGGCGCTCAAGCTGCTTGCGCCACACGTGGTGAGCCAGCCCAGCGCTTGGGCGCGTTTCCAACAAGAAGCAACGCTCTCGCTGCTGCATCCGAACATCGTGCGCGTGTTGGCGGCAGGGGTGGAGCAGGGCACGCCCTACCTCGTCATGGAGTACGTCGAGGGCGAGTCGCTGGAGCGCCGCGTGCAAAGGCGCGGTGCGTTGCCTCCCAGCGAGGTCGTTCGCATCATCGAAGATGTCGCGCGCGCCCTGGACTTTGTGCATCAGCGCGGCATTGTTCATCGGGATGTGAAGCCCAGCAATATCTTGATCCGTACAGATGGTCGCGCGCAGCTCACCGATTTTGGCGTTGCACGCTTGATAGGCGTGACGCAATTCACAGCGACGCACGTGCGCATTGGCTCCGTGCACTACATGGCGCCAGAGCAAGTGCTGGGTGGATACGAGATCACCAAAGCAGCCGATATTTACGCGCTCGGCGTCACAGCGTTCTATGCGCTCACGGCGCGCCATCCCTTCGAGGGCGAGAATGAAATCGCGATTGCGCGCCAGCACGTGGAACAACCGCCGCCCTCTGCCTCGACGCTGAACCCAGCCGTGCCGCCAGCTGCGGGCGCTGCCATCCAATGGGCGATGGAGAAAGCGCCCGAGAGGCGCCCGCCGATGGCAGGCACGTTTGCGCGCGCGCTCAAGGCGGCGTTCGAGTCGCCTGTTGTGCTCTCGCGCCCCTCGCGCCCGCGCGTGCAACGCACTGCTACGTCGCGCGTTTCGCTCGAGGGTCAGCGATTCTGGGTTGCGTTGGCGTTGGTGGTTGCGGTGCTGTTGTTGATGTTCGCGCTGGTGTTGGTGGCGATCTTGGAGTCCATCAGTGCGCGTCCGACACCTCTGCCGCTACCTGCCGCAACACCGCGCGCTTTGATCGAGATCTTGCCGACCACGGCGTTGCCTCGCTGAGGGGCTGAGGATTGCGCAGACAAAAAAGCGCGCAGCACGTTGAGCCAGCGCTGCGCGCGAGGAGGGGCACCTGAGCGGGTCAATCTAGCCCTTTGCGCGCTCGATGTATTCGCCTGTGCGCGTGTCAATGCGAATGAGGTCGCCTTCCTTGATGAACGCAGGCACTTGAATCACCGCGCCCGTTTCAAGCGTCACGTTCTTCATCACGTTGGTTGCGGTGTCGCCGCGCACAGCAACCTCGGCTTGTACCACCTTCAGCGTGACGAAGGTGGGTAGCTCCACGCCCGCGATGTGGTGTCCGTCCAGCACCAACAGGTTCACGATGTCGTTTTCCTTCATGAACGGTGCGGCTTCCTCGACCATGCTCTCGTCGAGGCTGATCTGGTCGAAGGTCTCGGTGTCCATGAAGTGATAGGTGTTGCCGTCCTTGTAGAGGAACTGCGCAGGGCGCAGCTCCGACTCCACCACGTCGATCTCGCTGCCGGCGCGCACGCGGTCTTCGATGATCTTGCCGTTGTAGATGTTCTTCAGCTTCATGCGCACCATCGCCTTCCAGTTGCCAGGCGCAAGATGCTGATAGTCAATCACGCGCCACACGTCGCCGTTGTAGCGGATCAACATGCCGCGCCGCAAATCCGATGTTGTCGCTGTTGCCATAGCGTCACCCGAAACGTCGCCCTCTTGGGAAGACTTCAAGCGTTGAAATTTTAACGCCTTCGGTGCGCACTCTGAATAGAATCGGCGTATGCGCCCTGCCGACGTGTATGACTTGCGCTCCTACCTGGCGCTTTTGGAAGCGCACGGGCAACTGGTGCGCGTGCGCCAACCTGTGAGCATCATCCATGAGGCGGCGAACGTTGGTGCGACGTGTGAGCGTTTGCAGCAACCTGCGCCGCTGTTTGAGTGCATCTACGAGGATGCCCCCGCGCGCCCCTTTGAGGGCTGGCGGCTGTTCAGCAGTGCCTTGGCGCATCCAGAGCGCGTGGCGTTGGCGCTGGGTTGCGCCAAGTCGGAGATCACCGCGACGATGGCGCGCGTGCTCGATCCAGCAAACGCTGTGCCGCCCGTGCGCGTGAACGATGCGCCGTGGAAGCGCAACGTGATCACCGACCCCGACAAAATTGACGTGCGCACGTTGCCCATCCCGAAACATGCAATGGGCGACGGCGGGCGCTTTATCACGGGCGGCGTGGTGATCAGCAAACACCCAGAGACGGGGATCGGCAACCTGAGCTACAACCGCATGGAGATCTTGGGACCGCGCACGCTCGGGATGAACATCAACCAGTGGCGCGACTTGCAGCGCGCGCATGCAGCCGCCGAGGCGAAAGGAGAACGCTTGGGCGTTGCTGTCGCGATCGGCTTGGACCCAGCGATCATGATCGCGGCGGGCTGCAAGTACGAGGGCGACGAGACCAACATCGCTGGCGCCATCCGCGGGCGACCAGTTGAGGTGACGCGCGGCATCACAGTGGACGTGGACACAATTCCCGCACACGCCGAGCTTGTGCTCGAGGGCTACCTGCTCCCCAACGCGCGCCGCCGCGAGGGACCGCTCGCTGAGTTTCATGGCTACTATGGCGAGCCGTGGGAATCGCCTGTGTTTGAAGTGACGGCGATCGGCTGGCGCGACGCGCCGATCTACCAGACCATCGTGCCTGGCTGGCATGAGCACATTTACATCGGCAACGTGTTGCCGCGCGAGCCGCTGTTGATGCGCTTCGTGAGCCACGCGAGCAAAAACGTCCGCGCCGTGCATATCCCGCCATACACCAACGGCTTTCTCGTCGTGGTGCAGCTAGCGAAGAAGACCAACATGGGTGAGCCTCGCAACGTAGCGCTGGCGGCGTTTGCGGCGCATCCGAACTTCCGCGTGTGCGTGGTGGTTGATGGCGACGTGGACATCTACGACCCGAGCGATCTGCTCTGGGCGCTGACGACGCGCGTGGACTGGGGGCAAGACGTGTTCACCGTGCCGCGCGCGCAAGGGCACGAGATGGACCCTGCGAACGACAGCAAGGGCATCGGCACCAAAATCGGCATTGACGCAACCTTCGACAAAGGTCGTCGCCCGTACGGTCAGCGCGTGAGCTATCCGCTCGTGGAGCTGGCGAAGTATCTCGCGTGAGCGCGCGCCTCACCACGCCTCGAACGCCTTGGCGTGTCGAACAGCGTGCTTGATCTGCTCGAGGTGTTCGCGCGCGTGGTTGGGCCAATCGAGCACGGTTTCGGCGAGTCGGCGGTAGCTTGCTTTGCGCGCGAGGAACGCGGCTGGCAGCGCATTGAGCAGCGCGACGGTCTCCGCTTCGTTGCGCTTTAGCTCGGTGAGCAGCGCCTGCACTGTGGGGAAGCCGTTGATCACCGCGTCGAGCCGCTCGCGCATGCCGCTTGGGGGCCATTCGGGGATCAGCAGCTCGCCTGCGATAAGGCAAGTGAGCCAGTGGTGCAAGTATCGCTCGCTCTCGATGAGGTGTGCCAACACTTGTCGCGCGCTCCATTGTCCGGGGGCTGGCGCGCGCGCGGCGCGATCGTCGCTCACGCCTTTGAGCGCTTGTGTGAGATCGCGATTCACCTCCGTGTATTTGCGCGCGACGATCTCGGCGAGTTCCTCGTGCGACTCGGGGATGGTCACTTTGGGCGCTCTCGCCACCGTCACGGTTGCGCTGAGCTTTTTGCCGTCGCGCGAAAAGGCGAGTTTTAGGCGCTCGCCTACGTTGTGGCGATGGAGCGCGGCTTCGTAAGAAAGCACATCGCTCACGCGCTCGCTGCCCAGCGCGGTGATAAGGTCGCCCACCTGCACGCCAGCTTGATGTGCTGGACCCTCTGCGAAGACGTGGAGCACGCGCACGCCCTCCTCGCCGTTGGACGCGGGGCTGATCTCCAGCCCGAGGTAAGGGCGCTCGCGCCGATCTTCGCCGGTCTCGAGCACGCTCACGAGGTTGTCAAGCGCCGCGTTCCAAAACGTTTCGGCTTGTGCGGCTTGCTTGCTCCAACCCTTGCTCTCGCTGCTTTCCGTCAGCGTGAGCGTGGTGGTGCCGTCCTTCTCCGCAAGGGTAACGCTGACCTGCGAGGTATCTTCGTCCTCATCACCGCGCCAGTTGAAGGCGACTTTCTTGCCGTTCACCAACGCGGTGTAAGTGCCCATGCGCGCGCGCCCATCGCGCCATTGCAAGTAGAGCCGCCCACTCGGGTAAGGGTACGCCAAGGCGAGATCGCAAAGCCACTCAGCAATCGCGTTTGCATTCGTGAAGGCGAGGTATGCAAGCTCAGCGGGGGCGACGATCGTGCGCTTCACCGTGACGGTCTTACCTGTCATAGGGGTATATTGTCCCGCTGAATGCTTAAACTTTCAAGGGTTTCTTTAAGCTTCCAAAGCAAGCGTGTTGGCTTTAGGGGGTGATCAGCGTTGGTCTTGAAGGCGCAACGAGGGCGATGTTCTCGAGCGGAAAGAAAACGATCCAAGCGCGCCCGAGGATCTCTGAGCGGCGCACGCGCTGAAGAGCAGTTGGGGCAGGTGTGAGCGCCGTGCCTTGAACGACGAGATATTCGTCTTCGCGCAAGACGTAGCGCTCGGATTCGCGCGAAGAGGGCGTTGCCAAAAGGCTAGGCGCAGTTTCTGCATCTTGCAGCAAGCGGCCGTCAACGGTCAGCCCGATGCCTGTGAGGTTAATTTCCTCGTTCGGCAAGCCGATCACGCGCCACAGTTGGATGCCCTCGTCCGCCGCGTTGTGCTGTGAGGTGAGCGCAACGAGGTCGCCGCGTTGTGGTGCGGTGAGCCAGTACGCCCAGCGGCTCACCAAGACCCATTGACCTGCGCGCAAGCCAGGCACCACACTCTTCCCCACAGGCACAGGCAAGAACAATGCCCATCCTAAGCCGAGCACAAGCGCAAAGGCGAGCATGCGCTCTAGCCAGGGCTGTAGGCGTGCTTGCAGAGGAGGATGGAGCGGTGCACTTGCACGCATGGGCACTAATGTAGCACGACACTCGCTTACAATGTTGAAACCATGCTCAGGCAAGCCCTCGCTTACATTGAGGAGCACCAAGCGCGCTTTGTGCAGGAGCTGCTCGAGTTCCTCTCGATTCCTTCGGTGAGCGCTCAGCCCGAGCACGCGCGCGATGTGCACATGGCGGCGTTTTGGCTCGCGGAGCAGTTGCGGCACATCGGTTTGCGCTCAGAGGTGCTGCGCACAGGGGGGCACCCGTTGGTCTATGCCGAATGGCGAGGACAAGACCTACATGCGCCAACGGTGCTGATCTACGGTCACTACGACGTGCAGCCGCCTGAGCCGATGGAGCAATGGCACACGCCGCCTTTTGCGCCAGAGCTGCGCGAGGGCTACATCTACGCACGTGGCGCGAGCGACAACAAAGGACAACACTTCGCGCACGTGAAAGCGGTGGAGGCGTTGCTGCGCACCCAGGGCACGTTGCCGGTGAACATCAAGTTCCTGATCGAGGGCGAGGAGGAGATCGGCAGCCCAAGCCTTGGCGCGTTCATCGCGGCAAACGCAGATTTGTTGCGTTGCGATTGCGTGTTGATCAGCGACAGCGCCATGCGCGCGCTCGACCAACCGACGCTGGTCTATGGGCTGCGCGGTTTGATCAGCATGGAGGTCACAGTGCGCTGTTTGGAGCGTGATGTGCATTCTGGTCATTACGGTGGGTTGGTGCAGAACCCGATCTTTGTGCTGGCGCAAATGCTGGCGCAGGTGAAAGACGCGGAAGGGCGCGTGCGCATCCCTGGTTTCTACGAGGATGTGCGCGTGCTCGATGATGAGGAGCGCGCAGCGTTAGCGCGCGTTCCTTACACTGAAGCGGACCTCATGCGCGAGACGGGCGCACGCTGTGCATTTGGCGAGCCGGAGTTCTCGCTGGTGGAGCGCCGTGGCGCGCGCCCCACCTTCGAGGTCAACGGCATCTGGGGCGGCTACACTGGTCCAGGTACGAAGACGGTGATCCCCGCAGAAGCGCACGCCAAGATCACCTGTCGCCTTGTGCCTTATCAGGACCCGCACAAAGTGGCGCAGCGCGTCGCCGAGTATCTGCGCAGCATCACGCCGCCAGGCGCAACGCTAGAGGTGCGCGTGCACGAAGGCGGCTCGCCTGCTGTGCTTCTTGAGCGCGATCATCCCGCGGTGCGCGCGGCTGTGCGCGCGGCAACCGACACGTATCACGCTGAGCCGATCTTTGAACTGGAAGGCGGCTCGATCCCTGTCGTGGCGCACTTTCGGGATCAACTCCGTGCGCCTGTGGTGTTGTTGGGTTTTGGCTTGCCCGACGACAACATCCACGCGCCCAACGAGCGCTTTTCTCTCCAGGCTTATCAACGTGGCATTGAAGCGAGCGCGCGCTTCCTGCTCGAGATGAGCGCTTGCTGCGCAGGTCGTGGTGCTTAGCGCGGCGAGAGCCACAGCGTCTGGTAGGGCTGAAGCGCGAGCGAAGGCCCATGCACCGATCGCCGTGTGCCCGTAATGAGGTCGCGCACTGCATTGTTCGTCCCCAGCAATGCGCGCCACGGCAGCGAGACGAGCTGCGTCTGCGCAGTGACGTTGGTGAGACACAAAACGGGTTCTGAAGCGTCGGGAGCTTCGCGCAGCAGGGCGAACACGCCGGCGTTGCTGGACAACGTGCGCTGCACGCCGAACGGGTCAAACGCAGGCGCCTTGGCGCGTGCGCGCAAGAGCTGCGCCAGCGCGGCATACACACGCGCGCGGCGCGAGCGCGGGTCATTCAGCTCTGCTTCAAGCACAGTGTGCGAAAGCTTCTCGCGGTTGATCGCGCGGTAGTAGCCGAGTTGTCGCACGCCCTCTTGCCAACCACGCGAACCGAAGAGGCTATGAAAGTAAATCGCTGGCAAGCCCACCAGCGCAAGCATGATCGCGTGCGCGGTGATGAAGCGGGCGATCGCCTCATCTTCATCCTTCGCGCCGATGCTTAAGGCGTCGAAGTAGTTGATGTTCAGCTCATAAGGGCTGCGCGTGCCGTCGGGGTTCGATTTCTCGCTGACGTAGCCGCCCGCAGCAAGCACGCGCCTCACCAGCGTCTCGAGATCGGCTTGGCTCAAAATGCCTCGCGCGGGGTTCAGCCCGATGCCATCATGGGAAGCGAGGAAGTTCAAGAAGGTGGCTTGCGGAGAGGGCGCGCGCAATGTGTTTGCCCACTGCGTGAGCGCGCGCGCATCGCCTGTGTGCAGCGTGTGGAGCACAAGCGGCGGCAAGGCAAAGTTGTACACAAGGTGCGCTTCGTTGGTGCCGTTGCCAAAGTAGGCGATGTTCTCCGCATGGGGCACGTTGGTCTCGGTGATCAAGCGCACGTGTGGCGCGGCGAGATCGATCACCGTGCGCAGCAGTTGCACCACGCGGTGCGTTTGTGGCAAGTGGATGCAAGTGGTGCCGATCTGTTTCCACACGTATGCCACGGCGTCGAGGCGGAGGAAGTCTGCGCCGCGCGCTGCGTAGAACAACATCACCTTGACGATCTCGAACAGCACTTCGGGATTGGCGTAGTTCAAATCCACCTGGTCGGCGCTGAAGGTGGTCCAGACGCGCTTCACGCCTGAGGGGGTCTCAAACGGCGTGAGCAGTGGCAGCGCGCGCGGGCGCACCACCGCGGAGAGATCGGGATCACCCTCGACGACGATGAAGTAGTCACGATAGCGCGGGTCGTCGCGCAGGAAGGCTTGGAACCAAGGATGCGCGCTCGAGACGTGGTTCAGCACGAGGTCATACATCAAGCGAAAGCGCTGGTGCAGTTGCGCGAGGTCGTCCCACGTGCCGAAAGCGGGATTCACCGCTGTGTAGTCGCTCACCGCAAAGCCATCGTCTGAAGTAAAAGGGTAAAACGGCAGCACGTGGATCGCGGTGATGATTGAAGCACAGTAGCGGTTGCAGAACGCAGCAAGCGTTGCAAGCGGAGCTGCTTCGGGCGCGCGCACTTGGTCCGCGTAGGTGATGAGCAGCGCGTCGCGGTGCGTGAGCGCGGCGTTGTGCGAGGGAGCGACGGCGCGTTCGGCGATCAGCGCGCGCAATCGTTCAAAGAGCGCCGCGCCTGCCCCCTCGCCGTAGAGATCGTGGCACTGCGCGCGAAGACGATCCCAAAGCATGTGGGAATTCTCGCACAATGCGCTCTGTTACACTCGCCGCAGATGTCATGACCTCCTTCCGCTTGCCCTCGACCCTCACGGACGCGCTTGACGCGCTAGAGGCGCTGCACTTGCGCGAACAGTTCCTGTTGCGCCGCGATGTCGCCATGCTTAACCATGGGTCGTTCGGCGCTTGCCCGCGCCCAGTGTTCGCGGTGTATCAACACTGGCAGCAGACCTTCGAGGAACACCCCGATGGCTTCATGCGTCGCTGGCGCGACTCCATGGACGAGGCGCGTGCGGTGCTTGCGGCATACCTGCACACCACGCCCGATCAGCTCGCGTTCGTCGTCAACGCGACCTTCGGCGTGAACGTCGTCGCGCATTCCTTGCGCGCGCTGCTGCGCGAAGGAGATCAAATCCTCACCACCACTCACGAATACGCGGCGTGCAATCATGCGTGGGCGTACGTGTGCAACAAGACTGGCGCGCGCTACATCACGCACGAAGTGCCGCTGCCGCTCACTACACCCGAGGCGTGGGTAGAAGCGTTTTGGCGCGGCGTTACACCGCGCACGCGCGTGATCTACCTTAGCCACATCACCTCGCCAACGGCGCTGACGTTTCCGGTGCAGGCGATCTGCGAGCGCGCGCGTGCGGCGGGCATCCTCACAGTAGTTGACGGCGCGCATGTCCCCGGGCAGCGCCCGCTCGATTTGGCGTCGCTTGGCGCCGATTTCTACATCGGCAACTGCCACAAGTGGATGCTGGCGCCGAAGGGCAGCGCCTTCCTCTTCGCGCGCCGCGAAGTGCAGTCGCTAATCGAGCCGTTGGTGGTGGGGCATGGCTGGCGCGCCCATGCGAATTCGGACCAACCCCTGCGCGACTACGTGGAGTGGATCGGCACGCGCGATCTCGCTGCGTTTCTCGCTGTGCCTGCTGCGATTGCCTTCATGCACGCGCACGATTGGGAGCGCGTGCGCGCGCTGTGCAGCGTTGTGGCACATGCGTTGCGCGCATACCTCGAAGCGCAGCTCGGCACCGAGGCGCTCTGTGTTGAGAATGCTGACTGGTTTGCGCAGATGGTGGCGGTGCGCCTGCCCGACGCTGCCGATCTTCAGCGTTGGGGCGAGGCGCTGCGCGAGCAATACCGCATCGAAGCGCCGCTGATCGCGTGGAACGGGATGAAGTTGCTGCGCGTCTCGATCCAAGCGTACACCACGCGTGCAGAGGTGGAGCGTTTGGTGGCTGCTGTGTCGGCGCTTGCCCGTGCTTGAAGGCAAGTGCGGATGTGGTAGAATGCTGCACTGCACCTACCGGTGACTGCAGGTCTCCGCGCGAGCGGATATAAATCGTGCCTGCATAGGTGGTGGCGAGTGCAAAGCAAATTGAGCCTTCGCGCGTCCACGCGCGATGAGTGAGCTTAAGCGCGCCTCAACCCGTCACCGGTTGAGGCGCTTTCATTTTGCCAAAAAGGAGGTGATGGACGCTTGGCGATCACACGCGAGAAAAAAGAGGCAATGCTGGCGCAATACGCTGAGCTGCTCAGCAAAAGCCAAGCCGTGATCATCACGCGCTACGGCGGACTGAACATGCCGCAGCTCGACAAGGTGCGCCGGCAGATCCGCGAGTCGCAGGGCGAGTTCCACGTGGTGAAGAACACGCTCGCCTGGCGCGCGCTCCAAAGCGCGGGCTACAGCGTGCCAGAGGAATGGCTCGTGGGTCAAACGGCGTTCAGCTTCTGCTTTAAAGACCCTGCCGCGACGGCGAAAGCGGTGAGCGAACTAAGCAAGGAGCTGGAGCCGTTCCAAATCGTTGGTGGCTTGCTTAATGGCCGCCCGATTGACAAAGCGCAGGTGGAGGCGCTTGCTGCGTTGCCGCCGCTGGACACGCTGCGCGCACAAGTCATCGGCTTGCTCGCCGCACCCGCGACAGGCGTAGTCAGCGCGATCAACGCCGTGCTCAGCGGTGTGCTTTACGCATTGCAAGCGAAGGTGGACAAGGAGCAGCCCGCAGAAGCCCCTGCGGCTGCGTGAATTGTCGAGGCGCATATCTGTTTTGAAATCTCGTTTGCAGAGAGGAGAACGACGATGGCAGATCTCGCAAAGCTTGTCGAAGAACTGAGCGGTTTGACGGCGCTTGAGTTGGCGCAACTGAAGAAAATGCTCGAGGAGAAATGGGGCGTGACGGCAGCGGCTGCGCCAGTGATGGTCGCAGCAGGTGCCCCCGCAGCTGGCGGCGCTGCGCCTGCGCCTCAGGAAGAAGAGAAGACCGAGTTCGATGTGATCCTCGAGGACGTGGGTCCGAAGAAGATCGACGTGATCAAGGTGATCCGCTCGATCACCAACCTCGGCTTGAAGGAGGCCAAGGACCTCGTCGAAACGCCCAAGTCGGTGGTCCAAAGCGGCGTCTCGAAGGAGACCGCTATGGACACCAAGAAGAAGCTCGAGGAAGTGGGCGCAAAAGTGCTCATCAAGTGAGGGGCGCGAACGCGCGGCGACGTTGTGCCGACCGCATCCTTGGGGGTGCGGTCGGCTTTTGCGTATTAAGTAGCCCTATCTACAATCGGTATCCGCAATGAACGAGGTGCTGCACGCAGATCCCCAACACGTTCAAGCGTACGCTCAACTGCTCATCCGCGTCGGCGTGAACTTGCAGCCGGGGCAATGCCTGATGATCTCGGCAGAGCTTGCGCATGCACCCTTCGTGCGCAAGCTCGCCGAGGTCGCATATCAGCAGGGCGCGCGCTACGTGCACGTTGTGTGGTTTGATGCTCCCATAGCGCGCAGCCGCATGAAATACAGCCGCCCTGAGTTCATCGAGGAAATCCCTGAATTCGAGATCGCGCGCCATCGGCAAATGGTGGACGAGACATGGGCGCGCCTTTCATTGGCTGGTGACGAATTCCCCAATCTGTTTGACGACGTTGACCCCGCGGTGATGCAGCGCATGCAGATGGCGCGCGCGCAAAAGCTGCGCTTTTACACCGAAGCCATGATGGCAAACGCCATGCAGTGGTGTGTCGCCGCGGTGCCCACGCCGGCCTGGGCGCGCAAGGTGTTCCCAGAGCGCGATCCTGATGACGCGCTGCGCGCCTTGTGGTCGGCGGTGTTGCACCTCGTGCGCGCGGATGCGCCCGACCCCATCGCAACCTGGCGAGCACACGAGCGCCGCTTGCGCGGCATCGCTGCGTTTTTGGCGCAGCACCGTGTGTTGCGGTTGCGCTTTCTCGACCGCCGGTTGGTGGACAACGAACCAGCGACTGACCTGCGCGTGACACTGACCGAGCGCCCCGCTTGGGTCACCGGCGCCGCCGTGAGCGCTCAAGGCGTTCCCTTCATCGCTAATATCCCCACTGAAGAGGTATTCACCGCGCCGCACACGGCGCGCGTCGAAGGGTGGGTGCGCACCTCACGCCCGTTTTTCCCGCTCATGCGCGAAGTGAGCGATGCCTTCTTCCGCTTCGAGTACGGCGAAGTGGTTGAGTTCCGCGCGGCGAAGGGGCAAGATGTGCTTGAGCAGTTCTTCAAGATCCCAGGCGCCAATCACCTCGGCGAGATCGCGCTGGTGGACGTGCGCTCGCCAGTGTATCAAAGCGGCTTGTTGTTCTACGAGACGCTGCTCGACGAAAACGCGGCATGCCATATCGCCTTCGGCGCTGCTTATCCCGAGGGAATGGAGGGTGGAACGCAGCTCAGCGAGAGCGAGCGCGTGGCGGCAGGCTTAAATAAGTCCGATGCCCACGTGGACGCGATGATCGGCACGCCAACAATGGACGTGATCGCCGAGTGCGCCGACGGGCGCGAGGTGGTGATCATGAAACAGGGACACTTCACAGCGGCCGTGTTAGGCGAGGCTGCCGATGCAGGCGCCTGAGGCGCGCTGGGTGCGCGTCAATGACGCGGCGCAGTGGGACGGCTGGTTGTGCACGTTCGCCGCGCCCCATGTGCTGCAATCGTGGGCATGGGGCGTGCTTAAGTCGCGCTGGGGGTGGTCGGTGGAACGGTGGGCGCTCATCGCCGACGACGCGCCACGCGCGTGTGTGCAGCTCCTGCGCCGCAATGCGAAGCCGTTGCCGTTTTGTGTGCTTTACGCGCCTAAGGGGCCGCTTGCGCGCGATGCGCAAGCCTACGCAGCTGCGCTTGCGTGGCTCGAGGCGCGCGCGCGGG
>Ga0105160_1000753_pt1 | contig 14173 bp, 15 predicted proteins | sample GXS110809BmetaG_FD_89591 | JGI IMG/M metagenome (GOLD analysis project Ga0105160, IMG submission 89591) | Hot spring microbial communities from Gongxiaoshe hot spring, China to study Microbial Dark Matter (Phase II) - GXS 110809B | ecosystem: Environmental > Aquatic > Thermal springs > Hot... | reverse complement strand
GGTAGGGGGTGGGGTGGGGTGAGAGAAGGGAGATGGGCGCGCAAGGATTGACCAGGGACGCAAGAGGTGCACTGGTGCTCTTAGCATGGGGCTAGATTTGCCCCAAAAATTTTGGGGGGCTTGATATGCCCCCCAAAATTTTGCTCCCCTTTGCCCGTTCAGCCACTTGCCAGACGTTGCGTTCAGCAATCGCGCGACGACGAAAGTCAAGCTGCCATGGAAAACAAAGCCGCTCCATTATTGGAGCATTAGCTCTTTCTTGGGCAATGGGAGCTGCTGCTTTGGTTGTCGCTCATCCTTGATCGGGTGTAGCAGATCAAGAATGGTCTGCGCCGCTGCAGAAGCCATTTGTGCCGACGCCGGCACGCCTGGCCCGAAATTGCTCGTCAAGAGCGCCTCAAGCATGTAATACCCAGGGTCGATGTTGATCTCAGAGAACACAACCTTCTGCTCTGGGTATTTCACATAGACCGTCATGGTGGCCACTTGATTGGAAAGCCATACCTCCACGTCAATCTGCTCGCCCCGCTGTGCCGCACCACTCGCAAGGGCTCGCTTGGCCGATGCAGAGAGAAACCGCGCCGATGGGCTCTGTCGCATCGTGCCAGTGATGCCAACAACGACATTGGGCGACGTGGCGGCCAGATTGTTCAGGTACTTGGCGAACTGGTCAAAGTCAGGCAATGGTATCCGTACCATGTTCCCCCCTTCGACAATGACTTCACTTTCCGTACCATAGTGTACCATGTTGTGCAGCGTTTGTCAAGGGGTGATTGATGCAAGGGAGAGGGCTTGGCCGTGCGGTTTGGAATGCATTGCGCTGCAGCGGAAGGCTCCGGCACTGTCCTCTCGCGCTCTTTGCTATCATGAAGGCCGCAGAAGGGCGTTCACTGGCTGCAACAAATAAATGCGGCGAGGAGACGAACTGTGGTGTTGGGTGCGAGCAATAGTCATGCAACTTTTCTTGCGCACCTTGATCGGGACGTGAAGGGATTAGAGACACTGCTTCATGCGCCTGATCGTTCTCTCCAACGATTGCTCTATTCCCGCTACCAGCAACTCCAGCGCCTTCGCATTTCGCTCTCCAATGCCTCCCGCTCAGCATCAAGAAACGGACAGCCATCAGCCCTTTTTGACTGGCTTGTCGACCAGCTCCGCCCCCTTGAGGCAAGGCTTGTCCGCGCTATGGAAGATCATGTGCGCAATCATCGAGCAGGGAAATGGTTGCTTTCTCTCCATGGCATTGGGCCAGTACTCGCCTGTGGGGTACTGGCGTATTGCGAGAAACTCCCCCCCTTTCCCACTGCTGGGGCGCTTTGGCGTTATGCAGGCCTTGACCCAACACTCCAATGGCAGCAAGGCCAACCACGCCCATACAATGCTCGCTTGAAGGCGCTTTGCTACAACATCGGCGACTCATTCTGCAAGACATCAACCAACCCGAAGAGCTTCTATGGACGTGTCTATCGTTCCCGCAAGGCCTATGAGCAAAAGAAAAACGAACGAGGAGATTATCGCGATCTTGCAATGGCCTCTCTGTCTTATACGAAGGACAGTTCAGCAAGGGCCTATTACGAGAAGGGCATGCTCCCACCAGGGCGCATCGAGCTCCGAGCGCGGCGCTATGCCGTCAAATTGTTTCTCAGCCACGTCCAGCAGGTGTTGTATTTCCTCCACTACAACGACATCCCGCCAAAGCCCTATGCACTCACCATCCCGGGGAAGGGCATCTGGATCGGTCCACCAAACGCTTCCATGATCCCACAACTCGCAGAGGCCTTTGCTCAACATGGGATCGTGCTCCCAGAGGACTACGATGATCATGCATGAATGCTATTGGGCGAGATTCATGCGCTGGCCAGTCCGAATGCGCAACGCGACACGTAACGTGATGGGGCAACGTGATACGTAGTGTGTTAGGCAACGTGATACGTAGTGTGTTAGGCAACGTGATGCATAAACGTGGTAGTAACGTGATAAGCAACGTGATAGGCAGCGCGATGGGCAACACGGCGCGCAGCATCAGGGCGGCGAATGGACACCTTGACAAACTTGGTCGTCCCTGGTACAATAGCCTCGGAAACGCATTGAGCTCGGTCGGCTCATGCGAGGCCTCCTTCCTTACCCTACCTGTTCCCTCCCTTCTCACTCCTCCGCGGGGGATGCCGGGTTCCCCCGCGGTTGCTTTTCTGGGGGGGGCAATTGTCGGCTCCTGCTTTCCCAGCTAGCGAGAAGGCATTGCTCTCGTGTGGCGCTTATAATGGGCGCACGATGTGGCCGATGGGAACCCTATTGTTCCGGCAATGCACTGCAAATCCACTGCTCAGGAGAGATGTCCAATGGAAGAGCGAAACCTAGCGGGAAACGCCGCGGTGACGTGTAGTGAAGAAACACGTGGCCATTCGGTGCGCGATTTCCTTGAGGGGCTGGACATCGGGCGCGCCAGCGGACCTGACCTCGTCTTCATCGCAGAACTCATAGCAGACGCTGACGATCTCCCACAGTCACTGTCTCTTCCTGGGGAGGAAATCTTCGATTTGCGCCTCTGCCTGTCTGCCGCAATTCGCGACGCCAGAGCCCAGCATATCGTGCAAAGGGCTGCCATTGGCCGATTGCGCAGAATCTTATCGGCCCTTCAGAGATCTCTGTAGTTTGCGGCAAACAGAACTGCCGAACAGCGTGGACCGCAACCTACATCGTTTCCTGCACTCGATGGCCTTGGCTTTGTTACTTGCGAGCGACTACGATATGCCATTCGCTCCCTATGCCATCAGCCCCCTGGAGTTTCCCTATCCGGAAACTCCAATGTTTTGTCACGGAGAAAAGCTCGCTAGCTGTCTTCTCGACCCGCTCAAGATCAGCATCGGACCCTGGGAATAGAAGCAAGAGCGTCCCCCCATCGACGAGAATGCGGCGGTATTCCATAAGCTTCTCTCTCATGCCCAAGAATGACCTACCGCCGCGTTCCTTTTCCCCGATGAGTTCAAGCAAATGCTGGATGAATGGGAATTGGACCGGGGAGCGCAAGCGCGATATGACGAGATCAAGGGCATAATGGTCAGCAACCACAACATCGGCCACGCCATTATCGATCGCGGAAAGCGATTTCTCAACAAGTCCCGCCGGCGTCGCCGACGCGCATACATCAAGAATTGCCTGCGTCACTTCATGCAGCGAATGATCCCATGTCCCCGGTTGCCCTTTGACCAATGGATCAATCTCCGCAAACGTCGGATACACAGTGGCTCGATACGGCCACGTGAGCGGCATTGGACCATAAATGCCATGCGTGGTAAGGGTCGTGTGATAGCAGGCCATGATGGCCAACGCAATGGTCATCGCTCGGCCCAACGCATGCACAAAATCTGGTTCGCCGTTCTGCGCTATATCGGCAATAGCGGCTTCAATAAGTCTTGTGAAGGTGGAGACAACAGCCTTTTGCCTCTTGCTGAAGAGGCTCCCCCAGTCTTTCATGTTAAGCGAGAAGAGTTCTCCAAAATCGTGATAGCCATCGAACCACGGTAGCGGGGAATATTTCTCGCTGTGGCTCTCCGCAAGTTGTCTCCCAACGTCATCATGAGCGTTTGCCTCACGAATGTCCAATTTCCCGCCCATTTCCCCGACAACCGCAACAATTGCAACACGGTTGTTGCCCCCCTTGTGAATCGCAAGTGCTCGCTCAATGTCCTTCCAAGAAATATGTTGGCCGCAGGACCAACAAAAATCCTGCCATGTGTTATTGGCTCGCCATTCGCCGCTGTGCGGTGTATTCAGCCGCGGTGACTTTGAGGCCTCGACAACCCATCTTGTGCTGCCGTCTTTGTGGATTGCCCGAATAACCCTCTCGCGCCCTTGAATGCGGAACGTCAAAGGACCTTTGGCAAGATGAAGTAACGCCTTGCAGTTGGGGCATTCCATCGTTCTTGTCAGGATCGTTGCGTAAGGTCGTGCAGTATTGCTTAGCGCCGGGAAATATTTGCGCAGCACCTTCTCTGCACGCCGACGAACGATTTCTCCGCGCAGAATCAATTCTCTTGCGAGTGCGCGACCATGTTCAGCGGCATCACGAACACGGAGTTGTGCTGCGAGGCGAGAGATCGGATCCTGATCAACGCAAATCGTGCGTGCCCCAAAGCGCAGTGCTTCAACCGCCGCTCCCCCGGCATCGAAAACATCTGTCACAACCACTGGCTGCTTGCCGTTTAAAGCCACAAGTATGCGCCGGATGTCGCTGAGGTATAGGAAGTTGTCTATTGCACCATCATCGGCCGCAAAGGCCGTGAGCATGGCTAGTGCCTCCGATGATCCCTTGCATCCACTAGCCGTTGACCCCACATAGTTACGAGCAACCTTTTCGAGTAAGCCATGGTCGCTGTCACTGAGCTCTTGGGATGATGGCAATAGGGCGCCTAGCAGTGCTACGCGGATGAGTAATGAGGGGGCAATAACTCTTCCGTGAAGGATTGAGCGCACCAGGGCCGCATTTCTTGTATCTTTGGCCGCATACGAGACGCGGTTGTACGGAAAGAGATCGCTTTCGATCACGCGCTGCGTTGTCCGTTCTGTCTGTGGCACCTTACCCTCCCATCACTGGCTTTCTGCAAACACTGCCATGGTGTATTGTTCCATTCCTAGCGAGCCTTGACAAGAGGCGACAACGCCGCTATACTGTGTCGGAAGAGTGGGAATGGGAGGCGACCGATGGAGACAATCCGAACCCAAAAGGCTCTAGGGCTACTTGCGTTGCAGCATGCTGGCTTCTCTGTGCCGCGCTTTTGGATTGTGCAACGCTATGAAGACATCGCGCCGGCCCTTTCTGAATTGGGACGATGGCACGAAGAGGCGTTTGCCCGACCATGCCCTTCTAGTCCGCGCCACGGTTTTGTGCAATCTCAGCGTGTCGCGCTGTACCCACGTGAACAAGCAATAGCCCTGGTTTCCAGCCTCTTCGAGCAGGCTCTTGCCGAGGATCCTAACGCGGAGCTTATCCTCATGCCATATATCCCGGCGCTCTTCAATGTCATTACGACACCTGGCGTGGTGGCAATCGGCCGGGGCAATGATGGTGCAACACTTGGCAAGAATGTCCTGGCACTGCCTTGGGTTGGGCCAGATCTCCAGCGCCGGCTGAACGCCCCGGTTGCCATGGCTATCGCTGATGCTGCTATCAATGCAGCCCCATATTTTGAGTGGATCGTCCCCCACATTGCCATGACGACGGATTTCACAAACATCGTTGCTGTGCAATTGCGGGACGGGCCGTCAGCTCCCCTAGGCCGCGATTTTGTGCCAACGAGAATGGTGGTTAACAACGTCATCGTTGTTGATACTGATGACCTCAATCTTCTTGAGTGGGAGAACACTGTTCGCGCGTTGGACCCGAAGACAGATGTCGTCTGCCTTGTAGGATCTTCGTTGGCTTCCCATGCCGCTGTCCACTGCATTGCGCGCGGTATTCCAGTATTCACGACTCGCATACCGAAGATTGGAGAGGTCCTCGAGCCAACAGTGTCAAGCGAATACGATATGAATGAGTTGCTGATTGGCCTTTTGCATGGAGAGAGAATTGCTTTGCCAATTGATGATGGCACTGCTGGGCGGGCTCTCCGTTTCGCGCTCTATGCCATCCATAATGCCGTTGTCCTCCGTGGCGAAGATACTTACTGGCTTGGAGTTGCAGCGGCAGTTGTTCATCGCCTTGGCCTTGCTGCTATTCTTGGCGAGTTAGTTCATCATCCCGAAGGACATCGCATCCTTGATGCTCAATTAGGTACGTCTGATCGTGATGAAGTCTATGATGCAGTCCTGACTGACAAGCAAGCATATGAGTGCGCTTTGGACCTCGCTCCGCAAGCCGCGCTGATTTACCTCATGGGCGATTGGATGACTGGCTACGGCGGCCAAGCTTGGTACCGCTGCACAATGTCGTGGCTCCGTTTGTCGCGCGCAATACGCGCCGTGCGGCGTCGCCCTGGAGCGATGACCTTTGCCATTCTTCTTTCTGTCCTCAATGAAGTGATTTCTCTTGCGCATAACAATGGCTGGTGGCTAAACGAGTTCATCAGCGCCAAAGAGTTTGACTATGCGGCCGCCAATCACCCGCAATTTGCAGCTGCCGCGGCAGTCTTTGCTTACGAAGTTTGGGAATGCAGACGCGATGGTCTGTTTGCAAGCATCACTCCACATCAGAAAGGGGAAAACCGATGAGAAGTGCACACCGGTTGGGGCAAGAATACCGCACATGCGTTCACGCTGCAGAGCGTACGCTCTTTGACCACGAGGGCAAGCACATCCGCATTGCAAGTGCGCGTGGATTGGCGAGGATGACAGTTTCGCCGGAGTGCATTGTCGACCTTGCCGGTGTTATTGGGAATATAGATTTCATCCTCCCTGGGTCAGACCCAGTATTCGATGCTCTACGCGTGCATGTGCATCGCCCATTACTTCTTCGTCTGGCCTGGGAAGACATGGGCGTTCCTCCCGTCGGGCTCGATTTCTGGAAGCATCTTTGGGAACTTCTTCCGAAGGGGCTAACAGTGATTGTGTGCTATGCGGGGCATGGCCGATCTGGAACGGCACTGGCGGCGCTACTAATCGCGAATGGCGTGCACCCAGAAGACGCGATACAGTATGTCCGCGGGGCACATTGCCAGTTCGCAATAGAGACACCGGAACAAGAAGAGTACCTTTTGCGCCTTGCTCCGTAATGGCAACGGGCTGTGCAAATATGTGCCCACAAACACAGAACCCGCCCACTCGGCGGGTTTCTGTGTGGGGTAGGGCGGATTGAACCAAAACCGAACCGACACCGCCCATTGTAGACAATCTGCAGCCGCGCGTCAAGTGGGATTGCATAGATGACCTGGCGCGAGTTTTCGGTTTGAAGAATGCGTTGACCTATTTGCAAACGGCATTTGATCTGAAACGATACCACTTGACAGGTCGGAGCGCATGTGGTATTGTGGTTGCAGGGAGTGAGGACGCATGGACCTTCAAGACAAGCGATGGGCAACTGCAATACAGAAAGCGATGCGATCCGGGGTTGTGCCGCGGGAGATGTACCGTGTCTATCGGCACGGCATCCTCAAGGCTACTGTCTATACTGTCCCATCGGCAACAAACCCAGAATTGACCTCGTATGAGGTCACTATATCCCAAAACGGCAACCTATCATGTACGTGCCCTGCGGCAACCCACGGCGTGCCTTGTTGGCATGCCGCATTGGTGTGGTTGTGGGAGCATGGACTGATTGAGGGAGGTGCAATATGGCGCAACAGCAGCAGCCACAACAGCAGCAGCGGTCAATGATGCCACGCTGGGATGTTCCCGACGTGGGAACGTGGCAGGGTATTAAGATGATCGCGGAGGATCTCTTTAACAGTGGGCTGCTTCCTCCGCACGTGAAGTCCCCACAGGCTGCGCTTTTGATCGTGCAGAAGGGACGAGAACTGGGTCTTCCTCCTACATACGCGCTGTGTAACCTCTATGTGCTCAATGGCAAGGTTGGGGCTCCAGCAGAAGTGATGCTTGCTCTCATTTACCGCGATCACGGCGATAACGCGCTCATTGTCGAGCACACCGATGCGACTCGCTGTGTCATTCGCTATAAGCGACGCGGTTGGCACGATTACAAGCAGTTTGAGTACACGATCGAGGAAGCTAAGCGGGCTGGGCTTCTGCAGAGGGAAGTGTGGCAGCGCCATCCAGCGGCGATGCTGAGAGCGCGTGCCATCAGCGCCGTTGCTCGCTTTGCATTTCCTGACTCTATCTCCGGAATGTATACGCCGGATGAGCTTGACGAGGTTGAACAAATTACTGCAGCCGAGCAGCGGATCGCGAGCGAGTATCAAGCGCATCCGGTAGCCACTGAAGATGCTTGGGAGCCCGAAGAGCCGCCACCGGACGAAGAGGACATGTTTGAGGCGGATTTTGTCGAGGAAGAGCCAGAAGACGTTATGCCGGCTGCCAAGCAGCAAGCCCAGCAGGTCAAGGTTCATGCCGAAGTTCCTGCCGCGACTGGCGTGCAGGGGAACGACGCACAGGGGAACGTGGCTCGTCAGGCTGCGCCTCAGCCTGGCACCGAAGCGGCTGCGCAGGCTCGGCTGGAGCGCAGAGCAAAGGCGGTGGAAGGGGCATTGCAACGTTTGCATGAGCAAACGGGAATCTCGATTGATTGGATGATGAAATGGTTGAAGGATAAATACAACATCACTCACTTGGGAGAGGTCACGAATGAGATCCTGCTGGAGCTCCGCAAAGAAGCAGAAGAAGCTCGGCTCTATCTTGGGGTTATTGGTCGATAAACGCGGCATGGTGGGCCAGCAATGAGTGGTGTGCTGCAACCAATCCCGGAGGCAAAGCCTGAGCGCATAGCGGAACGTGCCTGGTCATTGCATTGCGAGGTTGTCCGCTATATCACGTCCATCAATGAAACGTTCCTTGATCTTGGGCGTGTATTGCGGACGATTCACGATGAACGTCTCTACGTGCAACTTGGGTATGACACGTTCGAGTCGTATATCGCTTCCCCAGAGGTTTCCCTCTCAAGGACGCTTGTGTACCGGTTGCTCCGCGCGGTGAAAATTGTTGAGTCTGGATTGGTCCCTGAAGAGACGGCTCAGGCGATTGGGGTGTCGAAACTTGATGCGATTGCCCCGTATATCGAGAAGGCACCGCCTGATACGGTGACGGAGGTGCTGGTCGAAGCGCAAAGCCTATCGTATCGCGATCTAAACGAGCGGTTGCGCGAGCGCTTCCGAGACGAAGATGCGCTGGAGGCGTTCCGGCGGGAGCTCGCCGAGCGTTTCCGCATTATCAGCAGGCTGTGCCGGACAACCCCCGATATCGTGCAATTCCTTGAAGGGCTTCTTGAGGAAATCTATCGAGCCAGGGAGCGCGCATTGTGGCTTCGCGGAGAAAGCGCCTCGCAGTCTACGAAACACTAGGCGCTTGGGGATGGGAAAGCTGCAGTTGCTAGGAGGTGAACAGGTGAACAGATGAGCAGGATGACCGCGTTTGGTGTGGTGCATGGTTCTGCTGCCCACGATGCGTAGATGGTGGAATGTATGGGCTGGTCACTGGACGCATTGGCCACTGGGCGCGTTGGTCGCTGGACGTGTTGGTAGCGAAAGGGGGTATTGCTGTGGAGCAGGTGTTCACGATTCGTGAGTTGCGTTACTTGCGCGGCATGACCATCCGAGAACTTTCGCAGCGCACCGGCCTGTCTGCTCGCGCGCTCATCAACATTGAGCTTGGTCGCGCGAGACCGAATGCACCGACGTTGATGCGAATACTTGAGGCGCTTGCGGTGGATGACCCGCGCAAGGTGCATGAATTCCGCGAAGTAACGTCGTCGGGCCGTAATCGCTCGCGCCGGAAGGAGGGCGAATACCATGAAGCGGCAAGTACTTACTGATGGCACTGGACGTTGGTTTGATTTAGACAAGGCAACCAAGTATGAAGAGGCTACATCCTGGAACGGGCGCAACCGGATCTCGGTTGCAACCGGATCACAATGGGATCACGAAGCGCTGTACCTAACAGAATCTGGTCGCTGGATTAAGCATTGGTGGTCTCAATGGCAGGGATCAGCCGACCAATGGCTGGAGATAAGCCCAGAGGAAGCTGCGACATGGTTGATCAGAAATGGTCATCAGCTTCCTGAGTCGCTGAAGGACTACGAAAAGATGCTCATGATTTAGGAGATTCATTAGGCGCCTTATTGAACAAGCCGGGGGGGGGACGTGAATTGTCCCCTCGGCTTTCTTTCATTATTCGCTGCCGAATCCATTGGTGGACCTGAAAATATCATTGCTGCGAAGCACCTTCTCCCGCCGAGTGTTCCTCCCCAAGAATCTGCATTTCCCTTTTCTTCATCCAATCGAGTAATTGCGCCTGTATTTCTCTGAATTTTGGAATCAACGGCTCCTGGAAAGAAAGGTGGTGGATTCCATTCTGCAGGATCAGCATGTGTAGGCGGTTGAAAATGTCGTTGAGTTCTTTGTCCTGAACTGGGTATCGTTTCCAAAACCAGAATTCCCGCACGAAGGAGCGCAAATACATGCGCGGATTTCCGATATTCTGTAGAACTTGGCTGAGGCCGTGAGCCACAATCTGCGCAGCCAGATATTCGTTATCGTGGATTTTGACTCGTTTCCCGCGTCGTTTATTTAGCGGCATGCGACAAACTAAACCCCGTGGTAACCAAGCTCCGTGACAGTCAACGCTCGCCTTGGCATTGCCGGCCGTAGCTTATCGCGCATTCTTCCCATGCTATTTGGCCGTTGGCACCTAATTCACCCACGATGTTTCGGAAGCGGCATGACGGCCGACCATTGCGCGCTGCCTCTGCTCCACTTCCCAGCGCAGAAACCTCCACCACGCCCATTCTCGTTCAGAAATCTGCGGCACTTCTTGTGGGTTCATCGGAGTTTCAAGCACTTGATAGCTCGGTAGCGCAGCGGCCAATTCTTCAACAATGACGTCGAGCCTCGTTGCAAGCCGTTCTAGGGCAATCCCGGCCCAATGCCCGCGCTCTGAAAGCAGAATCAAAAAATGCATCCCGCTCTCGTGCTCCACAATGAGCCAACCACAGACCGGAATACCACGCTTCCAGAGCCGCCGTATAAGCTCCCACAGTGCATCAGCGCGAATTGCCATCTGCGCCACCGCCCAGTCGCTCGGCGTTGTTCATCGTAAGGATAACGCAGATGAGCATGGTCAGATGAACAGAGCGAACGGACTCTCGCGATGCAATGCGTACCAGATACCAGTGATGATTGAGGTGACTGATTTAAGCTGCGTCACCTCGACAGATTCGTTCGCAGATTTCGCGAAGAAGTGCGTGCACGCGGTCAAGCTCGCCCCGCGCTGCTTGCAATTCCTCGGCAAGCGCGAGCCGTTCGGCATTGACACGCCCAAGCACCACATGCCAATCCTCTGGCCTCCCGATGTCGGGACGATGCTCAAAGCGGGCTCGCTCGAAATCTTGAACTACAACCTTCTTACCATCAATCTCCATTTCGTATTCATTCGAAAGCGGGAGCCCAAAGATTTTGAGTCCGCCTCGCTGCTTCCAGAATTCTGCGAATCCTCCTCCGATGAAATACGGCCAATTATCAAACGAGATTGTAGTCTGCGTCTGCTGCTGCGGCGTGCCCCGCTGCGCCCTCCGGATAATTTCCTCCACTGGGAGGTCCATCGGACATGTTGTCGAGGCAACATCGCGGTGACGAACGATGCGAGGAGGATTTTTCATCTGCGCGAAAAGCCAGCGATGGAGCGCAGCAGAAGCATTGAGCTGCTCCTCGGTCCACCCGACGTAACGATCACCAATTTTGTAATGCTCATGCTCAATGCCCACTGAGCGAACGTTGACTTCCCAATTTCCTGCGTGCCAGGCAATATCGGCAAGGCTCACAAACTGCACGATGCGTCCATCACGCCCAACCAGGAAATGCGCGCTCGCCTGGCGCGTTGTCTCTCCGCGCAACGTGCGCACTGCGCCTTCCCAAGCGCCATCGGTGTGGTGCTCGACAATCGTATCCACGGTGTCGGGCCAGACCCGCCCAAAATGCCGTCCAATGTTGTAATAACGCGCGGACATCCGAATTGCATCGGGATACCATTCCATTTGCGGCCACTCCTCTCTCTTTTCCTACGCCGGAATACCTGGGCCAGTATATCCCGCACGCGCTGCAGCCTCGGCGCCAAGGCGTCGCAAAAGCACGTTGTAGTGGTGCGGCACCAGTCCTGGGTGAAGCTCAAACACGGCTCGCTCAAAGTATTGGACTGTGTGTGGTTTCCCATCAAGCACGCACTTGCAACCACGAATGATCTCTTGCACCTCATTCGTGACGGGGAAGCCAAAGATTGCAATCCCGCCATGTGCCTCCCAATACAGGAGGAAATTGCCCTTTACCGTTTTCTGCGTCTCATGGAAATAGCGGGATGGACCGCCCTGGGAGGACGTATTCCCCGATGACGGTTGCTGCTGCTGCACTTTCTCGTTCTTGGTGTTCTCCGTAAGTGCGAGGAAATGCTCTCGCGCAAAGAGACAATACCCATCCCATGCGCCATTCGCCCAACGGCCAGGCACGCACACCGTAAAGACGAAAATTGTGGCAACTTTTGCTGGCGCGCTACGAGCAAAAGCGCGATAGCGTGCGCATTTCTCGAGCACCGGCATGGATTTGTCTTCAATCCCACATTCCGTGATGAGAATCGTCTTGACGCGCTTGTCGCTCAGAAGCCGCTGATAGATAGCCCACCAGTCGCCGCCGGCAGCATCGCCAAGCTCCCGTCCCCCATAGAGATGCGTGGCAATGCCATCGACAAGCTGCGCAAGCTCATCTGTGAGGAACTCATCGTAGTAGAACAGGCGGGTTGGCATGGACGCCGCCCATCGAAATTCTGGGAATTCTTGCCGCAGCTCGCGGATCACCCGTATCGTGGCGTCTCGTGCTGTGGTGACGGTGACGCCTTCCAGGTCAGGCTCATTCCCCACCTCAACCCAAACTGTCACACCCTTCCGCGCTGCCTCACGCAGAACGTTCGCATAGACCAATCCTGAGCCGGCAATGTCATAGAGCCTGCGGCGGATGTGCTTGGGGTCATAACCGCGTCCATGGTCGGCTGATGTGCAAACGACCACCGTCCGCACACCATCCGCTATTGCTTCGGCAATGTCCTGCGGGTCAGTCGTGCCCCATACCGGCAGCTGGAATTTCATAGCCGGCAGGCGCGCTTCGCGGTACCATTGCCGGATGATCGGCCAGCAGTTGTCTTTCCCGCCACACGTGCCTGTGTCACGCGTGGTGACAAAACAAATACCGATGTCTGCCATGAAAGGTCACCTCCGCTTTACGCCAAATTCGCGTGCGTTGGTCGCTCATGGAACTGCGGTGATCCCCTCTCGCGCAAGTAAGTCGACAAGCCACTTCGGGTAGGGCGTGTTGTGTTCAAACCAGAACGGCGCGACCTCGGTCACAAGTGAGCGTTCGCAGCCTGGACATGGATGAGCCAGGATCCCTCGCTCAACAATCGCATGGATACAATCGGCAAAAGGCAGAAAGACCAACTTCTGACACCAACTACAAGCAACCAGATAACCATAGGATGGGTCGAACGCAGGAAGCTCGAAAATTCCTGGCACACCCCACCCAGGGCGCGGTGCCTGCATCTTCATGCCTATTCCTCCGCCTTTGGGATCATGACAAAAACAATGATTTTGAATGGGCAATCTTCCATTGGACACTTGGCCCTGTAGCGCTTTGGCAATTTGCCCCAGGTCCACACTTCTTGTCGTACGCACGTGCACTGACAGCGCCATGTGCCGTCAGGCAATGGTTCGGCGCGTACACGAATGGGGCGAATCGTGAAATCGGGTTCAAACGTGATGCTCATGGTGGTGCCCCTTTCGATTCTACGAGCTCTAGATCGAATCTCCACGTAATTGGCCGCCGGTCTCCAACACCAAAGAGGTGCCAACGGTTTGCTGCTGCAAGGCCAAGAGTCTGGACTGTCCACTGGTCATCCGTGACTAATGTTCCGGTCAGGAGAATGCGCGTGCCATTAATGTCCATTTCGCCAAACGTGTGGAAATGACCGCAGAGCAGTGCGGCAAATGGCCCAAACACCGTCTGCCACCGCAACATGCGCTGTGTCAGCCCATACCAAGCAATCGTCTGATACATGCGGATGGCATGACCGTGATAGAGCAGGAAGCGATGACCTCGTATGGAGACAAAGCGCAGGAATGGGTCCTCGCCATCACGCCCGGCATAGTGCACGTGGATTCCGCTTCCTTCAAGATGTAAGCGCAGAAAATGATACGTCGCTAAATCCCAGTTTGCTGCCTCATGGACGCGCTTGCCAGCCCTGCCATGGTTTCCAGCAACGGCTTCCACGCGAATGCTCGGGAATGTGCGCTGTACAGAGCGTAACCACTCTGCAAGAAATGACGCAAACTCCCACGCCTGCCGCAGGGGGTCGGAAATTTCCTGGTAATGTGCCTGCGTCGGAAAGATTTCTGATCCATCATTCACGTCACCAAGAATGCAGACAACGAGTTCATCGATATGATAGGAAGAGTCTAAGATGCTTCCGATTCGTTCCAATTTTGGAATGAGTCGGCGCAAGCGTTCTTGCGCAATAGCAGTCGAATATGATGCTG
>Ga0105160_1000750_pt1 | contig 14176 bp, 12 predicted proteins | sample GXS110809BmetaG_FD_89591 | JGI IMG/M metagenome (GOLD analysis project Ga0105160, IMG submission 89591) | Hot spring microbial communities from Gongxiaoshe hot spring, China to study Microbial Dark Matter (Phase II) - GXS 110809B | ecosystem: Environmental > Aquatic > Thermal springs > Hot... | reverse complement strand
TCTACGTGTTCTCCGACGGCACGATGTTCCTGTTTGGTCGCTGGGCGGATAAGGATCACTGGAGCATGGACAAGAGCTTTTGGCTCTTCAATCGGGGCGCTGGGCGCTGGGAAGTGGAATTTTTTGACGATGCGGAGCACGCGGAGGTGCAGTTCGCGCGCTCCGTGGATGAGATTTGGTTCGGCGAGCGCACCCTTAACTTCGCCAGGGAAGGCAAGACACAAACGCTCGCCTGTTCCGTGAGCAACATCCAGGTCTTCAGACCGCTTCCTGGCGCATCGGAGGAAGGTTTCCTGCTCGTAAGTGGATGGGACGAGAAAATTATGCGCCTGTCCGAGGGCAAATGCAGCGAGGTTGTCCTTAACCCGGAGCTAACGCGCAACTTCCGACCGTGGACGTTGCACGTGTTCGCGGGTAAGGTCTGGGTGTTCTCCCAGGACGGCACGTGGCTTGCCTTTGAGGACCAGCGTTGGCTACGCCAGAAGCTGGTCGCCGAGAAGGCAGAAGTGGGAGCCGTGTGGGCGGTCTCTGATCGAACGCTTTGGGTTGCAGGCGCGGATGGCTTGTTGCTCCGCCGTCATGACGGTCGTTGGCAGGTGATGCACGGGAACTACACGTTGGTGGCGAACTGAGCAGCCGCTCACGCCCGCCCCATGAACAGCGCGCGCGTGGTCACCTCAGGCGTGGTTGGGCGTTGAAGCGCTTCGCCGAGCAAGACGCGCTCTAGGTTCATAGGCAAGCGGCGGATGCGGCGCCCTGTGGCGTGGGCAATGGCGTTGGCGATTGCAGGTGCAGTGGGCACCATTGCTGGCTCGGCGATGTTCTTCGCGCCGTACGGCCCTTCCGAGTAGGATGCTTCGATCAGCCGTGCCTCGATCTCAGGCACGTCCATCGCGGTTGGGATGAGGTAGGTGTCGAAGTTGGTTTGCTGGAGGTAGCCGTTGGCGTAGGTGACTTGCTCCGTGAGCGCGTAGCCAAGCCCTTGCGCAATGCCACCGTAGAGTTGCCCGTAGGCGCCTTCGGGGAAGATCACTTTGCCCACGTCGTGCACAGCCCAGATTTTTAACACGCGCGTCAAGCCTGTGAGCAAGTCCACTTCCACCTCTGCGATTTGCACGCCGAAGTGATACGCCATGTATGGCGTTCCGCGTCCAGCGTGGTGATCCCAGTGAATCTTGGGCGCCTCCCAGCGCCCGTGCGCGGAGAGGATTAGCCCCATCTCGCGTGCATGTTCCACCACTTTCTCCCACGGCACCTCTTCCTCGCTCGGACCGATGTAGCTGCCGTTGTGGCGGATGAGCTGGCGTGGGTCGCAGTTGAGCAAGTGGGCGGCGGCGAGGTCGAGCGTTTGGCGCAGGTTGCGCGCCGCGATGCGCATGGCGTTGCCGCCAAGCACGGTGGAGCGGCTTGCGACGGTCGGTCCTGATTCGAGCGCAGTGTTGGTGTCTGGGCGCAACATGCGCACGCGCGATGGCTCGATGCCGAGTTCCTCCGCCGCGATCAGCGTGAACACCGTCCGCGAGCCTGTGCCGTAGTCTGTCAGCCCAGAGGTGATCTCGACGGTGTTATCGGGCAAGATGGTGATCGTAGCGGCTGCGTAGTCGGCGCCCTCCGCGCCTAGCGACATGCCGTGATACATCGCCGCGACGCCGATGCCGCGCCGCACTTCGGTCGAGGTCTGGCGCGCGTATTCCGCGCGCTTGCGATCCCAATCGCTGAGCTGCCGTGCTAAGGTCAAGCATTCCACCAGCCCCACGGACTCGCTGAGCTTTTGCCCGTGCACCGTCTCGTCGCCTAAGCGGAGGCAGTTCTTCAGGCGAAAGTCGATCGGGTCCATGCCGAGCTTCTCAGCCATTTCGTCAATGGCTTGCTCGATGGCAAAACACACCTCAGGGTTGCCGAAACCGCGGAAGGCGCCTGTGTAGCCGTTGTTGGTGTACACGCCGTAGATGTCCACGTCGCAAGCGTCGTAGCGATAGCAGCCCATGGCGTGGATGCTCGCGCGCCAGACGGTGAACGGCGTCTCCGAGGCGTAAGCGCCGGAGTCCATCAGACCGCGGAAGACGCAGGCGCGCAGTTGCCCATCGCGCGTCGCGCCGATGCGTACGTCCATGCTGAGTGTGTTGCGTTTGTAGCTTGCCACCATGCTCTCTTCGCGCGAGAAGAGCATGCGCACGGGCCTGCCGGTGATCAGCGCGAGCTTGGCGCATTGCGCTGAGCTTTCGTACACGATGTCATCCTTGCCGCCAAACGAACCACCAACGTAGGGTTGGATCACGCGCACGCGGTTTGTGGGCAAGCCGAGCACCATGGCAAGGTTGCCTTGGTTGATGAAGGGGCTTTGGTTGGGGGCATACACCACAATCCCACCCTCAGGCGTGGGCACGGCAAGCACGCCCTCAGGCTCGATGTAGGCGTGTTCTTGATGCCCTACCTCGAAGTGCGCCTCAACGATCACGTCGCAGTTTGCGAGCGCTGCTTCGGCGTCGCCTTTTTTGACGTATTGGTGTTCTGCAAGCAAGTTGGGATGCTTGCCGTCGGTGCGATCTGGGCCGACTTGGGGCGCGTTGGGATCGAGCGCTTGGCGCGGGTCGAAGATCGCAGGCAGCGGTTCGATCTCGCAAATGATGGCGCGCACGCCTGCTAGCGCTGCTTCGGGCGTGTCTGCGGCGACCGCAGCGATCGCCTCGCCGACGTAGCGCACTTTTTGGTAGGCGAGCATGTATTTGTCTTTGACGGGAAAGCCGTAGTTGCCGTGATCGCAGAAATCCGCGCTCGTGATCACAGCGCGCACACCAGGGACTTGCAGCGCTGGTGTCACGTCGAGGCGCACGATGCGCCCGTGGGGCACGGTGCTGCGCAGGCAACGCGCGTGCAACATGCCCGGCAGCGTGTAGTCGGCAATGTATTTGCCGCGCCCGCTCACCTTGTCCGCGGCGTCCACGCGGCGCGCCGGCTTGCCGACGTAGCGTAGGGAGTGTGTGTGCATAGGTCCTCCTCCGTGCAGGTCATGAGTGGGTCTTCAGGCGCGTGCAACCGATTCGGCGAGATGACGGCGTGCGTAGGCTGTGGCTTCGATGGCGTCCACGATTTGCTGGTAGCCCGTGCAGCGGCAAAGGTTGCCGATCAGCGCTTGGCGGATTTCTTCGCGAGTGGGGGTGGGGTGCTTCGCCAGCAGCGCTTCGGCGGCGACGATCATGCCGGGGATGCAAATGCCGCACTGCACGGCGCCGTAGGTGATGAAGTTCTCCTGAAGGTCGCTCAGGCTGCCGTCTGCGTTGCATAGCCCTTCGATGGTGGTGATCGTGCTGCCATGTGCCTGCGGCGCGAGCACAAGACAACTGTTCACCAGCATGCCGTCCATGATCACGGCGCACGCGCCGCATTCGCCGATGTCACAGCCCTCTTTCGTTCCCGTTAGTTCCAGATATTCGCGCAGGAGCTCGAGCAGCGTGATATGCGCGGGTGCTTCTACCGTGATGGGCTTGCCGTTGAGCACAAGCGAGATCTCCATGCTTCCTCCTCACTCAAACGAGCTTGGCTAGACGCCCTCGGGCGTTGGGGATGGTGCGGTTGTTGCGCGCAGCGCGCGCACAACGAGCGCCTTTAAGACGCGCGTGTCATACTCCGTTGCCCAGTGCCTCCCGACGCGGCGCACGAGCCCCTCGGCGGCGCGCGCTGCTGCTTCGACGAATAGCTGGGGGGATGGGTGTTGCCCGATTAACAGCGACTCTACTTCCTCAAAGCGCTGGGCCACTGGCACGATGGTGCCCACTACCAAACGCGCAGTAGCGATGCGCCCTGTCGCATCGCGTCCGATGGCGGCAGCAAGATTTGCGCGCGAGAGCGTCTGGGCGATGCGATGTCCTACTTTGAGGAAAACACTTTGCACGTCGGGCGCGGGGAGCGGCAATGTGAAGTGCGTGATCAGCTCGTTGGCGCGCAGGCGCGTTTGATTTGGCGCAAGCACCAACTCGGCGACGGGCAAGCTGCGCGCGCCCTCAACGCTGCGCAGGTGCGCGTGAGCATCGAGGCAGATGAGCGGCGGGAGCGCGTCTGCCCAAGGCGCAGCCGAGGCGATGTTGCCGCCAAGGGTGCCCATGTTTGCAATCGCGGGCCCGCCCACGGTGCGCGCGGCTTGTGCTAGACAGGTCGCGTAGCGCTGCACGAGCGCGCTTTCGGCAAGTTCGGTGTAGCTCACCGCGGCGCCGATCACAAGCTGCGCCTCGCGCACTTCGATGATGCGCATCTCGGGCACGCGGCGCACATCCACCACGCGCGTGAAGGTCGGCGGCGCCTTGCGGATGTTCACCAGCAAGTCTGTGCCCCCTGCGAGTGGCACGCTTTTCTCGTTTGGATCGCTGAGCAGCGCGACGGCTTCCTCAACGGAATGGGCGCGGGCATAGGTGAAGCGGCTCATGCCGTGAACTCCATGGCTTTTGGGAATGTGCGCGCCTTGTGGGCTTGAGCGAATTGTAACGGCTTGTGCGCGGGTGCGCGCTTGTGAGTGTCGCGCGGTGATGCGGTGTCGTAGTACAGTCTGTGCGCTATGCGCGTTGTTCTGCAACGGGTTGCGCGTGCTGCGGTGCGCGTGAACGGCGAGGTTGTGGGCGCCATTGACCAAGGCGTGTTGCTGCTGGTCGGCGTGACGCACAACGACACACCCGCGCAAGCCGATTGGCTAGCCAACAAGATCGCCACCTTGCGCATCTTCCCAGCAACGGATGGCAGCTCGCACTTCGATCGCTCGTTGTTCGATGTCGGCGGCGCTGCGCTTGTGGTGAGCCAATTCACGCTCTACGGTCAGACACGCAAAGGGCGCCGCCCCGATTTCACCGAAGCCGCACGCCCCGAGCACGCGGCGCCACTCATCGCGTATTTCGTGGAGCGGTTGCGCGCTTTGGGCGTGCCCGTGCAGACTGGGGTCTTCGGCGCCAACATGCAAGTGGAACTTGTGAACGATGGCCCTGTGACGCTGATCGTGGACGCGCCTCAATAGACGTAGCTGGCTTGCTCAACGCCCTGCTCGTTGCTCAGCACGATGCGCGCGCCGCTAGGCGGCAAGATGCCTGTTGGGCTGCGGAAGCCGTTGCTCAAGCCGCAGTTCTCAGCGCCGAAGGTGAGGTTGGTGTACACGCGGCAGCGCTGCCCTGGGATCATGATGAACCCCGGCGGGAAGGTGAACTGGGCCACAAGCTCGTTGCTCGCGGGCGGAGCAAACACGCGCAGCGTCCAGCGCTCCATGAGCACGGCGCTCGGCGCGATGTTCTCTAGCGCGATGTACTCATCTGCCTCGTTGATGGCGGGATCGCCTTGTGGCTTGACCTCGACGATGCGGATGAGCGGCACAGGTGTCGCGGGAAGTGCGGTGGGCGATGGCGTAGGTGAGGGAAGAGTTGGTGTGGGTAGAGGTACGGTCGGCGCGGGCGGCGCGGTGGGTGTGGGCAGCGGCGAGATCAGCGCGGGCGGCAGCGTGATCTGCGGTAGTGGCGTGGTTGGTTGTGGCGTGAAGGTAGGCGGGGGCGTGGGCTGCGGCGGGATGAACACAGGAAGGGAAGGCGTCGGCTGAGGTGGTGCAGTGGGGGGCAAAGGCGCATCGTTGAAAGGCGGCAGGGCTGGCTCGGACGCGAGGTTCTCAGTGGGCCGCACGAAGTCGGGCGCAGGCACGTTGGAAACAGTCGGCGGCGTGTCCGGAGAAGCATCTGGCGTTGGCTCGGAGGTCATGGAGATGAGCGCTGAGACAGGTGGCGTTTCCACGCTCGGCGTGGCGGGAGTGATCGTCGCGCGCGCGTATGCTGCAGCGATGGCGCGACGGGTGCGCTCAAGATCGGGTTGCAGCAGCAGCGCAGCAGCGATTGCTGCGAGGACAACAAACCCCACCACAGAAACCGCCGTGAGCGCAACGAGCGGCGCGAGCAGCGGCGGCGGCGCAGGGGGGACGACCTCCGCGAGGGCGGCGCGCTGGAACATCTCGCGGCGCGTCAGCCATGCTGTGCCGATGGCGCGCGCGATTGGCGCATACACGCGCGGCACATAGCGCAAACGCGCGCGTCGCGTCTGCGCGTCAAACTCCAATTCGCTGCCGCAGAACGCGCATTGCCACACCTCGCCCTCCATCATGAGTGCTGGCTGTTGGCAGATGGGACACGTGTTTGGCGGCAGCTTGTGCAGGTCAGCGTCCACGGTTGCTAAAACGGCATGGGTAGGGGATTCATCAACCGAGAGGGGCGCGCGCGCCGGTCGATCTCCCAGGGGTAAACGATGTATGCATCGGTCACCGCAGCGTAATAAGTGGGACGATGGTGCGGGAAGAGCGATTGACTCGGCTTATAGTGCAGCACGGCGGTCTCCACGAGTGCGCCGCTGGCTTCGATGCGCCCGCGCACAGTCATGATATGCCGCCCGTGCGTCCAAACATCGTCCACCACCAGCACACGCTTCCCTCGCGTCAACGATTCATCTGGAAACTGCAAGAACGTGGGCCACGCAAGCAGGCGCGGCACATCGGCAGCAGGAAACTCCACAGCAGCGGTCAAGATGTTCCTGATGTCGAGCGCTTCTGCGAGCATCCCACCAGGGATGATCCCGCCGCGGGTGATCATCACGAGGAGGTCGAACGTGCCCGTGATTTGTGGGACGAGTTGATCGATCAGCATCTCAACATCAGCCCAGGTGAGGACTTCTTGGCGAGGCGGTTCTTCTCTTCGCATGGTCTTGCTCACGAGTGAAATGGGCGGTCGATCCAAAGCACAGCGCGCCTGTTGCGATCTGGTGGAGAATAGTGTACCTTAGCATCAATGCGCGCTCAGAACTTGTTGCGCGGGGCTGCGCTGAGGAGCAAGCTGGGCTTGGTGATAGCTACTGGGTTAGTTGTCGCTATCGCTGTGCCTGTGGTGTTGCTTGCGGTGCTTGCCACTCAGGGGGCGCTGAGCATCTCTTTGAGCCGTGGATTGCCCACGCCAGCCCCCGAAGTGGTTGCTCGCCTTGTGCCCACGCCGCCTCCGCCGCCCATCGTTGAACCCGCGCCGATCGTGCCGGAGCCAAGCATCACAGAGCCGCAGCCAGTGCCTGCTGAAGCTGGCGCACCTGCTGCGTTGCCAACGCCGCAGCTAGAGCAACCTGCTGCAGCCTCTGCGCCTCAGCCGCCTCCTGATGCGCCTGATCCTGTTCCCGTGGGGGCACGGGTTCCCCCGCGCACCAGCGCGCGCGTCGGCTGTAATCGGCGGGTTGTTCACGTCGTGCGCAGCGGCGAAAACCTCTTCCGCATCGCGTTGCGCTACAACACTACGATCGCAACACTCATGCGCCTAAACGGCATCAGCGACCCACGGACGTTGCGCGTGGGGCAACGGCTGACGGTGATCACGTGTGCGGGGCAGAGGAGCAGTCGCGTGCGCACCTACGTCGTCCAGCCGGGCGATACCCTGTTCCGCATCGCCTTGCGCTACGGCACAACGGTTGAAGCACTGCGCGCAGCCAATGGCTTGTGTTCCAACCTCATCGTGCCAGGACAAGTGCTGCGCATTCCGTAGCGGAGTTCAGCGTGTGTTCACAGGCACCTCGCCCGTGATCGGCACGACCTCGATCCACGTCGCGCCCGGCTTCAGCGGAATGCGCGCGCCGCTGCTCTCGCGGAACTCGAAACCGCCCACGCGCGTTGGGTCGCGCACCCATCGCCCGCCGATCTCCACGCCATCACGGAACACGCGCAGCGGACCTTCGCCCCAAATTTGAATTTGGATCGAGCGCGCGCCGGTGACGTCCTCTTGAATGTCGGTCACCTGATGGTGCGCGTAGAGCACCACGACATTTGCTGCAACGATGGGTTGGCGGTTGAGCGCGTCCACTTGCACCTCTTTGCCTAAGGCGCGCGTCCAAACGCCGTTGCTCGGGTCGTAGCTCCAGCTCACGGTGCCAGAGGCGTAAGCCACCTCAACGCGCGTGGTGGGCTTGCCCTTAGACGGCGCCTCTGTGAACGACCAGCCGCGGAACGTGCTCGGCGTGTTCTTGCCGCGCTTGTCCAGCTCGCGCCAAGCGTTCAGCGTGTTGGCAAACAGGTTGTGTGGCGCTTGGCGGTCGCGCGTGCGGAACATGGGGCAGGTGGGGCACTCAAACGGACCGAAGTCGCTGATCATCGTCAGGTTGTTTTGGTGCGCCCACGAGCGCCGCATCAGCGGCTTGACGCCGGGGCTGGTGCCCGAGCACACTAACGCTGCGTCGAACATCTGCGGCAGCTCAATGTCAATCAAGCGACAACTGCGCACCGAGCCTACCTTCTCAGGTGCGTTCGTGAGGTAAAGCGCGGTGAAGCGCGTGATGCCGCCCTCGGAGAGGTGCTCCACGACTACGTCGGCGCTGCCCAAGCCCGATTGCGGGCGCACGACGGCAGTGTTCGCCACCTTGATCAGCAGCGGTCGGCGCTGGAGCGCAGCGGGGTCTTGCGGGCGCAGCCCCGTGAAGGGATTGGCCTCGGCGTCGAGCACCAGCGGCGCTGGCGCAACGTCGCCAACCGGTCCAGCCGCGCGAGGCTCAGGCGTGTCGGTCGGCACAGCAGCGGTGAATGTGGGTGGCGGTGTGTCTGTGGGCGACGGCGCGAAGATGGTCACGAGCACAGGCGCTTGGGTCGGCTCTGGCGCAGCAAGACCACCGCACGCTGTGAGTGCAAGCGCAAACCCTCCAACCCCGAGCGCCCATCGCAGGGCAAACATGCGGTTGCTGAACATCGTTGCAATTTTATGCTTTCCGCTGACGCACGGCTTCATAGACGAGCAGCGCGGCGCTGATCGAGACGTTGAGCGAGTTAATGCGCCCGAACATTGGGATGCGCACGGTGGCATCGGCTTGCGTTAACCAGAAGTCGGAAAGCCCGTATTTTTCCTCGCTGACGAAGATGGCGCATGGTTGACGAAAGTCAAACTGCGTGAACGGCAGCGGTGGCTTCCCGCCAACGAGGTTGGGCGTGCTCGCCACGATGCGCACGCCGTGCGCGCGCAGCCACTGCAACGCCTCAGTATTGCTGCACTGCGCCACGGGCACGCTGAACAGCGCGCCTTGCGAGGCGCGTACGACGTTCGGGTTAGTGATGTCGGCTTTGGGGTCGCAGAACAAGAAAGCATGTACGCCAGCGGCGTCGCACGTGCGCAACATGGCGCCGAGGTTGCCGGGTTTCTCCACCGCTTCGGCGGCGAGGATCAGCGCCGGCTGATCAGCAGGCAGTTGGATCGCCGAAAGGGCGAACGCGGGCTTGGGCGCGATCGCTAGCCAGCCGTCGGGGCCGTCGCGGTATGCCATTTTCTCGAACACGGGGCGCGTGGTCTCGATAATGAGCGCGCCGCTGGCTTGCGCTTGTTGTAACAAGCGCGTGTGATCATCAGGGGCATGGGCGGGCTTGAACAGCTCGGGGCACACAAACACGGTTTGCAAACGCACGCCACACGCCAGCGCCATCGCCATTGGATCGAACCCCTCGATCAGCATCAAGCCTTCTTCGTCGCGCTGGCGCTTGTCGCGCAGCGCCACCACGTGCTTCACACGCGGGTTGGTGAGGCTGGTGATGCGCATGGTGTTGCCCAGAGCATAGCGCCTTTTGCCATGCTGCTTGCAAAGCAAACAGCGGTTAGCGCAAATTTAGCGCTGATGATTCGGTGGGCTATAATCCAGCGCGTTTCGTGCACGAGGAGTTTAACAGCCCATGACTCAGCAATTTACGCCCGGGAGCGCCCTCAATCAGCAACCGCTTACCCTTCAAATCATTGACGTTGGTCGCGACCCTGCCTTGAAGTCCGCGTTGCTCTCGGGGCGACTCACCAACCTCACCGCGCCCTTCATGTATCACGACCCTGCCAAGCAGCTCGCTTTGATCTTGATGCCGATGGGCATTGGGTTGACCGACCTGGAGCAGCAACGCATCATCGGTCAGCTCACCCAGGCGGCGATGCGCGGGCTGCCCGAAGATGCGCCGCGCGCTTATCTGCTCCAGCCGCGCATTTTCTTCTCCATGCAGTCGCTGATCGAGGCGATCCTCGAGGCTGACGGCATTAGCCCCGAGACGCTGCGCGAGCAACAAGCGCGCGCCGACCTGTTGCGCGATCTGCTTCGCACCGCCGATCGCGAGGTGCTGCTGGAGAAGATCCGCCGTAACGATGCCCAAATTGACGAGCTGTTCTTCGAGCTGCTCTCTGCCACGATCGAAAATACGCTCGCGGCTGGCAACGAGCGCGTCGCTCAGGCGCTGGCAGGCTTGCAATCGCTTTTGCTCGAAGAGACGACCTACGGGCGTAAGGTGAAGGCGCGTGTGGACGCGCTCGAGGCGTTCCGCAAGTCGCCAACGCGCGAAACGTTGCTGGAGCAGCTCATCCAAGCGCCCGACTCACAAACGCGCGAGACGCTCATCGCGCTCGGGCGACCACTGCTCGACTATCTCTTCTTCCAGCAGCTCACCACGCGCGTGGACAACGCAAAAGACGACGCCGAGCGCGAACGCCTGATCGCGCTACGCAAGGAGATCCAAGAGATCCGCGACAAGCTCGACGCCGCCTCGCGCGCGCTCTTAGAAGCAAAAGCGGCGCTGATCGAGCAAATCGCCACAAGCCCTAACCCTGTGCAGACCGCGCGCGAGCACGCCGAGGAGATTGACGAAGCGTTGCTCTCGCTGCTGGAGGGCAATCTCCAAGCCGCGCAGCAGCGCAACGACCAAGAGGCACTGCGCGCGCTCAACGCAGCCTACGAGGCTGTGATGCAGGTGATCGCCGAGCGCCAGCCGCCCGAGCTGCAAATGATCAACATGCTGCTTGCGGCGAACTACCCTGATGAGACCGAGAAGCTGCTGCGCGAATTCAGCGAGGTGGCAGATGACCGGCTCATCACGCTCATGGCGCAGGTCGCTGATCAGCTTGCGCAGCAGGAGCGCACCGACTTGAGCGCCAAGCTCACGCGCATCATGGTGCAAGCGCGCGAGATTTTGCCGCGTTACACGCCACCGAACAAAGGCTCGGTTGCTGGTGACGACAAACCGCCGCAGAAGCCGATCATCGAGATCGCGCGACGGTAGCACGCGCTTGCTCAAGGCGCGTTGAGCGGCAAGGTTGGTCCGAGCAGCGCCAGCCGCACCTCAGCCGCCGCAAACAGCCCTGCCGTGCCGAGGATGAAGCCCAGCGTCATCGGCAAGAGGAGCACCCGCGCAGTGGTGACTTTGCCGTGCTGGTTCATCGCAACGAGCACGATCAGCCCCACCAGCACCCCGACCATCACGATCACGCCAAGCGCGCTCAGCATCACCAGCGGTCCGTAGAGCACAGCAGGGCGCCAAAGGTAAAGCGCAATCACCGCCCCAGCAGCGAGCACGGGTCGCCAAACGTCGCGCCCGCGCGCGAAAGGCGCAATGGGATCGGGCTTTGCCCATACGGCTTGGTTGAACAGCAAGACCAGCAACGTGCTCATTACGATCCCCATGCCGGCGCCTGTGATCAGGCGCAGGATGTTGCTCGGCGCGTAGGCGATTGGTTGCCCAGTGAGCAGCGCCACGTAGGAGTTCAGCCCATCTGCTGCCCAGGCAAACGCGAGCGCAGCTAAGCCCACCCGCCAAATGCCGCTCGGGAGACCCGCAGCACGGGCGCGCGGCGATGTTGCGAGCAAGATGAGGTGGAGCAGCGCGGCGCCGAACATGCCCGTGTCGCGCGCGCAGAGCGGTAATTGCTCCCCTGCGACGAAAAACGAGCGTGCGGGGATGCGATGGCACACTGCGTAGCCGACAAAGTCAAGCGCGCGCAGCCAGGTGTGTGGCATGAACATCGCGCCGATCAGCACGAGCAGCAGGCTAAGCAAACCAAGGGGGCGCAGCGGCAGCTTCATGGTGATTGCGCGCGGCTTATCAACACAACAAGCAGCACCACAACGATCAGCCACGCAAGCGCACCATCGCGCTCGAGCAGATCGAAGAAGCGCGCAGGGAGAGCGCTAAGACGATGCAAGGCGCCTTGCGCGATCGCCACAGCAAAATCAGCGACGGCGATCGCGCGTTGGCTTGCCGCTTGCACAAAGCGCAGTCTGCTCGGTGCGCGTCGCATTAGCTGCATTTGCAGCCATCCTCCACCACCAAGGGCGAGACCGAGCGCCGCGAATGTCCAAGCTGCGCTCGCGGGGTTAAGCGGCGCGCTCAATGTCGTGCTTGTGAGCATCACCAACCCCGCGCTCACAAGTGCACCCACAAGCATCAAAAAGCCTGCCCAAGTAAGCACCCAAGGCGCGCGGTGCGTTTGTGGCAGCATGAAACGCGCGCCGCGCCACGCGCGCATTGCGGTGCGCGTTGAGCGCGCAAGCAGTAAAGCGACCCCAAGCGCCGTGATGCCCAGCACGACGTGTCCACCGCTGATCCGCCAGAGCGGCAAAGACGATAGCCCGAGGAGCGCGCTCGCGCCAACAAGGCGCCGCATGCCATCGAGCATGGAATTGCGTCGCAAGGGCACGTGCGTTGCGAGCGACGAGCCGACAAGCCATGTCGAAGCCACTGCGGCTTGAGCAGCGCTATCCGTGTGTGCGCCAACTGCTGCGCTCAGCGCTGCGGCTGCTACAGGAAGCATATGCGCTGCGCGTGCCCGCCCTCCAAGCGCAAGGGTGAGGCTTTGCCCGATGCTCAGCGCAGCCCAAACGCTGAACCACGACGGCAAAGCAGCCCAGCCCGCTTCAGCGAGACGATGTTGCAGCACCAGCGTGGTGAAAAGCGCAAACTGCTGAGTGGTGTCGGGGCGCAACGTGGCAAAGCGCGCGAACGGCGCAAACAGGAGGCGCAAGCCGAGCACCACAGCGCCCACAGGCGCAAGCTCGTCCGCTAGGGGGAACAGCCCCAGCTCGGCACTACGATGCGTTGTGTAGTGACCCGCGAACACCAACACCAACAGCGTTGTGCCGACCGTGCGCAGCGCAAGCGCGATGAGAGCCTCTTGGACGTGCGAAGCGGCATCGCTGCTGCGTCGCCACATCCACACCAGGTCGCTGAGCACGATGCCCATGAGTAGCACCAACAAGTTCCCTGCTGCTGCCAGCAAGCCCAACGCGCTGCTCATCAGCGCGAGCCACCAAAGTTGTGCGTGGTTCCAAGCAGAGGCGCGCAGCGCTGAGTTGAGATGCACCACAAACCAGCTCAGCAGCAGCAGCGTGGACAGCGGCGTGAGCCGCAACGCGAGCGGCGCGCCGAACGCAGAGACGGGCAACCAGCCGCCTAGCACCGCGCTCGGCTCGCGCAAAAGCAAGGCGACGAGGCTCAACGCGCCGGCGCCCGCAGCGGCGAGGATCGCAGCCCAGCGCCATGACTCCGAAGGCAAGCGCCAACGCCACGTCAGCGCAGCGGCAATGACGCTCACAAGTGGCATCCACAGCAGCAACGCAAGCACCACAACGACGTGCCACACAACGCGCCGAGTGTATCACCCTCGCGTCTATAATCCCCATGCGCGCAGGCGCTCTGCACCATGCCAAATTCTGCGACCGAGAAACTGCTCAAAATCCTCCGCCTAGAGGCGCAGACAGGTTACCAAGACAAAGCAGTCACGCGCGGCTTGCATTCGTTCGCCAACACGTGGCTCGCCTTCGCGGAGCGCGCCAACTTGGACAAGGATTGGGCGATGACGATCGCGCAGCAGATGCGCGAGTACAGCGCCTGTGAGGACGTGAGCCGCCGCCGCGCTATGCTCGACGCGCTCATGGCTCAGCTCCGCTCGCCGGTGGTGCGCCTTGCGCCTTCAACTGCGCCAGCGGCTGCGCCTTCCATCGCGGCAACGGCTGATCCGCCGCAAAGCGTGCCCGCAGCGCCTTCGCCGCCGAAGCTCGCGCCGCCTGCGCCAAGCACCTCCGCGCCTCGACGCAGCACACCGCCGCGCAGCGTGCCCAACGTGAGCCTCGACGCGCCTGTGACCACGATCGCCGGCATTGGCGAGTTCAACGCGCAAAAGCTCGCGCGGCTGGGCGTGCACACGATCCGCGATTTGCTCTACTACTTCCCGACGCGCTACGACGACTACAGCGCGCTGAAGACCATCAACCGGCTCACCTATGGCGAGCAGGTCACCATCGTTGGGCGCGTGGCTTCGGCGCGCAAGTTCCAAACGCGCACAGGGCAAGTGATCATCCGCGTGATCATCGAGGACGCCTCAGGCAGCATTGAGTGCACCTGGTTTACCAC
>Ga0105160_1000748_pt1 | contig 14218 bp, 14 predicted proteins | sample GXS110809BmetaG_FD_89591 | JGI IMG/M metagenome (GOLD analysis project Ga0105160, IMG submission 89591) | Hot spring microbial communities from Gongxiaoshe hot spring, China to study Microbial Dark Matter (Phase II) - GXS 110809B | ecosystem: Environmental > Aquatic > Thermal springs > Hot... | reverse complement strand
TGGGGACAACGTGACGATGCGGGTGAAGCTGATAGCGCCTGTGGCGCTGGAGCAGGGGTCGCGGTTTGCGATCCGCGAGGGCGGGTTGACCGTGGGCGCAGGCACCATCACCAAGGTGCTCGACTGAGCGCCTTTGACAAAGACGCCCTTTAGGGCTAAGATCAAGGCGCGCTGCATCAAGTGCAGCGCAAAATAGGGCACTAGCTCAACAGGTAGAGCACCCGATTCCAAATCGGGCGGTTGTGGGTTCGAGTCCTACGTGCCCTGTTTTCCTCTCTGAAAAGCGCGCGCTGTCTGTGCTTGTGATCATCCATGGCAAATCAAGAGATCGCTGAAAAGAAGTCGTCCAGCCTCGCAGGGCTTTTTGAGCCTGTGCGTGAGTACCTGCGTGAGACCGCAGGCGAGCTGCGTAAGGTGCACTGGCCCACCCCTCAGGAGGCGCGCAATCTCACCGCAGTCGTCATGGCGGTGATGCTGACGATGGCGCTGTTCCTGGGTTTGTTCGATTTTCTCTTCGAACGCCTAATGCTGGAGGTCCTGCGCCTCAACTTGATCGCCATCGCGATCGCTGTGGCGATCGCGCTTTCGATCCTGGTGATCGTGTTCTTCCCGAGCCGCGAGCGGCGTTATTGAGTACTCTAACGCATGAGCGAAACGGTCAACGATCTGCGGCAACCTCTGTCTGCCAAACCTGCCAATCCGGAGCCTCAACCCTCTGCTGAGGAGCCCGCCACCTCTGTAGAGGCGCAAACCATCCCCGAACAGCAAGCGGCAGCACAGCCTTCCCCTGAGTCGCCTTCCGAGGAAGACGAAGATGCGCTGCTCTTGCTCAAACGGCGGTCGCGTCGTAAGCGCAGCGCTGCCTCGGAGAAACAAACCGCAACTAAGTCGCGCAAGGCAAAGCGGGAAGAGGAATTGCCAGACCTTGGCGATGGGAGTGGCTACGTGCCCCCCGAATTCAGCCCCGAGGAAAGTGAAGAGGCGCACTGGTACGTGATCCATTGCTACTCCGGCTACGAGAACAAGGTGAAAGCAAACCTTGAGCAGCGCATCGAGACGATGGGCATGGCGGATAAAATCTTCGAGGTCGTCGTGCCCACCGAGAACGAGATCGAGGTGCGCGAAGGCAAACGCCGCGTGGTCGAGCGCCGCATTCTGCCTGGCTACGTGCTGGTGCGCATGAAGATGAGCGAGGATTCGTGGCAGGTGGTGCGCAACACACCGGGCGTGACACGCTTCGCAGGCATGGGCAATCGCCCGCAGCCACTCAGCCCCCAGGAAGTCGAGCAAATCCTGCGGCGCATGGAAGCTGAGGCGCCCAAGATTAAAGTCAATTTCCGCGTCGGACAAAAGGTGCGCATCACCGAAGGTCCATTTGCTGACTTCATGGGCATCGTGGATAAAATTGACACCGAGCGCGCGAAAGTGATCGTGCTCGTCTCCTTCTTCGGGCGTGAGACGCCTGTCGAGCTTGACTTTGTGCAAGTGGAGCGCGTTTGAGCTCGCGCGCTGCGTGGGAGAGTTCTCACACTCGTTCGTACCACAAAAGGAGCATCATGGCAAAGAAAGTTAAGTCCGTCGTCAAAATTCAGATCGAAGCAGGCAAAGCGACGCCTGCGCCGCCGATCGGTCCTTCACTTGCGCCGCACGGGATTAACCTTGCTCTGTTCTGCAAAGAGTACAACGCGCGCACAGCGAACATGGCGGGGTACATCATCCCGGCGACGATCACAGTGTACACCGACAACTCGTTCACCTTCACGCTCGGCACGCCGCCCACTTCGCAGCTCATCCAAAAAGCAGCCGGCATCGAGAAGGGTTCCTCAGCGCCTAATCGCCAAAAGGTGGGCAAGATCACCATGGCGCAGGTGCGCCAGATCGCCGAGATGAAGATGAAAGACCTCAATGCTGTTGACCTCGAAGGCGCGATGAAGCAGGTCATCGGCACCGCCCGCAGCATGGGTGTTGAGGTCGTGGATTGAGTCCCCGCTGACGTGGGAGAGCAAGCAAGCTCGGTACCACCACAGGAGCGATCACCATGGCAAAAGTTGGCAAGAAGTATGCAGCCGCATTGGCGAAAGTCGATCGCAATCGCCTCTATCCGCTCCATGAGGCGATCGCGTTGGTGAAAGACACCAGTTACGCGAAGTTCGACGCCACTGTGGAGTGCCACGTGCGCCTCGGCGTTGACCCGCGCCAAGCCGATCAACAGGTGCGCGGCGTGGTTGTGCTGCCACATGGCTTGGGCAAGAAAGTGCGCGTGCTCGTCTTCGCCCAAGGCGACGGCGCGCGCATCGCCCAGGAAGCCGGCGCGGACATCATCGCCGACACAGACGAGTGGATCAAGAAAATCCAAGACGGTTTCCTCGATTTCGATGTCGCCATCGCCACGCCCGACATGATGGGCAAGGTGGGGCGCTTGGGTAAGGTGCTCGGTCCGCGCGGCTTAATGCCCAACCCGAAAGCGGGCACCGTCGTGCCACCCGACGACATTCCGCGCGTGGTCAAAGAGGCGCGCGCAGGGCGTGTGGAGTTTCGCCTCGATAAGAGCGGCAACTTGCACGCGCCCGTGGGCAAGGTGAGCTTTAGCCCGCAAGCGTTGCAGGAAAACTTGAAGGCGTTCCTCGAAGCCGTGGTGAAGGCAAAGCCCGCCGCCGCAAAGGGAACGTACCTCAGGCGCGTCACCATCGCCGCTACGATGGGGCCGGGCATCAAAGTGGACCCAGCAACGGTGGTGTAAGTTTTCGGCGCGTGCATGCAGGAACACGCCGACTTGGATGAGTCGGCGTGTTTGCGTTTACGCGACCTCCGACACTTTCACGGGTCGCCCTTCGCGCCAACTGCGCTCCGCTGCGAGCGCAACGCGCAGCGTCTGCAATGCCTCCTCGGCGCCGGGTTCGGGCATTCGCCCTTCGCGCAAGGCGGCAAAGAACGCCTCAAGCTCGAGCCGATAGGCTGCCTCGAAGCGATCGGCGAAGTTCTCGAAGCGGTCGCCCTCGAAGCCGAAATCGCGCAGGAAAAGCGTAGGCGTCTTCTGCGTTGCTTCGACGACGATCTTCCCTTTGGAGCCTGCGATCTCGGTGCGGATGTCGTAGCCCCAAGGCGCGCGGCGCGCGGTTTCCACGACGCCAAGCGCGCCGTTTTCAAAGCGCAGCAAGGTGATTGCCGTGTCTGCGTCGCCCGCTGCGTGGAAACGCTCGTCAATCAACACAGCGCCCCAAGCGTGCACTTCGCGCACTTCGCCGACGAGGAAGCGCGCAAGGTCGAAGTCGTGAATTGCCATGTCGAGGAACAAGCCGCCGCTGCTGGCGATGAATTCGGGTGGGGGTGGTGTGGTGTCTCGGCTCAGCGCGCGGAAGGTCTCGATGCGCCCAAGCGCACCAGCGGCGATGCGCTGCCGCGCTGCAACGTAGCCGGGGTCGAAGCGGCGCATGAAGCCGATCTGGAAGGGCACGCGCTGTTGCGTCAACACGCGCAACACGTGGTGCGTCTCGGCAAGCGTGAGCGCGATCGGTTTCTCGCACCAGATCGCCTTGCCTGCGCGCGCGGCTTGTTCGATGAGCGACGCGTGCGTTGTGGTTGGCGTGATGATCACCACGGCGTCCACGCTTGGATCGCGGATCGCTGCTTCGATGTCGGTGGTGGCGCGGTCGGCGCGCGCGAGTTGGCGCCCGCGGTCTGCTGCACGGGCATCTGGATCGGCGACGACGCGCACACGCACCTCGGGCATCGCTGCGAGGTTGCGCAGATGCGTTTGCCCCATGCGCCCCGCGCCGAGCACAGCGACGTTGATCATGCGCTCACCTCGCGCAAACGCACAGGACGCCCTTCCTGCAACGAGCGTTTCGCGGCAAGCGCAGCCACTGTTGCCGCGCGCCCATCGTCGCCGTTCACAGGTGGCGGTGTGCCCTCGAGCACCGCTTGTACGAAAGCCTCGATCTCGCGCTGGTAGCTCTCCACGTAGCGCTGCATGAAGAAGTGCAACGGCAAATCGCGGCGCACGGATTCCGCCGTGCTCACGATGACCTGGTTGGGGTAGTTGTTCAGCGTCTGTGCCATGCCCTTGCTGCCGAACACCTCTGCGCGTTGGTCGTAGCCATAGGCGGCGCGGCGGCTGTTGTCAATCGTGCCGATCGCGCCGCTGGCAAAGCGCAGTAGCGTCACTGCTGTGTCCACGTCGCCTGCTTCGCCGATCGCTGGGTCAACGCGCACAGCGCCCGCGACGAATACCTCCTCGATCTCGCTGCCGAGCAGAAAGCGCGCCATGTCGAAGTCGTGGATCGCCATGTCGAGAAACAAACCGCCAGACACTTTGACGTACTCAATGGGTGGTGGTGCGGGGTCACGGCTGATGATGTGCAGCAGGTGCGGCTCACCGATCTCGCCCTCAGCGACGGCACGGCGCAGGCGCTCGAAGTTGGGATCGAAGCGACGGTTGAAGCCCACCTGCAATGGCACACCTGCTCGTGCGACGGCATCAAGCGCGCGATCCACCGCAGCGAGGTCGAGCGCGATGGGCTTTTCACAGAAGATGGGCTTACCAGCGCGTGCAGCGGCTTCGATGAGGGGGGCGTGGGTATCGGTGGAGGAGCAGATCAGCACGGCGTGTACGTCGGCATGCTCGATCACGGCGTGAGGATCGGCGGTGAAGAAGGGCACGTTGTAGCGCTCGGCGCACGCGCGCGCTGCCGCTTCGTTCACGTCTGCGACGGCGACCAGCCGCGCCGAGGGGACGCGCTGCGTGATCGTCGCCGCGTGCACCAAGCCGATGCGCCCAGCGCCGATGAGACCGATGTTGAGCGTCATAGGCAAGATCCCTTTCAAGCAAGTAGGTGCACAAAAAGGGCGGCTGAGCCATACAAGGACTCAGCCGCCCACCTGTACGGCGCCGAGCGTTCACTTGTACTTCTCGGCGTTCTCCTTGGTCACCAACTCGGTGCCTGTGTCAATGTTCTCGGGGATGCTCTCGCCGCGGATGAGCTTGAGCACGTTCTCGACGCCAAGCGCGCCCATGTTGTAGGGGTTCTGTGCCACGGTCGCCTCCATCTCGCCAGCGAGGATCGCTGCTGCGGCATCGGGGTTGGCGTCGAAGCCGACCACGATCACCTTGTCGTTGACGCCTGCGTTCTTCAGCGCTTCGATCGCGCCGAGCGCCATGTTGTCGTTCGAGGCAAACAAGCCCTGAATGTCGGGGTGGCGCGTGAGGATGTCCTCCATCACGGTTGTTGCCTTGGCGCGATCCCATTCCGCCGACAGCTCTGCGACGATGTTCATGCCGCACTCAGTGAGCGCTGCCTTCGAGCCTTCGGCGCGCGCCTTGCCCGTGGACTGCGTGATGATGCCTTGCAGGATCGCCACCTTGCTGCCCTTGGGCAGGTTCTTGCAGAGATACTCCGCGCCGAGCTTGGCGCCAAGCTCGTTGTTGGTGCCGATGAAAGTGGTGCCAGGTAGATCGCCTTTCGTGTCAATGAAGACGATCTTCACGCCCTGATCGCGCGCCTTCTCCAGCACTGGGCGCAGGGCTGCGGGGTCGGTCGGCGCGATGGCGATGCCGTTGATGCCCTTGGCGAGCTGATCCTCAATCTGGGCGATCTGCGCTTGCACGTCGCTCTCCGCAGGCGGCGCGAGCACGATCACCTCGACGCCCAGCTCTTTGCCTTTCTCCAGCGCACCACGCTCAACCGCAGCCCAGAAGGGGTTGCCTGCGCCAGGTCCCTTCATGGAGACCAAAATCTTGACCTGCTGAGCAGCGGGTTGCTGCTGAGGTTGCTCTTGTTGCGCAGGTTGCTGGGGCGCAGCCGCCGGCGGGGGCGCTGCGCACGCAGCTAACGTCAACGAGACAAACGCGAACACACTTGCTGCACGGATGAAAAGGGTGTTGTTCATGGGTTCCACTCCTTCACGGGATTGGATTGTGTTACCAGAGCGAAGGCTCTGGGTAAGCACCGAAGCAGAAGCATCAGTTCACTCACTAGCGCTTCCGGCTCGGCGTCGCAGCACGTCGAGAAACACCGCCAAAATGATCACGACGCCGATCAACACCTGCTGCCAGAAGACCGGCACGTTGTTTAAGTTCAGGATGTTACGCAGCAAGCCGATCACCAACACGCCAGCCAGCACACCTAACACCGAACCGCGCCCGCCGAAGAAGCTAGCGCCGCCGATGATCACGGCGGAGATCGCGTCAAGCTCAGCGCCGATCCCTGCGTTGGGGAAGCCCGAGTTAGTGCGCCCAGCGAGCAACAGCCCCGCTAGCCCTGCTGTTGCGCCTGAGAGCACGTAAGCGAGCACCAACGTGCGCTCCACGTTCACGCCGCTCACGCGCGCGGCTTGTGGATTGCCGCCGATGGCATACAAGTGTCTTCCTGTGCGCGTGTACTGCAGGAAGATCCAAAAGCCCAGGTAAAGCACCGCGATCACCACAAGGCTCACAGGAAGCTGCATGAAGCCAAGGTCGAGGCTGCCGTTGCCGAGGAAGCGCACTGGCTCGGGCATGCCGCTGATTGGCACGCCGCCTGAGATCAGGTTCGCTACGCCGCGAGCGATGTTCAGCGTGCCCAGCGTGACGATGAAAGGATGAGGCAGGCGCAACACCGTCAGCCCAAGCACGTTGATCAGCCCAACCAACATGCCAACGAGGATGGGCACGGGCACAAGCAGCAGCGGGGGCAAAACCTGATCGCGCGCGAGCACAGCAGTGGTCATCATCGCCAGCACAAGCACCGAGCCGACGGAGAGGTCAATGCCAGCGGTGACGATCACGACGAACATGCCCATGGCAAGCGCCGCAAGTGCTGCGTTCTGCCCAGGCAAGTTCGAGAGGTTGCGCCAGGAGAGGAATACATCGGGCTGCGTGATCGTGCCCACGGCAAGCATCACAAGCACGATGAACAGGATCCCAAAGCGATCGATGTACGGGATCAAGCGCACGCGCAAACTGCGCTCGCGGGCGCTTGGGGTGATGGTCTCAGGTGACGCTGCAGCCATGGCTCAATTCAGGTCGAAGATTTTGGCAGCTTGCGTCACTGGCGACTTGTTGCCCATGATCCAGCCGATCACTTCGTTGCGGGTGACCTCGGCGAGCGGCGCTTCAGCAAAGTTGCGCCCTCGGAATAGCGCCATGACGCGGTCGCAGACGTAGAAAATGTCGTCGAGGCGATGGCTGATCAGGATCACGCTGATGCCGTGGTTCTTGAGGTCCTTAATGAGATCAAGCACCTTGCGCACTTCCTTCACCGCAAGCGCAGCGGTGGGTTCGTCCATGATCACCACCTTCGCATCGAAGGCAGTGGCGCGCGCGATCGCCACAGCTTGCCGTTGACCGCCGGACAACTCTTCTACCTTCTGGCGCACGCTCTTCACCTCGATCTTGAGCTTTTCGAGGTGCTCTTTGGCTTGCTTGAGGCTGGCAGCGTTGTCAATGAAGCGAAACGGTCCAAACTTGCGCACGCGCTCGCGCCCGAGGAAGATGTTCTCGTCAATGCGCAGGTTGCCCGCCAGCGCAAGGTCTTGATACACCATCTCGATGCCCATGTCACGCGCGTCTTTCGGGCTGCGGAAGTGGACCAGTTTGCCCTCGACGAAGATCTCGCCAGCGCTCGGCGGATACAAGCCAGCGAGGATCTTCATCAGCGTTGACTTGCCGGCGCCGTTGTCGCCGACGACGCCAAGCACCTCACCGTGATACAACTTCAGCGAGACGTTTTCCAGCGCGGTAACAGCACCGAAATACTTGCTGACGCCGCGCGCTTCAATCACAGGAACTTCGTGCTCTCGGGTCATCGCTTCTCGGGTTGGTGAGCAAACTTTGCTCTGTAAGTGTAAACGATTGCAAGCTAAATGCCAAGCCGCCGCAGATAGGCGCGGTTGCGCAACGCGCTTTCCTTAGGCGTGCCCATACCAGGCAGGACGTCTTGCTCGACGGTGACGAAGCCGTTGTAGTTGTGCGCACGCAGCCAGGCGATCACTTGGTCAAAAGGCACGCAGCCTTGCCCCAGTTCGCAAAACACGCCTTGCCGCACGGCTTGGTAGTAGTCCCAGCCTTCCTGCGCGGCGCGCGCAGCGATCTCAGGCGAGCAATCTTTGAGGTGCACGTATTGCACGCGCGAGCCGAACCGTTCTAGCCCTTCCATCACCACCTCGGGAGAAGGGCGACCGCTGCCAAAAGCGTAGTGCCCTGTGTCGAACACCAAGCCGATCACTTCTGGTTCGGTAAGGTCGAGCAAGCGCGCGATCTCGTCTGGCGTTTCGACGAAGCCCGCGCAGTGGTGATGGAAGACGCAGCGCACGCCGGTTTCCTCGAGCACCGCAAGTGCCACGTGCGTCACCCCTGCAGCGAACATGTGCCATTCCCAATCGCTTAAGCCCATTTCGGGGGTGACGCGCCCAGCGTGCTTAAGGCGTGTGGGATTTGTTCCGTTGTCGTCGCTCAAGACGAGGAAGGGCGGGAACAATGGGTTGGCGACTGCCGCGAGCAGCCGCGCAACACGCAGTGCGTGCTCACGCCCCTCGTCGAGCGCTCGGACATCGGTGAAGCGAATCGGCACGAAAGCGCCCGTCAGCACCAAGTTGCGCTTCAGCAGCTCGGCTTGAAGTTGATCGGGATCGGTGGGCATGTAGCCCCAATCACCCAGCTCGGTGCCTACGTAGCCAGTTTCTACCAGCTCGTCGAGCATTTGGGCGTAGCCGATGCGCTCGCCCTCTAACCCTTCAAATTCCAGTGTGCCCCAGGAGCAGGGCGCGTTGCCGACGTAGATCATGGTGTGATTTAGAAGAAGCGTTCCTTGGCACGTCCTGCCTCCCAAGCACGGCGCGCGGCTTGCACGGCGGGATCGTCGCTCACTTCGGCGACGGGTACGTCCCACCAGCCATAGCCCGGCACAGACGCATAGCGATCTACTTCGACGTACACCACGGTGGTGATCTCTGTGCGTTGAGCAGCCTTGTAGGCTTCGACGAACTCCTCGTAGGTGTTCGCTTTGAAGACAATGGCGCCGAGGCTGCGCGCGTTTGCAGCGAGATCGACAGGCAAATACTCCACGTCGTCTTTCACTTCGTCGCCAGGCAGGCGCCCATTGACGGGGTAAACGTAGCGCGTGCCGAAGCCCTCTTGCCCGAGCGCGCGGCTAAGGCTACCGATGCTCTTGAAGCCGCGGTTGTCCACGAGCACAATAATCAGCTTGTAGCCCTCTTGGATCGAGGTGATGATCTCCTGCGCCATCATGAGGTAGCTGCCGTCGCCAACGAAGACCGTCACCTCACGTTCGGGCGCAGCCATCTTGACACCCAAGCCGCCGGCGATCTCATAGCCCATCGTGCTGTAGCCGTATTCGAGGTGATACTGCTTGGGGTGATGTGCGCGCCAAAGCTTGTGCAGATCGCCTGGAAGGCTTCCTGCCGCGTTGACGATCACGCCGTTGGGATCGGCGAGCGCGTTCACGGCGCCGATGATCTCGCCTTGGCTGGGCAGCGGTGTGTGGCGGATGTCGTAGATGCGCTGCACCTCGCGCTCCCATTCCTCGTGCAGCGCTTTTGCGCGTGCTTGGTGTTCGGCGGGCGCTTGCCAGCCTTCGAGCAACGGCAACAGTTCCTCGAGCGTGGCGCGCGCGTCGCCCACAAGCGCGAGGGCGTTGTGCTTGTGGGCGTCGAACTCGGCGACGTTGATGTTGATGAAGCGCACGTCTGGGTTCTGGAATGCCGTTTTGCTTGCAGTGGTGAAGTCGGTGTAGCGGGTGCCGATGCCGATCACCACATCGGCGTCGTGCGCGATCTGGTTAGCGGCGAAGGTGCCCGTCACGCCGATCGCGCCGAGGTTGAGCGGGTGGTCATACCGCAAGCTCCCCTTGCCGGCCATAGTCTCGCCGACGGGGATGCCAGTTGCGTCCACAAAGCGGCGTAGCATTTCGGCCGCCTCGGCGTAAATCACGCCGCCGCCTGCGACGATCAGCGGGCGTTGGGCTTGGCGGACGAGTTGAGCGGCGCGGCGCAGCGCCTCGCGGTCGGGGCGTGTGCGCGGCACGTGCCAAACGCGCGGCTCGAAGAAATGCGCGGGGAAGTCGAACGCTTCGGTCTGCACGTCTTGGGGCAGCGCGAGCGTCACAGCGCCTGTCTCGGCTGGGCTGGTGAGCACGCGCATCGCCTCGGGTAGTGCAGTGAGCAGCTGATCGGGGCGGTAGATGCGGTCCCAGTAGCGGCTGACCGGCTTGAAGGCGTCGTTGACCGAGATGTCCTGTGTGTGTTCGCTCTCCAGCTGTTGCAGCACAGGGGCGACGTTGCGCCGCGCGAAGATGTCGCCGGGCAGCAGCAGCACGGGCAAGCGGTTGATCGTGGCGGCGGCTGCGCCCGTGATCATGTTGGTCGCGCCTGGGCCGATGGACGAAGTGCACACGAGCGTTTGCAAGCGGTTCTTCATGCGCGCGAATGCCGCTGCGGTGTGCACCATTGCCTGCTCGTTGCGGCACTGGTAGTAGCGGAAATCGGGGTTCTCGCGCAGCGCCTGCGCGATGCCTGTGATGTTGCCGTGCCCGAAGATGCCGAAGCACCCTGCGAACAGCGGCTGCGTGATGCCATCGCGCTCGGTGTGCTGGGCTTTGAGGAACTTGATCAGCGCCTGTGCGACGGTCAAGCGGATTGTCGTGCTCATGATGTTTGCTTCGATGCTCGATTGGTTTGATGCGGTGCACGGGTGATGGTAATCGTTTTCTATGAATTTGCAAGTGGGGCGAGGTTTGGGCGAATGTGCTGCTTCAGTTGCAGGCACTGACCGGGGTGGGCTATGAGAAGCTTTGTGCGCTCTGTGACGAGTCAGGCATCGCTTGCGGCAGCGTGAACCAAAAGGTTGCGCCTTGACCCGGCGCGCTGTGCACACCGATTTGCCCGCCCATCATCTCTACGAACGACTTGGCGATGGCAAGCCCCAGTCCAGCGCCGCCCGTGCTGCGCGCGCGCGACTTGTCACTGCGGTAGAAGCGATCGAACACAAACGGCAGATCCTCGGGCGCGATGCCCTCGCCGGTATCTTGCACCGTGAAGCGCACGCCTGCGGCGCTCGGCTCGGCGCTTAGCGTGATCGTCCCCCCAGGCGGCGTATGGCGCAGCGCGTTGCTCACCAGGTTGCGCAACACCTGCGCCGTGCGGTCGGGGTCGGCATGCACCCACAGCGGAACAGAGGGCTTAATAACGTTGAGCGCGATGTTTCGCTCGTCCGCCAGCGGCGCAAAATGCTCGGCGGTCTGCACGAGCAAACGCTCAACGGCGACTGTCTGCATCTGCATGGGGAGCTGGCGCGCCTCGGCAAGCGCCAGCACACGCACGTCGTCCACAAGGCGCGTGAGCAGGCGCGTTTCGTCATATAGCGTGGAGACCTCTTTGAGCGTGAGCGGATACACACCATCGAGTAGCGCGCGCAGCAAGCCCTGCATCGCGCTGAGCGGCGTGCGTAGCTCGTGGGCGATGTCCGCCATGAGGTTGCGGCGCTGTTGTTCGGCGCGTTGCAGCGACTCCGCCATGGTGTTAAACGCTTGCGCCACCTCACGCAACTCGGTGATGCTCGTGAGCTTTGGCGGCAGGCGCTGTTGCCAATCGCCGCCCGCGAAAGCGTGCGCCGCGCGCGCGAGCGCGGAAAGCGGTCGGTTCAAGCTGCGGCTGATGCCAACGCCGATCACCGCACCAAACGCGGCTGAGGCAAGCGCTGCCAACACGATGGAGCGCTGCAGCCCGTCTAGAAAGCGTTGCTCGGCTTGACCGATGATCTCGCCCGCGGCGACAGTGGCGACTGCAAAGCCGCGCACCTCGCCATCCACGTAAATGGGCACGCCCACCCGCGCCAGTTCCTCCTCGCTGAGCCTTGAGCCGAGCGCGCGGTTTTGCTCGTCATACACCACGCGCCCTTCTGCGTCTGTGATGAGCAGCGCCCAGCCGCGCGCGCCTGTTTCGCGTTCTAGGGCACGCGCGCGAAGCGGCAACGGTGGGCGGCGCCGGCGCCGCTCCAAGAGGTTTTCAATCCCTTCCCAACTCCCGTTTTGCGCGTAATACACGCCCAGCACTTGCACCACGCCGCCGCGCAGCAGCACATCGGGCTGCACCAAGTAGCCACGAAATTGTTGGTTGACCGTCCACGTGGCGAGCGCGGCAACAAGCCCTGCAGTGAGGAGCGTCACCGCGATAAAGGCGAGGGTAAGACGCACCCAAAGGCGGTTCATGGCGCATCGGATGAACGGCTTTGCGTGGGGGGCTGCGCGCGCAAGCGATAGCCCACGCCGACCACGGTCTCGATGTAGGTCGGCTCGCTCGGGTTCGGCTCGATCTTGCGGCGCAGATTTTTGATGTGCGTGTCAATGGTGCGCTCCAGCCCGTCGTAGTCGTAGCCGAGCGCTTTCTCGATCAGCTCGCTGCGCGTGAAAACGTAGTTGGGATAAGTCATCAGCGTGCGCAACAGCGCAAACTCGGTGGGCGTGAGTTCAATAGGTTGCCCTGCGCGGGTCACGCGGCGCTCGGCTTCATCGAGGCGCAGATCGCCCACTTGGCGCACGGCGGGCACTGGCGGCATCTCGCTCCAACGTGCGCGGCGCAGAATAGCGCGCACGCGCGCGACGACCTCTAAGGGGTTGAAAGGCTTGGTCACGTAATCATCTGCGCCCAGCCCAAGCCCAAGCAGTTTGTCGGTGTCTTCCACGCGCGCAGTGAGCATGAGGATCGGCATGCGAGCAAGGTGCTCGTCGCTGCGGATCAAGCGCGTGAGTTCCCAGCCATCTCGCTTGGGCATCATCAAGTCGAGCACGACACAATCGGGGCGTTCGCTGCGGATCACGTGCAGCGCCTCTTCGCCGTCGTAGGCGACGAAGACGGTCATGCCCTCGCGCTCAAAGTATCCCCGCAGCACGCGCACAATCTGCGGGTCGTCGTCTGCGATCAGCACACGCGCGTTCATCATTTGCCCACAATTAGATAACGCGACAATCAAAATGCCCCACGCACACCGCTGCGCAGCGATGTACGCGGGGCAAACTCAGCCAGAGAAGGGCAATGTGTTCAGAAGCGCAGCCCGGTGGTTTGTGTGGGCGTTGTGCTGGGCTGCACTGGCGGTGTCCCAAACCACCATCCATGGCCGCGCCCTCCTTTGCCGCGCTTTGGCGCGAACTCAGGTCCAAATCCTAGCCCAGGACCGCCCTTCAGCGCAAGCAGGTGAGGAAGATTCGCCTTGAACCGTTCAAGGAGGGCATCTGCCTCTGCCTGCGTCATTCGCCCCGCGGCGACGCGCGCGTTCAGCACCTGCTTGTAGGCGTCGGTCAAGGCGCTGATCACCTTATCGAGCGCCACGCCTTTTGCCGAGGCAATATCGGCGACAGACTTGCCTGCGCGCAGCTCCGTGAGCAATTCGGCTGGAGTGAGGTTGAGCGTCTCAGCCAGCGCGTTGATCAGCATGCCCTCCTGCTTCTGCAGAGGCGACACCGCACCAGGCGCTTTTGGCGGCAGGCCGGGAACAGCGCGCACTTGCAAATGACCAGGTAGCACGGCACGGAAGTTAGCCAACAGAGCATCGGCTTGCGCTTGGGTGAGGCGCCCAGCAGCAACGGCGGCATCGAGTTGCCGCTTGTATTCGTCCACGAGCGCGTTGATCACTTTCTCCAGCGCGATCTCCTTCGCTGCGGCGATGTCGGCGACGGACTTGCCCGCTTGCAGCTCTGCTTGCAACTCGGCGACGGTCATGTTCAGCGCAGAGGCAATGGTGTTGAGCGAGGGTGCGCCAATGCCTTTTGCCCAGCCACGCCCTGCACCAAACATCCCAGGCACGCCATGATGGAACAGCGCTGAGGCGCGCGGCGCAGCAGCTTGGGCAGCGTTCGTTGCTCCAAGACCGAGCGCAGCGGCTAAGGCAGTGGCGCTGACGCCAAGCCCAACACGTGTGAGAAACGTTCTGCGGTTCATCCTTGTTCCTCCTTTTTGTTCTGTTCTGCTGCTTTCGTGTGTGGTGCGCAGCGTGCTCGCTGCGCGCTCGTTATCATGCGGCGGAGCTGTGGAGCAAGTGTGGGCGAAAGCTGAGAGCAAGCTGAGAAAGCGTCGGCTGCTGGGCAACGCTTGCGCACGCCTCCCCTCTCATCCTGAGGGCGTACAATCGAAACAATCATGCTTGCGCGCTTGAAGTCTTTTGCTGAGCGCCACCCGCGGCTCACAGCGTGGCTCGCGCTGGCGACTGGGATGGTGATCATCCTGGTGATCG
>Ga0105160_1000746_pt1 | contig 14225 bp, 16 predicted proteins | sample GXS110809BmetaG_FD_89591 | JGI IMG/M metagenome (GOLD analysis project Ga0105160, IMG submission 89591) | Hot spring microbial communities from Gongxiaoshe hot spring, China to study Microbial Dark Matter (Phase II) - GXS 110809B | ecosystem: Environmental > Aquatic > Thermal springs > Hot... | reverse complement strand
TGCACCTCGTTCATGCTGGTGATTTGTGGATATACGAAAACCCCGGGGCGTTGCCGCGCGCTTTTGTTGTCTCAAACTGGCAATGGGCAAAATCTCCGACCGAAGCGTTGAAACGAATTAAGTCGCCTAACTTTGACCCGCAAGAAACCACAATTTTGGAAGGGGCGCGGGACGCGGGTCGCGGGACGGGAAAGGCAACTTCGCAAAAGTCGCCTCCCTCGTCCCCCGTCCCCCGTCCCATCCGTTTTCTTGACCGCATTAACACTCTTCAAATTGAAGTTGAACTATCCCAGCCTGCAGCGTTGGTCGTTGCGGACGGGGCTTATTCGGGATGGCGGGCATTTGGGAGACGAGATGAGGGGCGCATGGTGCAGGACGAAAATTGGCGGGAGTTGCAACCTCTCACGGCGAATTATGCTTTTTGTGCAGTTTTGTTGCCTGAAGGAAAGTGGCAAGTTGTTTGGGTTTACTTTCCGAGCAGTGTCATAGTTGGTTTGTTTTTGTGCCTTATCGCCATTGGTGCCGTTGCTTTCTTTTCTGCCTTAACCTTAACATTGCGCTACGAGGCTAACTTATCAGCGATGTGAGAATGTCGCTTTGCGAAACGGTTTAGGTTTCCGTCTAACGGAAAGGGAGGCGAAAAAGCGATGTCGCAATTCGTTCGGCTTTTGCGATACTTAAAGCCGTATTGGTGGCAGATTGCTATTGGGTTGATTTGTTTGTTGCTTTCAACGCCAGCCCAACTTTTTCATCCCCTCGTTTGGAAGTTCATAGTTGATGAAGTTATCGTTAACCACAAAATTGGGCTTTTGATGCCAGCGTTGTTGGTAATGGTCGCAGTTCACTTAATCGGTGTCGGTCTCTCAACAGCGCGAACTTACCTTTTGGGCGTCATCGGACAAAAGTTTGTCTTTGATTTGCGCAACGAACTTTACAGGAAACTGCAAACTCATTCCCTTCGTTTCTTTCACGAGCGCAGAATTGGCGATATAATTGCTCGCGTCATCGGCGATGTTGATACTTTGCAGGAAATCGCTATTAACGGTGTTGACAACATCATCGCAAATGCTTTGCAGTTCATCGGCGTCGCTTTAATTATCGTGGCGCTCAACTGGAAAGTCGGAACTTTAACCCTCTTGCCAATGGCTGGAGTTGCTGCTTTGGTCTGGTTTTTCAATGCTCGCATTCGTGATTTGTATCGGAGGATTAGAGATAGGCTTGGCGATGTCTCAGCGAAGTTGCAAGAGAACTTGCTTGGCGTGCTCATTATCAAAGCCTTTGCTCGCGAACTTTACGAGTTGCAACGCTTTGAGGAAGAGAATCGGAGTTACTTGAACGAGAGCATAAAAGGCGTTATGGCAAGAACCATTTACTTTCCATCGGTCTTTACCGTTGGCTTTTTCAGCAGCGTGATGATGATAGGGGTCGGTGCTATTTTCGTTTTGCGTGGCGAGTTCACCATAGGCGGTTTAGTGGCTTACCGAGGTTATTGGTGGCAACTTTTCGCCCCTGTCTTTTCGCTGGCTCAAATCAATGAAATGGTTCAGCGAGCAATTGCTTCTGCATCCCGTGTCTTTGAAATCCTTGACGCTCCCGTTGAAATCGTTGACGCACCTGATGCCATTGAACTAGCCGAAGTCAAAGGGCACATCGTTTTTGACCATGTTACATTTGCCTACGACGACAAAAATGTTGTATTGCACGATGTCTCCTTTGAAGTTTTGCCGGGGCAAAAAGTCGGCATTGTTGGACCGTCGGGTGCTGGCAAGAGCACAATCTTGGCACTAATGCTTCGCCTTTACGAACCTCAGGAAGGTCGGATTTTGATTGACGGGCATGATTTGAGAGGAGTCAAGCAGGAAAGTTTGCGGAGCCATTTTGCCATAGTCACGCAAGAGCCTTTCCTTTTCAACGAAACTATTCGGCACAACATAAGGTTTGGGCGACTTGATGCCTCTAACGAAGAAATTTTTGATGCCGCAAAATTTGCTAATGCCCATGATTTCATTGAAGAGTTACCGAAAGGATATGACACTGTCGTCGGTGAGAGGGGGATTAAACTTTCAGGAGGTCAAAAGCAGCGAATTTGCATTGCCCGTGCTTTTTTGGCTAACCCGAAAATTTTGCTCCTTGACGAGGCGACTGCCTCCGTTGAACCCGAAAGTGAGGCGATTATCCAAGCGGCTTTGGAACGCTTGATGGAAGGTAGGACGACCATCATCGTCTCCCATAGACTATCAATGGTTAGAGATTGCGACCAAATTTTGGTCATTCAGGAAGGGAAAATTGTTGAGAGAGGAAATCACGAGGAATTGATGTCAAACTTCGGATGGTATGCACGCATGTATCGGCTGCAAATGGCTTTGCCTGAATTTGAGCCAATTGACACAGGTTGAGCACTTGGCAAGATTGAAGCAAGCCACAAATGGACAATTTGCAACAAAGTTGGTGCCATCGCTTGAGGGTGAGCAAAAGATGGTCAAGATTGAATTCATTCTGGCATCGGTAGTAAGCGTGATTTCCTTGACGATAATTGGTGCTTCATGCTTTCAACCCGAAGCACCAGAACCGACTAAGTTTGCATCGGATAAGGAAAGGCAAGAATGGATTTTAGCCACATTGCTTCCTTGGATGGAGCAATTTCGCGAGCGCTATCACAATGTCCCTCGCAGTGACGGTGAGTTTTTGAGATGGCTCATTGTAGCCACACAGCGTAAACGGGCGTTAGAAATTGGGACTGCAAATGGCTATTCAGCAATTTGGCTTGGTCTTGGTTTGGAAGCGACTGGCGGGCATTTGACGACCGTTGAAATCCAACCTAACTTGGTTAGTGAAGCCAAGGAAAATTTAAGGCGGGCTGGGCTTTTGGGCAGAGTGGTGACTGTAATTGAAGGCGATGCTTTGAAAGTAGTCCCCCAACTTGAGGAGAAGTTTGATTTTGCTTTCGTTGACATTGGACCAAGGGCTCTGTCTTTTGTTGAGGTCGCTTTGCCTAAATTGGCGGAAAACGCTATTATTGCCGTCCATCGTCCACCTTTTGAAGGCGCATTGCGCGACTACATTGAAGCGATGATGAAACGAAGCCAATGGCTTACAACCATCGTCCAAACGGGAGCCCCAACCGCCATTGTGTTGAGCGTCAAGCATGTGAAAAAGCAGTGAGAGGTTACTTGCTGCTGATTGAGCAAGCGTTTCACTATAGTTGACATCATTGCGCTCAAATGATTACAAATTTCACCCCTTATATGCATCAACCCCTTCAAATCAAGTAAATTGCCGTCAAAAACGGTAAAATTGATGGAAGTTTTTAGCGTCACGGATGTTTATGCAATTTACTTGCGCGGTATAATATCAATGGCTGTGTAATGAGATGAACCTGAAAAAAAACCTAAAAAGAGGTGAGTTCAGATGGCAAAGTTGGCACGCTGGCAGCCAATTACTGAACTTGAACGCTGGTTTGACCGATTTGACCATATGTTTGACCGAATGTTAGGTCGGTTCTTCCGTGAATGGGAACGCGATTTCTGGGGGTTGGATTGGTGGCGTGAGCAGTGGGTTCCCGCAATGGAAGTCTCAGAAACTCCTGATGCCTACATCGTTCGGGTTGAGTTGCCTGGCGTGAAAACGGAAGACATTGAGGTGACACTCCAAGACGACATCCTGACCATTAAGGGCAAGCGGGAGCGGAGCGAGGAGCGCAAAGACGAGACTCTTCACTTTATGGAGCGCTCCTATGGCGAATTTGTCAGGTCGCTCCGTATCCCAGCCGATGTTAAGGCGGATGCCATTGAGGCTTCTTACAAAGACGGTGTCTTGGAAGTTCACTTGCCCAAGAGCGAAGAAAGTAAACCACGCCGCATTGAGGTGAAAGTTGCCTGAAGCCGAAGAAGTCTGGCGGGTAATCTCCGCCAGACTTCTTTCCGTTCTTGTCGGGGAAACTACTATGAGTTTGTTTTGGGTTCAAATGCTGAATTTCATTGGCAAAATATAAGCCAACGGGTTGAAACTTAAAACCTTAAACGATGTCTAAGGAGGTGAAAAAGATGGCTCAAATGCGTCGTTGGTCACCTTTTGCCGAACTTGAGACTTTTCGCCGTGAAGTTGACAGGTTGTTTCGTGAATTTTTCGGCGAGGAGCGTGCACCTGTAACTCGTGGTTGGTCTCCAGTGGTGGATATTTACGAGACACCGACAGAGGTTGTAGTGCAGGCTGAATTGCCAGGCGTCCAGCGAGAAAACATCCAAATTGAGTTGACAGATGACAGATTGACTTTAAAGGGCAAAAGGGAAAAAACAGAAGAAGCGGAAAACGCAACCTATCACTTACTGGAGCGACACTACGGCGAGTTTGAAAGAAGTTTTGCGCTGAATGTGCCAGTTGACATTGAAAAGGTTGAGGCTACTTACCGTGATGGCTTGTTGACAATTAGGCTTCCGAAAGTTGCACCTAAGAGGGCGAAGCGGATAGAAGTGAAAGTGGAAGGCTAATACCTGCCCTTTCACCTCTCGCCGCATCGCCCACCCAAATACAGAGCAACGCCTCCCTCCCCGCCTCGCCGCCCCTCCCGGCTCGCCGCCGAAAAGGCGGCGGGCTTTTTGTCTTTTGACGAGATTAATGAGCAGACAGCAATTCATCTATCAAAACCGAGCAGCCTCGCGATTCACTGCTTTTTGCTCTTCCAAGCAAAACGAAGTTGCTTTTCAATTTTATGCCTAAGTCTTCGGTTAAGACTGCCATCACGGAACCTCGGTTTGCAAGGTCGTAATGGCAAAGCAAACCAACCTCACCGTCGCTAACTTCCTCAAGAGTTTCTGGCTCAAGCACTTTTGTCTTTACCCAATGAGGTGGTTTGTGCAACCTTTGTGGTGAACTTTCGCCTGTTGCAAAGTAAGGCTTTCCAACAACTCCGTCATAAAATTGAGACGACAATTCAGCCATCCCATACTCGTTAATGCACCACTCTGACGGGATGCCAAAAACCTGCTCATAAAGCCGATAAAGTTCATCTCTGGAAACTTCTCGTGAACTCCCTTTGAAACCTCCAGTGTCCATTAATCTGCTCCCTACTGGCAGGGAGAAACTTAACTTGTTGACGAGGCACCAGTCTAAAAAATGCAAAAAGGAAAACGAAGTGCCTAACAGCATTACAGGTTCACCATTTGCCTCGGCACGCTTGAGCCAATTTGCCAATTCGTCTGCTAAAAGTTTTCCATTTCGTATGAACCAATTGCTGGCTAAAGTTGTTTCGCTTCCCTTCATCCCACACTCATTCATGATTGTCGCTAACATGTGTCCGAGCGAAGAGTTTGGCAACTCTTGTGTTGGCGGAAACAAAACTGCAATGGGTAAAGATCGCCTCTCTGGAAGCAGATGGGGCTCAAACCAACGAAGCACTGAAGCCTCGTAAAGCCTCAAGTTGAAAACAAAATGCTTGCTCCGCATTCCACCTTGTGTCGTCCCACTTGAAAAGAACACTGCTTCAGCAAGTTCAGTCGGTTCGCAAACTAACTCAAGAAGTTTGAATGCTTGAGTTGGGACTGGTGGTATTTCTGACCAGTGCGAAACGGTCTCAGGGTTCTTGCCTCTTCGCAGGCAAAAGTTTCTGTATGGCTTATTGCGCTTAAATTGGTAGGCAAAAATTTTCATAGCCAGTTCGTTGAACTTGTCATCGCTGGTGTTGGGCTCTTCCATGAATGTCAAAATCTCCTCGTCCAGTTTCTCTGCCTTCAAGGCAATTCACCTCAAGGTTGACATTCACGGCAGGGATGAAAGCCTCTTTCAATTGCTTCCTCCGCTTTACGAAAGAGGATGCGATTTTGAGGTTTGATTTTCCTAACCATAGGGCAATTCGGTCGGTGAAAAACCATTGTCCTTCGGTTACCTATCACAGGTAAGCGGGTTGGCTTGTAAGCCGACCACAAGCCACGATGATTTGCCCTAGCCTCCTTTTGAAGCCTCAGGAATAAATCGGCGTATTTGACATTGGGCGGTTTCGTGTAAATTCGTGCATAGCCATTGCGGACCATTTCAGCGTTAGCGAAGATTAGACGCTTATTTTTGTCCCTCACAAAAACATAAGCCAGAAGCCGACCATATTGGTCGTAACGCTCAACATCAAACTCCAATTCAACCGTCTTGTTCTGCACCAACTTTCGGTTAAAGTTTTTCGCTGCTTCGTAAAATTTTTGACCTCGTTCGGGCGTATCTATGCCGATGTAACGAACGGTTCGTCCATCCGACAAAACGATTGTATCGCCATCAACAACCCTGACAACCTTTAAGCCAATCTCCGCTGTCTTCGGTGCTCTGTTAAGTTGACGCTTTGAAGCGATGGCGAGCAGCAATAAAAATGCCATTGCAACCAACGGCAAACGGAAAACTTTGAAACGCCAAAAAGGTTTTGGTTCAAATTTGCTTTTTCGCTGCTTCATTCCAACTTCACTCCTCACAAAAATTGGCGCTGCCTAAGGCTATGACTTGCTAACTCAGTCAACATTGACAGGTTGACCTGTCTCCGCTGATTTGAGGGATGCCTCAACCATACGGACGACCTCACGAGCCTCTTCTGGCTTGACAGCGAGTTCAGCGCCTTCATTTAGAACTTTAGCAATATTGCGGTAGTATTGGCGCCAATCGCCGCGAACACTTTCAAGGGTCATTTCAACGCTGTGATTGTTCAACTCCGTCCAAACCTTTGCTCTATGTTCAGGCTTTTCATGAGCCTTCGTTATATCGCCTTGACGAAGTGCCTCTTCCTGTGGGTCAAGTCCGAACTTGACTAATCCTCCCTTGTCGCCGAGGACATACCATCTGGGCTTTTCCGCTCGCCGAAGGTAGTTGACTTCAATGACAGCAATGCGACCGTCACCATAGTCAAAAGTTGTTCGGATAAAACTTTCAACGCTTAATTGCCAAACCCTAAAGTTTCGCCAAGCCATCACTCGCTTCGGTTTTCCCATGAGCAGCAATGCTTGGTCAACGAGGTGGACGCCCCAGTCGTGCAAAAGTGAACCCATACTCTCCCGCTCCGCACGCCATCGCCCTGTTGAACCGTAGCGCCCGACGCTCAGTTCCATCAACCAAACTTCACCAAGCAAACCCTTTTCAATTGCACCCTTGACCGTCAGAAAGTCCCAATCCCAGCGACGGTTATGAAACACGCTGAGCATTCGGTTTTGTCTTTGCGCTTCAGCGATCAAATCATCAGCCTCTTCAACAGTCAGGGTGAAGGGTTTATCAACGACGACATTTTTGCCTGCTTGTAAGGCGGATTTTGCTAACGGGTGATGAGTGTTGTGGGGCGTTGCAATTACCACAAAATCAACTTTCGGGTCAGCAAATAAATTTTCGGGCAAACCGTAAGTAACTACTCCCCAATCCTTTTGGGCTTGTCTTCTGCGCCCTTCATCTCTTGAAGCGACGGCATAAAGTTCAAGCCCTTCAACTTGGGCAATCAGCGGCGCATGAAAAACTCGCCCAGCGTAACCATAGCCAACAATTCCGACCCTCACTGCCACTTTCGCAACTCACCTCTGTTAGCAATCAGATTTTTGCCACATAAAAGTTTGCTGCAAAGTTTCCAGCGAAATTGGCTTTGTGGCATGAAAAGCCAATGAAGCAGGTTCGCAGAATAGTTTGGCGAAAGGGAAAACGATTGAAGCCATCATTAATGGCAAGCCAAAAGGTTTTCACCAAATCAGCGTCGCATTAACTGCTGAAGCAATTTGAGTGCGTGAGGGTGTGACGGATTTCGTTCCAATTCGGTTCTCAACTCGGCTACCGCTTCTTCCGCAAAACCTTTCTTTGCCAAAGCCACTGCCAAGTTGTAGTGCACATCAGGCAAGTTGGGAAACAAATGCACAAGTTTGCGCAAAACCGATAAGGCTTCATCCAATTGACCAAGTGCATCAAGGGTCGCCGCGAGATTGATGAGTGCAGTGGCATTCTGCGGTTCTAAAGCGGCGGCGAATTGGAAGTGCTTTAGGGCTTCTTCGTATTTTTGCATCAGGTAAAGAGCAACTCCAGCGTTTATGTGCCCTTCAATGCTTGATGGCTCAAGTTCCAACGACTTTTGGAGTAAAGGTAAGGCATGATGCGGTTTACCCCGTCTCAAAAGCCTTAACGCTTTACGCCTTAATTCCTCTGCCGTCGGCTCCTTTCGCCTCAACAGTTGGAAAAATTTTCGCAACATTTCTGTCACCACTTTCGTCAGTCATCTGCTATCAAAAATGATGTCATGTTTTGGGCAAAGGTGGCAAATTCTTGTTCAAGGTAATGAACCGAAACTCAGGAGGGCGGTAACGATGGGAAATTGGTGTGACGAAATTTGGCAACTTGAAGACCTTAAGGATTTGCTGCCCCTTCTCGGTCACCGCAACTGGATACAAATTGCCGATATGGCTTTCCCTTTGCTGGCTGAAACGGAAACTGTTCTGGTGGACGAAGAGATTTTGCCTGTTTTAGACTTCGTTTTGGGAGTCCTCAGAAGACAGCATCATGTCCGACCTATTGTTTGGCTGGATGAGGAACTTGACTTTGTTCAAGAGGAATGGGTATCGGGCATAACCAATTTCAGGCAAGAGTTATATGATCGGTTGAGTGGTTTCCCCATCAACAAACTGCCCCACGAGCAACTTATCGCAAAATTGAGCGAGGTGGGCAAGCAGTTCCAAGTTGTGGTCATAAAGACGAGAACTTGCTTGCCCTACACATCCGTTTTCTTGGAACTTGACTGCGCATACTGGGATGAGCGAAGGGAACGACTTTTGAGAGACGCAATGGTTCATAACAGGCAAACCTGAAGGGCAAAAATTGATGGAAACCGAAAATTCTGCAGGCGCCATCAATAGACCACAAAAGGCAACAAGCCCATTGTTCTCGCCCTTTTTATCGCCACCGTTAATTGTCTTTGGTGGCGAGCGCAATTGCCTGTCTGTCTTCTGGGCAAAATTCTGCCTTTGCTGTCCATGAATTTTTGCAGTTTGCTGATGCTTTTGTAGTCAATAAACTTGACCCCATCCACACACCACTGACATTTTTTCTTCTTTTTCCGACGCATTGTTGTTGCCTGTTTCACCATGTCACCCCCTTTTACTTTGGTTTCTCTCAAAACGGAAACTCTTCTTTCTCTTCTTCTTCAAAGGGTGGCAACTCCTCCAGAACCGAATCGTCAATAGGCATGTCTTGCTCAGGCATGAAGTCACTTTCCAAAGGTGTGGGATAACCCTCAGAGATTGGCGTAATGGTCGTCGCCACACCTTCGGGTCTTCTGTCCATAAACTGAATTGAGAAAGCGATGACATCAACAGAAGTTCGCCTTTGCCCCATTCGGTCAGTGTAACTGTTACTTTGCAATCTCCCCTCAACCAAAACCAATCTGCCTTTGGTCAAATAACTTTGAGCAAACTCCGCTTGCCTTCTGAAAGTCACAATTCGGAAAAAATCTGTTTGCTTCTCCGCTCCTTTCCTTGTCGGTCTGTCAACGGCAAGCCGAAAAGATGCGATTGGAATTCCATCGGGAGTATAACGGACTTCTGGGTCAGCAACCAATCTTCCGACTAAAATCACTCGGTTAAACATCATTAGCCACCTCCGTGTAAGTGCGCCCCTACCAGCGAAAGAAGAAAGCAGGGCAATCAAATCCATTGAACAGTTGCTAACATTTGCTTACGACTGCGTCTTTATGATCATGTGCCTCAAAATTCGCTCTTCAAGCCTGAGAATCCTCTCAAGTTCAGTGACCAAGTTAGGCTTCAGCCAGAAGTTAAACACGACATAAACTCCGTGAGTTCGCTTTTTGATTTCGTAAGCCAACTTGCGAACATCGGAGACTCGGATGTTATCCACTACGCCATCTTTCTGCTCCAGAAATTTTTCCAACTTATCAATGAGGGTATCCAATTCTTCCTTCGGCAACCCAGCGTCCACAAGGAAAATCAATTCGTAACTTCGTGCATCTTTAGGTGGTTCTTTTCTCCGCTCTGGTCTGACCTCAGCGACCGTTACTTCAGCAGTTTCAATAACTGAGGCTTCTGGAATTTGTTCCTGAACAGCGGTTGCAGTTTGAGCCTCTTCGGGTTCTTGAATAGTTTCCGTTTCTCTCTGTTCAGTCTCGCTCATGGTTTTCCCTCCTGCTTCGGTTTTTGTTTCTCTTCCATGCGACTGAAAATTATAGCACGCTCACCAATTGGTGATTTGCTCTGCGGCATTGGCTATGCCTTCCAAAAGTTTTTTCGCCATCTGCTCAACAATTTTTCGCACCAACTGCTGAATCAAGGCAGCACCGATGGGGACTCGGTATTCGTAAGTGACGGTCAGGCGCATCTTTGTCCCTTCAGGGTGAAGTTCAAAAACCCAATCGCCATCGTATCTGTCCAAGTCACCTTCCAAAAGAGAAAATCGGCAAATCTTTTGCTCCTCATCCCACTCATCCCGCTCAACCCATTTTGCTTTTAGCCCCAACATCGGCACTGATGCTTCCCACTCACTTACGACAACTTTGCCATCGTCGCTTCGCTCTTTCACCCTTATCGCAGTCACATAATCCAGCCACTCAGGAAATCGCTCAACCTGCCTTGCGATAGCAAAAACTCGTTCAATTGGTGCACGGGCTACCTGCTCCACAACCAATGTCTCAGCCAAACTCGCTCACCTCTTTGCTTATCTCAGCGACATTAGGTAAGTCACCAAAGCATCTAAGTCTTCTTCGCTCCCTTCAAATGGTGGCATGACCGTGTTTGGGTTCTGAGATTTTGGATTGAGCAAAATTTTTCGCAACTTCTCGGCACTGAGTTTTTTGCCGACGCCGTCAAGTTTCGGTCCGATACTGCCTCCAACGCCGCTTAACGAGTGACATGTAGCGCAACCCGTTTCATCATAAACCCTTTTGCCCCATTCAATTTTGGGGTCAGTTGACTTTTGCTCGGATTGAGTTTGTTCGGTGTTAAAGTTCGCCGATATATTTTGCTGCTGTTGCTTTCCGCAGGCGACAAGCAGCAAAGTGCTTAGCAAAATCGCAGTTATGTGAATCGCCTTCATGGCTTTTCCTCCTTTCTGTCAGTAGTTTTGTCATCAATGTCAAGCCTAACCTCAAACTCTTCAACCACTGGGTTCGCCATCAACTTTCGGCACATTTCATCAACTTGCTTTATCGCTTCATTGCCTTCAATACTATCGTCAAGCCAAACCTCAATAAGTTTGCCGATGCGAACTTTTTTGACTTTGTCGTATCCCAAATTTCTCAAAGCCCTTTCAACGACCCTTCCTTGAGCATCATCAAGGCTGGCTTTCAACCTCACCAAGACCATCACCTTCGGCAAAGGCAATCCCTCCAAATCTTTAGCGTTGTAGAGCCAATGCTGTTAGGCTACACTGTTTTACGCTACGAGCAGCGTTGGTTAAAAGTCATGGATAGCGTTGCCTAAAATTATAAGCCCATCAAGGAATGGCATCTTTGCCGTTACCGAATTTGGTGCTCCTTTGTTTTGTTCGTCAGCCTAAAGCCAACACCACTTAAGGCAGACCTGAAAGTTTTTGCACTGCTTTTTTGAATTCTTCGCCTCGCTGAGCGTAATTTGCGAACATGTCCAAACTTGCACAACCTGGCGATAACAAAACTATGTCACCTGAAGATGCCATTTCAAAGGCTTTTTGGGCAGCCTCTTCCATGCTTTTCGCTTTCGCGACTTTAATTTTGACTTCTTGTGCCATTCCAACCAAATTGTCAGCAAATTCACCAATAGCAACTAACGCTTTAACTTTTCCCTTGAGGGCTTTCTTGAAGCCACTCCAATTGCCACCTTTGTCACGCCCCCCAGCAATTAGCACGATGGGAGCATCAAAAGAGATGATGCCTGCTGCTGCTGAATCAGGTGTTGTCGCTGCGGAGTCATTGACGAAACGAACACCATTGATTTCCCTGACCAACTCAAGCCTGTGTGGAATGCCTTTAAAGTTTCGCACAACATTGGCGATTACTTCGGGATGAGTGCCAGCAAGCAACGCTGCCCCGATAGCGATTCTCAAGTTTTGCAGGTTATGTTCGCCGTAAAGCATGAATTCTGACAGACGAGCGACAGGGAATTTTTCGCTTCCCAACGCAGCCCAAACAATTTCGCCATCGTCGCTGACCCAATGGGTGCAGTATGGGCAACTTGCAGTTACTTCTTTGCCACACCACAAAATTCTGTTTCGGACAAATTGAGCCATCCATCGGACGCCTGCATTGTCAGCATTCAAAACCGCCCAATCGCTACCTTTTTGATTGGCAAAAATTTTCGCTTTGGCGCGTCGGTAATCATCGGCGTCTTTGTGCCAATCAAGGTGGTCAACAAACAAAGTTGTCACTGCAGCGATGTCAGGACGAAAAGTTTCGCAAGTGGCTAATTGGAAACTGCTCACTTCCATTACGACCCTTATCGGCAATTCAGTTTCACTTTGTGGCAGTTCGTCAATAAACTCAGACAAAGGTGTTCCGACATTGCCAGCGAGAATAGTTTTTAGTCCCGATTCTTTCAGCATTTCCGCAATCAAGTGAACTGTTGTCGTTTTGCCTTTCGTGCCTGTAACTGCAACGATGCAAAACTTTTCTCTACCGAACTGGCTAACCAAAAGTTGGTAACTGAACTCAACTTCGCCGATGAGTTTCGTCCCAGATTGAGCAAGGGCTTTGATGTCCTCTCGGTGAATGCTGATTCCAGGGCTAAGGATGGCGAGTTTTGGGTGCAAATTAGTTAAGCGACTAAATGCACCCTTGCCCAACACCAACTCAACACCTTGCTCCACCAACTGCTTCACTTGCTTATCTTGCAAAAGTTTTTCCGAAGGCTTTTCATCTGCGCCAATGACTTCCACACCACGCTTCAAAAGCGCTTTCGCAACAGCACATCCAGAAATTCCCAACCCCAGAACAGCAACAGTTTTTGGCAACTCCATCCTTTCATCACCGACATCAAGTTTGCATCAAAGGGAAAAAAGCGCCACTTATCCTTTCGCAAGAGGGTAATGGGCAGGTTGTAAGGGATGTTTGTAGGGGCGCATAAAATGCGCCCGAAAAATCGGGCGGACTTTGTCCACACTTACTTGACACCACTTTGCTACCCCTTGTGGCTTACTACGAGCCATGCAACATTTACTGAGTGTGATAGAATTTTGCTTGATGAAGCGAAAATGGGCAAAGGAGCGAATTGAGAAAGATGGCGAAGGAAGTGGCAGCGGCTTTGCCTGTGCCTCAAGTTGCGGTCTTTCGCTTGTCACGATTGCCTTACCTGCTTGCCCTATCACTTTCCTTGACGATTTTTGGCGGATGGTGGATGAAGCAAGCAGAAGTTATCGTCCTTGCATCTCAAGTCACTGAAGCCGTCCCGCCTATCCCTGCTCTGGGGGCTTTGCTACTTTTGCTCATTGTCAATCCTTTGCTGCGAAAGTTGTCACCAGCGCTTGCTCTATCTCGTAGCGAAATGCTTTTCATTTATGCCTTTTGCACCATCGCAACTGCAGTTCCTGCCTGCGGCAGTTTGCGTTTTGTCCTCTCGCTGACGACCTATCCGATTTATTACGAACGAATGCAACCGACTTTGCGCTTGGATTTGGTCACCCCTTACATCCCTGACTGGCTCGTTCCGAAGGAGTTTGCGGTCATTCGCGATTTGTATCAAGGTCGCCCCGACGCGAAAGTGCTTTGGGATGTTTGGCTGATTCCAATTGCATCTTGGACAGTTTTCTTTGTCGTTTTCTGGATGGCATTGACGGGGATTCTTTGCGTTTTTGAGAAGCGATGGAGAGAGCACGAAAGACTTGTCTTCCCACTCCTTTATTTGCCATTAAGAGCAACCGAAGAGAACCCACCTGAAGGTTTACCGAAATTTTGGCGCGACCCGTTGATGTGGCTGGGCTTTTCCCTTTCCGCTTTCTACAACGCTTTGAACATTGCCAACGCCTTTTTTCCTCAGTTTCCTACTCCGGGCAAGTTCTATAACTTAGGACAATACTTCACTGCACCGCCTTTGGATGCTCTTGTCCCCTTGACACTTTGGTATCGTCCAGAAGTTGTGGGGTTAGGCTATTTGATGCCCACCGAAGTTGCCTTCACCGTTTGGTTCACTTATGCGCTGTTCAAAATTGAAGCGTTGATTGGGCGGATGCTCGGTTGGCAATGGGCAGGTTACCCGTTCACGCAGGAGCAGGGACTTGGCTCTTACTTGGCAACTGCGTTTTTGCTCTTCTAT
>Ga0105160_1000744_pt1 | contig 14237 bp, 12 predicted proteins | sample GXS110809BmetaG_FD_89591 | JGI IMG/M metagenome (GOLD analysis project Ga0105160, IMG submission 89591) | Hot spring microbial communities from Gongxiaoshe hot spring, China to study Microbial Dark Matter (Phase II) - GXS 110809B | ecosystem: Environmental > Aquatic > Thermal springs > Hot... | reverse complement strand
GCGGTGGTGTGGCGGGAACGGCTCACCGCACGCGTGCTGTTGGGCATGAGCATCGCCATCGCTGGCGGTATCGTGATAGGCGTGGCGGACGCGCCAAACGCCAGCAGCGGCAGCAACCCGCTGCTTGGTAATGCCTTGGCGCTCATGGGCGCGGTGTGCATCGCGCCTTACCTCATCATTGGGCGCATCTTGCGACAGCGGCTGTCGCTTTGGGCTTACGTGGCGGTGGTGTATGGCGCTGCTGCGCTGACGTTGCTGCTCGCAGTGCTGGTGAGCGGCGCCCCGTTGGTCGGCTTTGAGCCGGTGGCTTACGTATGGGTCGCCTTGCTCGCGCTTGCGCCGCAGCTCATCGGGCACACGTCGTTTAACTGGTCGGTTCGTCGCCTGCCGGCAGTGTATGCCACCATTCCTGTGCTGGGCGAGCCGATCGGTTCGAGCGTGCTTGCGGTGATCTTGCTCGGCGAGGTGATCCGACCGCTTACCGTGCTCGGCGCTGTGCTAACGCTGAGCGGCATTTGGCTGATGAGTTCGCAGCGCAATGCGTGAGTGGCGCTCCAAGCGCGGCGCGGCGTTTTGGACGCTCGTGATCGCGTTGCTCGCGTTTGCGCTGCGCCTGCCGCTGAACGATAGCGTCTCGCCGCGTTGGGACGAGGGTTGGTCTGTCGCGCATGCCTCGCTCGACCTTGGCGAGCTGTTGCGCATCACGGCAGCCGATGTCCATCCGCCGTTGTATTACCTGTGGCTGAAGATGTGGCTCGCGCTGGGTGGTGCGGAGGTGTTCGTTGCGCGTTACAGCTCGGTGTGGGCAGGCGTTCTCGGTGTGCCGTTGGCGTTCGTCGTCGTGCGGCGCTGGCTCGGCGCAAGCCGCCCGGCGCTGTTTGCAGCGGCGGCAATGGCACTGCTGCCGCTTGCTGTGTATTACGGCGCGGTGGTGCGCATGTATGCGCTTGTGCCGGCGTGGGTGCTGTTGGCGCTGTATGGCGCGTTGCGCGCGCGTAGCGCGGGGTGGGCTGCGTGGCTGTTCGCGGGGGGCGCGCTCGGTGCCATGCTCACGCTGTATCACGCAGGTTGGGCGCTGGCGGGCATGGCGTTGGTGTTGTTGACGAGAGCGCTGCTCGCCCGCGATCGCGTGTGGATGGGGCGCTTACTTGGCGGGATCGGGCTTGCGGTGATCGGCTATCTCCCGTGGTTGCTCTACGCTGTGCCGCAGATGTGGGCGCGCGTGCAGCAAGAGGGCGGGCGCAATGTCGCGCAACAGTTGCCGCTCGCCTACTTTCTCGACCTCGCTGTGCGCAACCTCGCGCTCTCGGAGCCGAGCGGCGACATCGCGTTGGTTGCGTTGGCGGCTGTGCTCGGCTCGGGCTGGATCGCGGCTTTGATTCGGCGTTGCAGGTGGGCGCAGCCGCTGTTGCCGCTGCTGATGATCGCGTTCACCGTGCTCGGCGTGGCGTTTGCCGCGCGCTTTTGGACGTTCAACGCGCGCATGGTGATCGGGGCGACACCCGCGCTTGCGCTGTGGCTGGGTTGGTCGCTGGATCGCCTTGCGATGTTGCGGCGTGAAGGCGCACTAGTTGCAGGGGTTGTCTTGCTCGTGCTCCACCTTCCGAGTTATCGCATCACCTATGCCAAGTCGCTCGAAGTGTTCGACCCCTACGATGCGCACGTGTATCACGCGCACATCGCGCCGCGCGCGCAGCCGAACGACGCTGTGATCTTCAATGTGCTCAGCCCAGCGGGGTTTTACGCGCTCGATCGGCGCGCTGACGATCCTACGTGGTCTTACGCGCTCACCTGGGACCCCGTCATCGAGCCGCGCCTGGCGTGGGAAGCGCGCGTGCGCGCGTTGGCGCAAGTTCACCCGCGCCTTTGGCTTGTGCTCTATCGCGGCTTGGCGGGGCAGAACGGCGATTTGCGCGGCTGGATGGATTCCACGTTTTTCCCCGCATACGGCGCGTGGGACGCAGCAGAGGGCATCTTCTTCGGGCTGTACGGCACGGCATCGCCCACGCACGCTGTCCCGTTGCCCGTGGATGGTTGGGAGAACCCGCGCTTGATCTCAGCGCGCACGGTTGCAGCGTTGCCTGCGGGTGCGGTGTTGCCCGTCGCGCTCACATGGCTTGCTGAGGCGCCTGTGAGGACGGACTACAAAGTGTTCGTGCATGCGCTTGCGCCTGATGGGCAGTTGGTGGCGCAGCACGATGCCATGCCGTTGAACGATCTGCGCCCGATGACGCAGTGGCGCGCGGGCGAGCCAGTGTACGATCCGCACGGGTTGGCGCTGCCGCCGACGTACCGCGGCGCGCTCACAGTGGTGATCGGGCTGTATGACCCAAACACAGGCGAACGTTTGCGCACGCGTAGCGGCGCAGATGCGCTCGCCTTGTCACAGGTGCAGGTGAATGCGCCATGAGCACGCGCGAGGACATGATCCTGCTCGACGGTGCGATGGGTACTGAGCTGGAGCGGCGCGGCGTGGATACGTCGTTGCCGTTGTGGTCGGCGGCAGCGCTCGATGTCGCGCCGCACGTAGTGCAGCAGATTCATCTCGAGCACATCCTCGCCGGCGCGCAGGTGATCACCACCAACACGTTTCGCACCAACCTGCGCGCGTTGCGCAAGGCGGGCATCGCGCACCGCATGCGCGAGCTGACCTTCCGCGCGGTGGCGCTGGCGCGCGCGGCGATCGAGGCAAGCGGTCGGCAGGGACTGGTGCGCATCGCTGGGAGCATGGCGCCCGTCGAGGATTGCTACACGCCTGAGCTAGTGCCAAGCGACGCCGAACTGCGCGCCGAGCACGCGCTATTGGCGCGCTATCTCGCTGAGGCGGGTGTTGACCTCTTGCTGATCGAGACACAGAACACCGCGCGTGAGGCAGTGGCTGCGGCGCGCGCAGCAGCGGAGACAGGCAAGCCGTTTTGGGTGAGTTTCACGCTGGATGCGGAAAATCGGTTGCTGAGCGGCGAGCTGCTTGCAGAGGCGGTGCGCGCTGTGTTACCGCTGGGCCCACAGGCGATCTTGGTGAACTGCATCCCGACAGCACAAATGCGCGAAGCCATGCGCCTGCTGCGACGCCTCGTCCCGCCCACCATCCCGATCGGTGCTTACGCAAACGCAGGGCGTGTGGACGAAGCGACTGGCGTGTGGACGATGGAAGGCGGCGACACGCCCGAAGGGTATGCCGAAGCTGCGCAGCAATGGCTCGCTGAGGGCGCGACGATCATCGGCGGCTGTTGCGGCACCACCCCCGAGCACATCGCCGCCTTAAGCGCGGCGTTGCGTTGATGGCGTTAGCTCAACGCAATGGCGCGCAACGCGTCCACGCGGTCGGTGTGTTCCCAGGGCAAATCAATGTCGGTGCGCCCGAAGTGCCCGTATGCCGCAGTTTGGCGGTAAATGGGGCGGCGCAGGTTGAGATCGCGGATGATCGCGCCGGGGCGTAGGTCGAAGACCTCGTTGATCGCCTTGACGATCTTCTCGTCGCTCACCTTGCCTGTGCCGAAGGTCTCGACGTTGATCGAGAGCGGGCGCGCCATGCCGATCGCGTATGCCACTTGCACCTCGCAGCGATCGGCAAGCCCAGCGGCGACCACGTTTTTCGCTACCCAGCGGCAGGCGTAGGCAGCGGAGCGATCCACCTTGGTTGGGTCCTTGCCGCTGAACGCGCCGCCACCGTGGCGCCCCATGCCTCCGTAGGTGTCCACGATGATCTTGCGCCCGGTCAGCCCCGCGTCGCCCATCGGGCCGCCGACGACGAAGCGCCCAGTGGGGTTGGTGTAGATCTTGAGCTTGTTATCCACCATTTCTGGCGGCAGCACGGGCCTGATCACGTGCTCGATGAGCGCCTCGCGGATCTCGCCTTGGGAGACGTGCGGCGCGTGCTGCGTCGAGATCAGCACCGTGTCCACGCGCACGGGCTTGCCGTAGCGGTACTCGATGGTCACTTGGGTTTTGCCATCGGGGCGCAACCATGGCAGTGTGCCGTTCTTGCGCACCTCGGCTAACCGTCGCGCTAGGCGGTGCGCGAGCGCGATGGGCATCGGCATCAGCTCGGGCGTTTCGTTGCAGGCAAAGCCAAACATCATGCCCTGGTCGCCGGCACCGAGTCGGTCGAGCTCGTCTTCGGTGTTGCCCTCGCGTGCTTCGAGCGCCTGGTCCACGCCCTGCGCGATGTCAGGCGATTGGCTGGCGATGGCGATCTGCACGCCGCACGTGTGCCCGTCGAATCCCTTCTCGGAAGAGTCGAAGCCGATGTCGAGGATCACGCTGCGAACGAGCTGATCGAAATTCACGTGCGCGCGCGTGGTGATCTCGCCCAGGCACATCACGAAGCCGGTTTTGACCGCGGTCTCGCACGCGACGCGGCTGTAGGGGTCCTGCGCGAGGCAAGCATCGAGCACCGCGTCCGAGATCTGGTCGCACATTTTGTCGGGGTGCCCTTCTGTCACCGATTCTGAGGTGAAGAAGAGCTGCGGTGAAGACATGAAACTGCTGCCCACGGTTCTTCGTCCTCTTTGGTGTGAAGGTTTGATTGTGTGCCCTTTTGCGATGCGCGAAGTGCGCCGTGTGCGAGCAACAAAAAGCGCGCCTTTGACGAGGCGCGCCGAGTGACCGAATCGGAATGCGCCGCTTATCTTTCAGAGGTTGACCTCTGACGGAATTGGCACGCTGGCGCGCGATTGCGCGCTCGTTGCCGCAGCGTCATCGGGCCGGTCCCTCGGCTGCTCTTGATAAGGGCAGCGCAAGTATAGCATCCTGCTCGCAGGGAGATGTCTAAGTCCAACGACGCGTACTCTCTTGTGGGCAGCATTGTACGTGGGTACGCTTCTCTACAGAGGCTACTCTCGCCAATCCCCAACTTGGCACGGTGACATAGCGAGAGGATAATCTGTATCACGCAGTGACCACTGAAAGCATCTATCCGGAGGCTATACCATGTCTGATTCTGTCAGGCTCACTACCTTAGGGATCTCTCCGGCGGAGTTCCAATCGAGAGCACAAACCCTGCTGTCTTACATCAGAAAACACGACTTAGCGGGAGTGGTTTTATTCGATCGAGATCACGTTCTTTACTTTACTGGGTTTGCATTCATCCCAACTGAGCGACCGTTGGCGTTTATCATGAATAAGGAGGGCAAACGGATTTTGTTTGTGCCACGCTTGGAGCTTGAGCATGCTCAGAGCCGTGCTGCAGTTGATGCTGTGGAATATTACGCTGAGTACCCCTCCGTCTCTCATCCTCTCCAAGTGCTCAGGGACGTGCTTGTCAAGCTCAACATCACTCACTCTGTCGGAGCTGATCATGACGGCTATCCGTGGATCTTTGGTTATCGAGGGCCTTCGCTGAGTGAGCTGGGCTACAAAGTGATGCGAGTCATCTCTTTCATCGAGGACATGATGATGATCAAAAGCCCAGCTGAGTTGGCGCTGCTACGTGAGAGTGCGAAGTGGGGGAATCTCGCCCATCGCTTGCTGCAGCAGTATACGCGCGTTGGTGCCTCCGAAACCGAAATCAGCTTTCGCGCGAGCCACGAGGCGACATTGGTGATGCTTGAGACGCTCGGCTCTCTGTATGCCGCCCAAAGCGTGGAGAGCTATGGTGCATCGGCGGGCTATCGAGGGCAAATCGGACGCAACGCAGCTATTCCGCACGCCCTTGCGAACAATATTCGCTTCCAGGCCGGAGATGTACTCGTGACAGGCGCAGGTGCGATTGTCTGGGGATACCATAGCGAGCTAGAGCGAACGATGATCGTCGGTAAGCCTTCCGACGAGCAGAGACGTTTCTTTGATCACATGTTGGCGCTTCAGGACCTAGCTCTGCGCCAGATTCGCCCTGGTGTGAGATGTAGTGACATCGATCGAGCGGTGCGTGCCTACTACGAGGCACATGATCTAATGCCCTACTGGAAACATCACGTCGGACACGCCATAGGGCTTCGCTATCACGAAGCACCGTTTTTGGACATCGGTGATGACACTGAAATTCGGCCTGGCATGGTGTTTACCGTTGAGCCTGGCTTGTATGTGCCAAATCTGGGTGGTTTCCGTCATTCCGACACCGTGATCGTGCATGAGGATGGATGTGAGGTGATCACGTACTATCCTCGCGACCTCGAGAGTTTGATCATCCCTGCTTAGCTTGTGTGAGTAGCTGCTTGCTGCCTTGGTAAGGTGCTGCAGTGACTGTGCTGTCGTCGATCTGTTTGACAGCTTCACGCAAGGTTTCTACAATCTCTTTAGTCCCAATCTCGGAGGAAAGTGATGAACTACAAGAAGCGTTCCGTACCTGCACCTGTGCTTGGTGTAGCTGTCACCTTGACGCTTGTACTGGTAGCTTGCGCAGCCCCGCCTCCAGCATCTGCACCAGCGACAGTCCCTGCCCAGTCACAAACTCAGGAACAACAGCCAGGTCAGCCTGCAGCACCTCAGCCTCAACCCAGTCAGCCTAAACCAGGAGGGGTGCTCCGTGTTGGCACGAATCAAGACCCTGTGGGCTTTGACCCCCACCTCACTAACGCTACAGCTTCGTACCGCATCTTGGAGAACATCTACAGCTCTCTGCTGCGCTTCAAGCCCAACCTGGAAGTAGAAGGCGATCTAGCCGAAAGCTATCGTGCAATTGATGCGACGACTTGGGAGTTCAAGCTCCGCCGAGGGGTGAAGTTCCACAGTGGCAAGCCCTTGACCTCGGCTGACGTCAAGTACTCGCTGGAACGCATTAAGGACCCCGAAGTGAAGTCTCCGCGTGCCTCACAACTTGCTCCGATTGTCTCGATTGAGACCCCTGACGACTTCACAGTGATTATCAAGACCGATCGCCCTTACGCGCCCTTGCTCGCCATACTAGCGGATCGCACCATGGCGATTGTCAACCGTGAGCTTGTTGAGGCGAACGGTGGCAGGTTGGAAAATGTTGCGGACGGCACCGGCCCGTTTAAGCTGAAGGAGTGGGTGCCGAACACTCGCACAGTGCTTGAGAAGAACCCAGACTACTACATCCCTGGGCAGCCGCTGCTAGACCAGGTGATCTACCAACCCATCCCTGATGACACTGCGCGAAGCACAGCTGTGCGTACGGGTGCTGTTGACTTCATTGAATATGCTCCCCCGAAAGACCTTGAGCTACTGCGTGCCGACCCCAACATTTTGATCACAGGTGAGGGCAACAATAATGTTCGCTTCCTAGCGTTCAACACAAAGGTGCCGCCCTTCGACAATCCCAAAGTGCGCCAAGCCATTGCCTGGGCGGTGGACCGTGAAGCTGTGCTGCAAGCTGCGATGAACGGTGCGGGCACACCGCTATATGCTGGACCATTCCTGTCTTCTTTCTGGCCTGGTTTGAAAGAACCTTACTTCAAGCGCGACCTGGACAAAGCCAGGCAGCTTCTCGCTGAAGCTGGCTTCCCAAACGGCTTTACGGCTAAGCTACTGAATACGCCCACCTACAGCTTCTTGGGCAATGCAGGCATCGCTGTTCAAGAGCAGCTTAAGGAGATCGGGATTAACCTCGAGATTGAGTCGTTGGAGTGGAGCGTTTTTCTGCGACGCTATCTGAGCAAGGAGTTTGAGGCTGTGGTTAGCGGATACAGTGGCTTCGCAGATCCACATGTGCCCCTAGATGGAAATTACGTGACAGGTCGCCCGAATAACTTCATGAGCTACAGCAACCCCAAGTTCGATGAGCTGATTGAGCGAGGTGCCCAGGAGACCGACCTCGAAAAGCGTGCCGAGATCTACCGACAGGCGCAACTGATCTTGCTCGAAGACTCGCCGATGGTCTTTCTGTACGCAGCGAATGAATATGAGGCGATGCAGCGCTACGTAATTGGCTATGAGCATTACCTGAATGGCTCGCATGTCTCCTTCCGTAAAGTCTGGCTGAACAAGTAAGCCCTACGATTAGTTTGGAGGGCAGCATCATGCTGCCCTCCAAGTGTCATCACACGGCTTGTGGCGCTGTGGTCAAGTATTTCTCTTACCGCTTACTCACTGCTCTCATCACTCTGTTCGGCGTCAGCGTGTTTACTTTTGGCTTGGTGCGCTGGATCCCAGGAGATCCTGTGTTGGTCATGCTCGGCCCAGATGCGTTTAATGCTGATGTCGAGGGCATTCGGCGCATGTATGGCCTAGATCGTCCTTGGCCCGTGCAGTACGTGGAGTGGCTTGCACGTGTACTGACTGGTGACCTGGGTGTCTCGATCCGCACGCAACTGCCTGTTTGGTCCTCGATCTCGCAGCGGCTTTTGGTGACGGTAGAACTCACCGTGCTCTCCGTTGTGCTCAGTCTGATCATCAGTTTGCCTTTGGCTGCAGTCGCTGCTATCCACCGGGGCAGGGTGCTAGATACAGCGCTCAGCGCGCTTTCGCTGATCGGGATCAGCATGCCAGGCTTTTGGCTGGCGATCTTGCTTATGCTAGTCTTCTCACTCTACTTACGTTGGTTGCCCTCCATTGGGTACGTGCCCTTACATGAGGACCCACTCCAAAACCTTAGACACCTACTGCTGCCCTCGATAGGGCTAGCGCTTCCGCTAGCGGCGACGTTGATGCGGTTTGCACGATCCTCGCTGCTTGAGGTGTTTGGTCAAGACTACATTCGGACTGCGCGGGCGAAGGGATTGCCCTTCCATGCTGTAGTGACGAAGCACGCCTTGCGCAACGCATTAATCCCGATCATCACCGTTCTCGGCATTCAGGTCGGGCGCTTGCTTGGTGGTGCTGTCATTGTTGAACAAATCTTTGCGCTGCCTGGGCTGGGGCGTTTTATCTTTGACGGAATTGCAACCCGAGATTACCCTGTGATTCAAGGTTCCGTTCTGGTGTTCACTGCCCTGTTCATTTTGGTCAATCTGTTCGTGGATTGGCTTTACGGCATTGTTGACCCCCGCATTCGTATTGCTGCCCGATGAATACTGCGACTCAAGGATTTCTAGCGCGTGCTAGGCGCTCGACTCAGTTTGTTGTGGGTATCACTCTGGTGACACTGTTTGTTCTGGTTGCCCTCTTCGGCCCGCTAGTGTCACCTCATAGCCCAACCGCACAAAAGATGAGCTTGCGGCTTAGACCACCCAGCGCGGAGTACCCCTTGGGAACAGATGACTTTGGGCGCGATGTGCTCAGCCGAATTCTTCATGGTGCTATGCCCTCACTACAGGTGAGCTTTTTCTCGGTGGCTGGTTCATTAGTTGTGGGGGTGGTGCTCGGATTAGTTGCTGGCTATCGCGGTGGCTGGCTAGATACCTTGCTGATGGGGATAATGGATGTACTGCTCGCTTTTCCCGCTGTTTTGTTGGCTATCGCTCTCCTAGCTGTTCTTGGCACAGCTCTGAGCAACGTGATTCTAGCGATTGCGTTAGTCAACCTGCCAACGTTTGCGCGGTTGACACGCGCTTCAACACTTGCAACGCGCGAGTTGCTTTACGTTGAAGCTGCCCGTGCGTTGGGTGTCTCGCCAGCGCGCATTGCCTTCAGGCACATTCTGCCGAACATCGCTGCCCCCTTGATTGTCCAAACCTCGCTCACTATCGCCACGGCTATTCTTATCGAAGCCTCACTGAGCTACTTAGGCTTGGGGATTCAACCGCCTCATCCCTCTTGGGGCAATATTTTGGCTTCGACCTACGGCTTTGTCCAAACAAACCCTTGGCCTTCTCTGTTCGCGGGTGTCGCAATTAGCCTTGCTGTGCTTGGATTCAACTTGCTTGGCGATGGTCTTCGGGATACGCTTGACCCAACTATACGGTGAACTAAATACCATTTGCCTCTGCCAGGTGAGGTCGGATTAGCCCTTGCAAGTAGGCTGTTCTGCAATTTGTGCCGTCTAACACAGTTGAGGTGATGCAATGATTACTCGTATCCTAATACATCAAATAGCACTATAGTTTCAGAGGTGATGCATAGCAACGCACAGCCTCACTGCAGAACCTGTGCTTCTACCTGGGAGGAATATACCTGCTCAAGCTCTTCCTGCAGCTCTATCGTATAACTGATAGCCTGTGTGGATACAGTGGGTGGGGTCTTCCAATGAACATCCTTTGGGGAGTGGCTACACTGCGATGTATGCGCTGTCCGCACTATCAAGGCACGAAACGAGTCAAGTGCGGCAAGAACCACCGCAGTGGCGCTCCGCGCTGCCGCTTTCACGCACCGACTCCTAGACCGTGTGGATACAGCATCGCCTTGCGCCAGCAGGCCGTCGCCATGGCAGCGGATGGGCACAACAATCGTAGCATCACACGCGCGTTGAAGAGCCGTTGGTGAGTGGAGCGCCGCAGATGCTGGTGGCATTGCTCAGAGCAGCGGTCATGTGGTGGCAGAGAGGAAATCGCAGACCTACTCGGCTAAGGGGAACAACGCTGAGCTGCGGCGCTATCTGAAACGGCCGGCACGGCGAACGCGATGCTTCTCGCGCAAAGCAGAACATCTGGAGGAGCGGTGATAACTAAACGGCAGCGCAATCGGGCAACTCAGTTTGAGGTAATGTTGAAGTGGTGATTAGACGGAGGTTTGTGCGGCAACGCCCTCCAAGCAACTGTGGGAAGTAAAGCTGCGATGACCACTCTAGCTGACTATCTCAACGAACTCACCCCTGACGGGCTGCGGACGCTATTCGGTGCAGGGCTGCTGTGGGGCATCCGCCGAGGCAGCTTCGCCCTCCCCGTCGGTGCCCTCATTGGGCCAAACCCTCACCCTGCACCACATCGCCAAAGCTGCTGGCGTCCCCGTCTTCGCCGTGGTCGTCCCCACCATCCCCCCTCTCTCTCCGTCCGCCGCGCCATCTTCCGCTGGTCCTTCCGCACGAAGCGGCAAGCGGCGATAGAACCGAGCGAGTGATTGACTCGGGTGGACAACCGACCGCGCTAGCGCTGCGCATCCTGTACCTGGTGCAGAGCGTATCCGGGCGCGCCGTCCCTGAAGCAGCCATTGGGTGCTACGAAGAGGCTGCCCCGCTGGTGATTGACTTCAAGGCGGATCCGCCCCGAGTTCATCCCACCTTCCCTAAAGCAGACAGCGAGCTGCGCGTCGAGGACTTCTTCGACCGCCTGGCGGCGCGCTTCTGGCAGCACAACTCGATGTTGCGCTGAAGGTGCCCACATACAGCGCATGCACAGAGTGTGAAAAGGTGCACCGCGCGCCCTGAGACGTGCAAGCGGGCACTTCCCGCGCTCGTTGCTCCCTTGTTAGCTGCTCTCCGAATTACGCTGCCGTGTCCACCGAGATGACAAGCGCGTATCGTGGGATCTCCGGGAAGTCTATAGGCGCTTGCTCGTCATCCCCTCGCCCCCCGCCATCGTCAACTCCGCCACCTCCAAGGCTTTCTGCTCCTCCCCCTACAAAAGACGCGACGTGCAGATGCTCAGCTTTGCGATTGCCCCAAGCGCGATTCCAGCTCGCGGATGCGCGCTTCTGCCTCGCGCAGTCGTTCCTCAGCAGCTTGACGCGCTGCGGCTTCCTCACGCAGCCGCGCCTCAGCAGCCTGACGCGCTACGGCTTCCTCGCGTAGCCGCGCCTCGGCAGCTTGACGTGCTGCGGCTTCCTCACGCAGCCGCGCGTCAATCTGAACGTAGTCGCCGATCGGCTGACCCATTGCATCAAACAGCAGCACGTCCTCGCCCGCTACGCCGATACGCAGCGCTCCTAAGCGCAGCAGAACCCGCCCCGCTTCATCCTGCGGTGACACGACGAAAACGCCCCCCTCCAGCCGATACCCACGAACCAGAATCTGCCCTACACGCTCCCGCCCTGCCAAGTCCACCACCACATACTCCAGTACTCCTGCCGCTGCATACTCATCCGCCTTGTCCACCAAGTCCATGTGTCGCGTCTCAGGCGAGGTGATTTCGATCACCAGCAGCGCCTGCGCTCCCTCAACCGCCACGTTGAACGTCGTCCAGTTGCGCCACTCGCGCACTCCGCCAAAGACCGCTATATCTGGACCAAGCGGGCGCAAGCCAGGCACATCCCACGCTACACGCACGTCGGTCAGGACAACAACGCCAGGCAGGTCGCGCAGATGAGCGCGCAGAGCATCGTAGAGGTAGTTTCGGATGCGTTCGTGTTCACTGGAGTGCACGATGAAATCTCCTTCTTGGGGGTAGTGAACATCGTCGAGGGTAAGCGGTTGCGGCTCGAAAACGAGCTCGCCGCTCGGCAGCTCGCGGCGAACATAGCGCCAGCCGTAGCGGAAGGGATCAGCTGGGGGCTCAGGCATAGCTGCCGGCGCAGAGGCAGGAGTTGACAACGTCATGATTGCAGCTTAAGGAGATAGCAGCATGAAAAAAAGAAAATACTGCTTATTGCCCTAAGCAGTATTTGCCGCCTTACGGAAGCGACGGGATTCGAACCCGCGATCTCTGCCTTGACAGGGCAGCGTGTTAGGCCTCTACACCACGCCTCCACTTGTGTGATTGCACCGCAAAGTATAGCACAACTCCCGCGCTCCATGTCAAGAGTCGTACACTGGGCGCATGAAGCTCGCACCCTCGATCTACACTGCGGATTTCGCGCGACTCGGCGAGCAAGTCCGAGAAGCCGAGCGCGCGGGTGTGGATTGGATGCACCTCGATGTGATGGATGGGCACTTCGTGCCGAACATCACGTTTGGCGCCTTAGTGTGCGCTGCGGTGCGCCAAAGCACCTCTTTGCCTTGCGAGGCGCACCTCATGGTGCAAGACCCTGATCGTTTCCTCGAGGACTTCCAGCGCGCCGGGATGACGCGCGTGATCGTGCACGTCGAGGCGTGCCCTCATCTATACGCGACGCTGCAACGCATTCGCCAGCTTGGAATGCAAGCAGGTGTGGCTTTGAATCCCCTCACGCCGCTCAGTGCAGTCGAGGACGCTCTGCCCCTCGTGGACCTTGTGCTGGTGATGACGGTGGAGCCCGGTTTCGGCGGGCAAGCGTACATTCCTCAATCCACGGCGCGTGTGCAACGCATGCGCGCGATGATCGAGCGCCTAGGCGTCAACGCGGAGCTTGAAGTGGACGGCGGCATCAACGCTGAGACGATTCGCCTAGTGCGCGACGCCGGCGCCAGCATTGCCGTCGTCGGCTCTGCTGTGTACTCGCCTCATCACACGGTCGCTGAGGGCGTGCGCCGATTGCGCGAGGCGCTTGCCCAACGCAGCTAAGCCTGTGCAACGCGATCGCTGCGCGTGTGTTTAAATACACAGCACACGCACAGCAAGGGAGAGAACTGCATGACCTACGTCGTCACCGATACCAACGCTGACCTCACGCTTGAGGCAGCACGCGCGTTCGGCGTGGATGCTGTTGCATCCACCTACGTCATCTTCGGCGAACGCAGCTTCCGCGCTATTGAGATGACCCCCGCGCAGTTCCACGAGCTGCTCAAGACCGACCCGAACTTTCCCAAAACTTCGCAGCCTTCTGTTGGCGACTTCGAGGCAATCTATGCGCAGTTCAAGGGCGGGCAGGTGATCTCGATTCACATCTCGCGCGATCTGAGCGGCACCATCGCCAGCGCCGAATCGGCAGCGATGATGATGGGCGGTGATCCGCAGATCACTATCGTGGACACGCGCCAGGTGAGCGCTGGAATGGCGCTGCTCGTGATCGAGGGAGCGCGCCTAGCGAAGCAAGGCGTGCCGCCGGCTGAGATTAAAGCGCACATCGAGGCACTTATCCCACGCACACGCATGCACTTCGTGTTGGAGACGCTGGAAAACCTGCGGCGCGGTGGGCGCATCGGCGGCGCGCAGGCATTGCTCGGCAACTTGCTGCAAATGAAACCCATCCTCACCATCCAAGATGGGCGCGTCGAGCCGCTGGAGCGTGTGCGCACCTATAGCAAAGCAGTGGCGCGCTTGCGCGAGATCGTGGTCAACGATCTGCAACGTGCGAAGGAGCCTAAGCTCATCGTGATGCACTCCGCCTCGCCCGAGCTTGCACAGGAGACGGCTGCGGAGATCAGCACCAAGTTGGGCATCCCCATGCCGATGATCATCGAAGCTGGTCCGACCATCGCCACGCACGCTGGACCAGGTGCGGTGGGCGTGGGGTACATCGTCTGAAAGCCGAGCGCACCCGTTTCCCTGCACGTGCGGCAAGCGGCTGTGCTTAGCCGACGGGTTATCGCGCCTGCGCCGAGATATTACAAACCGTACAATCGCGCCGATGCTCAATAGCGACCTGCGCACGGTTGAGATCTTCGCCATCGGCAACGAGCTGCTCGTCGGTCAAGTGCAGGATACCAACACCTATTGGCTGATCCGCAG
>Ga0105160_1000741_pt1 | contig 14269 bp, 14 predicted proteins | sample GXS110809BmetaG_FD_89591 | JGI IMG/M metagenome (GOLD analysis project Ga0105160, IMG submission 89591) | Hot spring microbial communities from Gongxiaoshe hot spring, China to study Microbial Dark Matter (Phase II) - GXS 110809B | ecosystem: Environmental > Aquatic > Thermal springs > Hot... | reverse complement strand
GGGGAAAGCGCCGCCAGGTGTGCCGGCGCCTCGTCCGAAGCCGCTTCGCCTTCCGGCGAGGACTCCGGGGCGAGATGGGCCTCCAGTTCCCGGGAAAGCCTCTCCAGGAGGGCCTCAAGGAGTCTGGGGTCCAGGTGGTGCACGGCGTAGCGGGCCAGGGACTGGTGGGAGGGGAAGGGCCCCTCTATCAGGTCTTGGAGAGAGGCCTCCGTCTTGCGGTAGGTGAGGTGGAAGAAGGCGCGGAAGAGAAGGAGGGCCAGGTAAAGGGCGTGGCTGTAGCGCCAGGGGCGGCCCCGCTTGCCCTTGGGGGTGGGTGGGGCCACCTCCCGGGCCAGGCGCAGGCAGTGTTCCAGGACCTCCTTGGGGCTTGCCTCCCTGCGAACAAAGCCGCGCTTGCCCATCAGGAGAGAGATATACACCCGTCCTCCTGACCTTTGCAAGGCAAGCCCGGGCAGTCTTGACAATTTTTATCCGACCGGTTAGACTAAACCCGACCGGGGACAAAAGTCCCTTCCCAGAAGGAGGAGGGAAGTATGCGCTACACCAGGCGGCGGTTTCTAAAGCAGTCCTTGGCCGTAGGCGTGGGCCTGGCTATGGGGGTGCGGGGGCAACGGCAGGCCCTTAGGATCGGAGTTGTCCTGCCCTATTCAGGAGTCTATGCCCAACTCGGCCAAGACATCACCGACGGTATGCTCCTTTACTTCGAGGAGGTGAAGAACCAAGCCGGAGGGCGTCCTATCCAGTTGGTGCGCGAGGACGAGACGGCCGATCCTTCGGTGGCCCTGCGCAAGGTCACAAAGCTGGTGGAGCAGGATCGGGTGGATCTTCTCACCGGACTCGTGAGCACCGCCTCGGCCTACGCGGTCCGAGACTATGTTCACAACAGCCGGAACGTCCTCATCGTGAGCAACGCTGGGGGCAACGCCCTCACCCGGGAGCGGAAGAGCCCCTACATCTTTCGCACCTCCTTTACCAGCTGGCAGATCAGCTTCCCCCTGGGCCGATGGATGGCGGAGCGTGTGACCAAGCGGGTGGCCGTGGTAGCCGCAGACTATGCTTTCGGCCGGGAGAGCGTTGCCGCTTTCAAGGAGAGCTTCTTGGCCGCGGGTGGGCAGGTCATCCAGGAGACGTATACCCCTTTGGGAAGCACAGATTTTAGCGCCGTCCTCACGCGCCTCCTCCAGGCGCGTCCCGGGGCCGTTTTCGGTTTCCTTGCGGGCAGCGACGCAGCCATATTCCTTCGCCAGTACGCCCAGTTTGGCCTGAAGGACATGATCCCCCTTGCCACCACAGGTTTCACTGTGGAAGAAGACGTCATCCGCGCTGTCGGCCAGGCAGCCGAGGGAGCCTACAGCAGCCTCCACTGGGCCGTGCGCCTAGCCCTTCCCGAAAATCAGCGCTTTGTACAAGCCTTCCGAAAGCGGTTCGGACGCACCCCAAGTGTTTATGCGATGCAGGGATACGACACGGCGCGCGTCATCGTAGAAGCGGTTAATGCCCTCCAAGGGGACCTCGCTAACAAGGACAAACTCGTGGAGGCCTTAGAAGGGGTTCGTTTCAGGGGTCCACGGGGACTCTTCGAGTTTGATCCCAAGACTCACCAAGTGATCCAGAACATCTATGTTCGCCAAGTCCGGAACGTTGGGAGCGAGCTGGCCAATGTGGTGGTGGCCGACCTGGGTAGGGTTCGCGATCCGGGCTAAGCCATGGAATTCTATCTCTTCGTACTCCTCAACGGGCTCGCTTACGCTGCCCTGCTTTTCCTCCTTGCGGCAGGGCTCTCCCTGGTATACGGCGTAGGCCGAGTGCTGCACCTGGCCCACGGGGGGTTCTTCATGCTCGGGGGGTACATGGGATACTCCCTGTATCAGTGGACAGGGAGCTTTTGGCTAGCCCTGGCCCTGGCTCCTCTCCTCGCCCTGGCTCTAGGACTGCTCGCCGAACGCCTCGTGCGGGTCGTCTACGGACCGGAAAGGGCGCTGGAGCAGGTGCTCTTCACCTTCGGGATGGCGTTTGTGATCTCGGATCTTACCCGCCTCTTCTGGGGTGCCCAGGTGCTCGGTGTCCCCCCGCCTCCGGCGCTAAACCGGCCGATGGATTTGGGGGCCGTGGTCTATCCCGCATATCCCCTCTTCCTCATCCTGATAGGGGCGGTGGTGGCCCTAGGCCTCTGGATCCTTATGCGGTTCACCCGCTTTGGGCTAGAAGTTCGCGCAGCTGCAGGCCACCCCCAAATGGCCGAGGCCTTGGGGGTACCCACAACGCAAGTGCTGCAACGCACCTACCTCTTGGGGGTTGCTCTAGCAGCCCTAGGTGGGGTTCTAGCAGCTCCAAGAATCGCTTTGGCTCCTGGTCTGGACTTCACTATGCTCATCCTTGGGCTCATCGTGGTGGTGGTAGGGGGACTGGGTAGCGTATCTGGAGCTCTCTACGGCGCCCTTCTGGTAGGACTCGCCGATAGCTTTGGCAGAACCTTTCTGCCCCAGTTTGCCTTGGCCGTTATCTTCCTGCTCATGGCCCTCGTTTTGGTCTTTCGTCCTGAAGGGCTTCTCGGAGGTCGGAGATGAACCGGTGGTTTCCCTGGCTTCTGGCTGCCCTAGCCCTCGTTCCCCTCTTGGGAGGCGCTTATGCCCTCCGCCTGGGAACGGAGGTGGTAGCCTGGGGTATCGCCGCCACGGCCTTGGCCTTCCTCTATAGGACCACCGGCTTGGTCTCCCTGGGGCACTCGGCGTTTTTCGGCGGAGGCGCCTACGCGACGGCCCTTCTGGTCAAGAATATGGGGGCCTCGGTTTACCCTTTGGCGGTTTTATTGGCCATCCTTCTGGGTCTTGCCTTCTCTCTGATCCTTAGCTTTCTGGGGCTTCGAAGCCACGGCATCTTCTTCCTAATGCTCACCCTAGCTTTTTCCCAACTTGTTTACATCCTCGTCAAACAAGGCTTTCCGGGAATAACAGGGGGCGATGACGGGCTTCCAGGTGTTCCTCGTCCCCCTGGCCTAGAGGAACCTGCGGTCTACTACTTGGCCGGACTAGCCCTGCTCCTAGGGATTCTGCTCCTGTACCGTGCCTTTATTGCCTCCCCCTTGGGCCAAGTGATGGACGCACTGCGGCAAAACGAGAAGCGGGTGGAGGTGCTTGGCTACAACATTCGCCGCTTGAAGCTTTTGGCCTCTGGCTTGTCCGGAGCTTTGGCGGCCCTGGGCGGGGCTTACCTTGTGGGCTATCGGGGCTTTGTCCACCCCCACGATCTCTCCTGGACCACCTCGGGACTCCTCCTCGTCATGGCAGTGGTGGGCGGCATGCGCCCCTTGAGTGCGGGGGTAGTAGGCGCAACCATTCTTATCGCTCTCGAGGCCTTCCTTAGCTCTTACACCGACCTTTGGAACCTCTTCTTGGGGATTTTCCTCATGGCCGCGGCTTGGACGGCCCTTAGGTCTAGGGGGGCAATCCATGTGGGCGCTTGAACTCCGCCAAGTGTACAAGAGCTTCGGAGGACTTTTGGCCCTCGCGGGAGTGGACCTAAAGGTCTCTTTCGGAGAACGCCGTGCCGTGGTAGGGCCCAACGGCGCAGGCAAAAGTACACTCTTTCGCGTAGCCGGGGGCGAGCACCGTCCTGATCGGGGAGAGGTCCTGCTTTTCGGACAAAGGGTCACGGGCCTTCCTCCTCACCGCTTGGCCCAGATGGGGCTTGCGCGGACCTTCCAGGTAGCCAGTTTGTTTCCAGAAAAGGACGTCTTGGGGCACGTGGTTCTCGCCGCCCTGGCCTTTCACTCTTTGGGCCACCGTCCCCTTCCCCACCGCCTCAGTGCTCTGGAGGGCCAGGTATTAGAGGTTTTGGAGCGCGTTGGACTTTCGCACAGAGCCCGAACTCCAGTGGCGGCCCTCTCCTATGGGGAGCAGCGCCTAGTGGAGCTGGCCATGGCCCTGGCCCAGAAGCCACGCCTTCTTCTCTTAGACGAGCCTTTGGCAGGTTTGGCCGAAGAGGAACGGGAACGGGTGAAGGGGATACTCCATACCCTGCCTAGGGAGATGACCGTTCTCCTAATCGAGCACGACTTGGACTTTGCCTATGGCTTCGCTGACAGGGTCACCGTGCTCCACCAAGGCCAGGTGTTGCGAGAGGGTCTTCCCGATGAAGTACGTCGGGATCCTCAGGTGATCCAGGTGTATGTGGGGAAGGACCAGGAAGCCGACGCAGCTCTCCCCTCTTCGTCCTCCCCCCGCACCGGGCCAGCGCTTCTGGAAGTACGAGGACTTCGGGCAGGTTATGGTCAGGGAGAGGTACTCCGCGGGGTGGACCTCGAGGTTCGACCAGGGGAAGCGGTGGGGATTCTCGGCCGGAATGGGATGGGGAAAACCACCCTCCTTTCCGCTATCATGGGCCTCTTGCCCGCTCAAGGGGAAGTCCGCCTCGAGGGGAAAGCCCTGCCCCCAGGCGCCCTGGGCCGGGCTCAGGCAGGGCTGGCCCTGGTTCCCCAAGGGCGCCAGCCCATTCCTGGGCTTAGCGTAGAGGAGGAACTCCTCCTCGCCCTCAGGCCTGGGCGCTGGACCTTGGAGGCTATCTACGAGCTCTTCCCCCGGCTAAGGGAACGGCGCCATGCCCCTTCTACGGTGCTTTCCGGAGGGGAGCAGCAGATGCTGGCCATTGCCCGCGCCCTCCTGCGCAATCCCAAGTTGCTTTTGCTGGACGAACCCACGGAGGGTCTAAGCCCCCTTCTGGTCAAAACCATTCGGGAAGTCCTGCGTGAACTTTCACGCCAGGGAGAAAGCCTTCTTCTGGCCGAGCAGAACGCAACGTTTGCTCTAGGTTTGGTAGAAAAAGTCTACATACTAGAGAAGGGACGAATCGTGGAATGCACCGAGGCCGCGTGCCTCCGGCACGAGCCTGAGCGCTTGCGAATGTGGATGGGGTGATCTGATATGGCGGAAATGTTCATTGGCGGCCAAGAGGTGGCCTTCCCGGAGCTGGAACGCTTTCCCGTGGTCAACCCGGCCACAGGAGAGGTGGTGGACACTGTCCCTCTGGCCAGTGAGCGAGAGGTGGACCTGGCGGTAAGGGCTGCGCACGAGGCCTTTCCCAGCTGGTGGGACACCCCGGCAGCTCGTCGAGGGGAAATCCTTTATGCCGCTCTAGAGAAGGTCAGGGCCCATGCGGAGGAGCTTGCCCGGACCCTCACTCTAGAGCAAGGCAAACCCCTTCGCGAAGCCCGATTGGAAATTCGGCGCTTCCTTCACACCATCGAGCACTACGCGGGCCTAGCCAAGAACCTTCGTGGAGGCTATGTGCCTAGCCTGGACCAGGACACCTATGGGCTGGTTCTCAAGCGGCCACTCGGGGTCGTGGCCGCTATCGTGCCCTGGAACTTCCCCACCACGCTGCTCGCCAACAAGCTGGGCCCAGCCCTGATCACAGGGAACACCGTGGTAGCTAAGCCTGCAGAGACTACACCCTTAACCACCTTAAAAATCGCGGCTCTTTTCCACGAGGCGGGCCTGCCGCCTGGCGTGTTCAACGTGGTTACGGGCCTGGGGCCTGTAGCCGGGGAGGCCCTGGTGCGCCATCCCCTGGTGCGCAAGGTGGCCTTCACCGGCTCCACTGCGGTGGGCAAGCGCATCATGGCCCTAGCTGCGGAAACTCTAAAGCGGGTCACCTTGGAGCTTGGAGGGTCCGACCCTATGATCGTTTGCGACGACGCCGATCTGGACCAGGCGGCCAAAGCGGCAGCGGTGGGGCGCTTCTTTAACTGCGGGCAGGCCTGTCTGGCCGTGAAGCGCCTCTACGTCTTTGAAAACGTCTACGAAGCTTTCATGGAGCGCTTCCTTCCCCGGGTACAGAGGCTTAGGCTTGGGCCAGGTCTGGACGAGGGTACCCAAATGGGGCCTCTTCACACGGAAAAGCAACGGCGCCTCATCGAAGAGCAGCTCCGTGATGCCCTGGAAAGCGGTGGAAAGCTCCTCGTTGGGGGGAAGCGCCCCGAGGCCGAAGCCTTAAGGCGCGGCTACTTTTTCGAGCCCACCGTAGTCCTTGAGCCGAGCCTGGATAACCGCGTGGCTCAGGAGGAGGTCTTCGGTCCGCTGCTTCCTATTTGGCGTGTAAAGAGCATCGAGGAAGCTGTGGAACTTGCCAACCGTTCCCCGTACGGCCTGGGGTCCACGGTGTTTACACGAAGCCTAGAGCGGGCTTCGTACGCCCTGGAGAAGTTGGAGACAGGGTACACCTGGATCAACTCCGTAAACCGGATCTACGACGAGTTGCCCTTCGGCGGTGTGAAACAGAGCGGCTACGGCAAAGAGCACGGGATGGAAGCCCTGGAGTACTACCAGGAGACCAAAGCTGGAGTGGTGCGGTGGAGGTGACCGAGCATGCTGGAAATTCCTGAAAGGTACAACGTCAGCACGATCTTGGACCGCAACTTGGAGAAAGGTCTGGGAAAGAAGGCTGCGATTCATTGGGCCGATGGGCAGATGACCTACGAGGAGCTTTTCCAGCGGACGTGCGCCTTTGCCCGGGCGCTCAAGGCCCTGGGAATCCACCGGGAAGAGCGCGTGCTCATGGTTTTGGACGACACCTGGGCCTTCCCCGTGGCCTTCTTGGGAGCCATCCGGGCAGGTGCGGTGCCCATACCGGTGAATCCGTTCCTGCATCCTCAGGAGTACCGTTATTTCGTAGAGGACAGCTACGCACGGGCGGTGGTGGCTGATAAGGGAAGTCTACCACGTGTAGAAGAAGCCCTGAAGGAGATCACGGGGGTGCGGCTCATCGTCTTTGGGGCTGATCTTCCCGAGGGGTGGGAAGCCTTCCGCATGGAAGAGCTCCTCGAGGCCCATGCGGGCGAGCTTCCCCCAGAGGACACCCACCGGGATGACATGGCCTTCTGGCTCTATAGCTCTGGCTCCACCGGCCGACCCAAGGGCGTGGTCCACCTGCAACATGACATCCCCTACACCTGCGAGACCTACGCTAAGCACGTTCTCAAGATCCAGGAAGGGGACACCACCTTCTCAGCTTCCAAACTGTTCCACGCCTACGGCTTAGGCAACAACCTCTCCTTCCCCTATTGGGTGGGGGCAAGCTCGGTTCTCCTTCAGGGAAGACCTACTCCGGAACGCGTCTTGGAAACCATTGAGCGGTTCCGGCCCACCCTTTTCTTCACGGTACCCACCCTCTACAACGCTATTCTCAACCATCCGGGGGCGCGGGATAGGGATCTCTCCTCTATCCGGCTTTGTGTGTCTGCGGCCGAACCCCTGCCACCAGAGATCTGGCGCCGCTGGAAGGAGGCCTTTGGATTGATCATTTTGGACGGAATCGGATCCACAGAGATGCTCCACATCTATTGCTCTAACTCCCTTGACGCCCTCAAGCCGGGGTCCTCCGGGAAACCCGTTCCCGGGTACGAGCTCCGCCTCCTCTCCCCCGAGGGCGAGCCCGTTCCCCCAGGGGAGGCCGGGGACCTCTGGGTCAAAGGAGACAGCGCTCTGGCCTTCTACTGGCACCAGCATGAGAAGACCAAGCGTTCACTCCGGGGAGAGTGGTTTTATACCGGAGACCGCTACCGAGTGGACGAAGAAGGTTTTTTCTGGTACGAAGGCCGCAGCGACGACATGATCAAGGTGAAGGGGCTCTGGGTATCCCCCATAGAGGTCGAAAACACGCTCATGGAGCACCCTGCCGTTCGGGAAGCTGCCGTGGTAGGGGTTACAGTCGAGGGGCTCACTCGGATCAAGGCTTTTGTGATCCTGCGGGAGGGGTACACCCCTAGCGAAACCCTAACCCGGGAGCTACAGGAGTGGTGCAAGGCTAAGCTCAGGCCCTACCAATACCCTGAGTTCATCGCCTACATCGAAGACTTCCCCCGCACAGCCACGGGTAAGGTCCAGCGCTTCAAGCTCCGCGAGCTCCAGGAGGCTTGATGCCCGAAGCCTGGATCGTAGAAGCGGTAAGGACCCCCATCGGCAAGCACGGAGGGGCCCTCGCCTCCGTGCGCCCCGACGACCTCCTCGCCCACGCCCTCTCCGCACTCATGGACCGCTCCGGCGTCCCCAAAGAGGAGGTAGAGGACGTCTACGCCGGCTGCGCCAACCAAGCCGGCGAGGACAACCGCAACGTCGCCCGCATGGCCCTCCTCCTCGCCGGCTTCCCCGTGGAGGTGGCGGGGTGCACCGTGAACCGCCTCTGCGGCTCCGGCCTGGAGGCCGTCGCCCAGGCCGCAAGGGCCATCTGGGCCGGCGAAGGCAAGGTCTACATCGGAAGCGGGGTAGAGTCCATGTCCCGCGCCCCCTACGCCGTCCCAAAGCCGGAAAAGGGCTTCCCCACCGGGAACCTCGTCATGTACGACACCACCCTGGGCTGGCGCTTCGTCAACCCCAGGATGCAGGCCCTCTACGGCACGGAGAGCATGGGGGAGACCGCCGAGAACCTGGCGGAGATGTACGGGATCCCTCGGGAGGAGCAGGACCGCTTCGCCCTCCTCTCCCACCAAAAGGCGGTCCGGGCCTGGGACGAAGGGCGCTTCAAGGACGAGGTCGTCCCCGTCCCCGCCAGGCGCGGCAAGGAAGAGGTCCTCGTGGAGCAGGACGAGGGCCCCAGGCGGGACACCTCCTTGGAGAAGCTGGCCCAGCTCAAGCCCGCCTTCCGGGAAGGGGGGACGGTGACCGCAGGGAACGCTAGCCCCCTAAACGACGGGGCGGCGGCGGTCCTCCTGGTTTCCGACGACTACGCCAAGGCCCACGGACTTAAGCCCCTCGCCCGCATCCGCTCCATCGCCGTGGCCGGGGTGCCCCCGAGGATCATGGGCATCGGCCCCGTGCCCGCCACCAGGAAGGCCCTGGAGCGGGCGGGGCTCACCCTTTCCGATATCGGCCTCATTGAGCTCAACGAGGCCTTCGCCGCCCAGAGCCTCGCCGTCCTTCGGGAGTGGGGCCTAGACATGGAGGACCCCCGCCTCAACCCCAACGGCGGGGCCATCGCCCTGGGCCACCCCTTGGGGGCCTCGGGGGCCCGCATCCTCACCACCCTGGTCCACGAGATGAGGCGGCGAAAGGTCCAGTTCGGCCTCGCCACCATGTGCATCGGCGTGGGCCAGGGCATCGCCGTGGTGGTGGAGGGGGCATGGTAGGAGACATGCCCATCGTAGACGCCCACGTCCACCTTCCCCGATTGAAGGAGCTCAAACCCTTCTGGTTCGAGTGGGCCAGGAAATACGGTGATCCTCCTCTTTCGCGCCTCTACGATGAGAATGGCCAACCCATCCCTCAAGCGGTCGAGGCCTTCTTCGCCGAGGAAGGGGTGGATGTGGTTCTGTTGCTTCCTGAGTATAGCCCCCGCACCGTAGGGATCCACCCTTATGAGGACCTCCTACCCGTGGTGGCCTACAACCCTCGCCGCTTCCGTTTTCTCGCTAACCTTAACCCCCACTTGCACTACCCGCTGGTGGAGCATCTCGAACGCCAGCTGGAGGCCGGCGCGGTAGGTCTCAAACTTCACCCTGTCCACGGAGGGTTCCCGGTGGATCATCCCGAGCTCTTCTCGGTCTATTGGGTCCTACAGGAACAAGGCTTACCCGTGGTTTTCCACACAGGGGTGAGCACTTTTCCTGGAAGCGTGAACGCCTATGCCACCCCGGAGCCCATTGAAGCCTTGGCGCGGGCCTTTCCTGAACTGAAGATCGTACTGGCCCACGGAGGGCGGGGATGGTGGTATGGAGTGGCGGCCAGCTTGGCCCTTATGTACCCCAACGTTTGGATCGAGCTTTCCGGACTGGCCCCCACCAAGCTCCCCGAGTACTACAGGGGCTACGACCTCAAGAGACTCGCCCGCAAGTTCATCTTCGGCACAGACTGGCCTGGGGTTCCAGGAATCCAGCGTAACGCCCGAGCCCTCCTTGACCTGGGGTGGGACCGCGAGACCTTGGAGAGGATCTTTTGGCGCAATGCCATCGAAGTCTACCAGATAGAAGTCTAGACAGTTCAGGATGCGCCCTGGAGCCCATCTCTTACCTAGCCTAACCACCCGCCAACGCCTCCTGGCGGTGAGCCGAGGGGAGGCTCCGCCGGATCTTGTGGTGGAGGGAGCTCGAGTGGCGGACGTATATACGGGAACCTGGCTGGAGGCCAACCTTGAGGTGGCCGAGGGTCGCATTGCTTACCTGGGCCCCAGGGCTCCTCTCCTCGGGCCTTCCACCCAAAGGGTCGCCGCTCAAGGGCTCTACCTGGTTCCCGGATACATCGAACCCCATGCCCATCCTTGGGTCCTTTACAACCCCCTCTCCCTCCTCGAGGCCCTGGTGCCCCAAGGCGTCACTGCTCTTGTCTACGACGACCTTCTTTTCCGCAACCGCTTGGGGGCCGAAGGAACACTAAGTGCCATACAGCAGCTTCGAGCCCTCCGTCTGCCTGCCCGGGTTTTCTTCGCCACTAGGCTGGCCCCACAGAGCCTTTTTCTCGAAGGAGAAGAAGGGTTTCCCCTCGAGGCGCTCCCCCTTTTAGAAGATCCGAGCGTGGCACTGACGGCGGAGATCACCCGCTGGCCTCGGGTGGTTGCCGGCGAAGAGGAGCTTCTCAGCGGCATCCTCCAGGCCCATAGAGCAGGACGCCGCGCCGAGGCCCACGGAGCAGGAGCCTCCTACTCCAAACTCGTAGCCCTTGCTGCCGCAGGGCTGGATGCAGACCACGAAGCCCTCACGGCCGAAGAGATCTTAGACCGGCTCCGCCTCGGGTTTTGGACTATGCTTCGGCATAGTTCCCTCCGCCCTGACCTCCCCACCCTCCTGGAGAACCTTCCTCTTCCGTCCTCTCCGAGGCTTATGCTTACTACCGACGGAGCTGCCCCCTCCTTCTACGTCAAAGAAGGATTTCCCGGGCTTTTAAAGCGGGCCTCGTCCTGGTCCGGACCCCTTCAAGCTCTACGGCTCGCCACCTTGAACCCCGCCACCTTCCTCGCCTTAGACGGGTTCCTGGGAGGAATTGCCCCGGGACGCCTCGCCGACTTCCTCCTGTTGGAGGCCCCGGACGCGTTCGCCCCCTTGGCGGTTTACGTAGGAGGCCAGCTGGTAGCCCAGGAGGGAAGGCTCCTCGAGGCCTTGCCACCCCTGCCTTGGAAGTATCCCCCTTTGACCTTTGCCCAGGCTCCCTTCGGGGACCCGACCCGCTACCTGCTGGGAGAAGCTCCTATCCTGCGCCTGGAAAACGCCGTTATTACTCGACCAGCCTCAGGATCCTCGGAAGCCATCGCCGCCTTCCTCTTGGATCCCCGTGGGCGTTGGCGAGTAGGAGCCTGGATTGAGGCGTTTCTCCCAGGCCTAGAGGGGTTCGCCACCACTTTCACCGCAGCCATGGGCCTTCTGGTATTGGGCAAAGATCCGAAAGCCATGGCTCTGGCAGCAGAAACCGTGGCGAAGATGCAAGGCGGCTTCGCTTGGACCAAGGGAGATCAAGTCATCTGGGCCGAACCCCTCCCCCTTTGGGGGTACATGGTAAACGGCCCTTTCACTCAAGCCGTGGCGGTGGAAGAGCGTCTTTGGAAGCTGGCCGCAGAGGTGGGGTACCCCCATGGGGATATTCTCTATTCTTTGCTCTTCCTCACCTGTGACTTCCTCCCAGACTTGAGGATTACACCTCGGGGTGTGTGGGAGGTAAAGAAGGGCCGTGCAGTAAGCGTGCCCGAGGCTTTTTGAGGAGGTGATACGCCATGGGGCTCTTCTACGAAGACTTAGAGGTAGGCCGGATTTTCCCCACTCCTGCCCGTACGGTGACCGAAGCCGACCTGGTGAACTTCGCCGGCGTTTCTGGAGATTTCAACCCCATTCACACTGATGAAGAGTATGCCAAGGGAACGCCCTTTGGCCGCAGAGTTGCCCATGGTCTTCTGGTCCTTTCTATCCTCACAGGTCTTAGATTGCGCACAGGGGTCTTTGAGGGAACCCTTATCGCCTGGCTTGAAATCCGAAGCTACAAATTCCTGAAGCCAGTCTTTATAGGCGACACGATCCGGGGAGAAACGGAAATTATCGAGAAACGGGAGACCTCTAAACCTGACCGGGGCATAGTGATCCAGCGGGTGCGGGTTTATAACCATAAGGATGAACTCGTTCAAGAAGGGGAGTTTGTAACTCTAATGCGGAGGCGACGTGGCTAGGAACCCCTTTCTGGATTGGCTGAGCCCCGAAAGATTTGTGCGGGGAGAGGGAAGGGCGGAACTTGAGGTGGCAGTCCGGGAGGAATTCTTGCAGGCAAGGGGGGCTGTGCACGGCGGCATCTTGGCTTCTCTCTTGGACACCGCCATGGGATCGGCAGCAGGGAGCCTAGGGGTGCGGGTGGTAACAGCAGACCTCAACGTGAGCTACCTGAGGCCTGCTGTTAGCCACCGTCTTTACGTGAAAGCGCAAGTCATCTACCAGGGAGATCGCCTTTATTTCGTAGAGGGAAGCGTTCTGGACCACAACGGGTCTGAAGTGGCTCGCGGGAAGGGCATCTTCTTTCGCGTGGGATAGGAGGTAAACTATGCGGCTCAAGGACAAGGCGGTGCTCATCACGGGGGCGGCCCACGGCATCGGCCGGGCCACGCTGGAGCTCTTTGCCAAGGAAGGGGCAAGGCTCGTGGCCTGCGACATTGAGGAAGGCCCCTTGAGGGAGGCGGCGGAGGCGGTGGGGGCCCATCCGGTGGTGATGGACGTGGCCGACCCCGCCTCCGTGGAGCGGGGGTTTGCCGAGGCCCTGGCCCACCTGGGCCGGCTGGACGGGGTGGTGCACTACGCCGGGATCACCCGGGACAACTTCCACTGGAAGATGCCCCTGGAGGACTGGGAGCTCGTCCTTAAGGTGAACCTCACGGGGAGCTTCCTGGTGGCCAAGGCGGCCAGCGAGGCCATGCGGGAGAAAAACCCTGGGAGCATCGTCCTCACCGCGAGCCGGGTCTACCTGGGGAACCTGGGGCAGGCGAACTACGCCGCCTCCAAGGCGGGGGTGGTGGGGCTTACCCGGACGTTGGCCCTGGAGCTTGGGCGGTACGGGATAAGGGTGAACGCCCTGGCCCCGGGGTTCATTGAGACGCGGATGACGGCGAAGGTGCCGGAGAAGGTGCGGGAGAAGGCCATCGCCGCCACCCCCTTGGGCCGGGCGGGGAAGCCTTCGGAGGTGGCCTACGCCGCCCTTTTTTTGGTCTCCGACGAGTCCAGCTTCATCACCGGCCAGGTCCTCTTCGTGGACGGGGGGAGGACGGTAGGAGTTGCGCCCGCCTAGGAGGTGTGTGCATGTTGAGAAAAGTTAGAGTCTCTTGGGCTTTGGGAGAGCACGAAATAGAGTACCGCTGGGCTCACGAGGAAGCTCCATCAGAGCGAGTTTTGGTATTTCTTCACGAGGGGCTGGGCTCTGTTTCTCTTTGGCGTGATTTTCCCGACAGATTGTGTCAAATCTTGGGGATCAAGGGGCTCGTCTTCTCCCGCTGGGGATATGGACGTTCTACGCCAAGGAGACCTGAGGAACGCTGGGGGCCCGACTTCATGCATCGACAAGCCTTGGACTTTCTCCCCGCCTTCTTTCGAGCCTTGGGCCTTGAGCCCGGACGCGAGCGGCTGTGGTTTTATGGGCATAGCGATGGGGGTTCTATCGCTCTCATCTACGCCGCACACCATCCTCATGGCCTCGAGGGCCTCGTCCTCGCAGCTCCCCATGTGCTAGTGGAGGAGGTAACCCTAAACAGCATCCGCAAAGCTCGGCAAGCTTACCTAGAAGGCGATCTAAAGGCAAAACTAGCGCGCCATCATCAGGATCCAGACTCCGCATTTTATGGATGGTGCGATGCTTGGCTTGATCCTGCCTTCCGCACCTGGGACATCCGGGACCTTCTCCCCAAGGTGCAAGCGCCTATCTTAGCCATTCAAGGACACCAGGACGAATACGGGACCATGCTACAAATAGAAGAAATCGCCCGCTTGGCACCTCGTGCGCGCCTTCTCAAATTATCCGATTGCGGCCATGCACCCCACCGAGACCAACCGGAAGCCGTGATTGGAGCCGTGAGGGACTTTTTCTTTTCGGAAGTAAGGCCGAAGACATGACAACCGGAACATCGCGCTCCTTGCGTATCCTGAGCCCACGAAAACCCCGCGCCTCCCCGAAACCGCCTACGACCTCAAGGCTGCCTACCCTTCCCTCCGAGGTAAAGCGGGCATACGAGCGCCTGGCCTGGGCCCTGGGAAACCTCCCCCGCACCCTGGCCCGCCTAGGGCTTGCGAAGGCGGGGTGAGTGCTCACCCTGGGGCTGGTGGGGT
>Ga0105160_1000739_pt1 | contig 14290 bp, 16 predicted proteins | sample GXS110809BmetaG_FD_89591 | JGI IMG/M metagenome (GOLD analysis project Ga0105160, IMG submission 89591) | Hot spring microbial communities from Gongxiaoshe hot spring, China to study Microbial Dark Matter (Phase II) - GXS 110809B | ecosystem: Environmental > Aquatic > Thermal springs > Hot... | reverse complement strand
GCTGCCATAGCGGTCAAGAATGGTGCACCATGGTACAGCCGGCTCCCCCCAACAACCATCACCACCCCATTCTCCCCCTTCCTCGAGCCAGACCTCCTAGGGGGGATAACAGACCCAACCCACTCCGCTGAAGTCTCTCCACCAGTCAATGCAATACATCAGACTACTCACATCCTCAAGTAGATAATGATGACCCCCAAACACCCCGATATCATTTAAATACCGATCAACCTTGGATAGTTGAGAGAGGATAATCAGGTGAACTGAATAATGGCTGCTCCTGCTGTTGCAACTAAATACGTAATTGAAGTTAAGATAGAGGTTGATGGTGTTGTCGACCGCAACGACGTGATAGGAGCCACATTTGGACAGACTGAGGGTATATTCAGCTCAGAGCTTGATTTGAGGGAGCTTCAAAGAGCCGGGAGGATAGGCCGTATAGATGTCTCACTGCAGGTTCAAGGAGGAAAGACAATCGGCAAGATCAGCATACCCAGCGGCCTGGACAGGTTCTATACCGCTCTAATAGCTGCGATGGTCGAGTCTCTAGACAGGGTTGGGCCATACCCGGCCAAGGTAACTATAGAGAAGATAGAAGACCTCCGAGCCGAGAAGAGGAAGAAGATTGTGGAGAGGGCGAGGGCCATCCTCTATGAGTGGGAGAGGAGGAAGATTCCGGAAGAGGATGAGGTTCTGAAGGAGCTTGAGGAGTCGGTGATTAAGGCTAAGGTGGTTGAGCTTGGTCCGGAGAAGATCGAGGCTGGGCCTGAAGCTCTAAGCGCTGATGAAGTCATAGTCGTGGAGGGTAGGGCGGACATAATCAACCTCATGCGCTATGGGTATAGAAACATTATAGCTGTCGGAGGAGTTAAGATTCCACAGACACTACAAGACCTACTAGCGAGGAAGAAGAGGGTCATAGCCTTCCTGGATGGGGACAGAGGCGGCGACATGGTGCTAAGGGAGCTCTCCCAATCTATAAAGATAGATCTAGTCGCCCGGGCTCCGTACGGAAAAGAGGTTGAGGAGCTTAATGCGAAGGAGGTTGAAGACGCCCTTAGAGAGGCCCAGCCGCTCAGCGAAGCCTTGAGGAGAATTAAAGCTGAACCAGCACATGTAGCCGAGCCTATGCCGGCGGAGCTCACACAGAAGCTCTCCTCCTATATTGGGGAGATTGAGGGCACGTTGATGTCCATCGCATTTGATAGTGGGTTTAACGAGCTTTGGCGTAAGCCTGTTAGCGAGCTTGCACAGCAGCTCGCAGAGTCCAAAGACTACCGATATGTCTTATTTGATGGTGTCGTAACGCAGAGACTTATAGACATCGTGGCCTCTAGCGGTGGGGAGGTATATCTAATCGGTGCGAGGCTTGGCGAAAACCTATCAACCAAACCAAGCGTCAAAGTGCTTACAATGGAGAAGCTGAGACAACATTAGCCGAGCGTCCCAGTTAATCCTCAATTATTTTCTTTTCGATACATACTATCCCGCCAAGTGAGTTTATCTTGTCTGATGCCTCTGTATTTTCAAGTATTATCCTAAAATCTATTATCCCCTTTTCTACCCTAGACAAGATCTCATCCAGTAGACTGTTTTCAATGTTCTCCCAGATGAAATCCTCGGTTGCTAGGACGAGTGCTCCACGTCTGGATCTGCATACTTTTGCAACCTCCTCTAATCCCATATGGAAGCTTTCAGGATGTTTTAGGAGAGCCTTCATTGCCCTCTCAACCTGAATAGCATCGGCTAGGGGCTTAAGCTCCTCACCCAGAATGCCGCGTCTCAGGGCCTCCCGGAGGCCTGCCACGCCTCCAATATTCACTTGTAACTTCCGCGAGATTAGGTTGTATATCCTGATGTCCCGCTTCTTTATCTCGGAGGCTATCATGTCTGCATGGATTGTGGTTCCCAAGAGAACCAACTTAGGGTTAGACTTCGCCGTAACCTCCTTGAGTAGCTGGACAAGTTCATCAAATATCTTTTCACCCCGAGGCTCCACCTCGTAGCCTATGCGCTTGGAGGATTCGCCAAACATCCAGCTCTTCAATATCTTTAGCCCCTCACCATCTATCTTCACTATAGCCAATTCCTCATCATCGCCTGAAACAACAATCATCTCCACGGCCCTCTTCTCCCTAGACTCTTCACCAAGCCTGAGGAAGTAGGGAAGCTTCTCTCGGCTCTCAACCTCGATAACATCACCCCTACCCACCTGAATCGTATGATACTTCTTCAAGATGTCTAGCTCTCTATCTGTGTAGACTATCCTGCCCTGAAATCTAATCCTCTTCATCATTGGGTCCGCTGACTTCTTCTCGACTGCTATCCCGACTTTGAGGCTAATCCTCTCGCTGTCGATTTCACCTGAAGCTCTTTCCTTTTTAACCTCCCTTGTAGTCTCCTGATAGACCGTGTCTCCAGGACCTATTAGCCTGTAGAGGTTTATGAGGTCAACATTGCTCGTAACGACTACTCTGACCCACCCCCTCGACTTATCAACTCCTAAGAGCCTCAACCTCGAACCCTCCTCCTATCCCAGAAGCTCCTACCCGCCAGCTTGATTAATGCGCTCGAGAAGCTCTCACCCACCTCTAAAGTGGCCTTCCTATATACGCCGGTTTTGCCATGAGCCCTCCTCCTCAGTAGTACCTCAACCCTTTTCCTGAGGTCGATGGGGTCAACTCCGATTAGGCTGGCTGCTAGCTCTGGGTCCTTCTCAGCTGGAAACTCCGCGTGGCCATAGTTTGTAGGGATTATCACTTTAAGCTCCTTATTCATCCCCGCAACCCTCTCTCTCCTCTTGACACCCTCAAAGTCTATCTTCCCTGCAATATCATAGAAGACCTCCTCTGTTCTCAGCATCTCCCTCATCGGGAAAGAGATGATGGATAACTCATCTACATAGATATAGCCCTTCGGCACATAGCCCGGCGTCGCCTGGACTAGCTCCCTCCTTATCCAGCCGCCCATCCTCCTCTCTACCACCGCCTCGACTACGTCTGTGTTTACAGGCCTAGGTATGAAGACCTCGATGTCGCTTAGGGGATGAACATCACCCCGCGCAACGCTACCATAGACTATGGAGGAGATCCCAGCGTCTAGGAGGGCCTCCATTAGCCTCAAAGCAGCGGCCCTCTTCTCCCAGAGCATCCCCCATCTCCTCTCATCATAGATGACGCTTCTATACAGCCCTCCCCCGCTCTCCTCCGGAATCACCACTCTACTACTCCATTCATTTGGCTATTATATAGTTATGAATTTCAGACCACCATTTAAAGAGAGTAAGCAGATTCTCAGCCCGGTTTACGAGGTATTAACATTATTACTATGCTATTTTAAGCAGAGTGTAGATCTTGGGGATGAAGCGTCTATAAGAGTTGAGAAGCTATTTATGGGTGCTGGAGAGCTGAAAAAGCTGTATGAATTTATGGTGAGTCTGGTTGAATCTTAACTCGACATAATTTATTTCTTCTTTAATCATCAGTTTTGACCCCTACACCGCACAGAAATTAAAATCTATCAGGAACTAAAATTAAATAGCTATGTCTGTTTGGATTCTATAGAATTGTCTAATGTAAGGGTTCATGTCTTTGTCTCCGGGCTGGTTCAGGGTGTCTTTTATAGGCAGAATGCGAAGAGAGTTGCTGACTCGCTCGGCTTGAGGGGCTGGATTACGAATCTTCGGGATGGAAGGGTTGAGGCCGTTATTGAGGGGCCCGAGGAGAGGGTGAGAGAAATGGTTGAGTGGATGAAGAAGGGGCCGCCCATGGCCCGTGTGGAGAGAGTCGAGGTGGTTCGTGAGAAGTATGTGGAAGAATACAGAGACTTCAGCATTGTATACTAAACCAAGCTAGGCTATCGATACTATGCTGCCTAGAAGCTCATTGGAGCTGACTCCCTGCTCTATCCCCGCCGCCAACGCAACGAGCTGCGCTACCTCCTCATCAAGTAGAAAGACTATGGCTAGGGTTAGGGAGGGCTCGTCAAAGGGTCTGAGGAAACACCTCCTCGCACGTGACAGTAGCATCTCCCTATACCCTCTTTCGAGCGAGTTGATTATTCCGTTAAGTGTACTGTAGTCGCTAATAGGGGGTAGAGTGTCTTTAGGCATGACGGTGAAGGCCTTCTTAAATTCTTCGATGGTGTTAGACTCAATTATAACCTGGGCCACTGAGCGTAGAGGTCCCTCCAAAACATCTTCAACCAATTCGCCAATCTCTTTAGGCCCAAGTTCCCAAGCTTTCCCCCTCAAGATAGAAGTTAGCACAAACCTGAGATAGATCGGCATTATCAGATGACTTAGGTTTTGTCTCCAGGCCTTTGGAGTTTTTCTTAAAGCCCCTCTCAACCTGTTGATGAGCCACCTGTCAATCTCGACTTCAATTGCCACTGGATCGGAGACCTTCTCGAATATCGGGACGACTACCTCATCAGCCGTATACAGCCTGATCAGAGCTAAAGCCTCTTCGATACTCCCCACACTAAGCAACTTCGCAATAATGTCTCTAGTCCCCATCAACTCCTCTGCGTAGGGGTCTACAAGCTTGTTGAGTTCCTCACCCTTAAGGCCTGTAGAGAGTCCGCGGAGGATTATCTTGAAGTCGCGGGCGATATAACGAGAGTAGAGTGCCGCCAGTAGGTAGTTCTTCTTGTATATTGTCATGAGTCTGTGATGGGTCTTTATGAGCCTTCTTCTCAGCGCGTGCTCTACTTTCAGGGCGGTGTATGGTGGCGTGATCTGGTGTGCTTCTTGGGAGTAGGGGGTGGCCTTTAGGGCGTCAATAAATTCTATGAGATTTTTCGAGCCGGCAAGCTCCTCCAAGAAAGAACGAGTAAGGAGCATCCCTCTAAAGGCATAGGCCTTAGCCAGCAAATACGGCTGCAAGGCAGTCACTCACCCGGCTGGCAACAGCCTCTCAAGTAAGTGTTTGACGAGCTCCTCCTTCCTCAAGTCGAGCTGCTTCTTTATCCTCTCCGCTCTAGCGCGATATTCATCCCGGATTTTAGCGGCCTCTATCTGAGCTGTGTTAGTCGCCTCCTCCTGAGCCCTCCGTCTATCTTCCTCGATGATACTCGCGTATAGGGCCCTCGCCTCCGCTAGATACTCATCCACCTGCCTGCTAAGCTCAGCCCTCGCCTTCGCAATCTTCTCCTCGACAGCCTTCATCCTCTCCTCAAACTCCTCGACAACCTTCAGAACCTTCTCTACTTCCTCCATCGCCCCACCCTATATCACACCCCTCATTTAACCCTTAGCAGGAGACAAAAGGGGGGAAGGGCTAGCCTACGGGGGGAGGGCTACTGGGTCTACAGAAACTTGAAGGAGAGGACAGGTTTAATATTTGGATTAGACTACTTTACCTGAGTGATTCATGGAGTACATCTACGCTGCCCTCCTGCTGCATAGGCTTGGGAAACAGGTTAACGAGGAGAATATAGCGAGTGTGATAAAAGCTGCTGGAGGCTCCGTTGATGAGGTTAGGGTGAAGGCCTTGGTGGCCGCGCTACAGGGGGTAAATATAGACGAAGCCATCAAGTCTGCAAGCTTAGCTGCCCCTGTTGCTGCCACACCTTCTCCACAGCCAACCGCCGAGGCCTCAAAACAGAAGCCTGCTGAGGAGGCCAAGAAGGAGGCTGAGGAGAAGAAGGAAGAGGAGGCTCTGGCGGGGCTTAGCTCCCTCTTCGGCTAAGAGTTTGCAGGATGCCTATATAGCATGGATTAGGGATGATTTCTCGGATGGAGGTTGGAGTTCGGCGAGGAGCACTACGCCATAGAATATTTCTCGGGTAGAGGGTATAGGAGGCTCCGCTGCAGGTCCTGTGGCAAGTATTTCTGGACTTTAGTTGAAAGGGAGACTTGCGGCGAGGCCCCCTGCGAGCCCTATACATTTATCGGCTCACCGCCTGTGAAGAGACCATATAACATCTCGGAGATGAGGAGGGCCTTCCTAGAGTTTTTTGAGGCGAGGGGGCATAGGGTGATTGCTCCCTACCCTGTTGTGCCCCGTTGGAGGAAGGACCTCTATCTTGTCTCGGCGAGTATAGTGGATTTCCAGCCACATGTGACCTCAGGCTCCACAGAGCCCCCTGCAAACCCCCTCGTAATCAGCCAGCCCTGCATACGGATGGTCGACATAGAAAAAGTGGGCCCTACACTTGGTCGGCACCTGACCATCTTCGAGATGGGGGGTGCACATGCCTTCAACTTCCCGTATAGAGAGGTGTATTGGAAGGATAGGACTGTGGAGCTGTGTGTAGAGTTTATGGAGGGTCTAGGTTTGAGGGAGGAGGATATAATCTTCAAAGAGGGGGTCTGGGCTGGAGGCGGAAACGCTGGCCCATGCTACGAGGTCATTCACAGCGGCCTAGAAGTTGCAACCCTCGTCTTCATGAGCTATCGAACATTCAACGGCGTTTTGGAGGAGCTTCCAGTGCGGACAGTCGATACAGGCTACGGGATAGAGCGGTATAGCTGGCTCTCACAGGGGACACCAACAGCCTTTCAAGTAATCTACTCAGAAATTCTCGACAAGGCCGCTGAGCTGATTAATATCCCCAGCTCCGACGAAGAGTCCCTACAAAAGTATGCAAGATACTCTGCTTGGATTCAACCTGCTCCAGGTCTAAGCCTGGCAGAGGCCAGACGAAAAGCAGCATCCCTAGCAGGCGTTGATTTGGAGAGGCTTATGCCACATCTGGAGAAGCTTGAACGGTTTTACACCGTCCTAGATCATACAAAGTCAATCGCCTTCATACTGGCCGATGGCGTGGTGCCCTCAAACTCCAAGGTAGGCTATCTTGTCAGGCTACTCATAAGGAAGGCTCAAAGGATTCTAGAACAGCTCGGGGGAAGGCGTGCGCTCCAAGAACTCGTAGCAATCCAGCTTGATCATTGGGGGAAGGAATTCCCTCGCCTCCTTGAGATGAGGGATGAGATAATTGAGCTTACATCACATGAGGTTGAGAAGTTCAGCGAGTCTGTGAATCGTGGCATCTCAAGGCTTGAGAGGGAGCTAGCGGAGACGAAGAGGAGCAGGGGAGAGATTGATGCGGACTTCATAGCCAAGGTCTATGAGGAAAAAGGGCTGACTCCTGACCTGGTGATTTCTGCTGCCCTAAAGGCTGGGCTGAAGACACCTACAATCGAAGAGGTGGAGGAGAGAATGTTAAGTAAGCATCTCGAAAAGCCTCAGGAGAGAGAGGATGAGCGTATAATTGAGGCGGCACAGCTCGTTAAAGACCTCCCGAAGACTGAGAAGTTATTCTACGCAGACCCTTATGCTGCTCGTTTCGAGGCCACAGTCTTGGCATCTACGCCGAAGATGATAGTTCTCGATAAGACCCTCTTCTACCCTGAGGGTGGTGGCCAAGTGGGCGACACTGGCAAGCTGATGTGGAGTGGTGGCGAGGCCAGGGTGACTGATACACAGATAGTGGACGGGGTGATAGTCCATTTTATCGATGGTGGCCAGCCACGTGTAGGAGATGTTGTAGAAGGAGAGATAGACTATGAGCGGCGTCTAAGCATAATGAGACACCACACGGCGACCCACATCCTAATAGCCTCTGCCAGGAGAGTATTGGGGAAGCATGCCTGGCAGATGGGCGCTAAAAAGGAGGCCGACTTTGCTAGACTGGATATAAGCCATCACAAACCGCTTTCGAAAGAGGAGATACAGTCAATTGAGAGGCTCGCAAATGAGGTAGTCTCTAGGAGGCTGCCAGTCAAGACATTCTGGCTGCCAAGGAGTGTTGCTGAGGAGAGGTATGGATTCACACTCTACCAGGGTGGCGAGGCTCCTCTGGGGGAGGTACGCATTGTGGAGATTGAGGGATGGGATGCTGAGGCCTGTGGCGGGACGCACTGCGTAAACACAGCGGAGGTGGGCTTCATCAAAATAGTAAAGGTTGAGAGGATACAGGATGGTGTTGTGAGGCTGGTCTACACGACGGGCCCCGCCGCCTACAAGTATCTAAGCGGATTCATCGGGGAGCTTGAGAAAAGATTGGAAGGGGTTGAGAAGGAGCTCACACAACTAAAGCTGGGCTACGCCAAACTCGTCGAGAATTATCAGGAGACGGTCCTAAAGAAGGTGGAGGAAATCTCAGCAACACCATCCCCGCAGCTCAAGAAAATGGAGGAAGTGGTGGCAGACCTAGCGGCCAAGATCTGGAACTACTCCAAGAGCTATCAGAAGGAGGAGATGGTCGGTGGTACTCGTCTCATATTTGACTTCAGACCAGTAGTTAACGAGACATACTTTGCATCACTGGCGAGAGAGGCTGTGAAGCATAACACACCATCCGCAGCTCTAATCAGCGGCAAGTCAAAGACTGGCATGCTAATTGCCGTCGGCGTTAATCGCCAACTCTCAAAACTCGGCCTCTCCCCGAAACTAGTGGCTGAGAAACTTAACGCATCAAAGATACTGCATATCGACGACACAGTGGCTATCTTTGAATTGAATGCTAGGGATGTCAGGCCAATCTACAACGAGTTCAAGAAGCTTGTCGAGACTCTATAATCCCATGTAGTGTAGCTGCCTGTGAAGCTGCTTTAGCGAGAAGGTTCCCTATCGTCTCTCTAATAGGATATTCTACGGCCAAGGAGAGGCTCAAAGCAGATTGATGTGCCTTCAAGATAATAGGCAAGATCGTCTCTGGAGTTGCGTATCCGATAGCAGTCGCAAGGGCCAGCGAAGCTGATTGAGCGTCTGAAAGCATCCTCCGGGTGCCATCTAAATCTATTGTTAGGAGATCGGAGGTTATCAGGAGTTCCTCGTCAAAGGATGCTACGATGTTGATGCTGCGGTAGACCGCGCCGATATCCAGTTTGGCGAGGAGTGAGGCGAGTGCAGGCTGGACAATCTCGCCCTTCTTGGCGACAGTCGTTTCTCTTGCAATCCATATAGTTCCTCCCTCGATTCTGGTCGGTATCTTAAGTTTTCCAAACTCTGAGAGTATGGGGCCTGGCTGGAGACCTGTATTAATTGGTGGGACCACAACGTCTATGTCAGCAGGCTCGTTAGGCCGTGGGGGTGTGAGTATTCTACCCCTATCCAGCTCGAGCTTTAGGGTGAAGGGATTAATATTTGTGAAGATGAACGCGATAGGCCGCTCCTCCTTCTCCAAGTACTCAGCTATCTTATCCCGACCCGCGGCCCTAGCAGCCTTAATAGCCAGCGTCTTCTTCGCCGCCTTAATTACTGCCTGCCCCCTAAACTTGCTCCGGAAAAGATGCATAAGATCGGACGAGCTCTTATAAAGGTCTATCAGACCCACCACGCGGTAGGATCTGAAAAGCTCGCTGAGCTCCTCAATTCTCTTAGCCTTCAGCTCCTTTGGCCTCAGCAGTAGGGCAGCCCTGACCATGACTTGAGTAAAGCTACCGTAGCCAACTATTTAAACCCCATACAGTTGAAAAAGAGGGGCTGGATTGGGAGACATAAACGCTCTAAGCCAGAGGGTCTTGGAGATAATTTCAAGCCTCCCTAACCTTAAGATAGCATGTGACAGATGTCTTAGGACTGAGCGTTGGGGCGGGAGCGTGGCTTTAATGGTGGTTGACGCCTCCCTGACCTCGAGTGGATTAAGCTATTTTGACCTTGTGGTTCCGAGGGTGAGGCTTTTCTCGGAGAGATTCGTCGAGAGGGGGCTGGTCGCAAATCTCCGAGACCTCTCTAACCTTGATTTAAGCAGTGTCATGGAGATTTTTAGGAATGAGAGATGCTGGCGTGTAGCTAGGGAAATCGCCTCCGTCCTAACTTGTTATGGACAGGAGGATAGGGAGGCATTAAGGAGCTGGGCATCACAATCAACTCTTCGAGACTGGAGGAGCGACCCAGTGGGCTCCATAAAAGGTGTCGGGCTCGTAACTTATCAGTACCTGAGGATGATGGGTGGAGTCGATACCGTCATGCCTGACAGGGTGGTGAAGAGGGTGATAAACAGGCTCTTAGCTGAGGCAGGTTTTAAACCAATCGAGAAGGACTTAGAATTCATCCAAGTAGTCTCCGAGATTGGCGAAAGGATTGGCGTCAGACCGATTGAGCTCTGCTGGATGACCTGGCTGGTGGAGGGTGAGGAGCTGAAGATCCGCTACATAAAAGATCCAGAACTCCTCCTAAAGATATAGAAGGCAATTTCCCATGATTATAAACCTATTAGACAGCCGATATGGATTCTATCTTAGATGTCGACGGTCGTTGACTTGGATAGGGCTGTTAGGGAGGCATTGCAGAGGAGGGAAAAGAGAAACTTCATTCAAGCCGTGGAGCTAGTGATAAACCTGAAGGACGTTGACGTGAGTAAGCCTGAGAAACGTTTCAGCGAGCTAGTCGAACTACCCCATGGTCTGGGATCCGCTGCAAATAGCATCGCCGTAGTCGCGACTGGCGAGTTAGCATTGAGGGCGTCAAGATCTCAGAATGTGGATAGAGTTTTTGAGAGGCAGGAGATCGAGGCCCTGGTGGGGAATAAGAAGGCTGCTAAAAAGCTTGTCAGGGAGTTTGACTATTTCCTCATAGAGCCTCAGCTGGTCCCGGTTGCCGCTCGCGCCTTGGGAGCCGCACTCGGAGGTGTGGGGAAGGCTCCGATCCCCATACCCGCCAATGTGGATATTGACGAGTTCGCCGCACGGCATAAGAAGAGTGTTATGGTGAGGATTCGTAAGGTCCCACAGGTCATGTGCGTAGTCGGGACGGAGGAGATGAGTGCGGACCAGATCATGGATAATGCGAGGGCTGTTATAGAGAGGGTTATCTCGAGGTTAGAAAATGGCTGGGCAAACATTAAGTCGATAGTCTTGAAGCTAAGTATGAGTGCTCCTGTAAAGGTTAGGCCTGAGAGGAGGAGATAGCCTCGGAAAAAAGGTCTTCATACTTCCCAGCCCTAACCTCCTCAATAAACTCTTTAGGATTCTTCCCATTTATAGTCACGCCCATGCTTACACATGTGCCAGCAACCGTGAGCACCGCAGACTTAAGATCCTTAACTCTAACCTGACCTATCTTCAGCTTCGCAATCTTGACCAAACCCTCAAGAGACAAATCTCCCACAGGCTGCTTACCTGTCATTCCCGAACCCTTCTCAATACCTGCCTCCCTCGCAATCAATGCGACAGTACTCGGCACACCAACCTCAACTTTGAAAGACTTGGTCTCCGAGTCAACACTCACATTCACGGTCACATGCATGCCCTTAAACTCGTTAGTCTTACGATTAATCTCCTCGATGACTTGTAGGACGTTAATGCCTAGGGGTGTTAGTGTCGGACCTATCGGTGGCCCGGCGGTCGCCTTCCCACCCTCCACGAGGAACTTGTAAGTCCTTTCAGCCACATCTACCTTTTATCTACCCCCTCAATAAATACTTGAAAATTCTGAGAGGGATAAGTGCGGCCCTAGATGACTGCTTTACTGTTGCTTGACTGGGCGGAGATGCCGGGCTGGGACTGAGATCGGCAGCGGGTAAGTGCTCTCAGTAAGCTCGATGGTAACCGAATTCTTCTGCTTATCGATACGCAGCACCTTGCCTGTCACGCCCTTAAGAGGGCCCGCGATAACCTCAACCATCTCACCTTCACTGATCGTCTCTACAACCGGCCTCTCGACTATGTGCTGTCTGAGCTCGTCGATAGAGACTGATGTAATAGGCCGCGACTTAACATGCATCATCCCCTGGGTCAGTATGGCGATCCTGTCCTTATCCACTCCCTCGATAAACACGTATCCTCTTAGATTGGGGAGAATAAATATCGATGATATCTCACCCTCCGCCTCATCAACTCTGTTTGAGAGAAGCCTAGCCACGTTCTTCTCCTGCCCAACTGTTGTCCTCATTGCGAATATCTGAAACTTCTTCTCGGTCTGGCTCATTATACTCCACCTTGGAGCGCTATCATCAGGAATCTGACGAGGAAGGATATCGCGCCTAAGAGTAGAACTCCTATCAACGTGATTCTCGCAAACGTGGTATATGTCTCCCTACTGGGTTTTTGAGAGACTCGAAACACCGTTAAGACTGATTTAGCGAATTCTTTGATTCCCATCTAACGTCTAATTCCCCACTCCGCATATATATGTTTAGAGCTGAGGCTAAGCTAGCCCTGAAAGTCTCACCAACAGAATAAGGAGCAGGATTATGAGGCCTATTGCGACGCCACTTATGTTCAGGTTGCTGCTTCCAGTCTGTATATAGCGTATGGCCTCTACGAGTCTCTGGAAGCCTCTCGCTGCCGCGTAGTTTATCCCGTCGATAACCTTCTCCTCAACCTCTCTCCTGACTATGGAGGAAAGTTTCGTAAACCCGTCAACGAAAACCAGCTTATACGCCGTGTCGATATAGTATCTATTTACTAGGAGCGCGTGTATTCTGGCTAGAATTGGGCCTTGGCGGGCTGACTCGGGGTTCCAGAGCCTCTTGATGTAGAAGACGTATGCGATGGCTAGTCCTGATGCAACAACACCCGCCGATAAAGTGTATGTTATGGCTGGTACCTCAACTTCCTCATGTATTCCGATGTAATGGTAAAGGTATTCCTCGAATGGTGGCAGGCCGGTGAGCGTGAGTGCAGCGAGAATGATTAATGGTGTAGTCATGGTCCGAGGCGCCTCAGCGTGGCCGTGACTCTCTGAGTGATGCCTCGGCTCCCCCAGGAATACCTTGCTCAGCCACCTGAAGCTGTAAACGACCGTGAGGATTGATGCGGAGGCCACAAAAAGTAGAGGAAGCCAGACGCCATTTTCGAGAAGCGCCCCAAGTATGATGTCTTTGCTGAAGAATCCGTTAAAGGGTGGGATGCCTGAGAGAGCTAGGACACCCACCATAGACGTGTAGAATGTTATTGGCATAGTTCTCCTCAGACCTCCCATCGCGTCGATATTGTTTGTGCCTAGGTGATGTATTACGGCGCCTGCGGCTAGGAAGAGTAGGGCCTTGAAGATCGAGTGGCTGACAACGTGGAAGACGCCTCCAAACCACCCCATCGCTGTCCCAATGCCTAGAGCCGTGAACATTAGGGCTAGCTGGCTTATCGTTGAGTAGGCTATTACCCGCTTGATGTCGTTTGAGACGAGGCCCATGCTTGCGGCGAAGAGTGCTGTAAATCCCCCTATCGTGGCTATGACGGTGTACCACCCTGAGAGCTGTGCTGTAGTGAAGTGCTCAAATGGGACTATTGTGAAGCTGTACCTGGCGACAAGGTAGACTCCAGCCTTAACCATAGTTGCTGCATGTATTAGCGCTGAGACCGGTGTGGGACCTTCCATGGCGTCCGGGAGCCAGACGTGGAGGGGGAACTGGGCCGACTTCCCCATCGCCCCCCCGAAAGCCAGCAGTAGTATCAGCAACAGGAGGCCCATCTCGACATGCCCTGCAGCTGCCCCATCCTCGATAACCTTTCTAAGCTCGCTAAACTCTAGAGTGTTGAAGGATGCAAACGTTATGAGTATTGAGGCGAGAAGCAGGACATCGCCTATCCTTGTGGTAACGAAGGCCTTGATCGCAGCCTCCCTAGCCTCCCTCCGGTTGACATAGTATCCGATTAAAGCGTAGCTGCATACGCCGACTATCTCCCAGCCAATGTAGAGACCGAGTAAGTTGGAGGAGGTGACTAGGAGGACCATTCCGCCTATGAAGAGTGTCATAAAGAAGAAGTAGCGGCCAACACCCTCCTCATGCGACATATAACCGATCGAGTAGAGCATTATGAGCGTGCCGATTCCCGTGGCAATGAGGGCCATGATGACGGATAGAGGGTCCAGTAGGATTCCTAGGCGCACCGAACCGCCTCCTGGAAGGCTAATCCATGCGAAATCAACCGTTAGGCTCTTTCCGCCCCAGACCCTTGGAATTAGTGTGAAGGTCAATAGCGCCGAGACGGCCACGACCGCCACTGAGAAAAACTCCCCTACCCTTCTAGAGAGCTTTATCAGCCCAGGGACTAAGAAGGCAGCGGAGACGGGTAGTAGCCAGATTAGCCACGCCTCAAGCATCATTAGAAATTGCAAAATGTCAATATTTTAACCCGCTTATCCGGCACAATCAAGCTACCTGGGTCTAAGAGATCCTCTCCAGACATTCTCTAAAATCTTCTACACTCATCTCGGGTGTCAAGATGTATTGGAGGACGTGGTCGCGGTCGGCCACGTATATGACTGCACTATGGCTGACGTAGTAGAACTCACCAGCCTTTTCAGCCGACTCATAATCCTCAACCCTTGCCACACCATACAATCTCCAAACCCTCCCTAACTCTTCAAGCTCACCCGTAAGAGCTATCGCCCCGGGG
>Ga0105160_1000738_pt1 | contig 14298 bp, 11 predicted proteins | sample GXS110809BmetaG_FD_89591 | JGI IMG/M metagenome (GOLD analysis project Ga0105160, IMG submission 89591) | Hot spring microbial communities from Gongxiaoshe hot spring, China to study Microbial Dark Matter (Phase II) - GXS 110809B | ecosystem: Environmental > Aquatic > Thermal springs > Hot... | reverse complement strand
CATCCACACACCGAATATCGACCGGTTGGCGGAACGGGGGTTCAGCTTTCGTGCCAACTACAACCTCGGTGGTAACACTGGGGCCGTGTGCATTCCCAGTCGCGTGATGCTTCACACCGGGAAAGCGTACTTTCGTGTCCCGGCGGATATGAGTGGGGCCAGGCTATTCGCCGAGCTCCTCCGCGAACATGGTTACCGGACTTACGCGATCGGTAAGTGGCACAACCAGGAACCCGCCTTGATCCGTGGCTTCGAGTCCGGTAAGTCGATCATGCTCGGCGGAATGTCGAATCATCTGGAGGTACCACTGGTCGATCTGGTCGATGGTCGGCTGGTGAACAAGCGCACAGGCAAGAAGTTTTCCAGCGAGCTGTTCGCTGACGCGGCCATCGAGTTCCTAGAAACCTACCGGGACTCGAGGCCATTCTTCCTGTATGTAGCCTTCACCGCACCCCACGATCCACGCATGCCTCCGGAACCCTACCGCGAAATGTATTATCGGCAGCGGCCACCGCTGCCTCCCAACTTCATGCCCCAGCACCCGTTTAACCTGGGACCTACGATGACCGGCCGCGACGAAATGCTCGCCCCCTGGCCACGAACGCGCCCAGTCCTCAGCGACCAGCTGGCGGAGTATTACGGCATGATCACGCACTTGGACGATCAGATCGGCAGGATCCTGCAAGCCCTCGAGCGCACTGGCTTGTCGCGTCAGACCGTCGTCATTTTCGCAGCGGACAATGGGCTAGCCATCGGCAGCCACGGACTCTTGGGCAAGCAAAATCTTTACGAGCACAGCCAACGCGTGCCCTTGATCTTTGCAGGACCGGGCATCCCGCACGGCGAAACACAGGCCTTCACCTACTTGCTCGATATCTTTCCCACAGTCTGCCGGCTAGCAGGCATCAACCCACCGACTGACCTGGACGGTGTGGACTTGGCACCCCTATGGCGCGGCGAGAAACGTGCCCTAAGAGACAGTATCTTCCTGGCCTTCATGGACTGGAGCCGCGCTGTGCGCCAAGGGCCTTGGAAACTCATACGCTACCCACAGATCGGCTACCTACAGCTATTCAACCTGGAGACCGACCCTCACGAATTGCACAACCTGGCAGACCAGCCGGCGCAAAAACAGCGTGTGGCGGCGTTGACAACCTTGCTCCGGAGTTGGCAGCAACGCTTGGGCGATCGGCAGCCGTTAGAAGTTCAGCCACTTCAACCTAAAGAGGTCGACCTGACTGGACTTACCCGCCAGCCCGATAAGTGGCAACCGGATTGGATTGTGCGGAAGTATTTCTAGTGTCTACAGGTCCGGTATCTGTACAAAGACTCTTCTAACTGCGAGTCGATTTGGTAGCTCTTCCTCCCCGATGTGGCGTGATGTCGTCCCACTTATGACTTCCGGGCTGGGCGCTGTGGTTCCAGTGGAATCGCCCGTGCCCCTCCACCGTTGCACTCAACACCTCACCCTGTTCGACGGAGCAAACCAGACAAAGCCGGAGGCGCTTGGGCTCCGGCGGTGAGTGGAGCGCTCTGGCAACCTGGTGCACCAATTCCCCAAATTGCTTGCGAACTTCATCGCGGAGCCTGGCTGGTGCCGACTGGACGCCGACGCAGATGGTCACGCCCTTGGCATGCTCCAATAACTCCGCCACCCCAAAACCGGGGGCTCCTTCACAGCGCAGCTTGCTCCAGTCGAGGAACAAGACTTTCTCGATCGCAGGGCGGCCGGCCAGCAAACGCTGTAAGGGGACCTCATCCTCGAACTGGAAATACGCAATTCCGTTGGTCAGGTCGAAAGCATAAGCACCGAGCCAAATGTAAGTGAAGATACGCTGCCAATTTTCGAGAAACGCCTGCACCTCGGGACCGAAGATTCGTTCCCTTTCGAGATCCACTAGGCCAGGCAGCAAAAACAACTGGGCAGCAGTTCGCAGATGGGGATTTTCCAGTTGAAACTGGCGTATCCGGTCAGCCACTCGAGTTCCAGCAGGGTACCAGGTAATGTAGTACGTATCGGCGAGCTGAAGTTCGATCCACCGCAAGACTTGGTCGACTACCTCTGTCTGGGTTGTTCCGTGGCTCACAAGCACCGTGGCTGCAGTGGTGGCGTAGTTGCCGGTCGGCCCTGGGAGATCCTTCAAGAAATGGTATTCCGCCCAGTGCGCCCCCACGGCAGCCTTTTCCTCTGGATGAAGTTGCTCCCGGCTAGCGCTCCATGTGGATTGTTTGCCTTTGCGAGCCATCTCGCGGTACAAACTGGCACAAGCTCTCTCGAGTTTGGCGATCGTCTCCGTCGAGCCACTCAGAGATTGGTTGAAATGCGTCACCGTAGCGTTGTCGACGTTTGCAGCGGTGGCGATGTCCGTAGCGCTTTTCGGAGCAGAGATCAGGTCCTGGATAGCCCGAAAGAGTCGAACCTTGCGCAGGTAACGATGCCCCTCCTCCAACACTGTGGTCATGACTTGGTGGTCGAGCTCCTGGCCCGCCGCAATGCGCGGCAACTTCTCAGCGAGGTGGCTGACCTGCTCTCTGGAGGCATTCTGGCCCAGCAATGCGCGGGCCAGGACCAGTCGCTCGGCTTCCGTATGCAAGTACTGGAGGATATTAGCCAGGGTGCGCCTAAATTCATCCACGCGCTGGGCCTCACGTTGGTGAGCCGAAGCTTCCGCTACTTCTTGACGGAGGCTTTCGGCGTTGGCCAATATGTAGTGGGCCACTGCCTCAGGTAGCACGTCCTGGTCCACCGTGATCCGCTCAAGAAGCTCCGGTTGTAGGTGAACGCCGTGCTGAGCCAGGACTTGCAGGACCGAGGATGAACTAAACTGCTGCGAGAGCGGTTTGAGTATCTCGCGGGCCCGAGCGCGTTTAGCTGCTGAGTGGAGCAGTTGCTCGTACCCTTCTCTCTGGATTAGCTCTTGGAGCGGCTCCGGCGGCCGAACGGCCCGATCTTTCAACCGGTTCAGATCCTCCACGGTCACGCTCTCGTTCTGCGGCAGCTTTTCGTTGATGCTCGCCGCTAGACAGTCCAAAGGGATAGCCGACGTTTCTGCCGCATGGAGCATGTCATAAATGCACTGAGTCAATTCCATAGCTTGCTCCCCCAAACTAAGTTAACTCCCTCTGCCGCCGCAAGTAGCGTCAAAAGAGCTTGCCTACGAGGTGCTGCTCGGTAGACTGGCCACGTCCGACTCAACAAGATTTGCTCCGAACGGGGACTTCGAAGGGCTAAGTCGTGGTGGATAATCAGCGGGCGGAGGGCTTTGGCTATGTCTAGGTGCATCTGGGCCGTAATTGCGTTATCAGCTTGCGCCCCCGTCCCGGACGAGAAACTCGTCGTAGTCGCAGTGGACGTCACAAGTTCGGTCACGGATGACGAGTTGAGCCGCTGGCTTCCATATATTGACCAGCTCATCGTGCGCGCCAAGCCGCGACACGAACTTATCCTGTTTGCCCTGGACGACAACACCACGCAGAGCGAACCCATCTTGAGAAGGGACCGCTCTCCAAAAAGCCGGACGCTGTCCCGAGAATTGGGTTGGCGCAGGAAATTCGCCGAGGCACGGCGAAAGTGGGAAGAGGCGAAGCCTTCGCTTGCCGGCAAAAACGCCATCGGTACACACATCATCGAGCTCGTAGCGCGCTTACCGCAACTAGCTCAAGGCAGACAAATCGAGCTGTGGTTGTTCTCGGACATGATTCAGCAAAGCCCCCAACTCGACTTAGCCCGCGATCCGATTACTAACCGCGAGGCAGAAGTGGCGACGAGGCTAGCCAAGCAAGTCATTGAACAAAAACTCGACGGACGCGTGTACTGCATCCTCGGTTATCGAAGAAGGCAAGTGTCCGTAGCCCGGCTCCGGTCCTTCTGGCGGATCTTCTTCCAGGAAGCCGGCCTCGAGCTCGTCTGGTTCGACAGCGTTTTCCCAGAGGAGGTGCTCGATGCGGAATGACGAAATGACTGAGCTGGCACTGGCGATTGGTATTCTGACCCCGGATGCAAACCTACGTGGATTGTTCGAGAGCGACCTGCAAGAGTACGCCGAGGCCATCGTGGGCCCACCAAAGTGCGACCCCGAGGTCGTAATCGCTGAGTTAGAACGACTCCGGCGGCGCCTGCGAGAGCTCGAGGAGCGCTCCACGGCAATCCAACGCGAAGCGCGCGTGTGGCCCACGTGGCAGGTCGGCACGAGTTGCATCGCTCTCACGACGATCGCCGTTGTGCTGTTAGCGCGAGACATCGCCAGTGCGGTCGTGGTGCTGGCGATAGGAGCCTTCTTCTTCGTCAACGCCATGAGCCTTCAGCGAAAGGTCGGCGCAGCGGCTATCCAACGAGAGGCGGACGAGCTTAAACGAGCAGTGTGCCAGCTGGAGGCACTGGCCGCCCGCGAGTACGCTCGTCGCGCGCGCCGCGATCGGCTAGTCGCCTTACGCCTCAATCAACTCGAGAGTTGGTCGCAGCTCGGCAGATCACTGGTAAGGGAGGGACGAGTATGCGAAGCAATGAAGTAATTCTCCTGTTGAAAGTGGAACAGGCCCTGGCAGCCGAACGCCTCGAGCGCGCTCGTAATGAACTGGAGCAAGCCCAGGCAGCACGTCGCGCCTCTGAAGCCAAACGTGCGGCGTTGCCCCAAGGCAACTTGTTGGTGGGTTGTGTCTATGTCGTAGCTTTTGTAGCCTGCACCATAGCGGGGTTCCTAATCAATTGGGTGGTTTGGCCTTATGTCCTTGACCTAGCGCCGAGGACTCTTGAAGGCATTGCGGTAGCGCTGGCTCCATCACTTACCCCACTCTTACTCGGCGAGGCCCTCGCTCGGGTGTTTTGCCTGGACGAGTTCCGCGATAGACCACCTCGTCCGCCGGGGCCCCTTGCTACAGGAGCCAAGATCCTTAGCAGCAGCTTCTGGGTAATGCTGTTGACGATGAGTTTGGGAGCGCTGCTACTCATCGGCGTCGCACGCAGGGAAGTCGTAGCGATACTTGTCAACCCACAGGCAATCCCTGGTGATGCTCAGCTCCGACAAATCGGAACGGCAGTCCTGATGGTGACAGTGTTCGTGGAAGTCGTAGCTGCAGTGTTCTTTCTGTTGGCAGAGACGGAGCTGCGGCGCTGGTGGCGAACGCGGTTAGCTGAGGAAGAGCTGCTTCAATGCGTAATGAGCGAACGATCAAAGCACGAAGCCTGGGCAAGGGCAAGGGATGTCGAGGTAATAGCGGAGCAGCTGCTAAACGCTGCGCATGACACTGCCGAGCTACTCGAGCGTCAAGCGGTTGTGGTCAGGCCCGCTTGGCAACTGTTGATCGAACTCGCACGGTGGCGCCTGTGGAAATTGGCTACCTCACGCGAGCTCGACACAAGCTCTGGACTGCTGCCAACGTACCAGGCTCGAGATGTGGCTAAGTAGATCCGGCCTCCGGTGTAAGGTCAGGGCGTGGGAGTCTCGAGCTGGCTGGTAACTGTTGGTATTGCCTAGCGCCCCAAGGAAGATGGCCGTAAAGGGAGGCTAGGGCCTTGCTGAAAGAGCCATTCAACCTGAGTCGCACACCGCACCTACAAAGAAATTTTCCGCGGGCGACCGGCTTGCTCAGACACTTCTCGGGTCAGACTAAGGGTAGAGCGGGCCGGGTAGTGGACGGTGAACCGACGCTCCAACCCTCATCGGGTTGATAACCGCTATGGCACACGGCCCGCATAGGAGAAAAGAGTCATGAACGTTCGCTTGACTTTACTGGCCATCGTTGTGACAACATTACTGCCGCTTTCTCATGGCGGCCTGCCTGAGGCAGTTCAGTACTTGGCTTTCCGCCAGGACTATTACCACCGTACCTATGACGTGTATACCGACGCCGATGCTGCAGGGAACCATTTTTTCGTGCGCGGGCGAATGGGTGAGGGCCAGCCTGTGCCCCCGATGGAGGAGGATTTCGCAGCTCCTTTCTGTCGCGGCCTGAGCTGCATCCGTGCGGAGTTCCGTCCTTGGGAGTCGGACTGGGGAGGGTGGTACTTCATGAACGGCGTTTATGGTCCAGGCGATCGTGCGCCTCGTCTGAACTGGGGTGAGGTTCCGCACGCCGGGGTAGATCTTCGAGGGGCCACCGAACTACGTTTCTGGGCACGAGGTGAGACGGGTGACGAAGAGGTCGAGTTCTTCTGCGCAGGAGTGGGTTGGCGCGGTTGGGTGCGCGTGCTGCCTTATTCAGATTCCAGCCCCAAGGTCTCTACTGGGCAGGTGAAGTTATCCCGCGAGTGGCGCGAATTTCGGCTCGATCTCCGTAACAAAGACTTGCGCTACGTAGTGGGTGGTTTCGGCTGGGTGACATCTGGTTCCCTCACACGCAGGTTACTCCGTCGCCCAATCGTGTTCTACTTGGACGATATCCGTTACGAACTCGCCCGGCTGGACGAGCCGCGGTTGTTGTTGAGCTACGAAACCGTGCGCTCGAACGATCGTTTCGACCGCGTTATGCGGAATGTGGCTTTCGTCTACGACAATGCCGTGGCGTTGATGGCCTTCTTGGCCGCCGGTGACGAGCGGCGCGCCCGCTTGATTGCGCAGGCGTTGGTCGAGGCGATGCACCAGGACCGGTTTTACGAGGACGGGCGACTCCGCAACGCATATCAGGCAGGCGACTTGCGTTTGCCTCCGGGTTGGGCTCCTAACGGTCGGGCGCGTGCGGTCCGGCTTCCGGGGTATTACGATGCACGGTCTGGTCGCTGGATGGAGGACGGATATCAAGTGGGCACGAACACCGGGAACATGGCTTGGGCGATGCTCGCCCTGTTGGCTTTTTATGAAGCCACGGGCGAGACTCGCTGGCTCGAAGCCGCGGGCCGGTTGGGTGAATGGGTTGACCAACATTGCCGGGACGAAAGAGGAGCAGGCGGCTACATGGCGGGATATGAGGGCTGGGAACCCAACCCCCGGCGGCTAACTTACAAGTCCACTGAGCATAACATCGACCTTGCCGCCGCCTTCAGGCGCCTCTTCCGGGCAACCCAGCAGGAGCGCTGGCGCCAGCGCTCACTCCACGCTGCACGGTTCGTGAAGGCTATGTGGGATGCGAAAGAGGGGAAATTCTGGACCGGCGTATTGGACGACGGTGTGACAATTAACCGATCCGTGATCCCACTGGACGTTCAGGCCTGGGCTTTTCTCGCACTCGGCTGGTCGCCTGACGGGATAGTCGATCCCGAGTGGCTGCGCCGCGGCCTCGACTATGCAGAACAGCACTTGCGTGTGGGCGACGGCTACGACTATAACCAAGATCGCGACGGGGTCTGGTTGGAGGGCACGGCCCAAATGGCTTTGGCCTATCGCTTGGCTAGAGCCGAGGGAAGAAGCCGGCAGCTTTTAGTGTTTCTGGCCAGCCAGCAGCTTGCTTCGGGGGCGTTGCCTGCGGCCCAGCCAGAACGTTTGACGACCGGGTTCGGATGGTACTACTACCGGAGGCCCCATGTAGGTGCCACGGCCTGGTACGTTTTAGCGGAACGAGGTCTGAATCCGTTTGCTCCCTTCCCTGGGCAATCCAAAGGAGTCCGACCACCCGCACCGGGTCCAGAAGGCATGCTTTCCACAGGTTTCTTTAGGTTTCGCTTTGTGGGCAGGCGCATCACCCCCTTTTAGCTAAGTTTCGTCCCAACACGTGTTCAGGGCAAGGACCTTGAACCAAGCCCCACCGTGCGCACGCACGGCGTGACTATGAGCTGCGCTTGTAGAGGATTGCTCGAGGCACTGCGCCGAGCCTGTTCGACCACAAGCTTGCCACCATTCGGACCCCGCCGTTCGCTTGATAGAATTCGACAACCGGGGAGCTCACCGCTAGTGGAAGCCCCATTCTATCAGCGCTTACGTGGGGCCCAGCCATGAGCTCCAGAAAGCTGGGCAGGAAGGAGGGTTCGCGTGGGCCATTCGGAAATAATCTCGCTAGGAACTTTTGGGGGTGCGTTTAGTGGCGCACGCCTTCAAGCTGTCCGAGGGGCGGTCCGCGTCATTGGGATTGACCTAGGCACGACGAATTCTGTGGTTGCGGAAATCGTTTGGGATCCGAACAGAGGAGAACCACCCGCCGTGAAATGCTTGGAGGTCGTTCAGGAAACCCCATTTGGCAATTACGTGCACACCCTGGTTCCTTCGGTAGTAGCAATTGCCGATGGCAAAGTTTGGATTGGCGAAGGAGCGAAGCGACTTCGGGCAGACGCCAGGCTGCGGAGGAACCGCGACATCTTTTACGAATGCAAGAACGAAATGGGGGTGCGTCGGACTTACCACCTAGCCCCCGAGGGTTTCCGTTGCGCTGCAGAGATCAGCGCACGAATTCTGGATTTCCTACGGAGAGCTTACTTAGAGGCAGACCCCAAAGAGCCGGACCGTGTGGTGGTCACGGTTCCCGCCTCCTTCCAGCTACCGCAACGCGAGGACACCTTCCGTGCGGCGGATCTCGCGGGGATTCCCTTGCAATCGGGCGATTTGCTGGATGAACCCGTCGCCGCGTTTATCGACTACGTCATCCGTCACCGGGAGGCGGTGGAGGAGCTGCTGCATGGTGAGAAGAACTTGTTGGTCTTTGACTTTGGTGGCGGTACATGCGATGTGGCCGTGATCCGTCTTTTTGTCCAGCCGGCCGACCGGACGCTGGCGGCCTCACCCTTAGCGGTTTCGCGGTATCACCGTTTAGGCGGTGGGGACATCGACGCTGCAATTGTTCACCAAGTCCTGATCCCGCAGCTCATCCAGCAACGAAACTTGCAAGGCAACGAGCTGGATTACGAGGCGCGGAAGTTATACATCGAGCCGGCCCTACTCAGTGTGGCAGAGGCGTTGAAGACCGGTCTATGCACAGAGCTGAACCGCTTGAGGAAGTTCAGCCAGCCTGATCCGAAGCGGCTCCAGCAATTGACGAAGAAACAGCCTGGTCGCTGGCCGTGTCCTTGCCCCGGCTACCCCGATCTAGCTTTGGAAGGCCCCACATTGAGCGCTGATCAGTTCGAGCAGGTGCTGGAGCCGTTTTTGGACCGGGACTTCTTGTATCCCCGTGAGACCGAATACTACCTGACGCAGTCCATCTTCGGTCCTTTGCAAGACGCTCTGCAGCGCGCGGGCCTCTCTCGGAGGGACGTAGATTTGGTCCAGCTGGTTGGCGGCAGTAGCTTAATTCCCCAAGTGCGAGACGCGGTGGCCCAGTATTTCGATCGGGCGCGTATTTTGACTGATGACGACCCAGAAGCGATGCAGCTAGGAGTCGCTCGGGGTGCAGCTTGGCATGCTTTATGGTTGGCTGTTTTCGGTCGAGGTTTCATCCAGCCGGTTGCTCACGATGCGGTCGCTCTGCGCACCGCGTCGGGTTTGCTTGAGCTGATTCCCAAGGGCGTGTCGCTTCCCTATCCTAGCGCAGACGGGTGGATCGAACGAGTCGACCTGGTGGTCCCTCAGACATCATTGCATGAGCCGTTGAAGCTACGAGTCGAAGTGGTGGCTGTTGAGGACTCCCGCACCTTGTCGTCGAGGACATGGCTGATCCGCCCGCCAGTCAATCGGGGTCAAGCTCTGCGACTGCGAGCGCGGATGGATGCGAATCAATGCTTGCGATTAGAGTTGTCGCTCAAGGATGATGTGCGGGCTGAGCCGTTTGCTTGCACCCTGGAAAACCCGCTGACCGTGGTCCTGAACCCCAATCAGATTCGCCAGCGCATTGAGGAGAAGGAAGAACTTCTGCGCACGGTCCCTAAAACAGCAGAAGAGGTGGCGGAGGCACTTGCAGAGTTGGCTACGGACTACGCCGAGTTAGGGCAATACGACAAGGCCATTTTTTACTTACAGCAAGCGATGCGTCGCCGAGGGCGTCCGGTCGCGTCCTGGCTGAATCTCATGGGGATTTTCTATGGGCGCAAAGGGGATACGGATCGGGAGATCAAGAGTTACCAGGAAGCCTTGAGGGCCGACCCCGGCGACACCGCAGCATCTTTCAACCTGGCGCTAGCTTATGAGCGGCTAGGCCAACGCGAGAAAGCGCTTGCCGAGCTCAACCGTGCTCTGGCTGTCGGACGCGGGGGGCCGTACTTGGTGCTTTTGACAAGAATTCTGCGTGGACTGGGTAGATCGAACGAAGCAGACGCGGCTCTCAAAGAAGCTTTCGAGCGATTCGGCCCAGTGTCCACTTTGGATGACTGGGAGTTAGCGTGGTATCAGCACGGTGCACAAATTGCTGGGGATGAGAAACGCCTGAAGGAGGCAGCAGCAGAACGCCAAAAACGCCGCAAGGGCTTACCGCTCGCCATCCAGGCTGAGGGAGCCTTGCCAGAGTTGCAACCTGCGGTGATGCGTAAATGAGCACTTGGCTGTTACCTCGAGAAGAACTCACCCCTGATCAATTGCGGGCTATCGGCCTGCCTCATAGCCAGCATCAAGTCATCTTTGGTGCTCCTGGTTCGGGAAAGACCATGGTTCTAGTGCACCGCGCCCGGGAACTCTGCGATCGCTTGCAACCAGCCCCGGACCGCTTCCGAATTTTCGTTTACACGAACGTGTTGAAAGAATACATCCGTTCGGCACTGGATTTACTGGGGCTCCCGGAGAGCGCCGTGATGACCTACGATGCATGGTGCGCGCGCGTCTACCAGGAACATCTCGGTCGCTTGCCCATGAGGGAATTCGAACGCGGTCAGGAGCCCGATTACGACGCGATCCGCTACGCGGTGGCTCGTTGGGTGCAACAGAATCGCGCGGCTATGCCTTGGTATGAGTTCGTGCTGGTGGACGAAGGGCAGGATTTGGAGCCGGAAGTCTACCAGGTCCTGCGGACCATCGCTCGCCATGTCACCGTATGCCTGGACCATCGTCAGCAGATTTTCGAAGGGGGGTCCACCAAAGAGGACATCCTCCACGCTCTCGGTTTACGTCGCGAGAACTTGACTTTGCTCGGGGCGTATCGGTGCTGCCCCTTTGTAGCTCAACTCGCTGCCCAGTTGCTTGAAAACCCCCAGGAGCGCGCGCAATTCCTCGGTCAGGTCCACGTGGCCCAAAGTGAGCGGGAAACGCCAGTGATGTATCTGGCGGATTCCTTCGTGGACGAGCGTGAACAACTGATCGCCGCCGTTCGCCAGCGGCTGTTGAAGGATCAGCGGATCGCCATACTGTTCCCTCTGCAACGGCAAGTACATGGTTTTGCGGAGGCTCTGCGCCAGGCAGGGATCGAAGTCGAAACCCAGCCGCAAGTGAACTTCGCCTCCGATTCCCCGAAGCTCATCACCTATCACAGTGCAAAGGGTTTGACCTTCGACTCTGTCTTCTTGCCTCGACTGGTGTTGTCCGCTTTCAAAAACAAACCCCCGGGGATTGTACGAAACTTGCTGTTCGTGGCCATCACGCGGGCCACACGGTGGGTCTATTTGAGCGCTGAAAAAAGCCGCTGTCTCGGACTACTCAAGGAGCTGATGGAGTTGCAGCAGAAAGGGCAACTGAAGTTACTTTCTGGGAGGCGGCCTAAGGTAGCTGGTGCCGCTGCCTCTTCCGGCGACGACCTGGATTTTCTGTAAAACCCGATTCCGCTGACTTTCGCTGCCGCCTTCCATCGAGGCCGGAATCTCCTCTCATTAGTGCACCCACACGACCCGGCGCTTCCGGCACCGCCTCCCTGGACCCCTCTTGGCTGATCGCGTGGTGCCCGGGGCGGGACTCGAACCCGCACGGGCCTCCCGGCCCAGAGGATTTTAAGTCCTCTGCGTCTACCTGTTCCGCCACCCGGGCTCGTGCAACCGGCGGCTAGCTTCCCAAACGGATCTAGGTGCCCGCTAGGGATTGTGGAGCTTGCTTGAACATCGCGGCCTCCAACGCCACTCTCATGCCCCCAGGTCCGCACAACTGGAGCTCTAGCAGGTACCCCTCGGGCGAACCCGACCTGCTTTTAGTGTACTGCCAGCAGCTGCCGAAAAATTTCCCTGCGAATAGGAGAGCAAGCTAGCCGGGGCTAGCCATGCGCTTGCCTCTGAGAGGACTCCAAAACGACTTGAGCGGTGATCGAGGCGCCATTAGGTCCACGGGGGGCGACGGTATTTCTCTCCAGTTCAGCGCTACGACCAACGGCGTCGCCCCGTGCAAAAACTTTATTCTACTGACCCAATTGGCCGAGATTTGGTTCGCTAAATGCAGCAAGCATAGCGTGCGCGCTCGCACCAACAGGGTTTCGAAGGCGCTGCCTCCCAAGGCTCCCCAGACTCCTCTTAACCAAAAAAAGAAATTGCGCCCTTGCCCCTTGCGTCGTCCAGACGGGCGTTGCTGCGGTTGTTGCAATCGCTCGGGGCAGGTGGGTGAAGTCACCCTCCTCTACGCCTAATGCCCCTGGGTGAAGCCACCATCGAGAATTGCGGCGATAGTCCCTATTCCCGATCGTTCATGCCTCCTTCGTAACGGGTATAACTGAGGGGTTGATTTCAGAAGTTTGAGCCGAAAACTCCGTTCACTCAGCCGCGGCACAATACGGCCAGGAACTTTGCAGAATCCCAGCCGCTTGGAACCACAAGCATTTGGGTTCCAGCCGCCGCGGCTTGAACACGGGCAAGTGCGGGGTTCGCTATCGAGGCCATTTCGGCGCGCATGTTTCACTCACCCCACCGTGGAGACTCGCGATCCAAGGATTCTTGAGCTTCAGGCTGTCCACAGGGCCTGGTCGTGGGGTGAAACTTCATGCTGATTTCGCCGGCATGGTCCTCACTGGCGGGCGCGACAGCATTCGAGTCTGTCTCGACAGTTAGCAGGGAGCTTTTACAGCCAGGAATCGAGCATGGCACCGGACCTTGCGAGTAGATGAGCGCGCGGCAATGACCGAGCGCCATCTTGTTGGGAGTCGAGGGCCTCAGGCGATGCTCACGCCCGGAGCAGACGGGGCTCTTCGCTTGAACGTGCAGAGTGGCAAAGGCTGGACAGCCAGAAGGAGCGCGAGTCGACGCGGTATTTGAGCGCGTCAGGTGGGGAACCCAGTGGCTATGCTCTTCGGCCGGGGGCCTGCTTTCGGACGGGAACAGACTTCTACCGCATGTGGCTCCCGTGGACCGGCGGCTCTGAGCTCTTTCGACCGCTGCGGTCGTTCCTTGCGCCTGGAAGGCGATGAGCCAGAGCCCTCGTGTGCTGGTACCCACTTTCGACTAGCCGAGACCCGATCTGACCGGAGCGATGGTTCGGGCGAGGGAGCTCAATGGAGCAGCAGGACCAGAGCACCCGCAACTATCCACTATCTCTTCTGGTGCTTTTCCATAAGCAGACGCCGCACTAAATCCCGCAAGGCTTCCGGCTGCAACGCTTCGGCCTGGTCTGGATCGTAGTGGGCCCGTATGATTCCTTGCTGGTCAATGACATAAAGGTGAGGAAGGTGGATTTGCGGTTGGCGAGGGTTCGGCCGGAGGTAAGAAGCAGCCATCTGCCCGCAATCGAACAGGATGGGCGTAGTGATTTTGAACTGGTCGATGAAGGCTGCCACCGATTGCTGATTGTCCGGCGGATTGACGACGCCCAGCACCTCTACCCCAGCCCCCAGCTCCGATTTGAGCTTTTCTAGCGTTTGACTCAGCTTCTGGCACTTTGGACACCGCGTCTGCATAATCTCGAGCAGCACCACCTTGCCCCGGTAGTCGGCCAGGTCGTGATAGCGGAAGTACAGATCGGGCAAAGCGAACCCCGGAGCACGACGTCCAGCACCGATCGGACCTGTCACATCGGCTGCTTGGGCGAGCAGGACCAGGCCAGCGATAGCAATTCGTCGAAGCGTGCGTCCCAGCATTGCCTTTAAGGTTACCATGCCGTTTCGTTTCGGACCGGATCTCCTAGAGGTTACCGACTCTTCACGGCCCCTTCCCGAAGCTGCAGCGGCTCGCACACAGTGAGCAGGGCCTGAGCGGAACTTTGGGAAGTCAGTCTGTTACCATGTGGGCAATAATGAGACCAGCCCATGTGGGGCTTGATCCGGCAGTTTTTCCGTTGTGTCATTCCGCAAGTCCTGCGCCCCTTACGGGTGCTGTGGAACCAGATCATAGGGTTTGTATTCCTGGTGCTGGCCCTATGGGCGGTGCCCTCGGCTTTGCGCACTTGGCGCCAATTTCAGGAGGGCCAAAGCGGCAGCCTTGGGCGCGTCATGTTGGCGGGCTTATTCATCGCGCTGATGCTCTGGTTCGGGATCAGCTCGTTCCTGCGGGCTCGTAAGATTTCGCGCTCCTAGGTGGCTTCGGGTTAGCGGCTCATCGGGTCAGCAGGTCTTCGACCTCGGGCGGAGTGGCTTGGATGAGCCGGCCGAGCTCTGGCTCCAGGCGCT
>Ga0105160_1000736_pt1 | contig 14319 bp, 14 predicted proteins | sample GXS110809BmetaG_FD_89591 | JGI IMG/M metagenome (GOLD analysis project Ga0105160, IMG submission 89591) | Hot spring microbial communities from Gongxiaoshe hot spring, China to study Microbial Dark Matter (Phase II) - GXS 110809B | ecosystem: Environmental > Aquatic > Thermal springs > Hot... | reverse complement strand
TTACGCAGTTGGATGTAGGGGCGGCTGCTAAGCCGCCCGCAAGGGCAGTTTTAACCCCAAGGATGTTTTCGGGCAGACTATCGTCCGCCCCTACACAAAATGACATCAACTGCGTAAGTCCTACATCAAAACAAACTGCCGATGTTGAAGTGAGGGATTGATTTCAAAGCATGCTAAACAAGTTCACTGCTCTACTTTTGCGTCAACCTTTTTGCAGGTTGCTGGCAGAATTTGAAGATTGCGACCAGCCATCAACCTATCGCCTGAAAAGACTCAGTTTTCAACCAGACAGGGTGCAGTAGGTGGTGTCACGATGTTTCGCTTTTGGTGGCTTTTTGCGGGATTGCTCATTGGTTTGTGCGGATGCGCCAAGTTCCCAAAGCAGCCGTTAGCACCTGCTTCGCGGGACCGAATGGTCGTGACGCTAACTTACGCTGCTCCTATTGACGCCAATGCCTTTTACTACATCGCCATTGATGACGATGATGACCCGACTACGGGACCTTTGCCTGCCCTGACAAGACCTTGGGGCAACGGGTGGGGTGTCCCGTTGGATACAACTTTAGGTTCACGCATTCACTTCTTCGCCGAAATTTTCCGTCAATCTGTTCAACTGTTCCAAATACAAGTTTTCCAACCGCCGTTCACCACCCGGTCTTTGGGACCTCCCGTTGACTTTTCTTTTCCACAGCCGAACCAAATTCGTGTCGTTATTGACTTGCGCCAACTTTTTCCGTTGCCCAACCCAATCCCCAACCGTTTGGAACTGAACTTCATCAGTGTGAACGAGATAAAAGGAAACCCACAAGACAACACTCCCCGCACAGGCTACGATGCTTTGGGACCGACGGGCAACGATTTCATTTCCATTCCACTTTCTTCAACGCAAACTTTCAGCAACGGACAAGGTTGGGTGCAGGAGACCTCTGGCGATGCCCAAATTGATGCCCTTGACTTGACTGACTGGGAAGTTCGCATAGTGAGGGGTCAATGAGCCCTCTCAACTTTTCATGCTAAACTTTTGTAGCGATGAGGTGATGAAAGTTGCCAGACAACAAATCGGTAGTTAGGCTCGGATTTCTCGGAATGGGAGTAGTGGGTTGTGGCACTGCCAACATCCTGCTGAAAAATATCGCCATGATTGAGCACAGGGCAAGATGCCGATTTGAAATTGTCAAAGTTGCTGTTCGTAACCTGAAAAAACAGCGCCCAGTCAGTTTGCCACCCGAACTTTACACCACTGACCCATATAGCGTGGTCAATGACCCAAGGGTTGACATCGTTGTTGAAGTGATGGGCGGAACTGACCCAACTTTTGACTTGCTGGTGACGGCGCTCAAACAAGGCAAATCAGTGGTGACAGCCAACAAAGAGTTGCTGGCAAAGCGAGGTAGCGAACTTTTGGACATAGCAAAAGAAATTGGCACCGATGTTTACTTTGAAGCCAGCGTTGCAGGTGGCATCCCGATAATTTCGGCCCTCAAGCAAAGTCTCGTCGGTGAAACCATTCACCGAATAGTCGGAATCCTCAACGGCACGACCAACTACATCCTGACCAGAATGAGCAGGAACAAACTCAGTTTTGACCAAGCCCTTAAGGAAGCGAGGGAAAGAGGCTTCGCTGAGGCAGACCCAAGCGACGATATTGATGGGCACGATTCAACTTACAAAATCGCCATACTCTCCGCCATCGCTTTCGGATTTCGCATCAAGGTTGACACAATTTACCGAGAAGGCATCCGAAACATTGACATCCCCGACATCCAATATGCCGACGAACTGGGATACGCTATCAAGTTGCTGGCAATTGCAAAACAAGAGGACGGCACAATTGAAATTCGTGTCCACCCAACTTTGGTTCCAAAAACCCATCCGTTGGCAGCCGTCAGCGACCAATACAACGCCATTTTGATTGAGGGTGAAAATGTGGGTAGGCTAATGTTCTACGGTCAAGGCGCTGGTGGTCAGCCGACAGGCAACAGTGTAGTCAGCGACATCATTGACGCTGCCAGAAATATCGTTTTCGGTTCAAAGGCTCGTATAGTTTGCACTTGCAAAGTCAACCCGAAAATGAAGCCAATTCCTGAAATTGAGAACCGATTTTGCTTGCGCATGGATGTGGTTGACAAACCTGGCGTCTTGGCGAAAATTGCGTCGGTGTTTGGAAGCAATCAGGTCAGCATCGCTTCGGTCATTCAAAAGGAGAGCAGAGGTGATGTCGCTCATATCGTTTGGCTAACTCACAAAACGACTTACTCGGCAATTCAAAAATCCCTCGCCGAAATAAAGCAACTTGATGTCGTTTTGTCCGTCCGTTCGCCACTGTGGGTAGAAAGCGATTGAGCCGTCTCAAGTTTAAAGGTTTTGAACGCTCAAAGCAAACTTTCAACGCTCAATTCGTCTCGGAGGTTTGATTAAATGATGGAGAGCGACATGCAAATTTCGGTGAATCGCTGGCAAGGTGTCATTGCCCATTACCGAGAATTTTTGCCAGTCACTGAAAAAACTCCCGTAATCACTCTCCACGAAGGCAACACTCCACTTATTCGCGCCCGATGGATAGAAGGTTTGCTTGGCGAAAGGTTAGAAGTTTACCTGAAGTTTGAAGGCGCAAACCCAACGGGAAGTTTCAAAGACCGAGGGATGACCGTTGCTGTCAGCAAAGCCCTTGAGTATGGTTTGGCGATAGGCATTTGCGCTTCCACTGGTAACACCTCCGCAAGTGCTGCTGCTTATTGTGGCGTTGCTGAGATGAAATGCGCCATCGTCGTGCCAGCAGGCAAAATCGCTGCAGGAAAACTTTCCCAAGCCCTCGCTCACGGTGCAATCATCTGCGCTATTCACGGGAGTTTTGACGATGCATTGAAGATCGTCCGAAAGTTGACGAAGGAGATGCCAGTGGCTTTGCTCAACTCCCTCAACCCTGACCGCATTGAAGGTCAAAAAACCTGCGTTTTTGAAGTTTGCGATGCTTTGGGTGACGCTCCCGATTTTCACATCCTTCCCGTCGGGAACGCTGGTAACATCACATCCCACTGGAAAGGCTACCGAGAGTATTTTGAGGCAAAGCGAATAAGTCAATTGCCAATCATGATTGGCGTTCAAGCGGAAGGTGCTGCCCCATTGGTGAAGGGCGAACCTGTTCTAAACCCAGAAACAATCGCAACGGCAATCCGAATTGGAAATCCAGCAAGTTGGCAAGGGGCAATTAAAGCGAGAGACGAATCTGGGGGAGCGATTATTGCCGTTTCCGATGACGCAATAGTTGATGCTTACAGGATGCTGGCTCGCAGGGAGGGTCTTTTCGTTGAACCAGCATCGGCTGCCAGCGTCGCTGGTTTGATTAAACTGGCAAAGGAAGGTTTCCTTGAACTCAAGTTTGAACAGTTGCTCAAAAAGAGAAACCTTGACAGAGACAAACCCATCGCTGTTTGCGTCCTTACAGGACACGGGCTTAAAGACCCGCAAACAGCCCTCCAAACTTTTCAACTACCTGAACCTTTGCCACCAACTGTTGAAGCAGTTAAAAAGGCAATTGAGCAAATGATGTGAGATTGCAGGTGACAGGTAACGATGCTGTTTTGGGCATTGGCGATATTGACAGCAATTTTTTCCTTGGCTCGCTTCAAGCCTCTTCGCAATCATCTCGGCACAACTCAAGCAGTTGCGATTTTTGCCCTGCGATTATTCGCTATCGCCATTGCAGCATTGCTCTTTTCGCCAATTTCCATTTCATTCAGCCGAAAAGTCACGCAACCAAACCAAATCGCTGTTTTGGTTGACTCATCCCAAAGCGTTAACACTTCGGTGCGTCATCAGGTCGTTAGACGATTGAAGCAAGCCCTTCAAAAACAAGCAGGCTCGGTCTTGGTTTGGGAATTTGGCGAGGATTTGAAACCCGTTAGTTTGAACGAAATATCTTCTCAAACTGATGGGAGTGCATCTCTTTTGTCGGAAGCAATTTTGAAGGTGGTTGAGAAAGCCCGTCCCGAAGAATTGCTCATCATCACTGACTCCCAAGACACTGCTCCCAGACATGAGAGATTGCTTGAAACGCTGCGGAGAACAGGAACGCGCTTGAGTGCAATCATCCTACCGACCAATTTGCCAACCAACTTAAGCATAAGCCTCTCGCCCACTCAATCCTTCTTGTTCGCAGGCGAAAAAGCAAATTTTACAGTGCGGATTAGAGGCGAGCGATTGCGGGGAAGGACATCTGCCCATTTGCGAGTTTGGAGAGGCAACAAGTTGGTGTTTCAGTCTCCGCTGAAGTTCGTCAACGGGGTGGCGCAAACAGATGTGTCATTAAGCCCAGAGAAATCAGGTTGGCATCGCTACCGATTTGAAGTGCTACCTGTTGAAGGCGAGATTTGGACGGAAGACAACGATGCAGAGGTTTTGGTCTGGCAAGCACCAACGAAACTCAGGGTCTTGTTGGTCACTGGGCAGCCGAATTTTGAGTTCAAGTTCGCCAAGCGTGCAGTTGAAAGTGAACCGAATTTTGAAATGGTTTCCGTTGCAAGTTTGCCTGACAGAACCCGTTACCAGCAAGGTTCTCCGAAATTGATGCCAGCATCTTTGACGAATCCAGAAAAGTTCCATGTCGCCGTCATTATTGCTCCCACCGCTGACGAGTTCGGAGTTGCGGAGGGAAGAGGGATTTGGCAATTCGTTCAATCGGGTGGTGGGCTTTTGTTGACGCTTAACGAACTGTCAATTCGCACCAACGGTTGGCGGTTCTTTATGCCGTATTCTTTGGCTTTCGTTCCACTGCCACCTCTTCCTTCGCTGCTGCCTGTCAGGGAAGAACCAGTGGGAAACCAATTGTCCAACTTACCAAAAGTTGATGTCGCTTGGGCTATCGGTTCACTGCCGAGTTCCGCTCATCCTGTTTTGCTAAGTTTTGGGAAACCTGTCTTGGTTTGGTGGCAAGAAGGTTTAGGCAAGGTTGCGATAGTGGCATTTGACGGGACTTGGAGATGGGTCATGGAAGCAGCCAGCAAAGGTAAGCAACCAGAAATTCACCAAAAGTTTTGGCTCACGCTCCTTCGGTTTTTGGCAGACCCGATGAAAGGCGAAAAGGTGAAGATGTCAAACACTGAGAGGGATTTGAAAACACCAAAACCACCACCATCGGAGTTAAGTTTGCCACCTGACCCAAAGCCAGTTGAAAATTGGGCAAAAGCAACAGGTGGAAAAGTTTTGAAGCCTGAAGATTTGGAAGCGTGGGTTAAGGAATTGTCTTGGAAAAGGACGGTCAAAATTCAGGCAAGCCAACCAATTTCAGCAATACCTTTGCCCTACCTGCTTTTACTTCTGGCATTGACGATTGAATGGTGGCTCATCCGCAGAAGCGGGTTGACTTGACCGTTCTTCCTTTTGATTGAACTCAAATTTAGGCTGCCTTCAAACTTACTCCCAAACCAGCCTTTGCTTTCAAGCAAAGTTTTGCCCCTTGCTGGTCAAAACCAGCCTCAAAAGGCGAGTTTTTCAGAAACAGGTGAGTGTCCAAGTCAACGAAATCAAAGCCTCCAATCCCAGCAGCCAAGTTTGCCGCTGATGTCAATCCCAATTCGCTTTCAACCATTGCACCAATCATCAAACGCAAGTTAGCAGTCTGAGCGATAGCGGCGATTTTCAAACTCTCCGCAATTCCGCTCTTCATCAGTTTGATGTTGATGGCGTGTGCAGCATTTTCCTTAACGACCCTCAAAGCATCACCTGCCGTTATAACGGTTTCGTCAGCGCAAATGGGCACTGGCGAACGCTGTATCAGCCACTTCATCCCGTCCCAGTCCATCTTTGGAACGGGTTGCTCAAAAAGTGTCGGAATGATCCCAAATTTCTCAAGTCGCTTCAGCAGCTGAAAGGCTTTCGTCGGAGAATAGGCTTGGTTGGCATCAAGTTGCAAACTTGAATTGGGCGCTGCTTCATAGACAGCGATAATTCTCGCCTCATCGGTTTCCAAATCACCTGAAAGTTTCAGTTTCAACTTGCGAAAGCCTTTTGCTGCAAATTCGGCAGCGAAATTTTTCGCTTCGTCAACGGGCATAATCGGCACGGTCACATCGGTCTCAAGTTCGTCCCTTGCCCCTCCAAACCAATGCCAAAGGGGTATGCCTTTCCTTTTCGCTAAGGCATCAAGCAAAGCCACTTCAATCGCAGCACATGCAGATTTTTGAGCGCCAAGATTTTGGTGAAGTGTTTGAACACAAAGGCGCCACTGAGCGGGATTCCCTAAAAGCAGAGATTTTGCTTCATTCAGCGCCGCTTCGGCTGTCCTTGTAGTTTCGCCCATGAGCGTTGGCGAAGGTGCTGCTTCACCCCAACCTTCCGTCCCGTCATCTAAGAGCAACCTCACCCAAAGGTTATCAGTGATGGTTGTGGTCTCAGATGAGATTGCGAAAGGTGTGTGCAAAGGCACTTTCAGCAATTCCCAAGTTATGTCCGCTATCTTCGGCACATCGCCACAGTTGCCCACTTAACTCACTCCCCTCTCTCAACCTGAAAATTGCAATGGTGCGAACATTACTTATGGCGAAATTTGACTTGCCATCACTTTTGGCCTCCTCAAAACGAAATACCAACGCTCACTCGTTGCGGCTGGCGGGCGATAAGTGTATGCGTCCAAAACTTTAACCCAATCCCATCCCGCCGTTTCAGCCATCCTGCGAACCTCATCAATGGAGTAGGCACGCTGCCAATGGATTTCCTTGAAGCGAAGAAAATTGCCTTTTTCGTCCTTAACAGCAAACCACATGTCAACTCGGCAAAGTCTTTTGTTTTCATAGTAATGACTGCGCCAGTAGTAGTAAAGCGTGGTCTTGCTTTCATCAGCATCAAGGTTGTCTTGGTCAAACAGATTCTCACGAAGGGCATATTCGCTGTTGAGGTCAAAGACGAAATAGCCACCGAAACGAAGGTGGCTGTAAGTCCGAGCGAAAACTTTGACGAGCCGATTGGGGTCAGTGATGTAGTTGAGGCTGTCAAAAAGGCAAACTGCAAGGTCAAAAGGTTCTTCTTCTGGCAAATCCAACTCGGCAATGTCTTGGATGTAGAACTTAGCCCTGCTGCTCAAGCCAAGTTTCCTTGCCTTCTTGCATGCGATTTGAATCATGCCAGGCGAGATGTCAACTCCGACAACTTGATGACCTCTTTGAGCGAACTCAAGGGCAACCGTTCCTGTCCCACAAGCAAGTTCAAGAACTCGTTGAAACTTGAATGCGTCATCAATCCTGTTGAGCAAGTCAACGATGTAGTGAACCCAAGTGCTGTAAGGCACACCTTGCATGAGTTCGTCGTAGTAGCGTGGCAGCAAAGTGAACTCATCAGCGACAGGCACATCGTCGCCAAACATCTTGCGGAACTTCAACTCCACTTGCGTCATCAACCTTCACCACCTCAATTTTGCAACACTGGCAAAACAAAGAAAGAAGGGCATACCAAAAGGCATGCCCTTCTTTTGCCTCACTTTCGTAAATCCCAAGTTCATTGAATTATTGCCTTGAATGCATCCTCAACTTTCTTGAAGTCTTTAGCATCAAGGTTGATGAACTTGGTTTCCAAGCGCTTGTTTCGGTAAACGAAGACGATGTTGCGAAGTTTTTCGGATAGTTCAACCTTGTAAAGTTTCAGGTAGGATTCCTTTTGCTTATCTGGCAGGTAGCATATAGCGATGTCCTCAATCTTTTTTTCCTCGGCAAGTTTTGTGAGTTTATCCTTGATGCCATCGCCCTGAGTCCAAATCATAAAGCCATAAGCCTTTTTGCCATCCTTGCGGACACTTTGGATGAGTTCCTGAAGTTTCACTGCCAGACTGGCAGTGTTTTCCTCAGAGTCCAGATGTATCCAAATCTGGACTTGAGGAGTCATCCCATACTTTCAGACGGGGCAAGTATTGGTGCCCTTGTCTGGGCCTGCGACATGAATTGGGTTGTAAGCGGGGACACTATCCCCTACCTTCAAGCCGGTGTCGGGCGGTTGTTCTTTCTTTTCCTCTTGAGCCCAGACCACCCAAGCAATCATCAACAACGCTGCGCTGCTGACAGCCAACCAACGCATGTGCTTTTCACCTCCGCAGAAATTTTCGCTTTTGGGGATTGAAACCCGTTTAGATTTTGACGCAAATGTTAGCCGATAGTTGGGTATGGACATTTGCGGTTTCTGTGCTATAATGTTTGGCGAAAATTTTCAAACCCAACTTAGGCAGGCAAAGGAAAGATGGGTCAAAAAATTGAGGGACAATTTGATTGCTTCGTTTTGGTGGCGGTTTCTGCCGTCACACCGTTAGCCTTTGTCTGCCTACCCCTATTGCTACCGGTCGGGCGCTGAGCCTGTGCCCGACCGAAAAGTTGTGTTTACCTACTAACGCTCATTTTCCATACCGCTGACAACAAAATTTCCCAAAGGAGGCTGATGGAGATGTCAAGGCGAATTTACATCTTTGATACGACTTTGCGCGACGGTGAACAATCGCCGGGCGTCAGTTTGATGCAGCATGAAAAGTTAGAGATAGCAAAGCAACTTGCAAGGTTGGGCGTTGATGTGATTGAGGCTGGCTTCCCTATCGCTTCACCAGGTGAAGCCGCTTCCGTCAAACTCATCGCCGAACAAGTTGGCACTGCCGAAGGCCCAGTCATTGCGGGATTGTCACGAGCCGTCAAAAAAGACATTGATGTGGCTGGCGATTCTCTCAAGCCGGCAAAAAAGCGAAGAATCCACACTTTCATTGCCACCAGCGACATCCACATGCAATACAAACTCCGCATGACCCGAGAGCAAGTTTTGGATGCTGCCATTAAGGCAGTCAAATGGGCACGCAACTACACTGACGATGTGGAGTTCAGCGCTGAGGATGCTACCAGAAGTGACCCTGAGTTTCTCTGTCAAGTTTTTGAAGCAGCCATTGATGCTGGCGCAACGACCATCAACATTCCCGACACGGTAGGCTACGCATTGCCTCACGAGTTCGGGCAGTTGGTTCGGACTGTTTTTGAGCGAGTGCCTAACATTCACAAAGTGCAGTTCGTCAGCGTCCACTGCCATAACGATTTGGGTTTGGCAGTCGCCAATTCTTTGGCAGGAGTGATGGCAGGTGCAAACCAAGTTGAATGCACCATTAACGGCATCGGTGAGCGTGCTGGCAATGCCAGCCTTGAGGAAATTGTCATGGCAATTTACTGTCGCAAGCAGGTGCTTGACTGTTTCACTAACATCCGACACGACCAAATTATCCGAACCAGCAGGTTGGTCAGCGAGTTGACAGGAATGCACATCCAACCAAACAAAGCCATTGTCGGTGCTAACGCTTTCCGACACGAATCTGGAATTCACCAGCATGGGGTCTTGAGCAACCCATTGACTTACGAAATCATTGACCCCAAACTTGTCGGCTTGCCCGGCAGCGGGATCGTTTTGGGCAAGCATAGTGGTCGCCACGCCCTTGAAGCGAAACTGAGGGAGTTGGGTTACGAGTTGACAAAGGAGCAACTTGACGAGGTTTTCAATCGGTTCAAAGAACTTGCTGACCGCAAGAAACACATCATTGACGCTGACCTTGAAAGTCTCGTTGCTGACACTGTTCACGCTGTCCCCGCCGATGAAGTTGTTTATCGGTTGGACTACATGCATGTCGTTTCGGGCAAAGGGACGGTGCCGACAGCAACGGTGCGAATTAAACTGGACGGCAACGAACTTTTGGCTTCCGAAACGGGAGTTGGACCCATTGACGCCGTTTACCGCACAATTGCTAAGTTGGTCAAGGAAAAGCACAGGCTTGTGGACTTTCAAGTTCGCTCCGTCGGACCAGGCACAGATGCTGTTGCTGATGTCATCGTTCGGGTTGAGGACGAACACGGAAACATTTTCGTAGGACACGGCATCTCACCTGACACCATTGAAGCGGCTACAAAGGCTTACATGCAAGCCATAAACCGCCTTGCCTATCACCATCGCCGCAAACTGCCTTCACCTCAGCGTGGTGGCGAAGTTTGACAAAAAGGCATCAGCAAAGAACAGGTGACTGAAAAGCAGGAGGGCACTCTCCACAAGTCGCCAAAATCTTGGTGCATCGGGGGATGTGCCCTCCCTTAGATTTGACTGAGGACTTGCTTTTTTGCTGAAATTTGGAACTCATCCTCCCTTAACGCTCAATCCCTCGTAAGCGATAACGGTTAAGTTGTGCCATAATGGCGACTGGAAACTTTTTGTGTTTTGGAGGTGAATGAAAAGGAGTGGCGAAATTACGCAGAAGGTTAAGCGCTTTCGCTAAGCGCCGATGGCGAGAGGAAGTTTTGAAACACCGCTGGCGAGGGATGAAGATGTTTGTTCCCAAATGGCGTGAATGTCCGAGGTTTCCCGAAAATTTTCGGGTTTTCATCTTCAGCCTGAAAATTCCGCCCCACCAACGATTTGCCCAATTGAAGGCTTACGCAGAAAGACTGAAAAGGCTTTATCCAATTCAGCCTCGCTGAATCGCATGAAATTTTAGCCTTCGGTTATCAAACCGACTTTCAATGTTGCAGGACTTTGGTTCAAAAGGTGAACAAAGATGAGCGTTTGGGAAAGGCTGTTTTCCGAGTTGGATGAAATGCAGCGGCAAGCGGTGACATCGCCCAACGGTCCGATCATGGTTTTTGCTGGAGTGGGCAGTGGCAAAACCCGCGTGTTGACATACCGCATCGCTTACTTGCTTTTGGTTCACCGAATTCCGCCCCATCGCATCTTTGCCGTAACATTCACCAACAAGGCTGCCGATGAAATAAGGCAGAGATTGGAGGCTTTGGTGGGTAAAGCCGTTGACCCAATGTGGCTTGGAACTTTTCACTCCTCATGTGCCAGAATGTTGCGCCAACACGGTCAAGTTATCGGGCTACCCAACGATTTTGTCATCTACGACGAAGACGACCAACGAAGTTTGCTCAAAGCCATTTTCAAGGAACTCAACATTGACCCTGACAGGTTTTCTGTCGCTGCCCTTCACACAGCCATCAGCGATGCGAAAACAGAAATGGTAACGCCTGAAGAATTTGCCGAAATCGCCGAAACGCCGTTCCAACAAGTCGTCGCAAAAGTCTATGGTCGCTACCAAGAAGCGCTCAAGCGGGCGAAGGCTGTTGACTTTGACGATTTGCTCTGGCTTGCCCTCAAAATGCTCCGTGAACATCCCCATGTCGCCGACTATTATCAAACTCGCTTTTTGCATGTCCTCGTTGACGAGTATCAAGATGTCAACAGACCGCAACACGAGTTGACATTGCTTTTGGTTGAGAAACACAGAAACCTCTTTGTCATCGGCGACGATGATCAGAACATCTACTCGTGGAGAGGTTCTGATGTGAGGCTTATGCTTGAACTCCCTAAGCGCTTCCCCGACATCCAAATTTTCACGCTGGAAAACAACTACCGCTCAACCCAGACAATTCTTGACACTGCTTGGCATGTTATTCGCCACAACAAGCACAGGCATGAAAAGCGGTTGCGTGCAGTTAAAGGTGGCGGTGAACCAGTCATCCTTTTCAGAGCGCAAGATGACCACGAAGAGGCTGCATTCGTTGCCAGCATCGTGAACGAGTGGTTTCGTGAAGGCAAGTATCGTTACAGCGATTTTGCAGTCATTTACCGCATCAACGCTCAATCCAGACCGTTTGAGGAAACTTTCATCCGATGGGGCATTCCCTATCGCGTTGTTGGGGCATTGCGTTTTTATGAGCGCAAGGAAATCAAAGACATGATAGCCTACCTGAGAATTCTCATCAACCCTGCCGACGAAGTGAGTTTAACCCGCATCATCAACCTGCCTCCAAGGGGCATCGGTGAGAGGACTTTGGAAAAGTTGCGCTTATTGGCAATAAAGCAAGGCATCCCAATTTTGGAAGCGATTTCAAGCGATGCTGCTTTTTCCATTTTAAGCCCAAAGGTTCGCTTCGCCGTCAGAAGTTTTGTTGACCTAATCAACTTGCTCAAGGCTCAAATGGAAACTTTGACCCTGCCCCAACTCATTCAGCGCATTGTTGAGGCTACAGGATACGCAGATTACATCACTCAAGCCGAAGGGCAATTCATGGCACAAGAGCGACTTGAAAACTTGGCTCAATTAGTAACCGCTGCGGAAAGGCAATTTCCTGATTTGCCTGCATCTCAATCCCTTCAACCCTTTCTGGAACAATTGGCTCTCCTTTCACCTCAAGATGAAGCCAATTGGCAAAGTGACATCGTAACTCTCATCACTGCTCACAGCGCAAAAGGTTTAGAGTTTCCCGTCGTCTTTGTTACTGGCTTGGAAGAAGGTTTGTTCCCACATGCAAGAAGCCTTAATGACGCATGGCAACTTGAGGAGGAAAGAAGGCTTTTTTATGTGGCTTTGACGAGGGCAAAAGATTTCGCTTTCCTGACCTATGCTCAAAGGAGAGGATGGCTGACGGGAAGGTGGGGCGAAGCCAAATATACGCCCACCGAGCCGTCAAGGTTTTTGAACGAAGTTCCGATGACTTTAATTGAAGAGTGGCGTGGGGTGCCCACCCCTCAAGGCTTTTTGAAAATGAAAGAACCTGCTTCCGTCCCGTCGCAGAAACCCTATGGGCGTGAAATCGTAAAAGGCACATTGGTTCGGAAAGTAGGAGAATTGTTGACCCAGAGAAAGCAAATCGGAGAACTGAAAAACTCCCTTCAGATTGACCAAATTCGCATCGGGATGAAAGTTAAGCACCGAGAATTCGGCACTGGGACAATCGTTGGGATTGAACCCGATGAGAAGTTGCCAATAGTGACCGTTAAGTTTGATGACCCATCTGTCGGCGTGAAGCGATTAGCCCTTGAATTTGCACCTTTAGAGCCTGAACTTTAAACTTGAATTCGTTGCTTTCGTCAATGCCTTTATGAGCGCAAAATTGACAGCACACGGAAAAGCAAAGAGGTGACCAAAGGTCATGACCGAGACAGAACTTCATGAGTTGCAGGCTGTTGAACGCGTTGCTAAATTGCGGGAAGTAATTGTTGGCGAACTGAGGAAAGTCATAGTCGGTCAAACCCAAGTCATTGAGCAATTGCTCATCGCTCTCTTGGCGAAAGGACATTGCTTGCTGATTGGCGTTCCCGGTTTAGCCAAAACTTTACTTGTCAGCACTCTCGCAAGGGTTTTGGATTTGAGTTTCAAGAGGATTCAGTTCACGCCTGACTTGATGCCGAGCGATATTTTAGGCACAGATGTTTTGCAAGAAGACCCCGAAACTGGAAGGCGCAAATTTGAGTTCATGCCCGGACCAATTTTCGCTAACATCATCCTCGCCGACGAAATCAACAGAGCACCACCGAAAACTCAATCTGCCCTATTGGAAGCGATGCAGGAGCGCAAAGTCACCGTCGGCGGTCGCACTTACGACCTGCCTCAACCTTTCTTTGTCTTAGCAACTCAAAACCCGATTGAGATGGAAGGAACTTACCCACTCCCTGAGGCGCAGTTGGACAGATTTTTGTTCAGCGTCGTGCTTGACTATCCTTCCGAAAGCGAAGAGGAAACTATCGTTCACTTGACGACTTCTGCCTACGAACCTGACCTGAAAGTCGTTATGGGCAGAGATGAATTGCTGGAAGTGCAAGATTTGGTCAGGAAAGTTCCTGTCCCAGAAAGGGTTGGCAAATACGCTGTTCAACTTGTTAGGGCAACGAGACCGAAAGAAAAACATTCGCCTGATTTCATCCGACAGTGGGTTCAATGGGGTTCAGGTCCAAGAGCGTCTCAGGGTCTGATTTTGGGCGCAAAGGCAAGGGCTTTGCTTTACGGGCGAACGGCTGCAAGTTGTGAAGATGTCCGAGTAGTTGCTTACCCTGTTATGAGGCATAGGTTGGTTTTGAATTTCGCTGCGGAAGCAGATGGAGTTTCACCTGAGCAAATAATTTCCCGACTTCTGCAAACTGTCCCCGAACCTTAATTGCGTTTGAGGTTAAAATTTATGTTGGCTGGCAGCAAATGGCAAGGCGGGACGGGCGACCGCAGGTGACATTGCCTTTACAGCAATGTTGCCTGAGGAAAGTCTGGCCTCCACAGGGCAGGGCGCTCGTCAAGACTGGCGACGGAAGTTCGCCAGTCAAGGTGAGGAAGTTGCTCTGGCTTTATGCTGGGGCAACTTCGGAAAGTGCCACAGAAACTATACCGCCGTCAGGTCAAGCGGCACTGCGGCTTTTGCTGCCAGCCGCTGTGGTGTTTGCGTTTCCTGACGGTAAGGGTGAAAAGGTGGGGTAAGAGCCCACCAGCACGACCGCGAGGTCGTGGCTGGGTAAACCCCGCCCGGAGCAAGACCAAATAGGGGGGCGCTATCAGGT
>Ga0105160_1000735_pt1 | contig 14333 bp, 15 predicted proteins | sample GXS110809BmetaG_FD_89591 | JGI IMG/M metagenome (GOLD analysis project Ga0105160, IMG submission 89591) | Hot spring microbial communities from Gongxiaoshe hot spring, China to study Microbial Dark Matter (Phase II) - GXS 110809B | ecosystem: Environmental > Aquatic > Thermal springs > Hot... | reverse complement strand
GATAAGGATATCTATATATGGCCCATGGAGGGCTGCCCAAAGCCTAAGCAGCAATAATAATAAACAATCTTTATTTTTAATTTTAGTTAATTAATGTACATAGTTCTATAACTGCTATTACATAACGTTTGTTATGTTATTTACATTACAAAATATTTATTTATTCACAGTCCATATGTATGGTATGATAAATGGAGAGATCATGCTGAGCAAGGTTACAGATCTTCCAATCCAACTGCTCCAATCCCTAGCCCTTAAGGATAGCATACCAACATTCGATTCCATAGATGATATAGCAGTTATAGGCATGGGAGGTTCTGGAATAGTTGGGGATTTCATAAAGACAGTTGTAAGGGATCATAGGGTTCATGTTGTAAAGAGTAGTGATCTACCTAGATTAAGTGAGAGAACATTGGTTATAGCAGTAACATACTCAGGAGGCACAAAGGAGACCATTGCTGCAGTAAGCAAGGCTAGGGAGTATACAAGTAAGATAGTTATGATAACTTCAAGCAAGGATATGGAGAGGTTATGCAATAACCAAGGCATAAGATGCGTTAGGGTAGTCAACAACTCATACAGTAGGGCATCATTAGGCTACATGCTTGCACCAGCACTCTTAGTGCTTGAGAAGTCTAGTATAATGAATAGTGCGTGCAAGGATATAAAGGAGGCTAGCGATCTGCTCTCTACTCTAGCAGGTGATAGGAACAGGTTGGAGAGGATCAAGATGTCAATGCTTGGAAAGACATTAGCAGTCGTGTATTGCGATGAGTTTACTAGAGTAGCAGCACTTCGCTGGAAGCATATGCTCAATGAGAATGCAAAGATGCAGTGCTATTACGATGTATATCCAGAGTTGCTGCATAATGAGATAGAGGTATGGTATGAGCATAATACTAACAATGATGATAAGGCACTAATCATTCTTAGGGATGAGGCTTATGAGAGGGAGCAGGTAAATAATGGCTATGACCTCTACACATCAATAAATAAGAGTAGGAGGCTGATCCGTAGCAAGGGTATAGAGGTAACAGAACTATGGAGTATTGGTAAATCCCCTCTAGCAAGGTTGCTCTCACTAAGTTACATTGGTGATCTACTCAGCGTGCACTTGGCATATGCTAAGGGTATAGATCCAACGAAGGTATCTAACATAGACTACATCAAGAAAGGAGGGTCTAATCATGATCAATGGTAATGATACACAGATAGCAATATTGGCTGGTGGCATGGGCAAGAGGCTTGGAATAGATGCACCAAAGTGCCTACTCAGCATAGGCAACTCAACCCTTCTAGATCTCTGCATAGAGAGGCTCATAAAGAACGGATTCAAGGATAAAGAGTTCATACTGCTGCTAGGCTATAAGCATGAGATGGTTAGAAGACACGTAAATGATGGTAAGAGGTATGGCATAAGGGTAAAGTACTCTATAGATCCAGAGGATAATATAGGGTGGGGTAAGGGGAAGGCATTCAAACATGCTCTGCTAAACAACATAATAGATGGGAGTAAGAGAACCCTAGTCACATTCCCAGATGATATCATGCTTGATGATGGAATATATGCTAGGTTTATGCAGGACCACCTTGAGGCAGTAAGCAGATATGGTGTCTATGCATCGATAGCACTCATCGATAAGGTTGAGTACCCATACGGTACAGCTAAGCTTGATGATAACAATAACATAGTTGAGTTCATAGAGAAACCCATGCTCCCCATACCCACCTCCATAGGGCTGTACATATTTGAGCCCAAGGTTTATGATATAATAAATAAGCATATAGATATGGATAGCCCAAAGGCTGTAGAGTTGGAGTCTTTGATCTTCCCTATACTAGCAGAGAAGGGGTTGCTACATGGATTCATCATAGACTCGAGTTCTTGGCTGCCTGTAAACACACTAAAGGAGTATGAGAAGGCAATTAAAGTACTAGTTAACCATACTGAGTAATGAGGCGATAATATAAAAATTTTCTCCATTAACGGTGATAAAATAACCATATAATGTGAGTTAGATGTAATCAGTCACATAAAATATATAACTTAAATCTCACAATAAAGCCCTCATGAGCATTACTACGCACGAAAAGAGAGATAAACTTGATATACTGCTAAGGATAGTAGAGGTTACAGCAACGCCTGCAAAGAAGACCCATATACTGTATAAGGCTAACCTTAACTTTTACCAGCTCAACAGGTACATCGATGAACTTGTAAGACTTGGATTCATAAAGGAGATGGATGTACCATTCAAGGGTTATGTAGCAACAGAGAGAGGCAAGCAGTTCCTTGCAATGATGAAGAGCAGTATCAAAACTTTAATTCTAGCTATGATTATTGGTAATGTAATAGGAATAATTAATTAACGCAGTAATTGTATTAAATCATCTTTTTTAATATCTTCTTAATTATTTTAATTCATTATATTTTATAATATATCCAGAGTAGACTTTATTAGATACTATTCCCTCCCTTTCCCTAGAAAAGGGGAAATGAGACCATTAATATACATACAGGGTCTAGATATTAAACAATTCCCCGATTATTTAGAATGCCTACTGCATTATATGAGGCAGAGGTCGCAAGTGTACATATTCGTAGCATCTGCACTTCTATCCCTCATGATTGCATCCAAAGGAGTAGAACCCATGCTAGCAATCAAACTTGCAGTTGGTACGTATCTGATAAGCCTTGCAACATATGCCTATAACGATGTTACCGATACCATAGCAGATAGAGTAAATAAGGTTAATAGAGCCATTGCAAGAGGCAAGGCAGATGATAAGGTAGTAAAGAGGATATCTATCGCATTATTCTTCATAGGGATGATCCTCCTTATGCATATAAACCTGTACACTGCTATGATAGCACTGATCTGCACAGTCTTAGCAGTAGCATATTCCCATCCAAGGACTAACCTTAAGGATAGGTTCCCATACAAGACCCTAGTTAATGCATCTGGTGCAGGATTTGCTGCTCTGATAGGTGGCTTTGCTGTAGATGATCTTAATGTTAATGTAGTTATACTTGCTGTAGTATCCTTCCTATTCCTCTTCATACTTGCACCATTAGGGGATATACAGGATTATGAGGGCGACAAGGCTGCTGGGAAGCGTACATTCCCTGTAGTGCTAGGAATAAATACAACTATAGCCATGATGAGCCCGATACCATTTGTAGTAACGCTCTTGCTCTTGACAAGCATAAATATAAGCATGCTAAGCATAGTAGTAACTAGCATAGCAAACACTGTAAGCACTATAATACTACTCTTAGTATACAAAAGATGGCATGATAAGGCCATGGTGAAGATGTCTAGGCATGTATTAAGGCTTATGTATGTTATGAATCAGATCTCAATACTGTTGAGTGCTAGAGTTGGTGCAGAGGAGGGCGTGTAATATAAAAGTGTAATATAACCAACACCACCATTTTATTTCCAATATAAATTAGGAGGCTAGATAACATCGTTTATATTTGATGTGTAGGAAGTCTATACAATGGTAACTCAACTAAGCTATGCTAGGAGGGGTGTTGCTACTGAGGAGATGAAGCATGTAGCAGAGAGTGAGCAGGTCAGCCTTGATCTTATAGTTAGGGGTGTTGCAAATGGCTCGATAATAATACCAAGGAATGTAGCAAGGAAGCAGGAACTAACCAGGTTGGTAGGCATAGGGAAGGGTTTAAGAACCAAGGTGAATGTTAACATAGGTACATCAACCTTAAGGGTAAACCTGCAAGAGGAGGTTGAGAAGGCTAGGATTGCTGTAAGGTATGGTGCAGATACCATCATGGATCTTAGCGATGCTGGCGATCTACAAGCAATAAGGAGAACCTTGATGGAGGAGGCAAGGATACAGTTTGGTTATGTGCCAGTCTATCAGGCTTATGCTGAGGCTGTGCAGAAGCATAAGAACCCATTGGAGATGGATGAGGATGATTTTCTTAATGCGTTCGAGCAGTGTGCAAGGGATGGTGTAGATTACACTACAATACATGCTGGATTAACTAGAGAACTTGCAGATAGACTGCTCAAGGTTAAGAGGCATGCTGGGATAGTGAGCAAGGGAGGTACGATAACAGCAGCATGGATGCTCAAGTATGGTAAGGAGAATCCATACTATGAGCACTTTGATTACCTATGTGAGATAGCAAGGGAGTATGATGTAACATTCAGCCTTGGTGATGCTTTACGCCCTGGCTCTATACTAGATTCTCATGATGAACTACAGATAGCAGAGATGGTAAATGTTGCTAGGCTAGCGAAGAGGGCATATGCTATGGATGTACAGGTCATGATAGAGGGTCCAGGACATGTGCCATTGAATGAGGTTGCAGCAAATGTTAGGCTTGCTAAATCTCTAATAGGCGATGTGCCATACTATGTGCTTGGTCCACTGGTTACTGATGTAGCAGCAGGATACGACCATATAGCAAGTGCAATAGGAGCAGCAATAGCAGCAAGTGAGGGTGCTGACCTCCTCTGCTATCTTACACCATCTGAGCATCTAGCACTCCCAACACCAGAGGAGGTTAAGGAAGGGTTGATAGCATACAGGATAGCAGCACATGCTGGGGATATAGTGAAGATAAGGGATAAAGCGATAAGGTGGGATGCTGAGATGACTAGAGCAAGGAGGATGCTTGATTGGGCTAAGCAGATATCCCTTGCAATAGATCCTGAGGAGGCAGCAAGGATACACAGCAGAGAGGGACAGTTGCAAGGTAACAGTGTGCCATGCACGATGTGTGGTTCAGCCTGTGTTTATATAATGCTTCCACAGCAACGCAAGTATGAAGTATTTGATGATGAGTTAGAAGCAGAGGAGCAGCAAGGGAAGATGTAGTGGTAAAAAGAAGATGAATAGATGGATTGATTGATGGATTGATGGATGAGCAATATTGCTAGGACCCTGATCATCAATAATAAATACAGATATGCTAAATATACACATATATAGTGCGATCCTTCTTACAGGAAGAGGTTATTTATGATTTAAGCACTACTTACCTCTCTTATTATGGTATTGGCTATATCCTCTGCTGATAAACCTTTATTTATCATTGCGATGATCTGATTACGCTTAGCAGCCCATATGCTAGGCCCTATACCCTTATCACTCAGTATGCTCAAGACCATCTCATACTTCTGCATCTGCTCTTGGCTCAGGAATAGTTCATTGCCTGCCATGATATCTGGCTTTATTATATCAAGGTATATCTTATCCCCAACCTTTATGCCTGACTCCTCATACTCCCTTATGCTCAACTTTAGCGTTGTTGTGAAGCCTCCCATCAACTGGCTTGCTATCATCTTGTTTAGGTTCTTCATAAGATCCTCGAATGATGTGAAGTTACTCACCACCTGCACACCGAATGGGCTCTGACCCTTCTCCTTGATATCCCTAGGTTCTGCTAAAGATACAAATACATAAGGACTACCATCTGGTGCTGCATCTATCCTTACAACTACGTACTCCTTCCTCATATTACTAGGTAGCATGAACCAATCTATAATGTTTGTGGTATATATGGGCAGATTAATAAATTAATGAATAGAGTAGAAGCAAAGTCTGATCATCATAACTATAGTTAGATGCTATTACTGCATAATTTTGATGATCATGGTATAATATTTAAATTAACTCCATCTCAACCAATAGGTCCAACAACTCTGCTAGAGCATTGATTATCTCCTTCTTGAATAGCCTAACCTCCCTGTTGAACCTCACTGTAAGCAGTATGGCAAGCATATCGTAATCTGTATGTGCTCTTCTCACCCATGCATGCTCTATAACATAACCTGAACCCTTTATACCTATAACCTCTCTCCACTGCTTCATCCTTGCAAGTGCATCCTCTATGCTCGATATTGCATCATCCATGCTATAATCAGCATCATCCCGTATGTTGAACTTCACCATGGGCATGTAGAGTAGGCCAGAGGTTATAGTCTCACCATGCTTCAACATCCTCTCAATTATCTCATGCTCTCTCTCCTTTGGCTCTATCTGACCATAGTCTGGCTGGAAGTATGCTACAACGTTCTTATCCTCATCATATACCTTGAAGTAGTACTCCTCCTGCTCTATACCCCATCTCATCTCAATGGATTGTGAAGAGGGTATTTATAAAGACTGGCTAATGTAATCAATGTATGGGAAATAAGACTAGAGTGCTTTGAACTGCTCAGTCCATCTCAGGTAAGCCTTTATCATCTCCTGGCTAACGCTAGGCTTCCTATTCTTGAGTATCTCCTTAAAGTCGTTCATGCTTATGCTCCTTGTCTGAGCATTACCATCGAGTGCCTTGCCACTCTCAAAGAGCTCATTCACTACCTTCAACTGCACACCCTGGCAGATATCCCTTATATCACTTGCTGAGTATCCTTCTGTTATCTTTGCTAGATCCTCAAGCTTTAGAGATGGGTCTATGTTGAGTTGGGCAGTGTAGGATCTGAACATCTGTAGCCTTGCATTGTAATCTGGTAAGCCTACGTATATCCTCTTCTGGAACCTCCTTAGGAATGGCCAATCTAGGCTCCATGGCTTGTTTGTAGCACCTATCACGTATATTGGTGATCTACCAGACTTGCTTGTAATACCATCCATCTCTGTAAGGAACTGGTTCTTAACCCTAACCTCTCCTCCTATCTCATTGCTTCTTGTGCCTAGCAGTGAATCAACCTCATCTATGAAGAGTATCACTGGCACATTCTCCCTGCTAACCACTCTCCTTGCCATGGAGAATAGTTTTGCTACATTCTTCTCAGCCTCACCAAGCCATTTGCTCATCATCGATGCTGCATCTACGTTTATGAAGTAACCATCTATCTCACTTGCAGTTGCTGCTGCTAGAAGTGTCTTACCATTGCCTGGAGGACCATAGAGTAGTATACCCTTTGGCCATCCAAGAGGGAATAGATCTGGCCTTTGAGTAGGATAGATTATGCTCTCTCTCAACGCTCTCTTTGCATCCTCAAGGCCTATTACCTCATCCCATTTTACGTTTGGTTTATCCTTCAGTACTAGATCATCAAAATCAGCCTTGAGTATCTCAACGTTTGTATCGTTACTACTTAACCCATTACCATTACCTCTCTCACCCCCAATGCTATCCTGCCTAACCTTGTTGATGCTTGTATTTGCTTGCTCACTACCCTTGTTGCTACCCTTATTCCCATCTACCACATCATTAATAGCATCCAACCCTCTAGACTCCTGCAATGCCTTTATCCTGTTCTGATAGGCCTTTGCCCTCTCAACGTATATCTTGTTCAACTTGTAATCTGGATAAAGATGAACCAACTTCAGCAAGGCATCAACTGCCTTTTGATAGTGTAGTATAGCATGTGGCTTCGCTCCCTGTGAATCTAACTTTATGGCCTCTGCAGCATGCTTACTTGCAATATTCTCTAATTCTTGGGGTGCCAGAGTCAATTAACGCTCACCTGCACTAAGGATAAGGATTTACCTATACCATAGTGTAAAATATAATAGCAAAATAACTCAACTAATATTGACAATCTCCTGTATGCTAAACATGTATACCTTGTTCTATACATCCCTCTTAATTATTATCAATCCATAACTATGCTTATATGTTATGCAATGGAAAGCCTAAACCATTACTTTATTTAGCCATATATTTACTACTCACTCAAGCAGATATTCATGCCAAGAATATTCTTATCCACTAGCATATAGATCGCATGTAAAGTATGCATCTTGTATAAGGAAGAGAAGAGAGCAGCAGGATGATAGCAATAACAATTCACGGGAAAGGTTACTGTGTAGGGATAGTGTATGGGTATAAATTGGATGATATTTCATACATGAATACTTTATAATATGGGAATAGTTGGTATCCCTGCTAGATGTGAAGAGGAAGAGGAAAGCAAGTAAGTAAAGTAAGCCATTGATAAAACTGCTGTTGGCATCACCGATTAAGCGTTATAAAATTATTTTCATCTTTTATATATATCATAACCATCTATACTTGGTAATTCAATCCTTTCACTATATCCAAACTCTATCTTTGACTCTATGAATGATGTGTCTATCTTCTTCATCATATTACGCATCTCCTGCTCCATCCTCTTCATATCAGATCTTATAGAGTTGAGTACATTCATTACCCTTTCAAGTAGTATGAGCAGATCTTGAATATAGATGAGTGCATCAATGCGAATAGTTATGCTCTGCAATGCTAATTGTGTAGTCTTTATCAATGTCAATAGTGCAGTTATATCATCGTTAGAAGGTGTATCCAATGTACTACTACTGCTACTACTGCATATATTATTATCAGTGCTACATGTATAACCAATTGTATGCAGTTCTAGATCTCTCTGCAATTTATTGTAGAGAGAGGTTATGGATTTAAGTTCTGCTTCAAGATTGTATACTGCAGATATCACCTTATCCCTTGCATCATGTACATTATGGAGTATCATAACTATCACCTTTGATTGCTGATTGTACATGATCAATAGGTAAATAAATAAAAGGTATATGATACATCACCACCATCACTCACTACCTCCTCTTTCTAGTTAGTTATCATATCCTCCTTACTTACTAGCTCATCATCTTACTATCCTCGCTCATGCTAGGTAGGTCTGGGAACTTCTCCTTCATCTTGCTCTCAACTACACTTGCTGCCTCTTCAAGTATCTTTGTTGCCTCCTCATTAGCATACTCGAAGTTTATGTTGTAGCCTCCAACCTGTCCTGCATCCATCAGTATGCCTCCAAGTAGTTCAGATATCTCACCCATCTCATTATCAACTTCAGGCATCATGCTTGCTAATCCTGATCTGACGTTCTTCACAACTGCCATTGCTGGACTAAGTGTGACTACAACATCCCCAAGTTCTGTTATTGTAGTGAGCCTCAACTGTATCTGCTCCAATGCAAGCTTTGCTTGGTTCACCATCTTGCTCAACTTTCTTATCTGAGCCAACTCATTGGATAGCACTGCTGAGTACTGTGTATCATGTTGCTGTATAGATTGTACTATCCTCTTGAATAGTAACTGATCCTTCTCCCTCAACTTCTGTGCTATAGTATCAAGTTTCATTATCTGCATCTGTAACTTCCTTTGTGCATGTTCTATCCTAGGCTTGAGTGGTCCTGTAGGCTTCACTACACCTTGTAACTTCTCACCCATACTAGGCTCGTTTGGCTTACTCCACTTTGATGCAAATGCCATATCTATTCACTAACACCAATGCAGCAAAGATGACTAATATAGAAGTGTATTGATTAGTTGATCAACTTCATAAATAATATTTACTATATAACAGATCGACTATGTATGTTATGGTTGATGGTAAAGGATTAATCATGCCTATATATCATAGTGTAGGTAAGAAGTGTATGGAGAGGGTAGAGATTATAGCATATAGAAAGGCTGTCAAGTTGCATGTATTCATGCCTAGTAAGAGAACTATCTGGACTGTTGTGGGCAATAGGTATGAATACTGGATCAACCCTCCAGACTACTGCACTTGCAAAGATTACTACTTTAGGGCAAGAGCACTAGCAATAGAAGGTAAGGGAGGGGAGACCTCATGCTACCATCTGAAGGCGGTTGAGATAGCAAAGGCTAGAGGAATGGTTGATGAGGTGCACTTCCATGATGATGAATACTATGACTTCATAAGAGCACTGATAGACACTATCTATAGAGGGGTGAAAGGTGGTTAGACTTTTATTTATCTTGCAAGGCCATAGGTATGGTATGGTGATATGCCATGGGTGATGGGGCAAACGTAGATGTGGGTTCCTCTGCTCCAGACTTCATTGCAGAATCTACACAGGGGAGGATAAGGCTCAGCAACTACAAGGGCAAGAATGTGGTACTCTACTTCTATGTAAAGGATATGACCCCAGGATGCACTATACAGTCAGTAGGCATAAAGGATAGTATTGAGAGGATAAGGGCTCTAGGAGCAGAGGTTATAGGTATAAGCAGTGATGATCTAGAGTCTCATAAGAGGTTTGCAGCAAAGTATGGGTTGAACTTCCCACTAGTTAGTGATGCTGATAATAGCATAAGCAAGATGTATGGTGTATTCAATGAGGAGAAAGGGAGGGCAAGGAGGGTAACCTTCATAATAGATGGAGATGGAGTGGTAAGACATATCATGAAGAGGGTTGATGTTAAGAGCCATGCAGATGATGTTATAGATATACTCAATAGGATACAGTGATGTATGTGTATAATGCATATATTGATCTGATATGATATGGTAGATGAATACTATTATTATGCTTAGGTAATGGTGATGGTGTGTATGAATATACTTGTGATAGGTTCTGGTGCAAGGGAGCATGCAATAGGCTGGAAGGTTGCTAAGAGTAGCAAGGTTGAAAAGGTATTCTTTGCTCCTGGTAATGGTGGTACAAGACTTGCTGGCTATGAGAATCTAAGCATAAGCATGAAGGAGCATGATAAACTCCTAAGGTTTGCAATTGAGCATGGATGCTTAACGATAGTTGGTCCTGAGGAGCCATTGGCAATGGGCATAGTAGATCTATTCACTAACAATGGTTTAAGGATACTTGGTCCGAGCAGGGATGCAGCAAGGTTGGAGAGTAGCAAGGTATGGGCAAAGGAGTTCATGAAGAGGCATGGTATACCAACTGCAGAGTTCAAGGTATTCGATGAGCCAGAGGCTGCAAAGGATTACATTGCAAGTAGCAAGAGGGATGATATCGTGGTAAAGGCAGATGGGCTTGCTGCTGGGAAGGGTGTGGTAGTATGCAGTAGCAAGGATGAAGCATACAGTGCAGTAGATAGGATAATGAGGGCTAGGGCATTTGGTGATGCTGGTAATAGAGTAGTGTTGGAGGAGAGGCTCTATGGGGAGGAGGTATCATTCATATGCATGAGTGATGGGAAGCATATCATACCATTGGCTACAAGCCAAGATCACAAGAGGGCATATGATAACGATGAGGGCCCAAATACTGGAGGCATGGGTGCATACTCACCCAATCCCATGATAGATGATAAGATACATGATTACATAATGCGTAATATAATGCAGAAGGCTATAGATGGGTTAAGGGATGATGGTATTGAGTTTAAAGGCTTCCTATACGCTGGGCTAATGCTTGTTGATGATAAAGCATATGTGCTAGAGTTCAACGTAAGGCTTGGTGATCCAGAGGCACAGGTTATACTTCCAAGGCTTAGATCTGATCTCATCCATTATGTTGAGCATTGCATAGATGGTACTCTAGATCAGGCTGAGGATATGGTATGGGATGAGAGGGTAGCAGTATGTGTAGTGCTAGCATCTAAAGGCTATCCTGATGCGTATGAGAAGGGCAAGGTTATAACAGGACTTGATGATATTAATATAGTTAGCGATAACTATGATCATCTTGTATTTCATTCAGGTACAAAGGTTACAGAGGATGGCAAGATAGTAACAGATGGAGGCAGGGTTCTAAGCATAGTAGCATTGGATGATGATATGGGTAGTGCAATAGAACGTGCATACTCTATAGTCAATAAAGTCCACTGGGAAGGGATGCATTACAGAAGGGATATAGGGAAGAGGGCGTTAAGATATTTATTGAATAGATGACTACTCTTAATTATGTTTAACATAGGAGGTAGTGAATGGATAATCATAATACTCCTCTTCCTCATACTAATAGTTGGGAGCAAGCATATACCAAGTTTAGGAAGGAGTATAGGTAGGGCAGTTGGGGAGTATGAGAGGGCAAGGGCAAGCATAAGGAGGGAACTTGAGAGGATTGATGGTGGTTCCAACACAAGCATAGGCTTAACAGTACCCATAAAGGGTCCAGTAGGTAGCGAGAGGGAGAAGTTGGAGGTTGTAGCAAGGGCATTGGGTATAGATCCCAATGGGGTAAGCGATGATGAGTTGAGGAGGCTAGTGCATGAGAGGCTGAAAGGTCTCAAGTAAATATTTTGTAATAACATTAATTATAACCATCTTCCTAATACTACATGACCACTTTAGGAAACTTTATTTATTAGCAAACTACACCTGCAGGTATGTCAGATATAAATCCATTCGAGAATGCACTGAAGCAGTTGGATGAGGCAGCAAGGATAATTCATCTAGATGAAGGGATGCATGAAGTGCTAAGGACACCAAAGAGAGTGCTCACAGTATCCATCCCTGTTAGGATGGATGATGGAAGTGTTAAGGTCTTCATAGGGCATAGAGTACAGCATAACGATGCTAGAGGCCCATACAAAGGTGGCATAAGGTACCATCCACAGGTAACGCTTGATGAGGTTAAGGCATTAGCAATGTGGATGACATGGAAGTGTGCAATAGTTGATGTGCCATTTGGAGGAGGAAAGGGAGGTATAGCCTGTGACCCTAAGAGCATGAGTGAGCATGAACTTGAGAGGTTGAGTAGGAGGTATGCATACATGATCTCTGACATAATAGGACCATATGTGGATATACCTGCACCAGATGTTTACACAGGGCCTAGAGAGATGGCGTGGATGATGGATACATATAGTGCATTGAGGGGAAGCATAACTCCAGGTGTAATAACTGGCAAGCCATTGAATATAGGAGGATCTAAAGGAAGGACTGAGGCTACTGGTCTTGGGCTTGCATTCTGTGTAAGGGAAGGGGCAAAGAAGATTAACATAGATCTTAAGGATTCAAGGGTTGTCATACAAGGGTTTGGGAACGCAGGGACATATGCTGCAAGGTTCCTTAAGCAGATGGGTGCAAGTATAATTGCTGTTAGTGACTCAAAGGGAGGTATACTACACGATGGGAAGGATGGGTTGGATGTTGAAGCACTGATAGAGCATAAGACAAAGACAGGTATGGTTAGAGGGTTCAGAGATGCTAAAGAGATAACGAACAGAGAGTTGCTTGAGTTGGAGTGCGACATACTTGTACCAGCAGCCTATGAGAATCAGATAACAAGGGATAATGCTGAGAATATAAAAGCAAAGATGATTGCAGAGGCTGCAAATGGACCTACTACTCCAGAGGCTGATGAGATCCTATTCAAGAAGGGCAAGCTTGTGATCCCAGATATACTTGCAAATGCTGGAGGTGTAACAGTAAGTTACTTTGAGTGGGTTCAGAACCTAACAAGGGATTACTGGAGCTATGAGAAGGTGTATAGTATGCTAGAAGGGAAGATGACAGCAGCATTCAATGATGTGTATAGAACTGCACAGGAGTACAGAGTTGATATGCGTAAGGGTAGCATGGTGCTTGCAGTTAACAGGGTGGTAGATGCAATAAAGGCTAGGGGAATATGGCCATAAACGGATAATATATTATTTATTCTATCAACTAGATTAAATTATTTTTAGTAATCATCACCTCTTCGTATCTATAATTCGTATTTTATAACTTTGGTTATACAATATTCTTGATGCGGATCATAGATGGAACCAACTATTAGGTGCAGGTATAGATTAAGACTAGAAATCTGTTATATGATTTATATATGCTGCTAAATATCACAGTGAATACATGGCATAACAATAGAAACGTTCTTTGATTGAGTTTGATCTTCTAAAGACATTTGATTTGGTATCATAGGCTTAGCAATAGCATTAATTCAAGTAAAGCATCTTAAATAGTTAATGCATGCTAGATGATATAATAAATCTGTTCATAGGGCTATGCCTTGTAGATGCAAAGGGATCTATCTATAGGAAGCGCTTCTATTACGAGGATCTAGCTGTAGTAATTATCATTTGTAGTGTCTTACTAGCAAACACGCCTGTCGTTTTAGGCTATCATCTCATAACTATATGTTTACATCACCAAAGTCTCCCCAGTCCCAGCCTCCTCCATCTCCAGCCTCTCCTCCCATATCACCCCCTCCAGCACCAGCATGCTCTGGCATGTAATCCTGTACAGCAAGATTCATCATGTTGAGCATGGTCATCCACATCATCATATCCATTATACCCATGAAGAGCATTATTGGTATCCAACTCCTCATAGATAGTGCTTCCCTCTCGAACTCCTGCCTCTTCCCCTGCTCAGCAAGCATAACCATCCTCTGCCACCTCTGCTCCAATTCGAACCTTCGCTCCTGTAATTCCCTTGTACCCCTCTCTGTGATCGTTAACTCAACCTTCCTCTTGCCTAGGAAACCCTTCTTCTCCCTCTTGATTATAAGGCCACGGAGGATCAACCTCTCAACTACCATAGCAACATCGAATGCTGATAACCCTGTAACCTTTGCTATCTTCTCCTCTGTATTGTAACCTTTAGCTATAGCATTCAGCACCATAACATCCTTTGGCTCATCCTCTGAACCACTCATGTATATGATACAGATGATCTC
>Ga0105160_1000734_pt1 | contig 14351 bp, 13 predicted proteins | sample GXS110809BmetaG_FD_89591 | JGI IMG/M metagenome (GOLD analysis project Ga0105160, IMG submission 89591) | Hot spring microbial communities from Gongxiaoshe hot spring, China to study Microbial Dark Matter (Phase II) - GXS 110809B | ecosystem: Environmental > Aquatic > Thermal springs > Hot... | reverse complement strand
TGCGCTTCCGGATCCTGGGCTGGATCGCGATGGGGATCCTGGTCCTCACGGGCCTCTTCAACCTCATCGCCCGGGGGGTGACGCTGGATCTCCTGCTCAATCCGGTCTTCTGGTCCGGGCCTTTCGGGCAGGCATTGATCGGGAAGCTGATCGCTGTCAGCCTCACTATCCTTCTGAACGCCTTCCATGACTTCTGGGTGGGCCCTCGAGCCACCTGGGTGCTGCAGGCTGATCCTCCGGGGGCAGAGGGAAAGCGCTGGCGGGCCTGGGCATCGTGGCTGGCCCGTCTGACCCTGCTCGCCAGCCTGGTTGCCATGACATTCGGGATTTTCATGGTCCGGGGCTGGCCGTAAGGGGGCCGTCCACGAATGAGGGCACGAATACACGAATGGGGATGAATGGCTATCATAGTTGTGGCTGATGGATTCCATTGGGGAGGGATAATTCAATGTCCAAACTGGTTGTGGATGCTACAGGCAATCGGTTGACTTACGAGATTATCGGGGCGGCTATGGCTGTGCATAATGCGTTAGGGCCTGGCTATAAAGAGGAGGTTTATGAGCGGGCATTAGCAGTGGAGCTCCAGAAGCGAGAGATCAGTTCGGAGCGACAGGTCCCGGTGGAGGTGTTTCATGAGGATGTTCCGGTGGCTCTGTTTTACCTGGATCTTCTGGTTGAGGGGATTGTGGTTGTGGAGATTAAGGCCTTTAGCCATCAGCTAACCTCGGATGAGCTGGCCCAGGTGATCAATTATCTGAAAGCGACCGGCGCTCCGGTCGGGCTTCTCTTTAACTTCGGACGTCGGCGTCTTGAATGGGCGCGCGTCTTTCCCAGCTCATCCGATGGTCCAGCCCAGCGCACGGGGAGAGACAACGTCCGCCGCCCCTTGCGCCGCCGTTAAATTTTTTTCATTCGTGTATTCGTGTCCCAATTCGTGGACAGCCCGCGCCTTAAAACCCGAAGATGCCGCGATTAACCCGATGGTTCATCCGTGCTGCCCTCATCCATCTGATCGCTGCCCTGCTCCTGGGGTGGATCCTGGGTTTGGGGCGGATCATGGTGTTGCCGCCGATCCTGGCGGCGGCTAGCCCGGTGTATTTCCATCTGTTCATGCTGGGGGGTGTGGCCCAGTTCATCATCGGGGTGGCCTGGTGGATGTTCCCACCGTTGTCGAAGGAGCGCCCGCGCGGCAACGAGCCCCTGGCTTGGGCGGTGTTTTTCCTGTTGAACGGAGGGCTGATCCTCCGGGCGATCTGCGAACCGTGGGTGGCGGTGGCTCCCCAGCCCATCGCCCGCTGGGGGCTGTTGTTGAGCGCCCTGCTCCTGATGGTGTCTGGATGGATCTTCATGGGGTTGCTCTGGCCTCGCGTGAAGGGGAAGTGAGATGCCGCCGTTGAGCCGTTATATGATCCGGATGGCCCTATTGCATCTGGCCTCCGGTTTCCTCGCTGGAGGCCTGATGCTGGCCCATAAGGCGTTCCCTTACGCGCCGTGGGTCATGCGTCTGCTTCCCTGGCATATCCACAGCCTCTTCCTCGGCTGGACCGTTCAGCTGGCCTTCGGGGTGGCCTACTGGATCTTCCCTCGCTTCGCCCTGGAGCGTCCGGGAGATCCGCGCGGGCGAGCGGGGTGGGCCTGGGCTTCTTTGGTGTTGTTGAACGCCGGTGTCCTCAGCGCCGGCCTCGCCGGTGCCGCGGGATGGGGAGTCGGGCTGGCCCTGGGAGCCGGGCTGGAGGCGATGGGGGTCCTCGCCTTTGTGATCCATCTATGGCCTCGAGTGCGCCCGGCGATCATCCAGTAAAATCACCGCAAGGAATATCCTGCTGATGCGAGGCCAGGATATCGAAGGCGCCCGGCCCGGCGCCGGGAAATAAAGGGCTCCTCGATTCCTCCTGGCCAGAGGTTAAGTCTCTGACCGGATCATTGATTTCATCGGAGGAACATCATGTGGGATGCGCCCATCGTCCTGATTGCCGCATTCATTGCTGGAGCAATGAACGCCATCGCTGGCGGGGGAACTCTGGTATCCTTCCCGGCGCTGCTATGGCTGGGCCGTCATCCCATCCTGGCCAACGCGACCAACACAGTGGCCCTCCTCCCGGGATCCCTCGCGGGGGCCTTCGGGTTCCGCCGTGAGTTGGGGCGGATCCGACGCTGGTTGCTGGTCCTTTTCTGGCCCTCCCTGATCGGCGGATTCCTCGGGTCCTATGTGTTGCTTCACACGCCTGAACGAATGTTCCGGGCGATCATCCCCTATTTGCTGCTGTTTGCCACGATCCTCCTGATGATCGGCCCGCGACTCCATGGCTGGCTGCCGCGGTCCACCGCTTCGATCTCCACCCGGCGGTGGGCAGTCCTCGTTTTCTTTCAGCTTCTGGTGGGATTCTATGGCGGCTACTTCGGGGCTGGGATCGGCATCCTGATGCTGGCCGCCCTGGAATTGATGGGGCTGGAGGACATCTACCAGATGAATGGTTTAAAGAACGTGCTGGCCTTCACCATCAACGGGATCGCTGCTCTTTACTTTATCCAGTCCGGCGCTGTGCTCTGGGGGGATGTGCTGTGGATGGCGATCGGAGCGCTGGCCGGAGGATATGCTTCCTCCGCGATCGCCCGTCGGGTGGATCGCATCTGGGTGCGGCGGACCGTGGTGGCGATCGGTTTCCTGGTGGCATTCCGATCCTTCTTCCATTAAACTGGTTGTATGATGATCGGTTTTCTCCCTTTTAAGGATTGCTGAAAGCGAATTGAAGTCTCCTCTGTGGAATGCCGAACCGGACTGTCAGCTGAACCCCTGCTTCAGGAGAAAGGAGCGCGAGGATGCCACGGATCTTCGATGTGATCGAGTGGGCGGATGACACCGGTCGGGAGATCGTCCGGCGGTTCCCGGAGGAAGGGGCTGGGGATTTCCGTCTGGGCTCCCAGCTCATCGTGCGGGAAAGCCAGGTGGCGGTCTTCTTCCGGGATGGGAAAGCCCTGGACGTGTTCGGCCCCGGCCGCCATACCCTCACCACCGCCAACATCCCTCTCCTGATCAACCTGCTGGGGCCTCTCTTCAGCGGCCGTTCTCCCTTCACGGCTGAAGTCTATTTCGTCTCCACCCGGGAGTTTGTGGATTTGAAATGGGGAACCCCGGACCCGCTGGTGATCCGCAACCCGGGCATGGGATTGGGCATGGTCCTGCTTCAGGGCCATGGCACCTTTGCGATCCAGGTGAGGGATCCGCAGCTTTTCGTCAATAAGATTGTGGGGGTTCAGCGCCTCTACGAGACGGAACGCATCGTCGATTACCTGCGCAGCATCCTGGTGAGCAAGCTGGCCGACGTGGTGGGAAACTTCAACCGGCCGGTGGTGGATCTGGCGGGCTTCTTCGAGGAGCTGGGCGCTGCGGTGCGAGCGAAAGCCCAGGAAGATTTCCAATCTCTGGGGCTGGACCTCAAGGCGTTCTACGTGCAGTCGCTCCGGCCGTCCTCGAAGACCATCGAGGAGCTGCGGGCCATGGGGCTGCTGGACGTTCAGACTTACGCCCAGTTGCAGGCGGCGGATGCCTTGCGGGAGGCGGCTCAGCAGGAGCTGGGCGGGCTGGCCGCTGCCGGCGTGGGGGCAGGAGCCGGTTTCGGGCTGGCCCAGTTCTTCACTCAACTGTTCCAGGGGATGATGGCCCGACCGTCTGCGCCCACTGCGGTGCCGGAGGTGATGACCGTGGAGGAGGCGGCGGCTTACCTCAAGGTATCTCCAGATGATGTCCTTCAGCTGATCGAATCCGGGCAGTTGAAGGCCCGCAAGATCGGCGTCACCTACCGGATCAGCCGCTCGGCGATTGAGGAGTTCTTGAAGGGATGAGGATGGAGGTCCATGGCGGAGCGCTACGCTTTATTCAGCGTGACCGATCGGACGGGGCTGGTGGATTTCGCCCGGGGCCTGGTCGAGCTGGGATGGCGGATCCTCGCCACGCGGGGAACGGCCCACGCCCTTGCCACAGCGGGGATCCCGGTGATCTCGCTGGAGGAATGGACAGGCGTTCCGGAGATCCTGGGAGGGCGGGTGAAGACCCTCCATCCCAAGGTGCATGCGGGGATCCTGGCTCGACCCCTGGAAACCGACCTCGCGGAAGTGGCCGCTATAGGAGGGAAACCCATCGATCTGGTGGCGGTGAACCTCTATGCCTTTGAAGAGGCGGCGCGGGGAGGTGGGATCAAGGAGGCGGTGGAGGCCATTGATATCGGCGGGGTGGCGTTGCTACGGGCGGCCGCGAAGAACTTCGCCCGGGTGATCGTGTGCAGCAGCCCCGAGGATTATCCGATTGTGCTGGAGGCGCTCCGCCAGAAGGGAGAAGCCCCCCTGGAATTGCGGAAGCGTCTGGCAGCCCGCGCGTTCCGGCTGACGGCGTGTTATGACGCGATGATCGCCCGGTATCTCGAGCAGGATCACGCGCCCTCTGGCGTGTTGCCGGAGACACTGCTTTTCTTCGCCCGGCTGGCGATCGCCTTGCGCTATGGTGAGAACCCTCATCAGGCCGGAGCCTTTTATCTGGATCCTTTCCGCCCCCTTCCGTTTGAGGTGCTCCAGGGGAAACCGCTCTCCTACAACAACCTGCTGGATCTGGAGGCGGCCTGGCGGGCGGTGCAGGATCTTCCCGGACCGGCTTCCGTCATTGTGAAGCACAACAATCCATGCGGTGCGGCTATCGCCGATACCCCGGCCGAGGCGTTCCGACGCGCCCTGGCTGGCGATCCGGAGAGCGCCTATGGGGGGATCGTCGCGTTCAATGGCGAGGTGGATGAGGAGACCGCAAGGGCTCTCCGGGAGATCTTTCTGGAGGTCATCGCCGCGCCCGACTACCGGCCCGAAGCGCTGGCGCATCTGGCGAAGAAGAAGGCCTGTCGGGTGATCCGCATGCAGGAGGAAGGGAATCCTGGCCTGGAGATCCGGAGTGCCCTCGGTGGATTCCTGGTTCAAACCCCGAACGATGAGCAGGAGGATCCGGGGGCGTGGCAGGTCGTCACCTCGCGGCCGCCGACCGCCTCGGAGTGGGAGGATCTACGGTTCGCCTGGCAGGTGGTTCGCCATGTCCGCTCCAATGCGATCGTTCTGGCTCGGGAAAGGCAGACGGTGGGGATCGGGGCAGGGCAGATGAGCCGGGTGGACGCGGTGCGGATTGCCGTCCTGAAGGCAGGGGAGCGCGCCCGGGGCGCCGTGCTGGCTTCCGATGCGTTCTTCCCGTTCCCGGATGGGGTGGAAGTCGCCGCGGCAGCGGGGGTGACGGCCATCATCCAGCCCGGCGGCTCCATTCGGGATCCCGAGGTGATCGAGGCCGCCGAGCGTCAGGGGATGGCGATGGTGTTCACTGGAAAGCGGCACTTCCGTCATTAACATTCCGATCGCCCGGTTGCCAGCTGGGGGCTTGATTGACCCCTGGTGGGCCCCGCCAGGATCGCCACGGCGCAACACGTGATTTTTCGTTCTGGCTCCCTGGGGGCGAGCCGGGCGCATTTGGCACCCGGCTCGCCCCTAAATTATCCCCCTTCCTATGGTCCAGAGGGAAAAAATCGAAAGGGGCTGGAAGGCTGCCCAGCCCCTTTTCTCTCCCCACGTCCCGTGGAGCCGTTAGGGGGACCTCAGACCTTCTGTTGCCCGTGGATTTCTACTCTGCGTAGATCCGAACGTAACGGTTAGGTTCTTTCCCGTAGCTATGAGAGATCAGATTATACTGGCGGGCCAGAAGGTGTTGCTGGCGACGGATATATGCGTTCTGAGGGGACAGATCCACGTATTTCGCTTCCCCGTTGAGGATCTTCTGGATGGCCGCCTCCGCCTCCTCCAGCGCCTGGGCGAGGCGATCTTCTTCCTCTCCCTCCGCGGGTGTCAGGTTCAGGATATCCGCCAGACAGCTTTCGATCTGGGTCACGGTGTTCGAGCGGACCACATAGATCGGGATCCCCCGGCCTTCCGCCTCATGGAGCACCCGGGGATGACGGCGGTAGTGGGCCTTGGTGGTGATCACCACGTCCGCTTCCCCGATCTGATCCACCACCTGGATGGGGGTCCCGAAGACGCTGGCTGCCCGCTGAAGGCGGTTCCTGGCCAGGCCTAACGGATACACCCGCAGAGGACGCCGCGGTCCATTGCCTGAAGGAAGCGGCGAGACCTGCCATGGCGCTTCCTCCAGATCTTCCTCCTCTTCAAAAGTCCCTACGCGCTCCACCGTCACCCGTGTGGGGGCGGGCAGGGATTCCCCGGCGGCGATCGGCGTGGTGGAGATAATCTCCCCGCGCCAGAAGGGAAGGGGAGACTTCCCCACCATCATCGCCCGCCGGAACCGAGGCTTCTCGATATGGATGCGCCCCTCCTCATCCCGATAGCGCAGCTCTACATCCGGCTGCTGGCCCCGCAGGAGCGCATCCACGCTGGCGGCCACATCGTGATGGACCAGGAGCCGCTGGCGGTCCTGGATCTCGATGAGCACATCGAACGTGGGGGGCGCGCGTCGCTCCAGGACAGTCTTCTGCGTGCCACGCCGCCTGGCCTCCTCGTCGGAGAGCGTCACGCTCTCGATACCCCCCACGAGATCGGAGAGGGTGGGATTCATCAGGAGGTTCTCCAGGGTGTTCCCGTGAGCAGTGGCGATCAGCTGCACCCCCCGCTCGGCGATGGTGCGAGCCGCAACGGCCTCCAGCTCGCGCCCGATCTCATCGATGATGATAACCTCGGGCATGTGGTTTTCCACTGCCTCGATCATCACCTCGTGCTGGAGGCTGGGCTTGGGGACCTGCATGCGGCGCGCACGGCCGACCGCTGGATGCGGGATGTCCCCGTCGCCTCCGATCTCGTTCGAGGTATCGACGATGATCACCCGCTTGTGCTCTGCCAGGACCCGCGCCGCCTCCCGCAGCATGGTTGTCTTGCCGACGCCCGGGCGGCCCAGCAGGAGGATGTTCTTGCCGGAGAGGATGATGTCCTTGATGATCTCGATCGTGCCGTAGACCGCGCGGCCGACCCGGCAGGTTAAGCCAATGATATTGCCGCGCCGATTGCGGATCGCGCTGATCCGGTGCAAAGTCCGCTGGATCCCGGCCCGGTTGTCCGCATCGAACTCTCCAATGCGGGAGACGACATATTGCAGGTCCGCTTCGGTCACTTCACGCTGGCAAAGGGTCACCTCCCCATCCGTATATCGGGCCTCCGGATATCGACCCAGGTCCAGCACGACCTCCAGCAGGGCTTCATTTCGATTCCGATCCCGCACGGCCCGGGCGATGTCTGGAGGCAGAACGTTCAACAGCGCTTCCAGGTCGTCTGTGATCTGAAATTGTGTCATCCTTATGCTGATACTCCTCCCATCAGGATTCAGGGCATGCCCCCTGGGGCCATCCTTCAGGATGACCTGCCCCTGAAGGGGTCCGGGGGCCGGTCCAGGGGGCTGATCCCTTAATCACTTTATTTTAACGCAATTTCCGATCTTCAGACATCTTTCATGGGGCAGGATCGAGGATTTCCCGGTTGGATGGGCGGTTCGTTGCCTGATCGTGCTTTCAAATATCCTCCAGGAGCGCCGCCCGCATCACCTCAAGCGGGGCTTCCTGGCCTGTCCATAAGGTGAATGCCCGGGCCCCCTGGTGGAGGAGCATCCCCAGGCCGTTGAAAGCGGGGATCCCGGCCTCCTCTGCCAGGGCCATCAGGCGGGTCTGTGGCGGCTCATAAATGAGATCGATGACACCCTGCAGGCCCCATGGGAACGGACGCTCCGGCGGCCATGGAGATGCCTCGATCTCCGGTGCCATGCCCACCGGCGTGGTGTTGATCAGCAGGGCGACGCCCTCAGGAGGAGGCTCTTCCGGGCGGAGGACATGAACCGGCGGCAGGCGAAGGCCTGCTGGGGGGAAAGTTTCGCTCAGCTCGGCGATCAGGCGGACAGCCCGTTCATAACTCCGATTGATCAGGAAGATCTCCCGGGCCTCCTCCATCGCCAGGGCCGCCAGGACGGATCGGGCCGCTCCGCCGGCTCCCAGAACGACAACAGCCTGCCCTCGGGCTGAAAGCCCGGTTTCCGCCAGGGCCTGGCGGAACCCCTCCACATCCGTGTTCTCCCCAACCCATCGCCCTTCCACCACCCGCAGGGTGTTCACCGCCCCGATTGCCCGGGCCAGGGGGGAGATCTCATCCAGATAGGGGATTACAGCGGTCTTGTGCGGCACGGTGACATTGGCCCCAAGGAAGCCCATCGCCCGCAATCCCCGGATGGCCGCCTCGAGATCCGGAGGCGCCACCGGCAGGGGCACATAAACCCAATCCAGACCCAGGGCAGCGAAGGCCGCGTTGTGCATTTGAGGGCTTCGACTATGGGCCACCGGCCATCCTAAAAGACCAACCAGACGGGTCGTGCCGCGGATCCTCATGGGACCTCCTGAATAATCTTCTCGCGTACTGGACTTTGAGACCCTGGAGCGGAGGCACATTCTTGAACGAAGAATTTTTTCATTAGCATGAGGCAGTAGATCCAATGAGCATAGCATCCTGCAAAATTGGCCTGAGGTCGATTTCCAGGCTATGCTGAGATGATGTGGACTCTGGGCGAGCCTGTCCATCCTCCCATTTGGAAGATTGGGAGAGTGATGGGGCTGCCCTCGACGGCTCAGAACACAACCTGTGGGTAAATTTTACGGTGAAGAGGGTTTTCATGAGGAAGGCCACCGGGCTTTTTCATCACCGGAGCGTCCCCAACATCCTGTTCATCCCCCCTCCCCGCGGCCCGAAGGGCCGTAGGGAGAGGAATCCAGGGGAATGGGTCCATCTGCTGGACCTGAACGGTATGAGGACGGAAATGCTCTGGGGAAGGCCGCCTGCGGCCTTCCCCAGGAATAAGGTTTTTCTCCCCCCTTCCACGGCCCGAAGGACTGTGGAAGGGAGACTTCATCTGCCCAGTTACGCAACCCATCTATTGGATTGAACGATCCGGATGCTACATCCGACGCAGATCCGCGCTCTTTCCGTTCGAGAGGCCATCGCCTGGGCAGCCCAGCGGGTCCGGGCGACCCAGCCCCGGCTGGCGGCTGAGGTGTTGCTGGCCCATACCCTGGGGGTCTCGCGGGTTTACCTGCTGGCCCATCCGGAACGGGTCCTGACGGATTCCGAATGGGAAACCTTTGCTCAACTGGTGGCACGCTCCGCCCGGGGGGAGCCGCTGTTTTACCTGATCGGCGAGCGGGAGTTCTATGGGATGCCGTTTAAGGTCACCCCGGCCGTCCTCATCCCGCGGCCGGAGACGGAACATCTGGTGGATGCGGCTCTGGAATGGGCCCGGAGCCGGGCGTATCGCGCCTACACTCCGCTCACCTTCGCAGACATTGGCACGGGATCCGGGTGTATCGCGGTGGCCCTCGCGGTTTATTTACCTAATAGTCGAGGATATGCCACGGACCTATCTCCGGAGGCTCTGGAGATCGCGCGGGAGAACGCGACCCGTCATGGGGTTGTCCATCGGCTGACCTTTCTGGAGGGCGATCTTTGCGCCCCGCTGCCGGAGCCAGTGGACCTTCTGGTCGCCAATTTGCCCTACGTCGCCCGCTCCGAATGGGAGGAACTGGATCCGGCGATCCGGGAATACGAGCCGATCCTGGCGCTGGATGGGGGACCGGATGGCCTGCAGGTGATCCGGCGGTTTCTGGCCCAGGCCCCGGATTACCTGCGGCCGATGGGGGCGGTGTTCCTGGAGATCGGGGCCGGGCAGGGCGCAGCCGTTCTCGATCTGGCCCGCTCCGCCTTCCCACGGGCGGTGGTCCGTTTGCTGAAAGATAGCGCTGGCCTCGATCGGGTGGTGGCGATTACCCATTAGACTCGTTAAGTTGCCATGTTGTGAACTGGGGGCTTCCGGGTGGTGGGACAGACGCTGAACCCGAGCGGGCACTGCCAGGACCGTAACAGACAACAGAGCATCGTTCAGTCATGACTGTGTGGAGGCTCGAGCTGCTGGCGCAACGTTATATTCCTCATCAAAGGGGGGAAGGATGCGGATCGCAATCGGCGCGGATCATGCGGGCTATGCGTTGAAGGAAACGCTCGTAGCGTATATGCGGGAGCGGGGGCTGGAGGTCCTGGATTTCGGAACTCATAGCCCGGATTCGGTGGATTATCCGGACTATGCCCGGGCCGTAGCGGAAGCGGTGGCCCGTGGGGATGCGGACTTCGGGGTGCTGATCTGCGGCACGGGTGTTGGTATGTCGATCGCCGCCAATAAAGTGCCCGGGATCCGCGCTGCGGCGGTCTCGGACGTGTATTCGGCCCGGATGAGCCGCGCGCATAATGATGCGAACATCCTGTGCATGGGGGGGCGGGTGGTAGGGCCTGGGCTGGCGATCGAGATCCTGGAGACCTGGTTGCGCACCCCTTTCGAAGGGGGGCGCCATGCCCGCCGTCTGGAGAAAATCCGGCAGCTCGAAACCGATTGTGGGCTCTCCTCTTGAATCCACTACATAGACCCTGAATGGATCTTTTAGGTGCCCCCGACTTTTTCTCCATCCTGGAGCGCAAGGGGGGAGAAAATATCTTTCCCCAAATAAAAAAGGGAGAATTGTCCAATGACCTCCATCGGGATAGCCTGTGTGCAGCTGGAAGCAAGGGGTCTGGAGAGCGCGGAGGAGGCTCTGGAGCGGGCGCTCGAGCGGGTGGAGGAGGCTGGTCGCTATCAGCCGGCGATCATCCTGCTCCCGGAGTGCACTTACCCAGCGTATTACCTGCATTCCCTGGAAGCTTACCGACGATCCGAACCGCGCTCGACGGAGGACGTCCTCCGACTGTTTGGGGAGAAAGCCCGTCGGCATCGAACCTATATCGCGGTTGGCCTGGCCCGGCCGACCTCCTCCGGGCGGTTGCGCAACTCCATCGCCTTCCTCAGCCCGAAGGGGGAGGTCCTGGGCCTTTACGACAAGATCTTCCTGTGGCACTTTGATCATGAATGGTTCGAGCCGGGGTCGGATCTCCCGATCTTCGATCTCCCCTTCGGGCGTGTGGGGCTTATGATCTGCGCCGATGGGCGGATGCCGGAGATCCCCCGGGCTCTGGCTTTGCAGGGAGCCCGGCTGATCCTGGACGCTACAGCCCTGGTGACCTCCATCGGTGACCCGAGGGCCCGCACCAATCCCCAGGTGCTTTATATGCTCCCAGCACGGGCGATGGAGAACGGAGTGTGGATCGCGGTGGCCAACAAAGTGGGGATGGAGGCCGGCAGCGTCCTCTATTGCGGCCGCAGTGGGGTCATCGCCCCGGATGGGCAATATCGAGCGATGGGAAGTCCGGATCGCGAGGAGATCGTATTGGCGGAGATCGACCTGGGAACAGCCCCTGGCCCGCGGGTGCGGCCGGCGGAGTCGGACCCTTTGCTGATGGCTTCCGTTGAAGAACTACCAGTGGCCCGAGAGCTCCGCAAGCCCATCCCTCCGGATGCCCTCTACCTCCGGGTCGGCCTGCTTCAGATGGGGGCTTACTCCACGACAGCGGATTGGATGCAGCGTATCGAAGCGCTGGGGGAGATCCTGATCCGTCAGGGGGCTTCCCTCCTGGTCATATCCGGGCCTCCCCCAGGCCCCGATTCGGCCCTGGAAGCCCTCAGCGCCCGATGGCAGTGTGGGCTGGTTGTTCCACTTCTTGAAGAGAGGGAAAAGGGCCCAGCACGGGTGGCGCTTCATCTCCTGGACAGCGGGCGGCGGATCGGCGTCTATCGTGGGAGCGGACAGAAGGGATCTCCGGTTTATCCAATCAGCGGAGGAACGATTGGGGTGCTTTCAGAATCAGAGGGATGGGCGCCGGAGGTTGCCCGCGGCGCGATGTTGCGAGGGGCCGAGCTCCTGGTGTGGTGGGTATCGGCCGCGGGGCCCGATCTTCACACTCTGGCCCGTGCCCGGGCGGACGAGAACCGGGTGTTCGTGGCCCTGGTCGCTCCGCCCGGCGAGGCAGCGGGCGTCGCATCCGCCGTTTTCGATCCCCTGGGCCAACCACTGGCCACGGGAGTTCCCGGGGCCGAGCATGGAATCCTGGTCTCCCTGTTTCGGCCCCTCACGCGCCATAAAGAAATGGCTCCTGGATCCCACGTGGTGTTCAGTCGGAGGCCAGAGGCCTTTTCGGGTCTTCTAAGATGATTGGCCCGCTTGTCTACCCAAGATGAAGTGTTCAGAAAGCAGGGGCAGCTTCGTCGCTGCCCCTGCTTCGTTTCACGCTTCTCGGACCCACTCTGCCTGGGCGGCGGCAACTCCCGCGCCAGGGGAGGTCGCATGGCCCAGACGGCGCAGGGCGATCTCGATCGCGCTGAGGGTCTGGAGGAGGGCCGGCAGCCCGATCTCCCCCATATGGCCCACCCGGAAGGAGCGGCCGCGCAGCGCCGGGTGGATGGCGCCCGCGATCGTCACTCCCGCCGCCTCGATCTCCTGCAGCAGTCGATCATCGATCCCATTCGGGTAATAAATCACGCTCAGGGTGACGGCCGTCCAGGCGGGGTCCCGAGGCACGAGCTCCAGCTCCATCGCCCGGAGCCCGGCCCGGAAGGAGCGCGCGATCCGCTCATGGCGGGCCCATCGGGCTTCCATCCCTTCGGCCCGGATCCGGCGAAGAGAAGCGACCATCGCCGCGACCAGGTTCACGGCCGGCGTCGCGAAGTAAGCGGGCCGCCCGGCCTGATAGGCTTCCATCACCGGAAGCCACTTCCCCCAGTCCACGTAGTAAGAGCGGGTGCGGGTCCGCCGACGGCGGTAGGCCTCCAGCGCAGCCGGGCGGGCCATCACGATCGCCAGGCCTGGCGGCACCGCCAGTGCTTTCTGGGATCCCGTGAGCGCCACATCGACGTCCCAGGCGGTCTGGTGAAAGCGCTGGCCTCCCACAGCGCAAACCCCATCCACGACGACCAGAGCACCGTAACGGTGGGCCAGGGCAGCCCAGCGCTCCACCGGCGCCACCACTCCAGTGGAGGTGTCGACGTGGGTGATCGTAAGGACTTTGGCCCCATCCCGGAGCGCCGCTTCGACCTGCGTATCCTCAGGGAGCGCGCCGGGCTCAGCGGTTACCCGGACCACCTGGGCCTCCAGCCATTCGGCCAGCTCAGCCATCCGCGCGGCGAAATAACCGGTGTCCACCACTACCACGCGATCGCCGGGCTCGACCAGGTTGGCCAGGGCCATCTCCATCGCCAGGGTCCCGGACCCCGCGACCAGGAAGGGCTGGCCATCCGGCGCATCGAAGATATCCTTGAGGCCTGTAAGGGCTTCCTGCATCAGGGCGGCAAAGGCGGTGGACATGTGGCTGAGCGGCGGGCGGGCCATCGCCTCCAGGACCTCGGGGTCCACTTCCACCGGACCGGGAATCATGAGCAGGGTGTGGTGCGCCATGGGTCGTGCTCCGAATGGGTTTGGAGGAAATTGAGGGAACCCCTCCTCGCAGCCCTTTGGGCCGCGAGGAGGGGATGAAATTTATTTCAGGGCTTGGTCAGGCACCATCGGCACTCGATCCAGCCCTAAGAGCCCTGAAAAGAAGGCCAACCGCGCAACTCCTACCCGTATCGTCAGCGGCCGGCCTTCCGGGAGGCGGCCCGTTTGCGTCGGGCCATCGGAGGACCTTCCTTCCCCCATATGACCCGTCCATACGAGAAAACGAGGTGGAAACCCATATTGTAGATTTTCTCCCGCACTTCCGGGCGGGCGCGATAGCAGAAACACACCGGGACGATCAGGCGTTCCTTCTTTTCTCCCCGCTCGAAGTTCAAGTATTCTGCGACCAGCGGCAGCTTCTCGGCGAAGCGATCCACTTCCCTGACCGTTATGTTGTATTTCACTTCACCGACGATCCAGATCTCATATTTCGGACGAGCAGGATCGTAGGCCCTTCCGAAAATGTCAACTTCCAGCATGTGATCATCCCAGCTAAGGAAGGCACGCTCCAGGACATCAACCCTCCATCCCAACTCCCGGGTGAACACATCATGAATAGCGATGTAAGCGGCGTCTTCCAGATCGCCTCCGATGATGTCGCTCAGGGCGCCGACCTGACGAGCCATTTGCTCCATCGCTCGCCCCAGGCGGGCGACCGTTTCCTCCAGGCGGCTGACGCGTTCCTCGGTGCGGGCCTGAGCTTCGGTGAGGCGGGCGATGGCTTCCTCGAGGCGGGCGAAGCGCTCTTCGGCCCGCGCCTGGGCTTCTTCCAGGCGGGCGAGGCGTTCCTCGGTGCGGGCCTGGGCTTCAGCGAGGCGAGCGATGGCTTCCTCCAGCCGGCGCTGTCCCTCTTCGAGGCGGGCGAGGCGTTCCTCGGTGCGGGCCTGGGCTTCGACGAGGCGGGCGATGGCTTCCTCCAGGCGAGCGAGACGTTCTTCCGTG
>Ga0105160_1000732_pt1 | contig 14358 bp, 13 predicted proteins | sample GXS110809BmetaG_FD_89591 | JGI IMG/M metagenome (GOLD analysis project Ga0105160, IMG submission 89591) | Hot spring microbial communities from Gongxiaoshe hot spring, China to study Microbial Dark Matter (Phase II) - GXS 110809B | ecosystem: Environmental > Aquatic > Thermal springs > Hot... | reverse complement strand
AGATGCTACTGCCCGTGAAGCCGTTCACCACCACGCGCTGGAAGCCGATTCTGGAGGTCTTTGAACAGGAGAATGTCTATTTCGCGCTGGAGGTGCATCCAACGGAGATTGCGTTCGATATCGTGACCGCCGAGCGCGCGATTGAGGCGGTCGGCGGACACCCGCGCTTCGGCTTCAACTACGACCCCAGCCACCTCGGCTATCAGGGCGTGGACTATGTGGCGTTCATCCGCCGCTTCCGCGACCGCATTTTCCATATGCATGTGAAGGATGTCTGGTGGGCGGATACGCCGCGCCTGTCGGGCGTGTTCGGCGGGCATCTGAACTTCGGCGACTCGCGCCGCTACTGGGACTTTCGTTCGCCCGGACGCGGCTCGATTGACTTTGAGGAGATTATTCGCGCGCTGAACGAGATTGGCTATCAGGGACCGCTGTCGGTGGAGTGGGAAGACAGCGGGATGGATCGCGAGCATGGGGCGCGCGAGGCGTGCGCGTTCGTGCGCCATCTCGACTTCGAGCCGTCGCGCGTGGCGTTCGACGCGGCGTTCGAGCGCGGGTAATCGCTCTGTTCGAGAATGTCGGCTTGTCGTCGGCGGGGACGCCGACGCTACAAACGCGCCTTACGTAGCGTCGGCGTCCCCGCCGACGACGCAAACCCCATCGATATCACACCTTCGGCGGCTGGAAGCGGTTGAAGGTCGCCTCATCGAAGGGCGGCTTGAGTTGCCCCTGCGCAATCATCTGCTCCAGCCGTCGGATAGTGTTCATCACGCGGGCGGGCACATCCTGGCGCGTGAAGCGCATCGGACTCAACCCCACGCCCTTCTCGCGCACGCCATAAACAATCGTGCCGCTGCGGAACTGCCCCTTGGCGACGCGCTGACATACATCGAACACGGCGTTGTCCACGCGCTTCATCATGCTGGTCAGCACGCGCCCTGGCGCGAGGTGGTCCTGGTCGCTGTCGACGCCAATCGCGTAGAAGCCCTTGCCTTTCTGCTGTGCGGCGCGAATCACGCCCACGCCACATCGCCCCGCCGCGTGATAGATGATATCCGCGCCCTGATTGAACTGCGTCAGCGCAAGTTCGCGCCCCTTGTTCACATCGTCCCAGTTGCCCGTGTAGCCCACCAGCACCTGGGCGCGGGGATTGGTCGTTTTGACGCCCGCGCGATAGCCGTACTCGAACTTCTTAATCAGGGGCACATTCATTCCGCCGATGAAGCCGACCTTGTTGGTTTTCGTCATCGCGCCCGCTAACGCGCCCACCAGAAACGAGCCTTCCTGCTCGTTGAAAATCAGCGACACGCAGTTCGGCAGGTTCGGCGCTTTGCCGTCCACGATGCCGAAATAGACATTGGGAAAGCGCGGCGCGACCCGCGCTAAAGCGTCTTCCATCAGAAAGCCGACGGCGAACACCACATTGAAGCCCTGCCGTGCGAGCGTCGTCAGGTTGCGCACATAATCGGCGGCGGTGCGGGATTCCAGATAGCGCACTTCCGCGCCAAGCTCCTTCTGAGCGCGTTGCAGCCCGCGCCACGCCGAAGCATTAAACGACTCATCGCCAATCCCGCCGACATCGGTCACCATCGCTGCGCGTATCTTCTGCATAGAACCTCCCTGTCGGGCGAATTGTACCCGCTGGTACCCGTACTTCCCACGAGGGCGACTTCGTGAACGGTGCTTTCGGCTACTCCGGCGTCTCACCCTTCAAATGTTGAAACGCTCTCAGAGCGTGTATATAAAGTACCGCTTGAAGTTTTCGCAATCACTGAACTCACCGTGCGAAAGCCCAGTCGGCTAAAGTCGTTCCTGTGCAAGCGAAACCCCGCCTGCGCGGGGTTTTTTAGCCCGCGCAGGCGGGGTTTCGCTTGCACAGGAACGACTTCAGCCGTCTGCCTAAAAGCGTCCATTCTGACTTTCTGTGCGCCACGCCCCGATTTCTTAAACAGTCTCTGAGTTCCTTTTCTGGACGAGGAATCCTTCCTGCAAAAGCTGGCTTTGAATGAGATTCCTCACTTCGCTCGGAATGACAAGGGATATTCGCCTGAAACTTGTGCAAATCCCGCCCCGACCTGCCAATAATTTCCCCAGTATGGCGTGGGCGAACTGGCTGACACGGGCGTTGCGCAACTCCGACCTGATGATTGCGCTGGCGATTCTCGTCGTCGTGACGATGTTGATTCTGCCCATGCCCAAGTGGATGCTGGACACTTTTATCGTGTTTAACTTCGCCGCGTCGATTATCATCGCGCTGATGGCGGTGAACATCACGAACCCGCTGCAGTTTTCGGTGTTCCCTGCGCTGTTGCTGGTGACCACGCTATTTCGGCTGGCGCTGAGTATCGTCGCCACGAAGCTGATTTTAGGCACGGGCAGCGCGGGCAAGGTGATTGAAACCTTTGGGCAGTTCGTGGTGGGGGGCGACTTCGTGGTGGGCGTGGTCGCGTTCCTGATTCTGGTGGTGGTGCAGTTCGTGGTGATTACGAACGGCGCGGGGCGCGTGGCGGAGGTCGCCGCCCGTTTCACGCTGGACGCGATGCCCGGCAAACAGATGGCAATCGACGCCGACCTGAACGCGGGGCTAATCAATCAGGAGGAAGCCAAACGCCGCCGACGCGCCATCGAGCTGGAAGCCGACTTCTACGGCGCGATGGACGGTGCAAGCAAGTTCGTCAAAGGCGACGCGATTGCGGCGGTTCTGATTATTCTGATAAACATCATCGGCGGTTTCGCCGTGGGCTTTCTGCGCGGGCAGGGCGACGCGATGACCGTGCTGCAAACCTACACGCTGCTGACGGTAGGCGAGGGCTTGGTGGCGCAGATTCCCGCGCTGCTGATTTCCACCGCTACGGGCTTGCTGGTGACCCGCGCCTCCACCGAGCAGGCGATGGGGCAGGATGTGGTGGGGCAGGTGCTGCAGTATCCGCGCGTGCTGATGGCGGCGGGCGGCGCGATTGCGTTCCTCGCGCTCGTGCCGGGCTTTCCTAAACCTCAATTCATTATGGTGGGCGCGGCGCTGTTTGGACTGGGCTATCTGGCGACGCGCGTGAACCTGCTGCCGCCGCCCCCTGAGCCGGAGCAGACCGAAGAACCCGCCGCACCGCCGCCTACGGGACCTGAAGCCGTGCTGCCGATGCTGAAGGTGGATGCAATTGAACTTGAAATCGGCTACGGGCTGATGCCGCTGGTCGACCCAAACCAGAAGGGCGACCTGCTGGAGCGCATCGCCGCCATCCGTCGACAACTGGCGACCGATTTGGGCTTCGTGATGCCCTCCGTGCGTGTGCGCGATAATGTGCGCCTGCGCCCGATGCAGTATCAAATCAAGATTCGCGGCGAGACGGTGGCGCAGGCGGAGGCGCAACCGCGCATGCTACTCGCCATGCCCCCCAGCTCCGACTCGCCGCCGATTGAGGGCGTCGCCACCACAGAGCCTGTGTTCGGCATGCGGGCGTACTGGATTGAACCGCACCTGCGCGAGACGGCGCAACGGCTGGGCTACACGGTGGTAGAAGCAACCGCCGTCGTCGCCACGCACCTGACCGAAATCGTGCGCCGCCACGCCGCTGAACTGCTGGGGCGCGCCGAAGTACAGCAACTGCTGGACAACCTCAAAGAGCATAACGCTGTGGTGGTGCAGGAGGTTGTGCCCGACCTGCTGACGCTGGGTGAGGTGCAGAAGGTGCTGCAACACCTGCTGCGCGAGGGCGTGCCCATCCGCGACTTGGAGACGATTCTGGAGACTTTGGGCGACCATGCGGGGCGCACGCGCGATGTGGAGGCGTTGGGCGAGTACGCCCGCGCCGCCTTGTCGCGCACCATCACCCACCGCCTGCAGTCGCCCGACGGCAAACTGCGCCTGATGGTGTTCGAACCCGCGCTGGAAGCCTATCTGCGCGAGCGCGTAGAGCAGACCCCGCACGGCGTCGCCCTCAGCTTAGAGATGGACTCCAGCCGCGCCCTGCTGCAGGCTATCGGTCAACACGCCCAGCAGATGACGGCGCGGGGCTACCTGCCCGTGCTGGCGTGCGCGGGCAACCTGCGCCTGCCCGTGCGCAAACTTTTAGGCGCGGAGCTGCCGCAGGTGCATATCATCGCTTACCATGAAATCGCCCCGAACACGAACATCGAGATTGTGGAGCAAATCAGCCGCGCGGAGGTAATGGGCGCAGTGGCGGCGGCGTAGTGTAATACCAACTGAGGTTTCAAGTAGTGCAAATCGTCGGCGGGGACGCCGACGCTACACGAAGCGCGTCCGTAGCGTCGGCGTCCCGCCGACGATTTGCACTACTTGAACTCTCGATCGGTATAAAACCTCACACTTGCCGCACAGTGATTGTTCCCTGAAACGCTTGAAAATCATTCGGGTTTAAGGTGAGCAGCTCTTGAACCCCATGCTTCTGCATCCATGCGACGAGACGCACATCATGAGCGCGTTTGCCGCTTACCTGGTAGGTCTGACATAGCGTGCGCCACTCCTGCACGGTACTTGGCGTATCCTCTAACAGTGTGAACACATTGAGGAGGTACTGAATATACTGGTCGGCGGCGTGGGGCGAGAGTCCCAAACCATTCTGGTCAGTGGGGCGCGTGGCGACTACATACAATTCATACAGACACTGGGGCGCAATAAGCAAAGTGTAGCCCGCCGCCTGCAACTGCAGGATTCGCGCGACGACTGCCTGATGACGCAGATGAGATGCATACAGATACGCCAGCAAAACATTTGTATCAAGCAGTATGGAGGGTGGGTTCACGCTCCTCATAGAAGTTCTCGCTCCGTGAGGTGACGACATCGTCCGTGAAAGGCGCGTTCACAATCCCTGCAAGCAGGCGTGTGGCAAGCGTGCGTAATACTGCGGACGTTCCGTCATACTGCGCCAGCCACTGCTTTTCTTTCTCACTCCAAACATACACATGGTCGTAAACGCCCCTGAGGTCGTCCCGCCAGGGGTGAGTTGCAAACGGGTTGTGGAGAATCTCCATCCACGAGAGTTCAACATCAGGAACGCGCGAAGGTGCTTCTAAAATCTGCTCCAGTTTCACCCTCCAGCGTCTCTGGAGCAATTCTTCAATCAAGCCAAGCAAGCATTTTGCATCTGGGGTCAAGGAGGCTTTGCGCATCCTGTACGCAATCATAAGCGCGGAGTCGCGGTGAAGCATTCCCAACGCGCTGACCTCTGGATAGTTTTTCAGGAGTTTCAGCACGTACTGCGGAACGCCCTTCAGCACCTTTCCCCACATCGCCAGCAGGAACGGCAGGTTCTGCTGAGCGGCGGCGGTTGACTGTCTATGCTTTCGCTGGAGGCATTCCTGCAGCGCGTAAGATAAATTCTCTTTGGTAAGCTCGCTGGCGTGAAAGATTTTGTCTTTTGCCTCCTCTGCAAAAGCGACTTCAGCAGGCTTCTGACTGTCAGGCTCTATGCTCGGCAAAAAAGTGGCTTCGATAACTGCTACGGGCTTACCGTTTTGCAAAATGATTGCCTCAGGCAGTTTGCAATTAACCTGCTGTTGCCAGCGGTAAGTCCACCCCCGCGCCTTCAGGTATTGCTCCAGCATCTGCTCGATACCTTTATCAATCCCCGCCAAAACGCCGCTACGCTGTTTGGTCCGCTTCACAGCAGAATTATACCGCTTACGCCTATTTTCCCCACTTGTCCGATGTACGCTAATAAGACATTCGTATCAAGCAGTATGGAGAGTGGGTTCACGCTCCTCATAGAAGTTCTCGCTCCGTGAGGCATCGATATCGTCCGTGAAAGGCGCGTTCACAATCCCTGCAAGCAGGCGTGTGGCAAGCGTGCGCAGCTTCTCCGCAACCTACTCGAGATCCGCTTCCCAGCGTTTCTGGAGCAGTTAACTGCATGCAAACGCGCTGCAGGAATCGCCGTTCGTTTAGCGAACCCTCAAAACGCTATGGCACGGAAGACGACACGGCGGGAGTTTTTGAAGCAGAGCCTGACCGCAGGCGCGGGCTTGCTGTTTCTGAAGAGCTGGGCAAAGGGGCAGTCGCCGAACGAGAAGCTCAATATCGCGGTGATTGGCGTCGGCGGACGCGGCTGGGACAACCTGCGCGGCGTCGCGAGCGAGAATATCGTCGCGCTCTGTGATGTAGACCTGAACCATCTGAGCAACGCCGCGAAAGTGTTCCCCAACGCGCGGCTGTGGGTGGACTATCGGCGCATGTTTGACCGCCAGAAGGACATCGACGCGGTGGTCATCAGTACGCCCGACCACACGCATGCGCTGCCGATGATGATTGCGCTGCAACTGGGCAAGCATGTTTACTGTGAGAAGCCGCTGGTGCATACCGTGTGGGAGGCGCGTCAGGTGCGCGAGGCGGCGCGGAAGGCGAAGGTCGCCACGCAGATGGGCAATCAGGCGCACTCCAGCGAGCCGCTGCGCATCGCGGTCGAGGTCATCCGCTCGGGCGTGATTGGTGCTGTGCGCGAAGTGCATGCGTGGAGCGACCGCCCTATCTGGCCGCAGGGCATCTCGCGCCCCGAAGGCTCCAAACCTGTTCCCCCATACCTGTTCTGGGATTTCTGGCTGGGTCCTGCGCCAGAGCGTCCCTATCACGACGGCTACCACCCGTTCGCATGGCGCGGCTGGTGGGACTTCGGTACGGGCGCGCTGGGCGACATGGGCTGCCACATCATCGACACGGCGTACTGGGCGCTGGAGCTGGGATTGCCGACCAGCGTGGAGATGGACGGCGCGCCGCGCTTGCCTGAATCGGGTCCGAAAGCGAGCAAGGCGATTTACGAGTTCCCTGCGCGCGGCAATCAGCCCCCCGTGAAACTCTACTGGTACGACGGCGGTCTCAAGCCCGACCCTGCGCTGGTGGGCGAGCAGAATCTCGCGCCGAACGGCGTCATCTGCGTCGGCGAGAAAGGCGCATTGTACTTCATCCACGCCAGCCAGTACCGCCTGTACCCGAAAGAGCAGTTCGAGGGCTTCCAGCTCAAGGAGCGCAAGCTGCCCACCTCGCCCGGGCACTATGAGGAGTGGCTGCAGGCGTGCAAGACGGGCAGCCCCACTTACAGCAACTTCGAGTACGCGACAATGCTCACCGAAGCGGTGTTGCTGGGCAACGCGGCGTTCCGCGCAGGCGAGAAGCTCTACTACGACGGCAAAGAAGGGCGCGTGACCAACACGCGCAAGGCGGACGAGTTCATCCGCATGCCCTATCGCCAGGGCTGGGAGTGGTGGTAGGCGTCCGTCCTCAATCGTGAGGGGAGCCTCCTTCTGCCCTCACATCACGCTGATGGTCTGCTCGCGTCCCGGACCAACTGAGATGAGTCGGATCGGGACGCCTACATACTCCTCGATGAAGTTCAGGTAGGCGAGCGCGTTGGCGGGGAGGTCGTCGAGGCTGCGGCAGTGGGTGATTTCCTCGCGCCAGCCGGGCAACTCGGCATAGACAGGCTCGCAGCGGGCAAGCGCAGGCGCGTCGGCGATAAACTCGCGCGTCTCTGTGCCCCCGATGCGATACGCCACGCACACCTTGAGCTGGGGAAAGCCTGACAACACATCGAGCAGCGTCACGGCGAGCGCGGTGAAGCCGTTGACGCGCGCGGAATAGCGCAGGGCGACCAAATCGAGCCAGCCGACGCGCCGCGCCCTGCCCGTAGTCGTGCCGTACTCCCGCCCGCGATTGCGGATGCGCTCGCCCGTCTCGTCCTCCAGCTCGGTCGGAAACGGTCCCTCGCCGACGCGCGTGGTGTAGGCTTTCGCCACGCCCCAGATGTCGGTCAGGCGGTTCGGCGCGATGCCCGTGCCCAGACACGCGCCCGCCGCGATGGGGTGCGAGGAGGTCACATACGGGTAAGTACCGTAGTCCAAATCGAGCAGCGTGCCCTGCGCGCCTTCCATCAGGATTGGCTCATCTTGCTCGGCGGCGCGCATCAGCAGGTGCGGCACATCGCATACATAGGGGCGAATCTGTTCGGCGTAGTGGCTGAACTCCTCAATCAGTTCGTCGGCGTTAAGTGGTTTCGCGCCGTAGACGCGCTGAATCGTGGGGTTGCGTCGGAGCAGCACGCGCTGGATGCGCTGGGCGAGTCGGTCGCGCTCCATCAGGTCGGCGACGCGCACGCCGATTCGCCACGCTTTATCGGCGTAGGTGGGGCCGATTCCGCGCTTGGTGGTGCCGATGCGTCCCTCAATCTGCGCCTCCTCCAGCTCGTCCAGCAGGCGATGGTAAGGCATGGTCAGGTGAACGCCCAGCCCGATACGCAGGCGCGACAACTCGACGCCCTGTTCACGCAGGGCGGCGGCTTCCACACTGAACGAGCGCAAGTCCATCACGACGCCGTCGGCAATCACGGCGGTCACATGGGGATGGAGAACGCCCGAGGGAATAAGGTGGAACTTGTAGGTTGCGCCGTTGACGCAGACGGTGTGTCCAGCATTGCTGCCGCCGGCGTAGCGCACGACATAGCGGGCGCGTTGCGCAAGTAAATCGACAATTTTCCCTTTCGCTTCATCGCCCCACTGGGCGCCGACCACGACTGAAACCGCCATGTTGCCTCCAGAGTGGAAAACAGGCAGAGCGACGCGCGCCCCAGTCATTGCGTCGCCCTGCAACAGAGTGGGTCAGCTGCGTTCCGCCAGCCAGCGCGGGATGCGCTCCTCGACGGTCTGCACCTGCTTGACGCCACGCTGATAGGCGCGCTCCGCACGAAACTCAGGCTGCGCCTGACGCTCCTGCAGCTTACGAATAATCGCGACCGCCGTCACCGTCGCAGTGACCAGCGCCGCGCCAATCAGCCAGCCGTAATGACAACGCGCCGTGTTATTAGAGTTCATAGCGACCTTCACCATCTTCGCCCAACTCGCGCGAGCGAAAGATACGCTTCACAAAAGTAATTAGCTCCTGAGGGTTGAACGGCTTGGTTAGGTACATATCGACGCCTTCCTGCCACCCGCGAAACACATCCTGATCCTGCGCTTTCGCCGTGAGCATAATCACGGGCAGTTCGGCGGTCTCCGGATTGCGGCGCAGGTTGCGCAGCACCTCGAAACCGTCCATGTAAGGCATCATCACATCGAGTACCACCAGGTCAGGTTTCTCGGAAGCGACTTTTTCCAGCGCCTCTTTGCCGTCATGCGCGGTGACTACATTGTAGCCCTGTCGCTCCAGATTCACCTGAATCAGGCGCACGATATGCCGTTCGTCGTCTACTACCAGAATCTTCTTCATCGATAATCCTCCGCGCGGTTAATAGGTTAGGTAAACATATTGTACCCTATCCCACGCGCCTGCTCTTTAGGCGCGTCCGCGCATCGAGAAGTTCCCCTCTTTGCATGATTATCGGAACTCGTGGCGCATTTCTGAAGCGGGTACACTGTTGCAGATGACACGCTATGAGCTGCCAGCGATGGTGGTGGAGCATCGGCGGCGCGAGGCGAACCTGTACGAGTTGATTTTACATGCGCCGCCGATTGCCCAAAGCGCGACGCCGGGGCAGTTTGTAATGCTGCGCCCGATGCGCACGCACGCCCCCCTGTGGCGACGCCCCTACAGCATCTTGCGGGCGAACCCCGACAAGGGTGTGTTCAGCGTCCTCTACTCGGTGCAAAGCGCGTTTACCGAGCTGCTCTCGATGAAGCCGATTGGATCAACCGTGCAGACGCTGGGTCCGTTGGGGAGCTATTTTCAGCCGGTGCGTTCGGCGCGGCGGCATATTCTCGTGGCGGGCGGAGTCGGCGCGCCGCCGCTGTGCTTTTTCGCCGCGCGGCTTGCCCCTACCCTGCAAGCGGACGAGCGGATTCTGATACTGGAAGGAGCGCGCACTGCAGATTTGCTAATCGGAATGGACGAGTTCCGTGCGCTCGGCGCGGAAGTGCGCATCGCCACCGACGACGGCTCGAAGGGCTACCAAGGGTATGTCACCGACCTGCTGGCGGCGGCGTTGAACGAGCCAGTCGAGTCGGCGGTCTACGCCTGTGGCCCGAACCGCATGCTTCGAGTCGTGGCGCAACTGTGCCTCGAGCGGGGCGTCCCGTGCCAGATTTCACTGGACGCGCCGATGCCGTGCGGGATGGGCGTCTGCCTGGGGTGCGCCGTGAAAGTGAACACGCCTGACGGCGGCGCGTGGTACAAGCGGGCGTGTGTGGAGGGGCCCGTATTCTGGGCGGAGGAGGTATGCTGGGAATGACGCCCGACCTGCGCGTGAATCTGGGGAGCTTGGCGCTGCGCAATCCCGTGATGGTTGCGGCGGGAACCTTTGGCTACGGACTGGAATATCGCGACCTGGTCGACCTTTCGCAGCTGGGCGCGATTGTCACCAAGAGCCTGACGCTCGCGCCGCGCATGGGCAACTTGCCGCCGCGCGTCGCCGAAACGCCCGCGGGCATGCTCAACGCGATTGGCTTGCAGAACGACGGCGTGGATGCGTTCGTTTTGGAGACCCTCCCCCGCCTGCGCGACTACGGAACGCCGATTATCGCGAGCGTCGCCGGGGAGACCGTCGAGGAGTATGTCGTGGTCGCCGAGAAGCTCAGCCGTACGGGGGGCGTCGCCGCGCTGGAGCTAAATCTCTCGTGCCCCAATCAGGCGCGTGGTGGAATAGAGTTCGGCGTTAGCCCTGAACTCACGGCGCAGGTCGTCGCTGCCGTGCGTCAGGCGACCGATTTGCCCCTCATCGCCAAACTTACCCCAAATGTGGGCGACATCACACCGATTGCACAGGCGGCAGTGCAGGCGGGCGCGGACATTCTGTGTTTGATAAACACGGTGCTGGGCGTCGCTGTGGACGCGCGCACGCGCCAGTTCCGCCTCGCCAGCAAGATGGGAGGCTTGTCGGGGCCTGCCGTCAAGCCCATCGCGCAGTATCATCTCTGGCGTGTGCGTCAGGCGTTGCCCGAAACCCCACTGATTGGCGTCGGCGGCATCAGCAGCGTGGAAGACGCCATCGAGTTTATCCTGCTCGGCGCGCATGCCATCCAGATTGGCACAGCGAACTATGTGCAACCGACGCTCGCTCAGGAGATCGTGCAGGGACTGGCGGAGTACCTGATGGAGAGTGGGTTGAATCACATAGAGGCGATACGGGGCGTGGTGATGTGAAGGGCATCGTCGGCGGGACGCCGACGCTACGAACGGGCGTGCATAGCGTCGGCGTTCCCTGCCGACGACTGACTACGACGCCTGCTGAATATCGTCCTGCGTCAGGATTTCGGGGTCTTTGCGCTGCGTCACGGTCTCTTCCGTAATCACCACGCGCTTGATGTTGGGGTTCGAGGGCACTTCGTACATCACATTGAGCATAAGCTCTTCCAGAATCGCGCGCAAGGCGCGTGCGCCTGTGCCGCGGCGGATGGCTTCCTGCGCAATCGCTCGCAGCGCGCCCTCCTGCACCACCAGCTCCACGCCGTCGAGCTCGAAAAACTTCTGATACTGACGCACGAGCGCGTTCTTCGGCTCCACCAGAATCCGCGCCAGGGTCGCCTCGTCCAGCGCCTCTAAGGTCGCCACCACTGGCAACCGCCCGATGAATTCTGGAATCAGCCCGAACTTGAGCAGGTCTTCGGGCATCACATGCTGGAGCAGTTCACCCACATTGCGCTTCCTGCGGCTTTCTGGACTGGAGCGGAAGCCCATCGTCTGGTCGGTAAGCCGCCGCTCGATGATTTTCTCCAGTCCGTCGAACGCGCCGCCGCAGATAAAGAGTATGTTCGAAGTGTCGATCTGGATGAACTCCTGATGGGGATGTTTGCGCCCGCCCTGGGGCGGGACATTGGCGATGGTACCTTCGAGAATCTTGAGCAGCGCCTGTTGCACGCCTTCGCCCGACACATCGCGCGTGATGGACGGGTTGTCGGATTTGCGGGCAATCTTGTCAATTTCGTCGATGTAGATAATGCCCCGCTCGGCGGCTTTGATGTCCATGTCCGCCGCCTGAATCAGGCGCAGCAGGATGTTCTCCACATCTTCGCCGACATAGCCCGCTTCGGTGAGCGCAGTGGCGTCGGCAATCGCGAACGGTACATTTAGAATCCGCGCCAGCGTCTGCGCCAGCAGGGTCTTGCCGCTGCCGGTGGGACCAATCAGCAGGATGTTGCTCTTTTGCAGCTCCACCTCGCTGCTCACGCCTGCCTTGATTCGCTTGTAATGGTTGTAGACCGCCACCGACAGCACGCGCTTAGCGCGCTCTTGCCCCACCACATACTGGTTCAAGACGCGATAGATGTCTTTGGGTTTGGGCACGGTGTCCACCGAGCCGAGCGGATGCGCGGGCGTGGGGGCGCTCGATTCGTTGCGGAGAATGTCGTTCGCTAACTTCACGCAGTCGGCGCAGACGCCGCCATACATGCCCAGAATCAACTTGCGTACATGCTCGCGGGACTTACCGCACAGCACACACCGATCCATCATGCGCGTGTCGTTCATTCGTGCCACAGAGAGCCTCCTATCATCGACCGCTGCGGTCTAATACATGGTCGATTATTCCATACTCTTTGGCTTCCTGCGCCGACATGAAGTAGTCGCGAGCGGTGTCCTGTTCCACGCGCTCGATGGGCTGTCCCGTGTGCTTGTGCAGGATATTGTTCAGGATGTCTTTATAGCGCAGCACCTCACGCGCCTGAATCTCGATATCGAGCGCGGTTCCCTGAAAGCCCGCGTGCACCTGATGGATCATAATTCGTGCGTGGGGCAGGGCGTAGCGTTTGCCGGGCGCGCCGCCTGCCAGCAGCACTGCGCCCATGCTGGCAGCTTGCCCGATACAAATCGTGGCGACATCGGGACGAATCATCTGCATCGTATCGTAAATCGCCAGTCCCGCACTCACCACGCCGCCGGGCGAGTTGATATACATATCGATATCTTTATCGGGATCTTCCTTCTCCAAGAACAGCAGCGACGCCACCACCAGGTTCGCCACATCGTCGTTGATCGGCGTGCCGACGAACACGATGCGGTCGCGCAGCAGGCGCGAGTAGATGTCGTACATCCGCTCGCCGCGCGCGGTCTGTTCCACAACATACGGAAACGGGATCATCTGATTTTTGAAATCGCTCATGGCTACGCTCCTTCCTCTGTATTTTGGACGATTTCGAGCAGTTTTTGGAGCGCACGCTCGAGGCGGATTTCCTGCATGACGCGATTGCGGAGCTCTCGGTCTTCGAGCATGCGCACGCGCTGGGCGGGGTCGTCGGTCGCTTCCGCCATGGCGCGGACGAGCGCTTCCGCCTCTTCTTCGGTTGCCTGAATGCCTTCCTGGTCGGCGATGGCCATCAGGATAAAGGTATTTTGCAGGCGGGTGATTCCGCGCTCGCGCAGCTGCTCGATCAGCTGTTGCTGGGTCATTCCCGACTGTTGCAGGAACATTTCGTAGGTCAAGCCTCGGCTGCGCAGTTCCTCAGCGAAGTCGCGGGCTTCCTCGCGCAGTTGCTCTTCGATGAGCGCTTCGGGCAGATGCACCGTGCTGCGTTCCCGAAGGGCAGCGAGCGCCTGCCCCTGCGCCTGATCCTGCAGGTAGCGTATTTTCTGCTCCGTGACACGCTCGCGCAGTCGCTCGCGCATATCGCTCAGATTCTCATATCCCAGTTTCTGCGCCCAGGCGTCATCCAGTTCTGGGTAGATGGGCATGTGAACGCGCTGGAGTTCGACTTCCACCTGCAGCGTTTTGCCCGCGAGGTCGGGGTCGTTGAAGGTGTCGGGGAAAGTGAGCGTCGCCTCTTTCTTGTCGCCCTCGCGCATGCCTGCCAGCAGGTTGTCCAGCTCGCCGAAGGTCTTACCCAGCGTCACCATGTAGCGGTTCGGCTTGGCGTTGGCGTCCTCAAGGGACTTAATCGCGATTACCAGTCGGTCGTCGGGCTGCGCGGCGCGGTCGGGCGCGTGTTCGAGGCGCATCTGGCTCTGGCGCAACGATTCGATGACTTCCTCCACTTCTTCGTCGCTGGTCTCCTGCGGCGGAATGGGGAAACGCAAGTCGCGATACTCGCCCAGCGGCTCGACCTTCGGGCGCAGCGGCACAGTGAGCGTGAATCGGAACGGCTCGCCTTCCTGCAGTTGTTCGATGTTCACACTGGGCGGGCGATACGGCTCCAGTTGCTCCTGCTCCAGCGCTTTGGGGATGAATTCGTCCATCATCAGTTCGCCTGCGGCGCGGCGCAGCTGCTCTTCGGGAATCAGGCGGCGAATTGCGCTCAGCGGCGCCTGACCGGGACGGAAGCCGGGCACGCGCACCCCTTTGCCCAGCAGGCGAATCGCGCGTTCGAACATCCGCTGGGTAGTCGGCGCGTCCACTTCGATGGTCAGTCGAACCGTCGCAGGCGAAGGCTCCTCGCGGCTCAGGATTTGAAAAGGCTGGATGGATTGCGCTTGCATGCTAATGCCTCTAAATT
>Ga0105160_1000728_pt1 | contig 14431 bp, 11 predicted proteins | sample GXS110809BmetaG_FD_89591 | JGI IMG/M metagenome (GOLD analysis project Ga0105160, IMG submission 89591) | Hot spring microbial communities from Gongxiaoshe hot spring, China to study Microbial Dark Matter (Phase II) - GXS 110809B | ecosystem: Environmental > Aquatic > Thermal springs > Hot... | reverse complement strand
TGAATTGATTGCTATACCTTCTTATTTTGCTATTGCCATGGATAACAGAAGAGCAGAATCTTTGGAAGGAAGTATGAAGTATTTCCTTATTGGATCGCTTTCTACGATAAGCCTTATTTTATCCATTTTGATATTCTATATTTACAGTGGGTCTCTTGTTTTTTCTTCCAATTTTGGTATGTTTGATTATTTTGGGGTAAAGTTGGCTTTTGTTATTTTTATTATCGGTTTATTAATAAAGTTAGCGGCTTTCCCGTTATCTTTTTGGATCCAAGACGCTTATGCTGGGAGTAGAACACCTTACCTCTTAGTTATCTCTACCATACCTAAATTAGCTGTATTATTTGCTTTTATAAAAGTTATTCTAATGGTACCATATCTAAATCTGGGAACATTTTTATTTGTTTTTTCTTTATTTTCGATGGTTATGGGGACATTCTTTGCTTTAACCAATAATGATATAAGGAAGATACTTGCTTTTTCGACTATAACTAACATAGGTTATATTCTGATACCGTTTTCATCTTTACAGGGTAATTTGGTGAATAATTCTCAGGCTCTATCTGTAGTATATTTCTATGTTTTGCAATATGTTTTGGCTACTATATTGTTTATATCTGTTTTGATTTATTTGGAAGAAAAGTATGATACTATGGATTTAGAAAATTTGAAAGGTGCTTTAAGTAATAACCCGCTTTTAAGTGTTTTTATGATTGTATCATTGGTAACGATGGCGGGATTACCTCCAACTTCGGGATTTATTGCAAAATTCTTACTATTTGCCTACTCTTATTCAATATCTCCTTTCCTTGTATGGGTTGGTATAATAACAAGTGTTATATCTCTCTATTTTTACTATAGAATCGCACAGGAACTATACGTGAAGAATGAAAAATCAGAGAAAATAGAAGTAGGATTCCTTAATGTTTTTTCTAATTCTGTTTTATCGTTGATGATTGTGTTTATGGGGTTTTTCCCAAGTCTGTTTTTAAACATCATTTATTTTGCTATTATTAGTGTATTCGTAAAATGAGATTTTTGATCATCATTCTTGCTTTTTTTCTCTTTTCTTTTTCAAATAAAGAAGTTAAAGATAGGATATATTTAGAATTATCAAAAAATAATCTGTATGAGGCTGAAAAATTAATTTATGATGTTTTAAAGGAAAACCCATACGATACTGACGCAATTTTCGCAAAATCTATCCTTATCCTTAAATATGCAGAAAACTTAAATAACAAAAATCTAAAAATAAAAAAGTATCAGGAAGTGATAGAATTATTGAATTCTTTACAAAAAAAACTTAATGGCTTTTATTACTATCACTACATAAAAGCTATTACGTTAGAAAAATTAGGCAATATTAATGATGCAATAAAAGAATATGATAACTGTATATATTACAACAAAAAATTCATCGATGCTTATATTTCTAAAGCTATGCTTTTTTGGAAACTTGGTAATATAGATGAAAGCTATAGAATAATTAGTCTTGTTCAAGATAAATATAAGGTAAAAATGTTGAAGGCTTGGTTTGATTATCAAATGAAAGATCAGACTTCAATACAAACTTTACAGCAGATCCTCGATAACCCGTTATTCTATAAGGAATTATTAAACAACAGGAATGTTCTTAATGAGCTTTATTTTCAAATCATGTGGATAAGGCACAGGTTTAATAAGGATGACTTATATTGGATAGAGCAAAATGAAAAATTTAATACTAATGATTACTATTTTTCTATATCTTCTGCTTTGTATGATTTGTATAATAAAAATGATGAAGGAGCAACAAAAAGATTGATTAGCATTATTTCAAAATATCCTGATAAACCATACGCATATTTTTTGATGTATGAAATACTTAAAAAGCATGATGTTAAAAAAACTAAAAATTATTACTATTTTTTAAAAAAGGCGGTAGAATGTGATTTGTATAACTTAGACTTCAAAAACCAATTGGAAAAGGAAGAAAATAATGAATGAAATGATAAGCAATTTAGTGGAGTTTTCAAGAAATGTAAATCCTTGGTTTACTGGAACGATTGTTTTTGTTTTTGGTGCTATTTTTGGTAGTTTTATAAATGTTTTGATCTACCGTCTTCCGATGGAAATGGATGTTATTTTTAAGCCAAGTTTTTGTCCTCATTGTAAAAACAATATAAAATGGTATCACAATATCCCTATCTTGAGTTTTATTTTTCTTAAAGGAAAATGTGCTTATTGTGGAGGTAAAATCAGTTGGACTTATCCCTTGGTTGAATTATTTACTGCTATTTGTTTTGTTTTGTTTTTTATACTTTATGGTTTAACTTGGGATTTCTTTGTTTTGTGTTTGTTTTTTATAATAACTTTTCCTGTTGTTGTGATCGATTTTAAATATCAGATTATACCTGATGAGTTGTCGATAGGGGGTGCTTTGATTGGATTGCTTTTAGCTTTACTTCATACTTTCATTGGATTTGAGAATAATGTTAATGTTACGGTTAGTATATATGACAGTTTGATTGGAGTTTTTGTAGGTGTTCTTATTTTTTTTGCTATCTATTATTCTTCGTTGGTGGTGTTTAAGAAGGAGGGGATGGGGATGGGGGATGTTAAATTTGCTGCAACAATTGGTGCTTTCCTGGGTGCTGCTCCTGCCACTTTGGCTTTTCTCCTCTCCTTTATTTATGGATCGATTTTTGGTATTTTTATCACTGTTTTTAAAAGAATGAAAAATATGAAAAAAATCAATGCTTTTTCAAAATTGAAAATATTAAATATTTATCCTAATTATATCGAGTCGATTTTGCTTTCTTATGTCTATAATGTTTATATTGATGAGTTAAAGAATAGTTATATAGCGTTTGGACCTTATATGGTCTTAGGGGCATGGACATCTATATTTTTTGCCAATTACATTATCAGTTTTATTGTAGGAGAAATAATATGAAATTATCGGTGTTGCAATTTAACCCAATTCATAAAAATGTACAAAAAAATTACGAATTAATCGAAAATTACTTGTTAAGTTTAAAAGATTCTATAGTTGTTTTGCCTGAACTTGCTACTACAGGTTATCTTTTTGAAAGTAGGGAAGAGATAATTGATTTGGCTGAAGAAGTGCCTAATGGACCTTTTACTAAATTACTCGAGAATATAGCTAAAAAAAATAACTTGGTTATTGTTTCTGGAGTTGCAGAAAGAGATGGAGAAAAAGTATTTAATTCTTCTTTGTTAGTTAGTAACAGTGGATTCATTGGAAAATATAGAAAAATTAATCTATTTTACAAGGAAAAGAATGTTTTTGAAGAGGGCGAGAAATTGGAAGTTTTCGATGTTAATTTTATGAATCAATCTTTAAGGATAGGGATGATGATTTGTTTTGATTGGTTTTTCCCTGAAATTTCAAGGAAATTAAAATTAATGGGAGCGCAAATCATTGCACATCCTTCTAATTTAGTTTTACCATATTGTCCTAAAGCTATGCCTATAAGAGCCCTTGAAAATAAATTATATACGATTACTGCTAACAGGATTGGTATTGAAAAAAATCAAAACGAAACTTTGAAATTTATCGGTCAATCAGTTATATGTTCCCCAAAAGCAGAATATTTACTAAAATTAAATGAAAATGATGAGGGAATTTTTTCTATAGAAACTGATATTATAATTAATGAAAATATTACAAAATATAACAATTTATCACAAGACTTAAAAAAATTGTATGAAAAATTAGATTTTTGAAAAGTTTTTTTAAAGGATAGTTTTGCGTTGTATAGAAAGGTAATTTAAGAAGTAATTTCAGGAGGTAGTTTATGAAGAAATATTTCTTTATTGCTCTATTTATTTTATCTATCTTTAATTTTGCTTTCTCTCAAAAAATTACTCATAAAGTTTTGATCGATAATTTGTTAGGGAATGATAACTATGGATTTTCTTTAATCTATGATGATAAAGGTAGAATTTATATTGCTGGTGATGGTGGTGATGAAAAAAAAGTAATATTTTTTGTTATGCGTTTTGATAATCAATTGAATGTGGATAAATCTTTTGGTGATGATGGAAAAGTTTTTCTCGATTTTAGTGCCAAATCTATAAATTTATCCTCTTTTAATTCTATTGTTGTTGATAAGGATAAAATATATGTTGTTGGAAATATTGTTAATATTAAAGGGGATTATGATATATTTATCACTCGATTGAATGAAGATGGAAGCATAGACAGGAATTTTGGAAATTATGGAAAAGTTATCCTGGACAATATAGGAGGAGGAGATTGGGATGATTTTGTAAGGAGTTTTTCTATTAAGGATGGAAAATTATATTTAGCTGGTACAACTTGGAAACAAGGAAATACTGATGGATTTGTGATTGGATTGGATGAGTTAGGGAATATCGACGAAAGTTTTGGAAATAAAGGAATTGTTTTATTGGATTCCATTGCCGGTGGGAAATGGGATGATCAAATTTGGGATTTATACGTCGATTATAATAGAAATTTATTCGTTGTCGGTGGTAGTTATAATGATCGAGATGATAAAGGGGGAACAAGAAATGCTTTCATTATGAAATTAAAACAAGATGGAAATGTAGATAAAAACTTTGGTAATAACGGAAAAGTGGTTTTCTCTTCCTTATCTAATTATGATTCTATTGCTTATACTATTTTTCTTGACCAAAAAAGTAATATTTATATAGGAGGAGATTTTTGGAACGGAAATAGAGAAAAAAGTTGGTATAATGCTTTTATTGTTAAGATAAAAAATGATGGAAGTTTTGACAAAAGCTTTGGTAATCAAGGTATAGTATTATTAGAAAAAATAGCAGGTGGATTAGGAGATACACTGTTAAGAAAAATATTTGTAGATAAAGAAGGAAAGGTTTTTGCATTAGGAAGTAGTTATAACGGCAACAATTCTGATATATATTTACTAAAATTAAACCATGATGGTATAATTGATGAAAATTTTGGAAAACAAGGAAAGATTATTATGGACAAAATTTCAGGTTATGATGAGGATGTTGGTTTGAATTTCGTATTTGATAAAAATGATAGTATTATTATTACTGGTTGGACAGGTAATGATAATCAGAGATACCCTTTCCTAATAAAAATTGAAAAGTGAATGTGTCTTTTATTTTACCTGTATATAACGCACAAGATTTTATAAAAGAGTCTTTGAAAATATTAATCCATTACATCGAAAAACTTGAATTAATCCAAGATGTTCAAATTGTAATCGTTAATGATGGAAGCAAGGATAAAACATTAGATATAATTACTAACTTTGTAAATGATAATCAATATGAGAAAATTACTTTTGATGTTGTCAGTTATGAAAAAAACATGAATATAGGTTTTGCAATAAGGAAGGGAATAGAAAAAGTAAAGAATGATGTCGTGATAATTATGGATTCTGATTTACCTTTTGAACTGAATATAATAGATGATTCTTTGAGGTTAATAAATTCTTGTTGTCTTGTATCTGTGGATAGAACAAAGAAAGCAGATTCATACAAGGTTGGTTTTGTTAGATTAATATTACATAAAGGACTTATATTTTTGATAAAATTAATGTTTGGTAAGTATTTAAAAGGGATAGACGATTTTGTGGCAGGATTTAAAGTTATAAGAAAAAAACTTCTCGATAAAATAAAACAAAATTTAATTTCAAATACATCTCTTATTCATTTTGAAATTATACTTTATACCGTTATCGAGAATATGAAAAGTGATCAAAAATGTGATATTGGGTTTGTTTTTCCTGTCTTAAAAGTTGAAACTAATCAAAAAACTACTTATAAATTTTTTAAAATATTAGAAGTTGTTTGGAAAATAATTTTCGAATTATTTGAAATTAAGAAAAGAGTTGATAAAATAATATAGAAATAAATATTAAGGAAAGGAGTTGGTTGGAATGAGGATTATTAATATATTCATTACAATATTTTTGCTTATTAATTTTTCTTTTGCTAATGATGTACCTGAACCTCCGAATCTGGGGATCCTAAAGAAATCTATCAAAAACTATATAGAATCAGGAAGTTATGAAAGAGATATTCAGAAGGTTGTTGACAACGCAATAAACTACTTGTATAGTAGGTATGACAAAGTTGAAAAACCTGCTGTCGTATTTGATATTGATGAAACTTTGTTGTCTAACTTGGAATATGAATATAGGTATGATTTTGGTTTTAGTTATAGTACGTGGAATGAATGGGTAAGGGAAGCAAACGCTAAAGCTATAAAACCTACTCAAAAATTATATAAAATCTGTCAGAATTTAAATGTTAGTGTTTTTATCATAACCGGTAGGAATCAGATTGATTCTGATTTGGCAAATGACCCTACCGTCATTAACCTCAAGAAAGAAGGATTTTATGGATGGAAAAAATTATATCTTAAACCTATGGATGTTAAAATGTCAACCGTTGAATATAAATCTTCTTGTAGGAGAGAAATAGAAGAGATGGGATATAAGATAATAATAAACATGGGAGATCAGTGGTCAGATTTGTTAGGTGGATACAGTGAGCAAATTTTTAAACTTCCTAACCCTATGTATTTTGTCCCATGATTATTAAAAGACTTGTCCTTTATAATTTTGGTAGTTATTTTAAGAGAACGGAAGTTTTGTTTCCTAACAGTGGTTTTTTTCTAATTTCAGGACCTACAGGATCTGGGAAAACTACCATTCTCGAGGCTATATCGTACGCAGTTTTTGGTAGAATACCAAGATATGAGGATAATGATAAAATACTAAAATTTATCGTATCAAAAAATGAACATAATAAACATAAAAAAACAAACTATGTTGAGGTAGAGCTTGATTTTTCTATAGCTAATCAGGATTATGCTATTGTTAGAAAAGTTGAATTTAGTATTGAGGATGGAGAAGAGAAAACTAAAAGAAGTGAGGTTATTCTTAAGAAAATATCTTCTTCCAATGTCAGTACAGTTTCTGCTAAAACTAAAGAATACGAGCAAGAAATATGTAAGATATTGGGTATGGAAGATATTAAAAAAGCTTATGAGGCTTTTACCAAAAGTATTTTCCTACCTCAAAATGCTTTTGATAGGTTTCTTTACCTTAAACCAAAGGACAGAAAGAATCTCATATTTGAACTGTTTAATCTAACTATTTACGAAAAAATTAAACAAAAAATATTCGAAGAATATAATAGCTTAAAAGCATTTATACAAAATTTAAATAGAGAAAAAGAATCTAAAATAGAACAAATCAATCATTATAAGCAAAATATACAAGCATTGGATATAGAAAAGTTAAAAAATGATCAAACCAAATATAAGGAACTACTTCAGAAAATGCTTATCCTAAAAGGAATGTTGAGAAATGATTTATTCTTGAAAATAAATCAAATGATTGAGGAGTTTAAAGAAAAATTACATTTTCTAAGTTATTTACAGGATTTGGAAAACAAAGAAAATTTTGTTAATCAGTTGATTAATAATTTGGATTTTAATAAAAGTTTGTGTAAGGTGTTGAATAATAAATATCTGAAATTTCAAGAAGAACTGTCAAAGGTTGATCTATCTTATTTTAGGCTTTTATCTTTAATCCGAAATAATTTGCCACAGAAAGAACTTGTTGACTTTATAATAAAAATAAAGGAAATAAATAATTTAGAGCAAAATATGCATCAAACCCAAGAGAAGATTCAAAATTTAGAACAAAGAGTAAATAATTTGGGAGAAGTGGTAGATAAGGTGGAGATTATTCTACAAAAATTAAAGAAAGAAGAAGAAGAGATAGAGGAAGAAATTGATGGTTTGGAAAGGAAAAGAGAGAGTCTAAAAGAAAAACTAGAAGTTAAACAACATGTTTTGCATATTCAGGAATTTATGTTAAAACAAAACATTCAGAAATGCTTGGTTTGCTCTTGCCTTATGGGACAAGAAGAAAAAAAGTTTATCGAATCTTCTGTTCAAAAAGGTGATACAAAAATAATACAATTTATCGAAGAAATTGACCGAAAAATAAAAGAATTGAATGAAAGAAAGAAAAAAATTGGAAATGAAATACTAAAGAAAAGCAGGGAGTATGCTTCTTCAAAATCTGAATTGGAACAAAAAAAGGAAGAATTGAAAACGTTAATTAATGAAATTGAAAAATTTAAAGGGGAGTTATTCAAAATAAACCAATCAATACAGACCGATTTTTACAGAAATGTCGAGAAACTATTAGAGGAGTTTTATAACCAAAAATTGGATTTGAAAAAAAATCTGGAAAAGGTTGAATTACTTTTTAATCAACTGTTTTTAATAGATAATCTATATCAAAAATTAGTAGATTATGTTAATACTAATGCCGATTTTAAAATTTCTATCAATCTGTTTAGTTTAAATGAAGAACTTGATAAAGGAATAAATGAACTTAACCAAAAACTGGAAAATTTGGAAAAGTTTATCAAAAGATTTAGAGAGAAAGTAATAAACAATGATTACGAAAGTATTCAAAAAATATTGCTTAATCCTAATTTTGAAAGAAACTTAAAAAAATTGAATGAATACCCCGACTTTGACAAAATATACTTGTTGTTAAAGAAGGAAAAGCAAAATATTGAATATTTTAAAGAATTAAAACAAAAATTCGATAAATTAAGCAATATGATAAATTTAATAATTAACAATACAGAGCAAATAATTAAATTTGTTATTGAGATCAAAGAAGTGGATGATGAAATTATCGGGAAACTACAAAACAAAATTAATGATTTACTTCAAGATGATTTACAAAATGTTTCCAATTTTGGTAAAAATATAAAGATATTAGAAGATTTGAGTAGTGAATACAAAAAATTTTCTGATTTTTTGGATAATGAAATCAATAAAACTCAACAAATATTAGAAAAAGTAAATGAAAGTATTAACACATTTGAGTTAGTAAAAAGAATTGAAGATGAGTTGATTAATTTGGAAAAAAAGATTAAGGAAGAAGAGGAAAAATTTAAAATACTCGAAATTTTGAAAAATGATTTTGGAGGTGGTAAAGGAAGAGATTTTCTCGATTTCGTTTTTCAAACTATCTTTGATATGGTCACTAAAAAAGCAAACCTGATACTGGGCGAAATTACTGAGGGAAGATATTCCATTGATTTTTCAGAAGATATTGAAGTTTTTGATAGTTGGTATGGGGTAAGAAGAACAGTTAAAAGCTTATCAGGGGGTGAAAAATTCCTAACTTCCTTATCCATTGCTATGGCTATAAGTGACCTTATGAGTATTTCTAAATATCAAGTTAAGAGTATGTTCATTGATGAAGGATTTGGGACTTTGGATATAAATACCCTTAACGATGTTATAGATTACCTTGAAAATTATTTCTACAACAATTCCGACAAAGTTTTAGGAATAATTACTCATGTCGAAGAAATAAAGGATAGGTTCAATTATGTTATAAAGGTTAATAAGGGGAAAGATGGATCTTCTGTTGAAATCATTAATAGATTGGAAAGGTAGAATGTAATTGGATATAGAAATATAAACAAAGATGTTTAAATTTTTAAGCCTTAATTACGTTGACTTCTTCGTCAAAACCTTGAAATTAATGAATCTAGATATAAATGATAGTATAAAAAATGATCTCGTTTTTAGGAATAATGAATTTAAGCCTCTAATAGTTCTACTCAATAATAAAGGTAAAAAAGTTATTATTAATTGTTCTAATTTTTCGGTAAATATTTTAAAATTTTACATGTATAGGTATAACATAAAATCGAAAGTTACTCGCTATTTGAAACGTAATGCTAATAAATGTTGAAGAATTAAAGGAAGCAATAATTAAAGCTTATGAAACTGGAAATTATGATTTTGTTGATGACCCTCACTTTTTTGATGAGATTAACATTCCAATAATTGCCAAGGCTGTTAGTTCTATTGAAGACTGGAATATAATCAAATCTTTTCTTACAAAACTACCAATCGAGAAAATTTCTCTTATAATAACTGAGCTCGATGATGGTTTGGTTGAAAAAATATTGAAAGAAATAGATATAAAAAATATTGTTCAAATGATAGCGGAAATGGATGAAGAGGAAGCGGCTGAGGTCGTTGATCAACTACCTGACGAAGTTAAAGAAGAGATTATTCAAAAATTAGACCCTAAGGAGTATTCTGAAATAGCAGAATACCTGAAATACCCAGAAAACAGTGCTGCAAGGCTAACTACCAGGAGTTTCCTTAAGATTTACCCCTATTATACAGTTGGAGAAACATTAGAAATAATAAGAAGAAAAGCTGAAATTGGTGATTTACCAGATTTCCTTAACTATATTTATATTGTTAATAGTGATGATAAATTGGTCGGAGTTGTATCATTAAAAGAGTTAGTTATTTCTAAACCATATTTGCAAGTTAAATCTATTATGACGATAAAATTGGTATACTGTTCTGCTTTGGATGATAAAGAGGAGGTTGCAAAATTATTAAGAGATTACGACTTATTAGCTATTCCTGTCGTTGATAAGGATCAAAAATTGATAGGAATAATAACACATGATGATATTATAGAAGTGATATTTGAAGAATATTCAGAGGATATACTTAAGAGTGGTGCTGTTGAATCTTTTGAAGAACCATATGTTCAATTGACTCCTTTTCAACTTGCTTTTAAAAGGGCAACATGGTTAGTTTTTTTGTTTCTCGCTTCTTCTTTAACAAGTAATGTTATTTCTAGCTTCAGTGAAACTTTGGAGAAATATGTGCAGTTATCTTTTTTTATCCCTCTTTTAGTTGGGACAGGTGGAAACTCCGGATCTCAATCTTCTGTAACAATATTAAGATCTTTAGCGTTGAATGAATTGTCTGAAAAGGATCTGTTTTACATTATTAAAAAGGAATTTAAAGTAGGTTTATTTTTGAGTTTTCAGATTGGTATTGTTGCAGTAATTTATGTTTTAACTATGGGGATTTTTGTTTTAAAGATAAGGTGGGAGATAGTTCCTGTTGTTGTTATTTCTCAGATGTTGATAGTAGTGTGGGCTACATTAATTGGTTCTATATTACCGATTATAGCAAAGAAGTTAAAAATAGATCCCGCAGTCATGTCTGCTCCATTTATCGCTACTTTTGTAGATGCTACAGGATTAATAATATATTTTACTGTTGCTAAACTGATACTGCATATATAGAATTATTTTAGAAAAGTGAACTACCACAGTAGACGGATTTTATCTATTTTTATTTGAACTTTGTAAACAAGAAAAGATGTCAAGTTTCTATTTGGTTTCTATGTTTGATCTTTCTAATGAAGCTAAATTTTGCTTTTTCAAATGCTTTTCTATTATACTATATATCGTCTTTAATTCATGATTTTGATGTAAATTAAATTTATCCTTAATTTCAAGTATTTGGTTTTCATTTTCTATGTATTCTATTTTGTTTTCTCTCAATATGTTAGATATTATGGATAATCTTTTGTGTCCGATATCCTTTATTTTTCCCAATATTGAATAATTGGGATTACATCCGTAAATTAGGCTTAATTCAAGTCTTTTTATAAATTCTTTGTCTTGTTCTATTTCTTGTTTTGTTAGTATTTTATTTAATAGCCATATGAGATGATTTATATCTGTTTTTAAAGTTGAGTATTCTCCAATTGGTTTTTCGTATTCGTTGATGATTATTCCTGTTATCCATCCTAAGTATTCCCATAAGCTAAAGAATAATTTTTCGATTGATTTATCGTCTAAAGTAAAAAATCCGATGTAATTTTCTAACATCATTTTCATTATTTCTCTTATTTTAATCATATCTGATTTTGTTAAGTTAAATGTATGTTGAATTATATGTTCCCAGTTTTTATATCCATAGACTTCTGCGTATGACATAAAATTCTTTGTATGAAGGAGGTTTCTTATTGAGAGGATGTATGCAAAATCAATGTAATAGTATTTTATTTCTCGTTTGTATTTTCTGATTTCAAGGAATCCCTGTAAGAAGTGAGGGGGGATGTTGGAAAGTAAAGAAATAAAAGCTTTATTTGTCAAAGTGTTATTTTCTATAAATTTCCATTTTTCTAAGATTTTTATGTAGCTTGAAGTTATCTGTTTTAATTCATCTTTTTCAAGATATTTGCTTATAATAGAGCTAAAAACTAATCTTTCATCACTAAAAAGGTTAAGGGATGAAAGAATAAGTATTGATAAGGTATTGTAGAAAAAAGAGTTATTAAAGAAATTAGAAAAGTTTGTGTTTATTTTTTCTAAATTTTGCAGTTTGGGTCTTAGGTAATTAGGGCTGCTCCAGAATACTCTAAAACTTGTTCCTTCTTCTCTTAATCCAAATCTACCAACTCTACCTTCTTCTTGTAATATATCTAAAATTGATGGTAAAATTTGTATTTCTCCATTATTGAAGAAAGATTTGATATTTATAAAAGCGGTGTCTGCAGGTAGATTTACTCCCAAAGCTAAAGTTTGAGTTGCTATTAAAATTCTCAAATTTGAACCTTCATTTCTAAATTCCTGTTCTATCATTTGTTTTTCTTCAAATGGTATATCTGCATTATGGAAGGCTATTTCTATATCTGAAGTTGGTTCTTTAGTTTTTTCAAAATTAAGGGTTTGGTTTTTTATTTTAAGACCTAATAATTCGGCGAATTTTAAGAATTTCCATCCCAAATTTTTAGACCAAACAAAGATCATTACTTTCTCTTTTCTTTTTGCTCTCTCTATTGCGTTGTTTAACACAAAAATTATTGAGTTCTCTTCCACTTTGTTAGTTTTTACGGGTAAATCTATGTGTTTCAAGAAGTTACTATCGATGAAAACGGAGTAATGGTTGAGTTTTACAGGCCTGTAATCACTTATTATGGTTAATTCAGGTTTAAGATATTCTTCCAAATCTTTCAAAATAGGTAATGTAGCAGAAAGTGTAATTAGAGGAATATCGTAATTTTTACAAAGTGCAAGAATTTCTATCAAGTATTTACCTAAGTTGGATATTATACTATGAACTTCGTCGATGACTATGAAGTTTTTGTCTATCCAATCGATATTATTCCTTATTGCTATAGCCAAGCTGTCGTAGGTAGTGCAGATTATATTAGTTGAAGGACTAATCTTTTTTGAGATATAATCCCCTGTTTTTATATCGACGGATAAATTTTTAGGAGTGAAAAAGTTTTTAAATTCCTTGTATTTTTCTTCGATTAATGCTTTTGTTGGCCCAGCGTAGATAAATCCTCTAAATTTATTTTCGTCAAAGTGTTTGGATAAAGAAAGATAAATAATTCCAGTTTTTCCTGATGATGTTGGTGTAGAAACAATTACATTTTTTAAATTCTTATCATAGTATTTATAAAATATGGTTTGAACTGGGTTAAGAGATGGGTAAGGAATAAAGTCTTTTAAGTTTTCATCAACCAATATGTTTGGTATTTTAAAAATTTTTTTGCCCTTTTCATACTCTGTTGTGTGGTAGTTCGAATTTGGAGTTATATAGATTTTCATCTATTATTTGATAAAAAGTGTTTCCTTACTTTATCTTTAATAATATTATACAATCCTCCTAATACTAATCCTGTTGATAATATTGCTAATGGTGTAAAAATTGGCGATACTGGAATTAAACTTAACAACATTAAAGTTGATGTTCCTAATATTGTGTAGTCGATTAATCCGTGGCAAATACCTTTAATTGATCCTAATATTGACCCTTTAATTCCGGCGTTTATACTTTGTTGTTTATTTAATCCCACCTCTTTTGCTGCTTTTTCTGAATTTTTGTATCCTTCAATTGCTTTTATGATAGATATTAAAAGTGGGTATGATAATCCCAATAGTCCGTATAGTTTGATTGGTAGTGCGTTTGCTGATCCACTCCAGAACATCACTGTAGTATATAGGGGTAGTGATATTCCTAATGTAGATACAACTAAACCTTTAAGTAATCCTTGTTTAAAAGAATCTTTTAATGTTTCTTCAATTTTATCTCCAGTAATTTTAACTTCTTTAGTTCCATTTGGACCTGTAACCTTAACTCCTTTGAATGTTATTTTACTTTCTAATTTTATTTTATTTGTTATTTTTACTTCATTCATAAAGCTTTAGAAAAGTGCACTTTCTGCTAATTTATTTTTTAATCGTTAGCTCTAATGGCGTCTTTTGCTAAGTTGTAGAAACCTGCACCTACTGTTGCTGCTAATGCAGCTCCTAAAGGACCACCAAGAACTCCTCCTAATGCTACTAATGCTCCTATAGCTGCAGTATCAAGTAATCCGTGTGCAAATCCTTTAATACCGCCAACTAAAGCTCCTTTAAGTCCTGCTCTTGTGCTTTCCCATTCATATAATCCAACCTTTTTTGCTGCTTCTTTGGCATTTTCATACCCTTCAGCTGCTTTAAGTGTGCCTGTTATTACTGGATATGCTCCACCTACTATAGCTCTTGCTATTCCTTTCCCTACCCCTTGCCAAAAGGAATC
>Ga0105160_1000727_pt1 | contig 14436 bp, 13 predicted proteins | sample GXS110809BmetaG_FD_89591 | JGI IMG/M metagenome (GOLD analysis project Ga0105160, IMG submission 89591) | Hot spring microbial communities from Gongxiaoshe hot spring, China to study Microbial Dark Matter (Phase II) - GXS 110809B | ecosystem: Environmental > Aquatic > Thermal springs > Hot... | reverse complement strand
GTCTACGTCTGAGGGGAGGGTGAGCTGGCGTTGGAAGGGGCCGTAGCACACCTCCACCTGGGAGTAGATGCGTCCTGGGGGGCTCTTGGACATCTCCCGCTCTCCCCTTATGGTCAGGGAACGCCCCTCCAGGATCAGCTCCACCTCTTGGTCACGGATGCCTGCGATCTCCAAGACCACCACTACTGCCTCGCCTGTCTCGTATATGTCGGCTGGGGGCTCAAAGATGGGGGGGCAGAAGCGGGAGAGGGGCATAGGCCCCATAAGCTGTTGCCAAGACCGCTCCATTCGCTCCCTGAACAGCTCCATCTGTTGGAAGAGCTCCTCTTCCAGCCTCATATCCCCACCCGATGCCCATCTTACCATAGCTCAGGTCCCCCTGTCAGGGACGACTGCCACCGCCACCACCTGGTCAGTAGGGGGGAGGTCTATAAGTTTCACGCCCTGGGCAGGGCGGCCCTGTAGGGGGACGTGGGAGGCCTGGGTGCGGAGGGCGGTGCCTTTCTGGGAGGCGATAATCACATGGGCTTGGGGATGGACGCGACAGGCGGCTGCCACCTGCCCCGTGCGCTCTGCCACCCTATATGCCACAACCCCTTGGCCCCCACGGTGGTGGAGGGGAAAGGCTCCCACCGACGTGCGCTTGCCAAAGCCCCGGCTAGTGACGAAAAGGATCTCGTCTTGTCCGTCTACCACCTCCATGGCTACCACCTGGTCATGGGGGGAGAGGCGAATGCCCCTTACTCCTCCCGATTGGCGGGAGGCGGTACGGAGTTCGGCCACAGGGAAGCGGAGGGCCTGGCCCTGTGCAGTTATCAGCAGCAGATGATCGCCCTCGCTGGCGGGCCGGGCCGATACCAGGCGGTCACCCTCTTCCAGGTCAATAGCGGCTAAAGCCCGGCGTCCTGACGAGGCGAAGGCAGATAGGGTGGTGCGTTTTACCTCTCCCTTGGCAGTGGCCAACACTAGGAACTTCTCCTCATCCCCTGGGGTGTGGCGCACCACTGCAGTAACCTCCTCCCCAGGCTCGAGGGCCAAAAGGTTCACCAAGGGCTGTCCGCGCCCGTAGCGCCCTTCCTCTGGCGCTTCGTATACCTTGAGCTGGAAACAGCGCCCCTTTTGAACGAAGAGGAGGAGGTCGTCATGGGTGTCGGCCACTATTAGGTGGGCCACGGCGTCGTCCTCCCTTGTGCGCATAGAGGCTAACCCCTTGCCCCCGCGTCTCTGGGCGCGGTAGGCGGCAAGGGGTGCCCTTTTGATGTAGCCACGGCTAGATATGCTCACCACCACCGTCTGGTGGGGGATAAGGTCCTCCTCGCTAGTCTCTTCGGGCTCACGGTCCAGAATGAGGGTGCGACGGGGGCTATCGTAGCGGCGCTTCAGCTCCCGCAACTCTTCCTGGATGAGGTGGTCTATCTTGCGGGGGTTGGCAAGGAGGTCTTCCAGGTAGGCCATCTCCTTGATGACGTCTTCATATTCTTGGCGGAGCTTTTCCCTTTCCAGGCGAGCTAGCCGGCGAAGGGGCATCTCTAGCACTGCCTGCGCCTGGGCCTCTGATAGGGAGAAGGGAGGGGCCATAAGGCGCCGGCGTGCCTCTTCTACTGAGGGCGACTGACGTATGGCGGCGATGATTTGCTCCAGCTGTTCAATGGCGCGAAGTAGGCCTTGGAGGATATGTTCCCTCTCTTGGGCCTTGCGTAGGTCGTGCTGGCTGCGGCGCTGCACCACCTCGCGTCGGTGGTCGATGAACGCCTGGAGGATGTTCTTGAGGCCCACCGTGCGGGGCTGCCCTCCCACGAGGGCCAACATGTTGACGTTATAGGCCAGCTGCAAAGGCGTGTGCTTGTACAGGGTAGCAAGGACCTGTTGAGGATTGGCCTCCCTCTTTAGCTCTATGACGATGCGCAGGCCTTCCCGGTCGGACTCGTCCCTTATCTCCGATATCCCCTCGATGCGGCGCTCTCGGGCCAGCTCAGCGATGCGAGCTATGAGGGGTGCCTTGGCCACGCGATAGGGGAGCTCGGTGATGACGATGTGCTGTCCCCTAGCGGTAGGCTCGATACGTGCCCGGGCCCGCATGAGGATGCGACCTTTCCCCTCGGCGTAGGCGCGGGCGATGGCGTCTTCTTTGAGCTCTTGTCGCTGGCCGTCCCCCGAGATCGCCTTTATCTTCTCGTAGCGGAAGATAAGGCCACCGGTGGGGAAGTCGGGGCCGCGGACTATGCGGGCCAGCTCATCGGTGGTGGCGTCAGGGTGGTCCAGGAGGTAGATGATGGCGTCACTTATTTCGCCTAGATTATGTGGGGGTATTTCGGTGGCCATGCCCACGGCGATACCTGAGGCCCCGTTGACCAGGAGGTTGGGCAGCCGGGCGGGCAAGACCTGGGGCTCCGTTAGGGTATCGTCGAAGTTGGGGACGAAGTCTACCGTGTCCTTGTCTATGTCGGCCATCATCTCCTCGGCTATGGGGGCGAGGCGTGCCTCGGTGTAGCGCATCGCTGCCGGGGGATCATCGTCGATGGAGCCGAAGTTGCCCTGGCCGTCCACTAGGGGGTAGCGCATGACGAAGGGCTGGGCCATGCGCACCATCGCTTCGTAGACGGGGTCGTCGCCGTGGGGGTGGTATTTGCCTAGAACCTCTCCCACAATGCGGGCGCTCTTCTTGTAAGGTTGGCCGGGACGTAGGCCCAGCTCCCACATGGTGTAGAGGATGCGCCTCTGCACCGGTTTGAGCCCGTCCCGCACATCGGGCAGCGCCCTGGAGACGATGACGCTCATGGCGTAGTCCAGGTAGGCGGCCCGCATCTCATCCTCTATGCGGATGGGCTGGATGTGGCGGGCTACAGGCTCAGTTACCATATCAGACTCCTAAGGGAGGGTGAGAAGGTGGCTTTATTTCCATCATAAAGCCTTTTGGGCTAGCTTTCCACTGCGTTTTGCCTCAGGGGCTGCCAAACTGCTGGCATGCCTCCACAAAGGCCGCAAAGAGGGGAAACGCGTAGGCTAAAGGGACTCCCCTTTCTTCCCTCTCAAGGCGCATCTCAGGCCGCTCTGGATGCCACTGGACTCCCACCGCCCAAGGGTGATCTTCCACCTGGAGGGCCTCCACCAGGCCTTCTGAGGAGTAGGCCAGGGGTACTATGCCACGCCCTAGGAGCCCCGGAGTGACCGCCTGATGGTGCCGCGAGTTGACCCAGAGGCTTTCGTGTCCATAAAGCTCGGCCAGGAACCCCTCCACCCGGATGGGGTGCCAAGAGGAGGAATCGTCCTCTTGGGCTTGGTGGCCTCCATCGGCCAGGTGTTGGAGGAGGCTTCCCCCCAGGGCGACGTTGATAAGCTGGTGGCCCCGGCATATGCCCAATATGGGCACTCCCTTTCTGATCGCCTCTCGTAGCAGGGACAACTCGTGGCGGTCCCGCTCTTTGTTGGGGCGCTGGGTAGCTGGGTGTCTACGCTGGCCGTAGAGGGCAGGGTCTATGTCCACCCCTCCGGTGAGAAGCAGGCCTTGAAGCCCTTCTAGGCCTTGACCTGGCAAGAGGCGCACCGGCTCCCCTCCGGCCTGGCGTAGGCTCTCTTCGTAGTGGTGGAACCGCTCCCCGGGAGGAGCACGCCAGACAGGTATACCTATGCGAGGCCTCATACCGACATTTTAACGGATGAGACGCCTCCGCATGAGAGCCAGGGCCAAAAGATAGAATAAAAAGGCTGCCAAAGCCATCCACGCCACATCGGCTAAAAGGCCCCATCCTATGCCGCCTGTGACCAGAGCCCTATGGGCATTGGCAGCATGGGATGCTGGCGCCCACCAGGCAGCCTTCCCCACCCACGAAGGGAGCTTGTCCAAGGGGAAGAAAGCACCAGAAAGCCAGAACTGGGGGGTAATATAGACGGCGAAAAAGTAGTTGAGGGAGCTGATGGAGCGGGCGATGGCCGTGTACGATAAGGATACGGCGCCGAAAAGGAAACCAGCTACCACCCCTACTAAAGGCACCAAAAGGGCCCACAGGGACTGCACCGTCCCAAAGGCGGCGATGACGGCCAAGATGTATATGCTAGATATAACGCCCCGTGTGGCTGCCCACCCCACCTCGCCGGTGGTGACGTCGTCCACCGAGAGGGGGGTGGCGAGCATCGCCTCAAAGGTGCGCAGGTTCTCCATGCGAAAATACGAGCCCCAGCCCGCCTCGGCGGAGGCGGCCCACATGGGGAAGACGGCCAAAAGCCCTGGGGCCACAAAGTCCAGGTAGCTCTCCTCGCCTTCTATCTCCACGAACTCCCCCAGCCCTAGGCCTAAGGCAGCCAAGGTGATCACCGGCTCCACCAGCCCCCATATCACCTCTGACCACCAGATGTTAAGAAAGACGTCGCGGTGGCGTTGCCATACCCTTATGGCCCTGTAAGATGCCGCCACCTTGGGCAGGGCTAAGGTCAATCTGCCAGCCCCCTCCCCGTCAAACGCAGAAACACGTCCTCCAGATTGGCCCGCCGGTACACCACCTGTCGGCCTAGGGCCCGCAGCGTGCCAGGGTCGATGCCATCTTGGTGGCGTACGTAGAGATAGAAGACCCCTTCCGCCTCCTCCATCTCCACCCCCATGGCGCTGGCCACTAACCCCTGCAGGTGCCCCCGGTGGCTTGGGGAGACGCCATGTACCTCTACTACCTCCCTACCGATGTAGCCCTCTATGAGCTCCTGGGGTGAACCCTCAGCCATGATGCGCCCCTGGTGCAGTATGAGGAGGCGGTCACACAGCTGCTCCGCCTCATCCATATAGTGGGTGGTGAGGACCATGGTCAGGCCCTCTTTGCGGAGCTGCCTCAGCTTCTGCCATACCAGGTGGCGGGCCTGAGGGTCGAGCCCTGCTGTGGGCTCGTCCAGGATGAGGAGACGGGGGCTGGAGACCAGGGCACGGGCGAGGATGAGGCGACGACGCAGGCCCTCTGAGAGGGTATCGATGCGGTTGTTGGCCCTCTCTTGAAGGTGGAACAGCTCTAGCACCTCTTCTACTCGCTTTTGGGCCAGGGGGCGAGGGATATCGAAGTAGCGGCTGTACACCAGCAAGTTCTGACGTACCGTAAGTTCTGGGTCGAGGTTATCGTGCTGGGGGACAAGGCCTATGCGCTGGCGGATTAAGCGCCCCTGGCGCATCACGTCCAGGCCGTCTACTAGGAGGCGGCCTTCGGTGAGGGGGGAGAGGGCGGCCATTAGGCGAATGAGCGTTGTCTTGCCTGCCCCGTTAGGCCCTAAGACCCCAAAGCACTCCCCTTCCTCCACTTGGAAAGAGACATGGTCTAGGGCTACTAGGGAACCATAGCGTTTGACGACCTGCCAAGCCCAGATGATAGGCCCCATCTCCCCTTTCGATGATATCAAGGGTCAGGGGACATCTTCCTCTAGCTCGGGGGTGGGATCCTCTTCTTCTTCCTCTTCCAGGTCTACTGCCTCTGCCTCGGCCAGGCGGTTGCGAGCCTGCTCCCATTCGTCCCCCTCCAGCTCCTCCCATATCTCTTCGTCCAGGATGGGCTCTACCTCGTCTTGGCGTACCAGCCTCTCCCTGACGTAAGGGCGTATGAGCTCCCCTTTCTGTTCTGGGAGGAAGGAGAGCTTGCCGATCTGGCTTGGGTGCTGGAACACCTCGCGGATGAAGACCTTCACGTCGCCCGCATCGGTGACCTGGCTTATGGCGGCCACGTAGCGGTTGCCGCCCTCCATAAGGCGGACGAGGCGCTGGGCCAAACGGGGTTCTATCTCCCCTAGATAGCTGCCATCAATCCCTTCTACGATTAGCGATCTGCCTTTCGGGCGTAGTACCACCTCATCTCCTGCCGAGAGCTGGACGGCTCGTTCCCGGTTGGGATGGATGAGGGTAGTCACCCCTGTCTTGCCCATCTCTTCGATGAACATTTCGGGGGGCAGTTTGGGGGTCTGGGGCACTTTCTCCTTGGCTAGCTCGCTGGCCAAAAGCCCTAGGCGGGAGAGGTTGCGCTGGGCGATGGTGTTGTGGGGGTCTAGCTCTAAGGCCTTTACGTAAGCATCGCGGGCCTCTTCGTAGCGTCTCAGCTCCAGAAGGGCCTTGCCGAGGCGGTTGTACGCCTCTATATCGTTGGGGAAGTTCTCGATGATGGCCCTATTTATTCGGACCGCATCCTCCCAGCGGCCCTCCTTGGCCAGGCGTACAGCCAGTTCGGTCATCTGACGCCTTAGGGTCTCTCTCCCTCCTAGTTCGTTCAGCATAGCCATCCCATGCCCCTCACGTAGAAGCTCGGCACGCAGAAATTAATTTTAAGAGTAAGGATGGACTCCTTGGCAAGACCTTCAGGCCCTGTGGGGGGTGGTCGGGGTGGGCGGATTTGAACCGCCGACCTCACGGCCCCGAACCGTGCGCTCTATCCAGGCTGAGCTACACCCCGTCCAGGCCAAATCTTATCAAAGGGCCCTCCCCCTGTCGAGGGAGGCGAGCCGAGCCTTTACGGCCTCGGCAATAGAGAGAACGATGAAAAGGGGCAGGCGCTCGGCCTGCCTCCCCAGGCGCTTGCGGGGCTGGGCCAGCAGACGGAAAAGCCACTCTAGCCCCCACCTGCCGCCCCTAATGGGAAGGTTGGGCACGGCCCCAACAAGGTAGTCTAGGGCCCCTCCTATCCCCACTGCTACCAGCACCCCGGCCTCTTCTAGGAGGGGCCGGTAGAGGTCTATCCACAGCTCCTGCTTGGGCATGCCTAAGGCCACTAAGACAACCTTGGGCCTCAGCCTTTTCAGAAGACCTGCCAATTTCTCTTCCATTGCTTGCGGCATCTTAGGGCCGGCAAGGGTGGAGGGAGAATACCATCCGGCCCGCAAGCCAGGAAAGCTGGTGGCCAGGCGGCGCGCTGCCTCTTGTGCTACCCACCCCCTACTACCCAAGAGGAGAAGGCTGCATCCCTGCTGTTGGCAGAGGGAGGCCAGCAGGGGAACCAGTTGTCTCCCCGGTAGCCGCTCTACCCCCTTTACCCCTTTGAGGCGTAGGCCTAAGGCTACCCCAACCCCATCTATCAGCCTGAGCTGGAATCGCCCTAGGGCATCCCGGTAGCCCCTGTCCTGGTGGGCCAGGGCTAGACACTCAGCGTTGACGGTGGCGATGGCCGTGAGCTCTGGGCCCTCCCTTTTGAGCTTGTCCAACAGGATGGCTCTGAGCTCCTCTCGGGTGATTATATGGAGGCTCAGGCCCAGGAGGGAAGGCTGTGTCAACTCAGCACCTCCCCAAGGTGGGAGAACGCCTCCTCCAGTGTGTAAAATTGCCCCACTAGTTCTCTTCCCCCTCGGCTCAGACGCCTCCACAGGCCGTCTTGGTCCATAAGGGAGGCGATAGCCTGTACCATTTCCTGAGGGGTGGAGGCGACGAGCAGGTGAGCACCTGGGACGGCCCTCAGACCCTGGACGCCTCGCGGCGTAGTGACCACAGGTAGGCCCCTGGCCAGGGCATTAAGCACCTTTACCTTGCTACCGCCCCCCGTGAGGGCTGGTTCCACCAAGGCCCGTGCTCCCTGGTATATCTCCTCCTCTGCCGCATCGTCCAAAGGACACCTCAGATCTATGTCTGTACGGGCCTGCACCCAGCGTTGGAGCCAGAGGGGAGGCTCCCCCCCACCGATTACCAGGTGGGCTTGGGGGACTCTCCTTCTCAAGTGGGGCCAGCAGGCGCGCATGAACCATCGCAGGGAGACCTGGTTGGGAGGCCAACTCAAAGTGCCCAAGAAGGCCACCGTTTTGCTTGGCGGTGGCTCTAGAGGCGGACGGGCCAAGAGATCAGGTCGGGGGACGTTGGGCACCAAAAGCACCTGCCAGGCGGGCACCCCCATGCCCATGACCGCCGCCCTTTCCTCTTCTGAGACTACTAGGAGGCGGTGGAACATGGAGAAGACCTTCTTTTCATACTGGCGGAGCCTTAGGGCCTCCCACCAGACTAGGGGCCTCAGGGGGCCAGCGAATGGGGCATAGCGTTCCCAGAGCAGGGACTCTACGTTGTGAAGGTGGAGGACTCTGGGCCCGGAAAAGTCCGACGGTACGAATTGGGCCATGTACAGATGGTCAGCAAAGACCACGTCTATCCCTTCCTCCAGAGTTTTGGCTACCCCCTCTGCCATGGCTGGGCACCAATGGCGATAGACGCTCAGAGGAAGCCTGTGGATAAGGCTGGCCAAGAAGGAGATGGCATCCCGTTCGCGGCGCAAGGGGAAGGCCCTTAGACGCCCACCCCACGATGCAACCCAGGCCTCTTGCTGGGCCGACCAAGGCGCCCCCTGAAAGCAGAGGATCCATACCTCTGCCTGCTGACGCAAAAACTCCACCAGGGCCCAACTTTTCACCAGGCCACCTCCTACCGGCGGATAAGGCAGCCTAGGGGTTAGAAACAGGACACGCATAAATCCCGACGACCTCCTCAGCGGGCACCCTTCTTGCTGAGGACGAGTCCTATAGTCTTCAGGAGGATGGCCAGGTCCCGGCGTAAAGGATGGTAACGGACGTAGTCCAGGTCGTAACGGATCTTCTGGGCATAAGTAATATCGGAGCGGCCGTTGACCTGGGCTAGGCCTGTCATTCCTGGTTTCACCTTGTGGCGCTGGTGGTAGTAAGAGGGCCACCGGACAACGATTTGGGGCAGATCGGGCCTAGGCCCCACCAGACTCATATCGCCCCTGACGACGTTAAGGAGCTGGGGCAGTTCATCCACGGTGGTAGCCCGAAGCACCCGCCCTATAGACCCTGCCCTGGGATTGGAGCCAGGAGGGCTTAGAAGCTGCTGGGAGAGGTCGCCGTTGGGCAGCCGCTCCCTTAAGTCTGCTTCTTCCCCTCCCATAAGGGTACGGAACTTGTAGAACGTAAAAAGCCGGCCACCCTTCCCTACCCTCTTTTGACGCACGATGATGGGGCCAGGCGAGTCCAGCTTGATGAGGAGGGCGGCCAATATGAAAATGGGCCACAAGATGGCCAAGGCCAAGACGGCTACGCTTACGTCCAGCCACCTTTTGCCCCAAGGCGTGGGGTAAACTGGTACCTCTCCTGACAAGGCGCTACTCACTAGTGGGGGCTATAGTGGAAAATAGCACGATTGCCCCTTGCCTGCCACTGGTGGCCCTAGTAACATAGCCTCTGCTCATGGACGTAGACGTGGTGGTAATAGGGGCGGGGGCGATAGGGCTGGCCGTGGCTGCCCACCTCTGCCTGCGCCAGCGCGTGCTGGTTTTAGAGAGGCACCACACCTATGGGCTTGAGAACAGCTCCCATAACTCTGGCGTCATCCATGCTGGCATCTATTACCCCCCCGGTTGGCTCAAGACCACCCTATGCCTAGAGGGGAACCGCCTCCTATACCAGTGGGCCCAGGCCTACGGCGTGCCTTACCGTCGGCTGGGGAAGCTGATCGTCGCCTGGGAGGAAGACGAGCTGCCCCAGTTGGAGGCCCTACTTAGGGGGGCTCAGGCCAACGGCGTGCCCGATCTCTACCTCCTTTACCCCAGTGAGGTTGCCCAACTGCAGCCGGGCCTCCGAGTGGCCGGGGCTATATACTCTGGCTCATCGGGGATAGTAGACCAGATGGCCTTCATGCGCTCCTTGCTGGCCGAGGCCCAGTCCCACGGTGCCCTGATGGCCTTTCATCATGAAGTGGTGGCCCTCAGGCGTGGGGTTGATGGCTTTGTGGTTGTCTACCGCGGGCCCGAAGGGGAAGAGGGAGAGCTCCCTTGCCGTTTCCTTGTCAACTGTGCAGGCCTCTGGGCCGACCGCGTGGGGGCGATGCTCGGGTATGAGCCTGAGGGTGGGCCTTATAACCCTCCCTTCCGCCACTGCCTCAACCGGGGAACCTACTTTGACGTCGTCAATCGGGAGGTGGCCTCTCAGGTGCGTTGCCTACTATATCCCCTTCCTCATAGCGATAGGGCGGGGCTCGGCGTCCACGTTACCATAGACACGGAGGGCCAGATCCACCTGGGGCCTGATGCTCAGTGGGTCTCCCCTGGGGAACCCATCGATTTTCGTAATCGGGGGGAAGGGTTGGAGCGCTTCCTTGAGGCTGGGCGCCGCTTCTTTCCGCATCTCCGCCCACAAGATCTAGCACCTGGGCAGGTGGGATACCGCCCCAAGCTGAATAGGCCGGGCGAACCTCCCTGTGACTTCCTCATATGGGAGGACAGAGGCTATGTCCACCTGGGAGGTATCGAGTCGCCAGGGCTTACCGCCTCACTGGCCATAGCCCGTTATGTGTCCCGGCTTCTGGGTGTGGAGAGCTAGGCCTTCCTCTACCATGCGGCGCCACCACTCGATGTTGTAATAGCGGGGATTGTGGAAATCGGCATTCGTGCCGGCCTGGATCTTGTCCAGCATGCCCCGCACAGACTCCTTGAGTGTTACGGTGGGCCGGAAACCCAGCACCTCTTCTGCTTTTCGGGTGGAGACGCGATAATTTCGTACGTCCATCAGGTTCTGGTGCTCTATCTTCACCTGGAAGCCGCGCTCCCGCAGGACTTCCGCCACCTCCGCGGCTATCTGGCCCACGGTATAGTTATCTAGGGCGACGTTGAAGACCCCACGCACGTTGCTGGGTGCCTCCAGGGACCTTATGTAGGCAGCGGCAGCATCCTTTACGTCTAGTATGGGCCGCCAGAGATGGGGATTCCGCACTAATATGCGCCCCTCCGTGAGGGCCGTCTTCACCATGGTGTTGGCTACTAGGTCGTAGCGCATGCGGGGACTCCACCCGATAACGGTGCCCTTGCGCAAGATGATGGGGCCAAAGCCGTCCCCCTCCAGGCACTGGAGGGCCCTTTCGGCCATGAGTTTGGATATGGCGTAGGGATAAGTAGGGCGGGCCTCCCATTCCTCGTCCACTTCCTCATGGGTGAAGCCATAGACGGAGCAGGTGGAGCCCATGACGAACCTTTTTATCCCCCGTTTATAGCACATCTGGGCCAAGAGGGCTGTCCCCGCTGCATTCACTTCGTAGTTGAGGCGGGGGCTGAAGTCGGCCATGGGGTCGTTGGAGAGGGCAGCCAGATGAATTACCGCATCTATCCCATCTAGCCACTCCTCGCGAAAGTCCAAGACGTTGCCCACCACTATCTCTGCTTCCTGGGGAAGGTGGTCTAGCCCAAAGAGCCCCCAGTCCACCACCCGCACCTGATATCCCCTCTCCAGGAGCATAGGCACCAACGTGGAGCCGATGTAACCAGCGCCGCCGCTCACTAATACCTTCATAGTGGCCTCCAGCTCCCTGGATCACAGGCCCATATAATATAACGCCTTTCCCCTTGAGGATAGCCCCCTACCCTCATGGCCTAAATAGGTAGAAAATGGTTAGGTGATGACCTCCTCTGGCCCCCAGGAACGCCTCGTGCCCGAAGAGCACCGTGGCGAGGCGACCTATCTGGAGCACATCCTGCGCTACCAGTTCTGTGCCCCTTTGGTAAGGGGAAGACGGGTCTTAGATGTGGCTACCGGGGTGGGATATGGTGCCCAGATGCTGGCCGAGGCCGGGGCCATGCACGTGGTGGGGGCAGACTACGACGCCCAAGCCATCGCCCAAGCCCGCCAACGGTATACCCTCCCCTCCTTCGTAGTGGCCGATGCCCATCATCTCCCCTTCCCCTCCCGTTCCTTTCACGTGGTCGTGTCCCTAGAGACGATAGAGCACCTGGCAGACCCGGGGGCCTTCGTGCGAGAGGTGCACCGGGTGCTGGTGCCGGGCGGCTTGGCCATCTTCTCTACCCCTCAGAAAGGCGTTTACCTACCCAACAATCCCTATCATCTGCATGAGTTCACGGCCCAGGAGCTTATGGGGCTCCTCAAGTCGGTATTTCGGGAGGTGGAGCTCTGGTTCCAAGACTTGTGGCTCAGCAGTTCCGCCTTCCCCCAGGAGGTGGTAGAGGCCCAGGGCCTTATTTCGGGCCCCATCTTGTGGAAGGAAGAGGCAGTCCCACCCTCCGGCTCCACCTATATGTTGGCCCTGGCATCGGACTCTGCCCTTCCCAAGGTCTTTCCTTGTGTCACCTTAGGGCCCCGCTACAGCGACTTCGTTTGGCGGGAGCTGGTGAAAAGGGACGTCTCCCTTAAGGGCTTCGAGCAGGAAGCCCATAGGCTGCGGGACGAATTGTGGCGGTTGGCGGTCGCCGAGACGCTATTACGGGACGAGGTGCTTCGGCTAAGAGGCCAGGTGGCTGAGAAGGAGGAGGCCCTCCAAAGGGCCCAACTGCGTTTGGAGGAGGTGCAGCGCTACTTGCCGCTACGTCTCTGGCGGCGGGCTAGCAAGCGCTTACCTCTCGGCGTGAGGCGTGCTGCTAGGGCGCTCCTGCGCAGGCTTTTCCTTGGAGGCCTCTAGCCCTTGACCGCTTCCAGCACCACCTCTGCCTCTTCGATCCCTACAAGGGGTCCCCAGTAACGCTCGCAGAGGTACTGGGCCCGGGGGCTGCGGTTGGCCAAAGTCTCCAACACGTCAGCCAGAATGGCCCTCAAAAAGGATAACCTGCCTACCCGCCGGGAAGAGCCTAGGACGAACTTAAGCTTTGATCGGCATATCCGGAAGCGGGCGCAGCTATAGTACCCGAAGAGGGCCCCATCCTCGGTGGCGTCATCGAAGTAGCGAAAGGTGGCCAAGAGGAGGGGCCTACGGTGCGTAGGGTCCTTCCAAGTATGGAAGGGAGAAGAGGCGTGAGGGAAGCGGATATATGCCCGCCCCCCCGGCTTTAGCACCCGCCATATCTCCTCCATTAGGCCCAGGAAGTCGTCTACGTGCTCTAGGATGTGGGAGCAGTGGATAGCGTCCACGGTGCCGTCCTTGAAGGGGAGGCCCGTATTTAGGTCGGCCACTACGTCTACCCCTTCTACCGGTGCCACATCTACTCCAATGCTACCCGGAAGCTTGTTCTTTCCGCAGCCCAGGTCTAGCACCACCCTCTTTGGGCTTGGCTCTAACAACTTGCCCTCCACGTTCTTGGAATCATTATAAGGAGCACCTTTGTTATCCCAATAAGCCCCCCTTGGGATGAAAGACTATTGACCTCCGCTCTGGCTGGCAGCCATGCTAAAACGAGGTAGTTATCCGGTCAAGGTTATGGGACGGCACATTCTCATCATAAGTCCGGGAGATGTGGGGCGTTATATGTCGGCGCCGGGGATCAGGGCCTTCCACATGGCCCAAGTCTTGGCCCAACGTTTGCCCCAAGATCACATCACTCTGGCCGCACCCCGAGTGGATGTGCAGGTGCCGGGCTTCCCAGCCCGGGTTTCCGCCTTGTCATATACGGCCGAGCCTCTCCTGCCGGCTGCCCAAGAGGCGGACATAATCATCGCCAACTTTCTGCCTGTAAGGCTCATCCCCTTGGTAAGGGAAAAGCTTTTAGTGGTGGACCTTTTCGCCCAATATTTTGCCGAGTGGATGGAGCTCACCTTGCATGAGCATCAGGGCCTTGGTAGGCATCTCTCGTGGCTGGAGAGGCGTGCCTATATTGCCCTCCAGTTGGCCTTAGCCGATATGGTCATGTGCTCCAACGAGCGCCAACGTCAGAGCTATATAGGTGCCCTGGCTTCCATGGGCCTGCGAAAACCGGTAGTTGTGGCCCTGCATGGGATACGCCCCGACCCCCCTGTGAAGAGACGTGCTGTCCTAAAGGGTGTGCGCCCCGGCATCGCCCCCACTGATAAGGTGCTTATATGGAACGGTGGCACCACCGACTGGTATGACCCCGACTCCTTCCTCCTGGCCCTACATACCATCGCCCAGAGGAGGGGAGATGTGAAGGCGGTGTTCTTGGGGGCAACTTATCCTAACGTCCCTCGATTGGGCTGGGGCAAGCGCTTTAGGTCGGCCCTGGAGGCGGCCCATCAACTGGGGCTCTACGGGGCCACCGTTTTCTTCCAGTTCGGTTGGGTCCCTTACGATGAGGTGCCTGACTACTTGTTGGAGGCCGAGGCGGGAGTATGCACCTATATGTACCACCTGGAGACGTACTACTCGTTGCGGACGCGCTTCATGGACCTCTTTTGGGCAGGCCTACCCATCATCTGCACTCGTGGCGACTTTCTTGCTGATCTGATCGAGAGGGAAGGGCTGGGCATAGCTGTACCTCCGGGGAACCACAAGGCGTTGGCTGAGGCTATCCTCCGTTTGCTGGACGATGACTCCCTACGTAGCCGCATGCGCCAGAATATCCAACGAGTTCGTGAGCGCTTCTCCTGGGAGAAGACCCTTGAGCCCCTTATCCAGTTTTGCCGCAACGTCTCCCTTCCCAAACGCCCCAGGAACAGGCGAGTGCTGCTTCGGGCTTTGCCTTGGGCTGTCAATTACCTAGCTACCCGTTCTTTGCGCGAGATGCTGCGGGGGGAGGAGGTGTGGGTGCTCCATCGGGTCAGGCGGGTAGCTACCCGCCTAGGTAGGCTTCTAGAGGGAGAGAGGCCTTGAGAGTAGTCCTC
>Ga0105160_1000726_pt1 | contig 14439 bp, 12 predicted proteins | sample GXS110809BmetaG_FD_89591 | JGI IMG/M metagenome (GOLD analysis project Ga0105160, IMG submission 89591) | Hot spring microbial communities from Gongxiaoshe hot spring, China to study Microbial Dark Matter (Phase II) - GXS 110809B | ecosystem: Environmental > Aquatic > Thermal springs > Hot... | reverse complement strand
CGCCTCTTGTGGAGCGTTCGGTCAGGGCCGGGCTGCACGGCACCCTGGTGGTGCGGGACCTGGAGGCGGCGTTGCAGGTCTGGTCGTCCGGGTGGCGCGGTCGCCTGGTTACCCTCTCGGGGGAGGTGCTGACGGGCGACGGCCTGCTGGCGGTCCGCCGTAACGGTTCTTCGACCCCGCTGGGGCGGGTACAGGAGATCGCCGCGCTGCGGGAGTCCCTGGCCGACCTGGACCGGGCGCAGGAGGACCTGAAGGAGCAGGCGCGCGCCCTGGACGCGGAGCGGGACGCCGCGGAACGCCGACTCGCCGGCGAGCAGGAGCGGGTGGAGCGGCTTCAGGCTCACGTGCACCGGGTGCGGGAAGAGCTGGCGCGGGCGGAGGCCAGGCAGGCGGGCCTGCCGGGACTGGAGGAGCAGGTACGGGCGGAGCTGGGCCAGGTCCACCAGCAGCTGCAGGAAGCCCGGGAGGAGGAGGCCCGGTGGGCCGCGGACCTGGACCGACTGGGCCTGGAGCTGGCCGAGGCCCGTAGGAAGCTGGAGGCCGCGCGCCGGCGGCAGCAGGAGGCGGAGGCAGCGTTACAGGCCGCCGCCGCAGAGGTGGCCGCCCTGCGTGTGAGGCACGCGGAGCTGCAGGCCCACAACCAGGCGGCGAGGGCGCGGCTACAGGATCTGGAACGGGAGGACGCTCTGCTGGAGGCCCAGCAGGCGCGGTTGCACGCCGAGCTGGAGACCCGGGAAGCTGAGCTCCGGCAGTTCCGGGAGCTGGCGGAGCTGGCGACGGAGCGGGCCGCGCGGTCCCGCCAGCGTCTGGAGGAACTCCGGGCGCGGGCCGAGGAGGCCGATACCGCTCGAGGCAGGGAGGAACGGTCTGCCGCGGAGCTGGAGCCCCAGCTGGCCTCCGCCCGCGAGACGTGCCAGGTAGCGCAGGACGAGGTACACCGCCTGGACCTGCGGCTGGCGCAGGTGGCCGCGGAGCTCGGGGCGGTGGAGCGTCGGCTCTGGGAGACCTACCAGGCCTCTCCGGAGGTCCTGGACGCCCAGGCGCCCGAGCGGTTGGACCGGGAGGCCCTGCTGGGGGAGGTGGAGGCCTTGCGGGGCTTACTGGCCGGTCTGGGGTCGGTGAACCTGCAGGCGCTGGAAGACTACCGGGACGTGCAGGCGCGCTACGAAGCCCTGTCCGCGCAGGCCCGGGACGTGGAGGAGGCCGGGGGGCTGGTCTTTGAGCTGGCGTCCCGGCTCGAGTCCGTCCTGCGCCGGCGGTTCCGCCAGACCTTCGAGGAGGTGAACCGGCACTTCCAGGACTGCTTCCGCCGGCTTTTCGGGGGCGGGCGTGCGTTTCTGGAGCTGGTGACCGCCGAGCAGGGGGAGGAAGGGGTGGAAGTCAGCGCCCAGCCCCCTGGGAAGAAGGTCCGGTCCCTGGGAGCGCTGTCCGGGGGCGAGCGGGTGCTGGTGGCCCTGGCATTGGTATTCGCCCTCCTGCGGACCCACCCGAGCCCCTTCTGTGTGTTCGACGAGATCGAGGCCGCCCTGGACGACGCCAACACGAGACGGGTGGTGGAGCTGCTGCGGGAGCTGGCGCAGCGCAGCCAGGTGGTGATCATCACCCACAACAAGGCCACCATGGAGGCCGCGGACGTGCTGTACGGCGTGACCACGGAGGAGCCGGGGGTCTCCTCGGTGGTGTCCATGCGGATCGCGCGCAAGACTGCCGAGCCGGTGGCGGTGAGCTGAAAGACGGGGGTGGGCGTGCGGGGTTTGCGGAGGGCAGTGAGCCTCCTGTACCGGCTGGCCAGGTTCCTGCGGGACTTGGAGGTGTTCTCCTCGGGGAACCCGCGGCGGATCGCCCGCCGATTGCGCAACAAGGTGCTGGGCCGGTGGATGGGCCGGCTGTTCCGGCTCTAGAGGCGTACACGTGTTCCTACAATAGAGCCAGGCGCAAGACCCGGGAGGTGTCGCTGTGCTGGCCACACAGATCCGGCAGAAGGACGGGGTGTTTTACTTCGTCGCGTACCGCGCGGAGGACCTGCTGGCGAAGGTGCGCTTCATGAGCCGGTTCTACGGGGAGGGGGAAGCCATCGCGCCGGAGCCGGCGCCGGAGGGGGACGAGATCGCCCAGTTCATCGCCCGCATCGAGCGCAGCGACCGGGCCTTCCAGCGGCAGCTGTCGAGGCGGAAGGTCCGGGACATCCTTAACTTCTACGAGACCGCGGGCGAGCAGCCCCCCATTCCGGGCACGGTGTTGCTGTTCACCCCGGAGCGGCTGCGCTTCGAGGCCTTGGACCGCTACGAGAGCGTGGGGGACCTGCGGGAGCCGGAGGGCAAGTACCTCATCATCGACGGGCAGCACCGCCTGGCGGCCCTGGAGTTCTACCGGCGCGAGCGGCCGGAGGACGCCCGGACCATCCAGGTGCCGTGCGTGATCTTCGACGGCCGCAGCGAGGACTTCGCCGCGGAGATGTTCGTGATCATCAACGCCACGCCCACCCGCATCAACAAGAGCCACCTGGTGGAGCTGTACGAGCGCGTGACCTGGTGGCAGGCCACCCCGGACAAGAAGTTCGCGGCCCGCGTGGCCCGCATGCTGTACGAGGAGCCCTCCAGCCCCCTGCGCTACAAGATCAACCGGCCCGGCGGAAGAAGCCGCCAGGAGAAGTGGATCCTGCAGGCGGAGCTGTTCAACGAGCTGCACCGCTGGGCCCGGGCCACCTGGCCGGAGATCGAGCGGACGGGGGCACGGCCCGAGGACTACTACGGGATCCTGCGGGACTTCCTCCGTGCCGCGGAGCGGGTGTGGCAGGACGCCTGGGGCAATCCCAACTACATGGTGACGCGTCCGGTGACCCTCAAGGCCATGATCCGGGTGTGCGCGGACCTGGCGGCCACGGACGCCGAACCGGAAGAGGGGCGCGTTCGCCGCTGGGAGGAACGGCTGCAGCCGTGGGCGGAGCTGCGAAGGATGTTCCGGGCCGACGGGTTCTACGAGCGGTTCCCCGCCAAGGGGCAGGTGGAGCGCACCGGCCGCATCCACCGGGAGCTGGCCCGCGCCGCGGGCGTGGCGGCGCGGGACCGGAAGGTGGGGGCGTGAGGCGGAAGGGCCTCAGAGGGCGTCCCCGTCCTCCAGCGGCACCACCTGGGTGGGCTCGCCGCGGAGGTTCTCTCCGAACCACGCGGGGTTCTCCGTGTGCACGGGGACCACGTAGCGGGGGCGGATGGACCGGATCAGGTCCCGTAGGTCGTCCGGGTGGATGTGCCCGCTGGCGTGGAAGCCGCCCCCGAAGGCGGGCCGCCCCCGTTCGTCCGTGCCCTCCCACCGGAAGCCGTGCGGCTCCATGTTTAGCCGGCGCAGCCAGTTCCACAACCGCCAGAAGTCCACCCGGCTATCCTCCCCGTACGCCTCGGAGGACGAGTACACGTACACACCGTCCTGTGGGTCCACGTCCAGCAGGTCCACGAGGTCGAAGAAGCTGAACGCCAGCAGGTACCCTCCGGGGTCCCGGCGGACAGCCTCCGCGTCCACCAGGCGGTGGCGGTGCCGGTTGGTGAACTCCCGCAACCAGGTGTCGCGGGTCAGGCGCGGCCGGTTGAAGAACACCAGCGCGGGGTGCTGGAGGATCCCGTCAAAGCCCGGGTCCGCAGCGGCCAGGGCCTCCAGCAGGTACCCGTCCTTAGGCAGGACCACCAGACAGCGGCCGGTCTCCTCCGCCACCTGGAGAAAGGTCTCCAGCCGCTCCACCTGGCGGGGGCCGAAGTCCGCCACCACGAGGCGGCCGGGCCGTGAGGCCACCACCTTCCGGGCGTTGTCCAGCACCTGGGCTTCCGTGACCTGGTCTTGCGTCTCCCGGGTGAGGCGGGTGCCCTCCACCACCAGAACGTGTACCCGCTCACGCTGGAGGTCCGCGACGAGGGCGTCCACCAGGTGGGCGTGGCGGCCGTGGTGCCGCAGGTCTCCCGTGTACACCACGAGCCCCTCGGAGCACTCGAAGGCAAAGGCCACGGCTCCCGGCACGGAGTGGTCCACCGGGTAGACGCGCACGCGCACTCCCTCGTAAGCAGCCGCGGGAGGAGCCACGGACCGCGGGTCCAGGGCCCGCCGCTGCCTGGACAGGGTGGTCCACAGGCGCTGCAGCCGCGGGGATGGCGTGCCATCCGCAGCACATGCGGGGCGGCCCACGCATGCGCCGCTGCGGTCCGCCTCCAGCTCGCCGGACCGGTTGGGGCTGCGCAGTCGGCAGTAGGAAAGCTCGCCGTAGAACTCCGCGGGACCGGTGTCCTGGAGCGCCTTGAGGATGGCCAGGGTCGTCCGCGAGGCCACGAGGGGGAGGTCGCACCGGAGCACGCCCACCAGGCCGCAGTGGTCCAGGTGCGCGTGGCTGAGGAACACCGCCTGGACCTCCAGGGCAGGGGCTTCCCGGGGTGCGGAGAACTCTGGCACCAACAGGTCCCCGCGGTAGATCCCACCCACCTGCGGAACCAGTCCCAGCTGCCACAGGTCAAATAGTCCGCGGGCCGTGCGGGGTCCCAGGAACTCGTCGAAGTACTGGCCCCAGCGCTGGTAGTTCAGACCGAAGTCCACCAGGAACCCGGCCCGTCCCTCCCGCAGGTAGAGCTTCGTCCCTCCGATGGTCCGGGCTCCGTCCAACACCGCCAGCTGCACGGCCGTCCTCCGCGTCGTGGGAGCCTCGCTCCGCCCGGGGAATCCCGCCGCGGTGCCGGGTCCCCGATGGGCGGACCCGCGAGGCCATAGTCGCCCACTTGGACCCGTCCCTGCAGGACGAGGGGGATGAGCGGGATCAGCGGACCAGCGTGATCCGCCCCTCCACCCGCGGGCTGATGGTCCGCAGCCTCTGGATGGCCTCCATCACCGCGTTGGCCATGACCGGGCCGTCCACGGGCGAGACGAGCACCTGACCCGTAGCCAGCATGGCGTAGCCGTCGCCGCCCCGGAGCATGAAGTCGTTGGTGGCTACGGTGTACGTGGCCGCCTCGTCCAGGGGCCGGTCACCTACCCGGACTTCCAGGATGCGGGAGCCCACCGGTCGGGTAGGGTTGAAGGTGTACCGGAGCCCGGACACCTGCGGGAAGCGGCCTGCCACCTGTTCCCACTGGCTCACCCCGTTCTCCAGGGCCTGACGGATCACCGCGCCGGTCACCGCCACCTTGACCACCACGTTCCCGAACGGGAGCCACGCCAGGACGTCCTTGCGGGTGATCCTGCCCGCGGGGAACAGGGCGTTGGTCCGGATCCCGCCCCCGTTGGTGATGGCCACGTCCGCCCCTACCGCGGCCCGCATCACGTCCGCGATGAAGTTCCCCAGGTTGGACTCCTGCTGGCGCACCGTGACGTTCCGGGCGTCCAGGGGTACTGTGGTCTCCCCGATGGGGACTTCCAGCTCCTTGCTGAGGCGCTCCGAGTAGTGCTGCACCAGCTTGGCCATCTCGGGGTCAGGTGGGACCCGCTCGTCCACGTCCACCAGCTGGTGCTGGGCGCGGCGCGACCCGTCCAGGCTCAGGAGCGTCACCCCGAGCCACTTGGCGTCGGAGCCGGCCTTGGCCACCAGCCGGCCTCCCACCGTCGCGGTGAGGGGGTCGTGCTCGTGCCCTCCGATCACGAGGTCTACCTCCGGCACCTCCCGCAGGAGCTGCTGGTCCTGCGCCATGCTCAGGTGGGTCAGGGCCACGATCACCCGGGCCCCGCGGGCCCGCAGGATCCGCACCACCTCTCGGGTCACGGTGAACACGTTGCCGAAGGTGGTGTTCCCGGGGGACGACAGCACCGCGGTGTCCTCCGTCAGCAGGCCCACGATCCCCACGGGCACGCCTCCGGGGGACAGCACCAGCCACGGTTTCACTCCGGGGAAGGGGCGCAGGCCCGGCGCGAACACGTTGCTCACGACCCACGGGAAACGTGACTCCCGGACACGCTTGGCCAGTTCCTCCGGCCCGTAGTCGAACTCGTGGTTGCCGAAGGTGGCCGCGTCCACCCCCAGGTGGTTCATCCCGTCGATGAGCTGCGCTCCCTTGAAGATGGAGGACTCCACGGAAGGCGAGATGAGGTCTCCCGCGAACAGCAGCAGGCTCGGGCGCTCCTGCGCTCGGTGACGCTTGACCACCGTGGCAAGCCGGTCGAACCCTCCCCGCCGCCCTCCGTCCACCGCGGTGAGCTGGTAGACGTCGTTGAAGTGCAGGATCGTGAGGACGGGAGGTTGGCTGGGCGCGGGGAGCGCCAGCACCACGGCCAGCGCCAGACCAAACAGGACCGAGCGGGTCCGTTTCGGCGTCATCGGCATCCCCTCCCGCCAGCAGCATAGGGCCAGCGCGTGCACGGGAAAAGATGCGCCGGCGGGAGTTAAGGGGTCAGAACCAGGCGACCCAGGACTCGGCCGCGGCGGACCCGTTCCAGCGCTTCGTTGACCTGGTCCAGGGACACCGCTTCCACGTGCCAGCGCAACCTGCCGGAGCGGGCGAGCGCGACAACTTCCCGGAGTTCTTGCAGCGATCCCCACACGGAGTTGGTCAGGTGGACTTCCGCCGGCACGAGGTCGAAGCCGAAGGGCACCCGACCGCCTCCCGCACCCACCTGGACCACCAGGCCGCCGGGTTCTACGGCCTCCAAAGCCAGCCGGAGGGTAGCCGACGACCCTACGAAGTCGAACACCACCCGCACCGGGGGCACCTTTTCGCGCGGATGCAGCACCGCCTGCGCGCCCAGGTCCAGCACCCAGGGGAACTTGCGGCGGTCGCGTTCCACCGCCACCACCTGAGCTGGGGAGAGCAGGCGAACGTACTGCACGGCGAACTGGCCCAGCCCACCCGCGCCCACCACGAGGGCGGTAGCACCTTCCCGCAGCCACGGGAGGGCGCGGCGGACCGCGCGGTACGGGGTCAGTCCCGCGTCCGCCAGGGGTGCGGCGTGCACGGGGTCCAGGTCCCCCAGGGGTACGAGGTACCGGGGTGAGGGAACCCGGACCCACTCCGCGTAGCCGCCGTCGCAGGTCCAGCCCGCCTGCTGGGCTTCAGGACAGAGCTGTTCCTCGCCCTGCTGACAGAACCGGCACGCTCCGCACCCCCAGCTGGCGTACACGAGGACGTTTCCCAGCCCGTCCGTGTGACCGGCCACCTCGTGCCCCAGGACCAGGGGCAGGCGGGCCTCGAACCGGCCGTCTGCGAGGGAGACGTCGCTGTGGCACACCCCGCACCCCAGGACACGCACGAGGACCTCCTCGCCGCGCGGCCTGGGCCGCGGGCGTCGCTCCAGGCGCAGGGGCCGGCCCGGACGGTACAGGACCGCGGCCTTCACGTGCGTGTGGAGTTCGCCACGGTGCGGGCAACTCCCGCCGGAGCCCTTGCCGCCCTTTACCGAGCTGCCGGACAGGTGGTAAACACGGCTGGGAGGCCTCCGGACGGGTACCCGTGGCGCCTGCGTCACGAGTCCCTGCCCCGAAGACCGGGATCTCCAGGGGGAGCGGGACATGCACAGGATGCTCGCAGCGGTGCTCGTGTTGTGGGTCGCCGCCGCAGCGTGGGGGGCGCCGGCGGGTGTTGCCGTGAGGGGCGACGCGCAGGCCTGGGAGGAAGTGGGGGCGGCGCAGGCGCGGCTGGAGGCCGTGCGCAGCTACCGGATCCGCGCGGCCGTAGCCCCGGAAGCCCCGATACGGATGACCATGCTCACCGAGGTGGTGAACCCCGACCGGCGGCGTGTCGTGGTAGAGCTGCCGGAGTACACCGCCGAGGCCATCATCGTCGGGCGCCAGATGGCCTCCCGCCAGGTGAGCAGGACCGGCCAGCCGGCCTTCCCGCATTCCTCCGTCGGTCCCGGTGACCTGCTCGGCGCCTTCCTGGACCCGATCGGCTTCGCCACCGGCTTCCTGGTGCAAGCGGCGATGAACGCGATGACGCAAGCGGTGGCGCAGCGCCTCACCGGGTGGCGGTGCGAGACGCTGGAGGCGGGTGGCGGCGCACAGGCGCCCCCGGAGTTGGAGGTCGAGGTGGCACGTCTCCCTCAGGCCTCTCTCGGCGGCGCGCCCGTGCGGGTTTACCGGATGGTGTGGCGGATGCCGGGACAGCCCGCCAGCGAGCAGCGCCTGTCGGTGGGCGCGGACGGCCTGCCCCGGCGCTTGGAATGGCTGCAGGACGGTAAGCCGATGATGACCGAGGACTACGGGGACTTCGGCGCACCCATCCAGATCGAGCTGCCGCCCCCGTGTCGGCAGTAGCGGCGTGGGAACACCGGGCGCGGGAGGAGTGGTGAGGGGAAGCGCAGGATCCGTCACCAGGCTCGCCGCGGTAGTCACTGCGCTCGTCCTGTCTACGACGTCCGCGGCCGCGCAGGTCACCATCCCGGAGGACCAGGAGCTGGCCGTCGGACGCGCGGTGGCGGCCCGCCTGATGGCGCAGCACGGCCTGGTGGCCGACCCGGACTGGCTCGCGTTCCTCTCCGGGTTGCGCGACCGGGTGGTGCCGTTCTCCGGCCGGACCCACGTCCCCTACCGGATCGCCATCCTGGATGACCGGGAGCCCAACGCGGTGAGCACGCCGGGGTGGATCTTCGTCACCGCCGGCCTGATCCGGTTGAACCCAGACGTGGAGGCCTGGGCCTTCGTGGTGGCCCACGAGGTGGCGCACACCGCCCGGCGGCACGTGGCGCAGCATGTGGCCCGGGCGCAGGTCGGTCAGATCGCCAGCATCCTGGTGGCCATCCTCACGGGCAGCCCCACCGCGGGGGACGTGGTGCAGCTGTTGCTGCGGATTTCGACCCTGGGCTTCTCCAGGGAACTGGAGGTGGAGGCGGACCGCGAGGCGCTGCGCATGCTGGTGGAGGCAGGCTTCGACCCCCAGGCGGCGGCCCGGACCCTGAGCTGGTTCAACGAGGTCACCGGGAGGCGCCAGGAGAACACCCACTGGGCCGGCACGCACCCGGGTTTCGCGGACCGGGTCCGCGGCGTGCAGCGCGCGTACGAGGAGTTCCCGTCCCGCAACCTGCCCCTGCGGGTCCGTTACTTCCGCACCTTCCACCCCGCGGGGCCGGTGGTGCTGCGGCCCCAGCGGCTTTCGGAGCACCGTGAGGCCTGGGTGCTGTCGCTGGTGGCCGACAACAGCGCAGACCGACCCGTGAGCGTGGGGGTGATGGAGGCAGCCCTGACGGGACCGGACGGGGAGCTGCCCGTCCGGTTCCTGCGGTCCACTTTCCCGGCGGAGGTCCCCGCGCGGGGTCGGGCGGAGGGGCTTTTGGTGTTCGAACGACGGACCTCCGCGTGGCCTGCAGCCCTGGTGCTTCCCGTGGGCACGGGGCCGGAGCGGGTGGAGGCCCGCGTGGATCTGAGCTCCGGAGGTCCGTTCGTCCCACCCGCACGGCCCGCGGCCCTGCCGCGGCCGCCCGCGCTGCCGTGACGCTGTGCGCCGCAGGCAGGTAAGCGCCCACGCCCGTAGAACTCGCACACAGCCGTGGCCCAGTCGGTGGCCGAACGCCGTCGCAGGTTTCTCGAGGTGGCCCGCCGGCGGGCGAGGCCGGGCACCGGCACCGCCCCGGAGGTCCTCGGGAGGCGGACTGCCTTGAAACGCTGGCCTGACCTGAGCGAGCCCCTCAAGGGGATCCCGTGGGCGGTGGTGGGTGCGGTGGGCAGCCGGTTGTACATGCCCGAGCGGGCGACCGCGGACCTGGACGTGGTGGTGGCACGGGAGGACGCAGGGGAGGTCCACCGGCGTTTGGTAGAAGCCGGCTTCCGTCCGGGGCCGGCCCTGGCCGTGGGCGGCCGCAGCTACACCAGCCCCGAAGGTGTGCCTGTGGACGTGATGGCATCCGAGGCACCGTGGATCCGGGAGGCGCTGGTGCGGGTCCGCACGGACCCGCAGGGCCTGCCGGTGTTGGCGCTGCCCTACCTCGTGCTGATGAAGGTGCAGGCGGGACGCACCCAGGACCTAGCGGACGTGGCGAGGATGCTGGGCGCCGCTTCGGAGGAAGACCGCCAGGCCACCCGGGAGCTGTTCCGTCGCTGGCTACCTGACGCCCTCGAGGACCTGGAAAGCCTGATTCAGCTGGGGGAGCTGGAGCTGGGTGGGGCGTCGGGCCGGGAGCCCTGAGTCTGCGGTGGATCCCAGGGGGCGAGGTCCGGAAGGAGGTGCTCGGCTTGTCCGGTCGGGACGTGCGGGAGCAGTTCGGCCGCCACGCGGAGCTGTACGCGACCAGCTCCGTGCACGCGCGGGGCGCGGACCTGGAGGTGGTGGTCCGCTTCGCGGAACCGGAAAAGGGGGACGTCGCCCTGGACGTCTCTACGGGTGCGGGACACACCGCGATGGCCCTGGCGCCGTACGTGGCGCGGGTGGTGGCCACGGACGTGACCCCGGAGATGCTGGCGGTGGCCGGGCGGCTCGCGCGGGAACGGGGGTTCCAGAACGTGGACTTCCGGGAGGCGGACGTGCGGGCCCTGCCGTTCCCTGAGGGGATCTTCCACATCGTCACCTGCCGTACCGCCGCACATCACTACCCCGACCTCCTGGGGCCGGTGCGGGAGATGGCGCGGGTGCTGAGGCCCGGCGGCCGGTTGGTGGTCTCGGACACCGTCTCCCCCGCGGACGAGGTGGCGGACCGGTTCATCAACGCGGTGGAGGTCCTCCGGGACCCGACCCACGTTCGGGACTGGACTGTGGCGGAGTGGTGCCAGGCGCTCCGGGCGGCGGGGCTCGTGGTGGAGGCGGTGCACGAGATGCGGCTCGACCTGGACTTCCCCTCGTGGGTGGAACGGGCGGGCACTCCTGAGGAACTGCGGTCCGTGCTGGTGGCCATGCTGACCCAGGCGCCGGAGCGGCTGCGGGAGCTGTTCGCGATCCGCACGGAGCCCTTACGGTTTGCCCTGCACAAGGCGGTGTTCCGGGCAGTCCGTGCCTGAGGGGCGGCCGCCTCCAGGGAAGGCGGGGACCTATGCCGATCGTCCGGGGCTGCAGAGTGGGGGCTCGCTGCTTGGAAGCGGGAGGATCCTACGTCAAGTTGCAGGAAAGGAGCCCGAGGAAGTAGCTAGACGGAAAGGTTTCGGGGGCAGTGCGGGCTGTGAGCTTCCACTCTCCGAACTTGTGGTGGAACGCGCTCAACCCCTCTTGCCAGGCTTCTGGGCCCGGGTTCTTCGTCATCAGCACGAGCAACCATTTCGGCGAAGTCCGGGGCACGCGGGCGAGCTTTTCCAGGTCCCGGACGATGCCGACATGCTTGTCCAGCAAGTAGAAACGGGGCGAGTAGACGGCGTCTCCCTGCCTCCCGATGTGCCAATGTTTCAGCTCCACGTAATGGGTGGCCCCATCCAGCGTGACGGTCAGGCCCACCCTCCCGCGCTCAAGCCGCGCTTCGCGGTCAAACGGTGCGATGTGAACCGTCCTCAGGACGAAGAGGAGTTCTCCCTTGAACCACCCCTCCACCTGCATTTGCAGTTCGTAAAAGCACCGGAGGCGATCCTGGAGGCTGTCGAAGTGGTCTTTCAGCGCAGGGACCAGACGCTCCACGGCGCTCCCCTGTCAGCTGTCCCTCGCAGGCTCTATCCGCTTCAGGCGGGCCGCATAGCGTCTGCGGAATTTCTCCAGCTTGGGCGCGATCACCGCCGCGCAGTAAGCCTGGTCCGGGTGACGCCGGTAGTAGTCCCGGTGGTAGTCCTCCGCAGGGTAGAAGTCCGTAAAGGGCACCACCTCGGTGACGATGGGGTCGGGCCACACCCGCTGCCGCTCCAGCTCCGCGATGACCTGCCGCGCCACCTGGTCCTGCTCCGGGCTGTGGGTGAAGATGGCAGACCGGTACTGGTGGCCCACGTCGGGTCCCTGGCGGTTCAGGGTGGTGGGGTCGTGGACCGCGAAGAACACTTCCAGCAGCTCTCGGTAGCTGATCCGGTCGGGGTCGAAGGTGATCTGCACCGCCTCCGCGTGCCCGGTGGTCCCGGTACACACCTGTTCGTAGGTCGGGTTGGGGACGTGGCCACCCGCATAGCCCGGGACGACCTCCAGCACGCCCTCCAGCTCGTCGAACACCGCTTCCGTGCACCAGAAACAGCCGCCCGCCAGGGTGGCGGTCTCGACCCGTCGGCTCTCCATCAACCTGCCTCCTCCCTCAAAGCATGCTACCAGGGGCCAGGCGCGCCCGCACCGCGCGGGCGAACTCCGCGGTGGTGGCGGACCCACCCAGGTCGGGGGTCCGGACACCTGCGGAAAGCGCCGCGCCCACGGCTTCCTCCAAGCGGCGGGCGGCCTCGGTGGCCGCGGGGTCGTCGAACCGCCGGCCGAGCCACTCGAACAGCATCGCCACGGACAGGATCTCCGCAGTAGGGTTGGCGACCCCGCTCCCCGCGATGTCGGGGGCCGATCCGTGGACCGCCTGGGCCATGGCGTGCTCGTCGCCGGAGTTCAGGGAGGGTGCCACGCCAAGACTTCCCACCAGCCCCGCCGCCTGGTCGCTCAGGATGTCGCCGAACAGGTTGGTGGTGACCAGCACGTCGTACCGCTGCGGGTCCCGCACGAGGAAGTACGCGGCCGCGTCTGCATGCACATCGTCGAGGGCCACGTCGGGGTACCGGGACGCCACGGCCCGGCAGCAAGCCAGGAACAGCCCGTCGCCCCGCCGCAGGACGTTGGCCTTGTGGACCGCGGTCACCCGGCCGGGGCGGGCGCGGAGGCGTGCGCGGCGGCGGGCTAGCTGGAAAGCGTACTCTGCGATCCGCTCACACGCGCGCCGGGTGACCACGCGGAGGCTGATCACCACGTCAGGGGTCACCAGGACCTCGGCATCGCCCTCCAGCACGTTGCGGTCGGCGTAGAAGCCCTCGGTGTTCTCCCGCACCACCACCAGGTCCACAGCCTCGTACCGGCTGGGGACCGCCGGGAGGTTGCGGGCTGGCCGCTCGTTGGCGTAAAGGTCAAAGAGCCTCCGCAGCGTCCCGCTGGGGTTGCGCATGCCTGAAAGCCGGGGGTCGTAACGGTGGTGCTCGACAGGCCCCAGTACCCACCCGTGGCAGCCGTGGAGGGCCTCCACGGTCTGCTGGGGGAGGGTGTCGCCCAGCTGCCCGTACGCCTCCAGCCCCACGGGCAGCTCCACCCATTCCACGGAGAGGCCTGCCGCGCGCGCGGACAGGTCCGCTAGGTCCACCGCCACGGGGACCACCTCGGGCCCGATGCCGTCGCCCTTCAGGACACCGAGCCGGTAGGCAGCCTGACGTGGCCCGCTGGAGCTCATCCCTCCTCCCGCGGCCCCGGAAGGCCCAGAAGGGCCGCGACCCGCCGGACCTGTGCTACGACCTCCTCCGGCAGCTCCACCGCGTCCGTCTGCTCGGCGGTACAGCGCGCCTCCCGCTCGCCCGGCAACAGGACCTCCGTGTAGCCTGGAGCCAGGGCCGTGCCCTTCACCATGTGCACCAGCCGCTCCACGTCCGTGAAGAATTCAGAAGGTCCCCGGAGGTGCCGTACGTCCACCGCGAAAAAGGCGTGGCTGGCGCCGTACCGGCTCCCCCGAAGGGGCGAGACGTCCCGGCCGAAGCTGCCCCCGCACAGCACGCCTGTGAGCACGTCCACCACCAGGGCCATCCCGTACCCCTTGTAGCCTCCCACGGGGAGGAGCGTACCGGCCAGGGCCTGTTGCGGGTCGTCCGTGGGGTGGCCGTGCGGGTCCAGGGCCCATCCGGCAGGCAGCCGCTCGCGGCGCTCCGCGGCCAGGCGGACACGGCCTTGGGCCGCCACCGAGAGGGCCATGTCCAGGACGATGGGGGGCCCGTCCCTGCGCGGGACGGCCACCGCCACGGGGTTGTTGCCGAGGGTCCGCTCCCGTCCGCCCCACGGGGCCAGGCTGGGCGCGGCGTTGGCCATGGCCACACCCACCAGACCTTCTCGGGCCGCGATCTCCGCGTAGTAGCCCGCCCGTCCGAAGTGGCCTCCGCTGCGCACCCACACGCCCGCGAGGCCGCTGCGGCGTGCCTTCTCCACGCACCTGGTCATCCCGTCCACCGCGGCCACCGGACCCGGGCAGCCCTCCGCGTCCAGCAGGAGGAAGGCGGCACCTTCCCGGACCAGCCGGGGCCGCACCCCGGATCGCCAGATACCGCTGCGTACGAGCTCCGCGTACGCGCCCACCCGGACGACGCCGTGGGAGTGCACCCCGGCCCGGTCCGCGCTGACGAGGACGTCGGAGATCAGCCGCGCGTCTTCGGCGTCGAGGCCTGCGGCTTCGAACAAGCGAGCCACCCAGCCGCGCAGCTCTCCCGCCGGGTACCGGGGCACGGCTACGGCTCCGGATGGCCGACCCCGGGCATCGGGACGCCGGGCTGCGCGAGGGTACAGCCGGCGGCGATGCGCATCCGGACCATCTGCGCCCTCGCCATGTGCTGGCGTGCCAGCTGTTCCGCGCGGTCCGCGTCGCCCACGCGGATGGCGTCCAGCAGGGCCCGGTGTTCGGCCAGGGCCTCGCGGGCGCGGCCCGGGT
>Ga0105160_1000723_pt1 | contig 14445 bp, 9 predicted proteins | sample GXS110809BmetaG_FD_89591 | JGI IMG/M metagenome (GOLD analysis project Ga0105160, IMG submission 89591) | Hot spring microbial communities from Gongxiaoshe hot spring, China to study Microbial Dark Matter (Phase II) - GXS 110809B | ecosystem: Environmental > Aquatic > Thermal springs > Hot... | reverse complement strand
GCACCGGCTTTTCACCTTTCGCCTCCATCGCCGCTGATCTTGGGCTTACGCCGCGGCTCGGACTGCAGCTCCGAGTCGGCTACGATGTGAAAACCTTCGGACACTCTGGGACAGCAGAGGCAGACTGCCACGACGCCCTGACCGGCGCATATCTCGGAACTACCCCTGTCTCCATCGAATGGTCCTTCACGATGTCCTCCCTCACAGCTGGCGCTGGGCTACGCTACGAGCTGACCCCCCAGCTCTGGCTCACCGCCGGAGTGACGGCTCTCTTCTTGCAGAAAAATGAGCAAACTGCTACGTACACGTCACAGTCTGAGCAGTGCGGCTTCATCAACCCGGACGATGGGCAGCTCTACCGCACGCTGCAGATCACCACAGAATTCAATACTCCTCCGATGAAGACCACACGCATCGGTGCCGAACTCGGCATAGGGTACAAAGTCCCCCTTGGACGCTCACTCTGGCTCGTACCGCAACTGCAGTTTCAGCTCCTCTCTACCTTCCGCGACGACGTTACCACCGTCGATCAGTGGAAACCAACCTCGGAGGGCACAGCCAACTACACTTCGAAATCCCCCTCGCAGCATTCCCTCCGACTGCTGGTGGGACTGTGGTTCGGTCTGTAACACGGCGCAGGTCCTCATCATGTGGCGTTCCCTCGTCGTACCTCTCCTCTGTGGGGCGACAGTGCTTACCTGGGCGCAAATCCAGGCACGTCCGACCGGATCAGCCATCCAGATCACCCCGGTGGAGGAACTGAACTCCTCCGGTGACGATTTCGTGACCGGTATTGCCCGTGGAGGGCGGGAAGTCTTCCTGACTTCCAGCCGAGATGGGGGACGGCAGCGGCTCTACCGAGTTCCCCGGGAAGGCACTCAGTGGGGCTTCCCGGAGCGGATCCGCGGGACTATCGCCGATGCAACCCACGTTGGCGCCGCCAGCTCGACGGCGGACGGGAATGTCCTGCTCTTCGCTGCTTTCCAGCATGAACTCGGCGGCAGCGGGCGCACAGATATCTACCGTGCTCACCGGTCAGGCAAACGGTGGCGTCAAGTAGAAAACCTCGGGGAGGTTATCAACTCCCCGTACTGGGACTCCCAGCCCTGTATCTCTGCCGATGGGACCGTGCTCATCTTCGCCTCCGATCGCCCTGGGAGTGCTGGAGGGACAGACCTGTGGATTTCCCATCGTGAGGGTAGCCGGTGGTCTGCTCCCACCCCGCTCCGTGCCCTGAACTCCGCTGCCGATGAGATGGCACCTGTCCTAGCAGCCGATGGGCGCACACTCTACTTTGCCTCAAATCGCGACGGAACTTTCGATATCTTCGTCAGCCGTATGGGTCCCGATGGCTCCTTCGGGCGCCCGGAGAAGCTCCCCTCTCCTGTCAATACCCCCGCCGACGAGTTTTACTACCTCCCTCTGCCCGACCAGAATGCAGCACTGCTGAGCCGGACAACCCCCGCAGGAGACCTGGATGTCTTCCTCGTCGTGCCGAATCCCAACCCACCGGAGCCGATCCTCATGGTTCAGGGAACCGTCCGGGATGCCTATACCAACGATCCCCTCGGGGCAACCATCACGATCACCGATCTACGCACCCGCCGCAAGCTCGCCGAGCTCTATAGCGACGAGGAAACCGGGGAGTACTACGTTGCTCTCCCTGCAGGACGAACGTACTCCATTACCGCCTCTCGGGAAGGCTACCTCTTCTACAGCGAGCGCTTCGAAGTCCCCCGCAATGCGGGCAGTAGCACCGTCACGAAGGACATCGCGCTCACCCCGGTCGAACGTGGTCGCACGCGGCTTTTGGTCTTCTTCGACTTCGACAAAGCCGAGCTCAAGGAGGAGTCGCTCCCCGACCTAGACCGCCTGGTCGAGTTCCTCAAAGCCTATCCCTCTGTACGCATCTCCGTTGAAGGGCACACGGATGATGTCGGCACTGACGCCTACAACGACCGCCTCTCGCAACGCCGAGCCGACGCGGTCAAGGAATACCTAGTCAAAAACGGCATAGACCCCCATCGCATCGAGACGAAAGGCTGGGGACGGCGCCGCCCGCTCGTCCAGGGCACAACCGAAGAGGCACGCGCGCAGAACCGGCGCGTCGAGGTGATCGTCATTCAGTAAGTCTAACAAGCTCAGACACCCATGTTCTCCTCCCTCTGGCGACAGAGCAGTGTTGTCCTTCTCCTGTGCGCGCTGCCATCGTCGGCACCGGCAATTCCTGCCTTTGCTCGGCAATACGGGCTTTCGTGTGCAACATGCCACGCCGCCTATCCGAAGCTGAACGCCTTCGGGGAGCAGTTCTCCGCCCACGGCTACATCTTCGAGGGGATGCAGGAGAAAGCGTATGTTCCCCATACGGGCGATGAGGCGCTCAATCTGTTTGAGCGTGTCCCGCTGGCGCTGCGCTTCCAGCAATGGACGGAGGTCCGTGCCGAAGGAACCCGGTGGAAGCAGGATTTCAAAGCCCCGTGGGCAGTCAAGCTCCTGACCGGTGGTGCTCTCGGTCCGGTTGCAAACTTCTACGCCTACATCATCTTCGAACAGGGCGAAGCTCCTTTCTTCGAGGACGCCTGGGTCAACCTCCATCCCTGGAACAGCTTCGGTGTCCAGCTGGGGCAGTTCCAGATCTGTGACCTGATGTTCCCGCGAGAGCTGCGTCTGACCCGAAGCGATTACCAGATTTACACCATCGGGCGCTTCCCACTGACATACCAGCGCGGTCTCATCCTGAACCTGCCCTGGGACATCTCCCTCGGAGTGGTCAATGGGAACGGCATTGGGGAATACGTCAGCGGTGACGCAGATGCAGACAACCGAAAAGTCTTCTTCGGACATCTCTCCCTCCCCTTCAACGCCGGACTCTTTGCTCTCTACGGGGAAATGCCCGACACCGCCGGTCGGCTCATCCGCGGCTATCGGCTCGGGTTCGACTGGCGCTGGATGCTGCTCGACAATGCAGAGCTCTTCCTCCAGCTCTTCTCCGGCTACGACAATAGCCGTACCGATACCTTCCACGGTGGCTTCCTTGGGCTGGACTATACGGACTTCCCCCATGCCATCGCCATGTTGGCAAACCTCATCGCTGCACCTCCGGGATCCTTCTACCGCCCACTGCGCCACCAATCCCTGGCACTCTACTACAGCTATTACCCCTACCGGAACGTCCGACTGCTACTGGAGCTGGAACGGCACTTCCTCCAACCTCTGACCCGGCTGACTCTTGGGGTAGACCTTGCATATTGACGCGGAAAACCGCCGTAACTTCCGGCTGTCGAACAATCCCGGAGGATACCATGACATCCCGAGCCCTGCTCTGGTTGCTCTTCTGTCTCGGGTTCGCCCCAAGCTTTGCCCAAGTGGGGAGAAGCTCGACCGCGCACGCTGACCCGCGCGTTGCCCAGCAGCTCAAAGCAGCGGGGTTCTCGTACCTGGTGGATGAGGACGGAGACTACCGCGTCACTATTCGATTCACTGATGACGAGCGGACCCAGCAGGTCTTCATCAACTCCTCGACGGAGTTCTACCAGGGGATTGAAATCCGCGAGGTGTGGAGCATCGCCGCACGCTTTGAAGATGAGCTCCCGGCACATCTTGCCCGGGAGCTTCTCGAACGCAACTCCCGGCTGAAGTTCGGTGCCTGGTCAGTTGAGAAAGCCGGTTCCTCTACCTTCGTGGTTTTCCGTGTCCACCTCAGCGCGGATACCGAGGGGCAGACGCTCGGCTCGGCTATCCACCACGTCAGCAGTGTTGCTGATGAACTGGAAAAGGAGCTCACCGACTCCGACAACTTCTGAAACGCTGCCATGGAGCAGCCCGGGGTGCGGCTTGTCACCGCAGGGCTTCTCTTCTCGCCGGTACCAGGACGCCGCATTCAGGCTCTCCCCAAGGGTGGGTTTCTCATCGATGCCCGTGGGCGCATCCGTGCCGTCGGGACAGCAGAGGAGCTGCAGCGGCAGTACCCTGCAGTCCCTTGTCAGGATTTCGGTCCGACCAGCCTCATACTTCCCGGGTTTGTAGACCTCCACACACACTTGCCCCAGTACCAGGGACTCGCTCTTGATCGAGGGGAGCTCCTCTCGTGGCTTGAGCACCTGATCTTTCCCCTCGAAGCCCGCTTCGCTGACCCGGACTTTGCTGAACAGCAGGCGGAGCTCTTCTTCCGCGCAGCCCTCCGCTGTGGAACGACGACGCTTGTCGTCTTCGGTCCTCCGTATGCCGAGGCAACCCGGCGTGCGTTCCGGGTTGCTGCGCGCCTTGGGTTGCGTGTTCTGATGGGACAGACGCTGATGGACTGTCACGTCCCAGACGCGCTGCGGACGTCCCCCGAGGAAGCCTTGAAAGCGGTGGAGGCGCTCCTCGATGAGTGGCATGGTTACGACGGTGGGCGGCTCTCCTACGCGATCGCCCCACGCTTTGCCGGCAGTTGTTCCCGGGAGCTCCTGAGGCTCTGCGCCGAGGTAGCAACGCGGCACGGGCTTCTCCTGCAGACACACCTGGCGGAGAGTCCGGGCGAACTCCGCTGGATTGCTCAGCTCTTCCCCGAGGCAGCAGACTACACCGCTGTCTACGAAGCCGCCGGAATGCTGCGCCCCCAGACCCTGTTTGCCCACGCCATCTACCTCTCCTCCTCCGAGCGGGAGCGCCTCCGCAGAGCCAACTGCGCTCTCGTGCACTGCCCTCGCTCCAACGTCTTCCTGCGCAGCGGCATTATGCCCCTGCGACAGTACCTGCACGAGGGCTTTCGAATTGGGCTGGGGACCGACATTGGCGCAGGTACCTCTCTCTTCCTGCTGGAGGAAGCCCGCTGGGCATGCGAGATGGCAAAACTCCGTGCCTTCTTGTCCCCCGAAGAGGCGCCTACAGAGCTTTCCCCCGAGGAAGCGCTCTGGCTGGCAACGCTCGGCGGCGCTCAGGCCCTTGGGCTGGAGCACACAATCGGCAGCCTTGAGGAAGGAAAAGACGCCGATTTCATCGTGCTGGACATCACAGCTCTGGAACCAGCGCAGCCACTCTGGTCGGAGCCCTCACACGTTCTGGCACGGCTCCTCTACACGGCAACCCCTGCGGCAGTCCGTGCTGTTTTCGTCCGGGGACGGGAACTCTTCCGGCAGAATCCTCCCCCTCAGAGCGGCATTTCGTAGATACGGTAGCGCTTGTAGAGCTGGGCATTGAGCAACTTCTCCAGCGGATTCCGCATTACCCAATTGTCCTCCAGAACCCAGCTGGCTTCGGCGTAGCGGATCCCTTTCTGCAGCCCACGAGTGCCCAGCTCGTAGTAGAGCACCGCGTCCACGCCCTGCCGCTGGTACTCAGGCAGGACGCCGAGGATGAGGATCCGCATAGTATCGACCCGTTTCCGCTTCGTCGCGAAGTGCCAGAGTGCGCCCAGGAGGCTGCCTGAGCGGTTATAGCGCAACACCTGGTTGATGTCGGGCAGAGCCAGTGCAAAGCCGATTGCCTCCCCATTGCGAAAGGCAAAAACAGCCAAATCGGGGTCGGCAACTTGCTTGAGTCCTGCAACCAGGTAGTCCATCTCGGCATCGGTCAGGCGGACAAAGCCCCAGTTCGGCTCCCACGCACGGTTGTAGATGGACTTGATGCGCTCGATGTCCTCCTGGAAAAGTCGCCGGTTACGGAAGTCCATCCCCCGGACCTGAAGTCCAAGGCGGCGCCGCACCAATTCCTGCCCGCGCTGGAGCTTTTCGGTGAGGAAGCTCTCCGTGAGCCAGTATGCCAAGAGATCCTTCGCTTTCTGGAACCCGCAGGACTCCAGCAGTTCAGCATAGTACGGCGGATTGTACGGCATCATGACAACTGGCGGACGGGTGAAATCTTCTACCAGGAGTCCGCACTCGTCATTCATCGAAGGATTGACCGGACCCCGCATGGCGGTACATCCCTGGCGGCGCAGCCAGTCGGCGGCGGCATCCACCAGTGCTGCAGCTACCCCGTGCTCTGGCACGGACTCGAAAAAGCCGAAGAAGCCAACCGTGTCGTGATGCGTTTCGTTATGGAGCCGGTTGACGATAGCAGCGATTCGCCCAACTGGCTCCCCATCTTGCTCGGCGATGAAGAGCTCAAGGCGGGCATGTTCGAAGAAGGGGTTCCGGCGCGGATTGAGCAGCTTGTCGACTTCTGACCGCACCGGTGGGACCCAGAGCGGATCATGCCGATAGAAGCGCCACTGGAGCCGAATAAAGGCACGCCGCTGTCGTGCATCCGCTGCACAGAGAGGACGCACCACCACTCCCATCCGCCCATCCCCATGTCTGATGTGCTACAACTGCTCGATATTGACCAAATGCCACCGCCCATCGGGGCGAAGCTCGAAGAGAAAACGCTTCCGGAGCCGCTCGTAGATCCAGACCTCTTGCGGTTGCCCTCCCGGAGGGAAGATCCGCTCTGTGCGGGTCGGCTCCCCATAGAGGATGTAGACAGTCCCACGAGCCGTCTGTGCCCCATCGCTTTCGCTCACCGACTGGAAGGCGAAGTACGCATGCTCGACCCGACGAAAGTATACTGCCATGGCTTCGTTGTACGCTGTTGCCGGGGTCGGATCGCGCTGCTTCCAATACTGCCACAGTTTGCGCCACTGCTCGTGCTCTGAGCCGCGCCGGAGCTCATCCCAGTCGTCGTCGCTCAAGATATGGCGCATGCTGCGGATGGCATACGAGAGCCGCTGCAGCGGAAGCGGCATCTGGGACCAGACAATACGGAAGCTCCAGCGCAAGGTGTCTGCCTGAGACGCTGACTCAGCGGGCACGAGCAGGAACTCGTAGCGCCCCGGGACAAGCTCTGCCGTCGGCAGGAGACACTCCACCCAGCCGCCGAGCGTATCGGGCTGCAGCCAATACCGGGGAACCTCCGGATGCTGGAGCAGCAGGCGTCCACGCAGCTGTGCCCGAACGGTCCCACGCAGCTCCGGCGTGCTATCCCACCAGAACGTGTCCGGTCCCGGCGGCACCTGCACACAGCGGTAAGTGTAGAGCTCACCCCGTCGAATGCGCGCATCCCAGAGCATCACACGCGCTGCCGGGGCACCGAAGGGAACAGCCCCACCGAGCACGAACGGAACAATTTCCGCCTGCTCCGCTGCCAGAGCGAGTAACGGAGAGCGCCAACGGAGCCTCCCAGCCGAGTCTGTCAGCGGGAAGTCCTCCCCCCGCACCTCCTGCCGTCCGAGCAGCAGGCGCAAGCGGCATCGCACAACTGTCGGAGGCACCCGCACCTCGAATGCCCGAACCCAGGCAGAATCCCGCGAAAGCGTTGCCTCGTAGCGCTGCACCCACACTGTATCGGCTCGCTCCAGCCGACGGCGAACAATGCCGAGGCTATCGGCAAACTCCACCCCCAGCTGGAGCGATGCACGGAACCCACCGCGGAGAGGTTCCTGCTCGAATCCCAGCGAGGCATACGGGACACGCACCAACACTGAGACCCACAGCGAATCTCCCAGCGGGAGCGCGTAAAGCTCAGCAAACCAGCGCTCTCCCGCCATGCCTTGGAAGTAGCGACTCGGTGGCAACGCCTCTTGCCTCCCCAGGGCAGCAAGGCAGATTCCCCACCAGAGCGCAAGCCCAAGGACGGAGCCCCAGCTCCTCATTCGAGCTTCTCCGGGTACACCTTACCCCACGTGTGGAGCTCTTGCAGGAAATCCCAGAGAATAAGCGCAGCAGCAATCCGGTCGCTCTGCCCGCGCTGGCGCCGGCGCTTTTTCCCGACCCCCATCTGGCGCATGGCTTCGTGTGCCCGTCGCGTCGAGCCAGTCTCGTCGTAGAGGTAGACCGGAAAGGGGAATCGCTGCTCCAGCTGTTCAACAAAGCGACGCAACGCCCGGAGCACAGGTGCCGTCCGTGGGGAATCGCTCTCTGCAGGGATCCCAACGACGATGCCTTCTACATGCTCGACGCGCACCACCTCCTGCAGCTCTTCCCAGAACCGGGGACTGTCGTAGGCGAGCACTCCCCCCGGCATCACACTCAGATGCAGCTCATCGCAGACCGCCCATCCGACCCGGCGCAGCCCGAAGTCCAGCCCGAGAAGCCGCTTCCCCTGCAGCTGTTCACGTGTCACGACGCCCATCGCCCCGTGCTTCCGGAAGCCAAAACCGAACTCGCGTTCCCCCCTCGGGAGCCGAATCCCACCGAACCTGTCCACCGAACTCCTGAGCAACCTTTCTCATAATCCGCATCCCTAATCCACCCTTCGTCTGAGATGGTATCCCGGGACCGTTGTCCACAACTTCTATGACAACCCACCGGGAGACTCTGCCCCCGGGCTCCCGCCGGACTTCCCGAAACGCCCGTACTTGAATCTGTGCTCCTTCCCGGAGCTGTCCCCCTGAGCTCAGTGCCCGCCAAGCATTCTCAACGGCATTGAACAGAGCGTCGGAGAGCCAGCTACTATCGCCTCTGAGCGCTATCTGGCTCGGCACCAGAGGCTGGCAGACGAGCACCCCGCGCGTGACCAGCTCCGGGAACGCCTCGCAGAGACACCCCCAGAGGTCTTCGAGACGAACCACCTCTCTCTGAGGAGGCTCGGCGAGACGTCGAGCGATATCCAAGCGCCTCTCCAGAGGTCGCAACAGCTCCCGCAACCGGCTCCTGCTATCCAGGGTAGTACTTGCTCCGGGCTGCGCTCCCGCGTTCTGCTCTGTTTCAAACCACTCGCACAACCGTTCCCGCAACCGATTGAGCTCCGTCCGGAACTCGTGGGAGACATTCTGTGCCAGCTCAAACTGCTGTTCTTCCACCGTTTCCGTCACCTCCTGCACCCAGTAATGGGAGGAAGCAAGCGGCAACACAATCCACCATTTCCCTTGCGCTCGCACAAGGTGCGGCTTCTGTTTTCTCTCGGAGCGGAGCTTCTCCCAGAGCTCTCGGAGTTCTGCTGGGAGTGTACGCGGCACGTGGCTGTTGTCCAGGACCCATCCTGGCGTTGCTCCAGAATGGAGGAGACGGCGAACCATAGCGCGCTGGATACTCCGCCAGAGCCGGGTTCCTCCAAACGCGATCCCCATCCCGAGAGCAGCCACCCCGAGCACTCCGATGCCACCGACAAGCCCCCACCGCCACCACGGGACCGGACGGAGGCTCCAGCGCCAGAGATACTGCCCATCGGTACCGACCACTTCACCGGTGGCAAGCTGGCGCACGCGCAGCCCAGAACTCCCCACTCCATCGCCCCGAGCACGCACCCCGCTACCATCGCCAATCAGCAGCCCCTCGCTGGTCACAAGGATCCACTGCCGACCAAGACTCTGCAATGAGGGCTCAGCTCTTCCCACAGAGCCGAGCACCCGACGCTCTTCTGTCCCACGGCGCCACCACAGCTCCCATCCCCGCCGCCCCTGCCGAAGCCAGCAGAGCGCTACCCCAGCGGAATCAATCAAGGGCACTACCTTCTCCGGGGACGCCGGCAACGAATCCAGAACACTACGACGGTGCATGCGCCCTTCCGGACCCAGCGCAGTGAGAACAACCCGTTCCCCCTGGGACTCGAGCCAGACAAGCTCTCTCCGGGTGGGCTCAAAGGCTACCGAGAGCAGCCGCTCCACACGGCGTTCCCACCGCCCGGAACGAGGCTCAAAGAGCCAGAGCTCCCCCTGTCCGTGGAACGCCCACAGACCAGAACGCAGGACTCCACAGGGTCGCAATCCCCACCGAAGCGGCACTGTGAGAGCTGGTTCCACCCGCTGCTGTCCCGACGGAGTTATCCCAACCCAAAAGCTCCGTTCCCGCTCCTCTACCAGGAGCCAGAGCAGTGAATCGGCTTCGAGAAATGCCCGGTATCGCCCCGCAAACTCCACAACTCGCCCGTTTTCCGGGAACACAACTCGGGCGGGAATCCCCCAGCTGGGGTTGCCTTGGTAAACTTCCGCGTATATCACCCCAGCTCCCTGCCACAGGAAAGCAAGCTCCCCACTGACAGCTTTCTGCTCCTGCAGCTGCAGTTCCTGCTCCGGCAGCACACACCCTGCCAGGAGCACTACGGCACCGAGGGCTGTACCTCGCACACGCAGAATGCTACCACTCCTTCTCCGCGTCCGACAAATCCCAAGCGCTCCGGTGTGGTCGCTTTGATGGAAACCCGCTCAGGCGGAATCCGGCACAGCCGCGCGACCGACTGCCGGATCTGCTCCCGGTAGGGCGCAATCTTCGGCTCCTGCAGCACAATCGTCGCATCCACATTGACGATGCGGTACCCACGCTCCTCAAGGAGCGCAACGACCCGCTCTACAAACACCCGACTGGCTACCCCCTGGTAGCGAGGGTCTGTATCGGGGAAGTGTTCCCCAATGTCGCCTAACCCCGCTGCACCCAAGAGAGCATCACAGAGAGCATGGAAGAGCACATCGCCATCGCTGTGGGCAGATACTCCTCGAGCAGCGGGAATCTCCACCCCGCCGAGCACCAGACGCCCCCCTTCAGCAAAGCGGTGGACGTCGTACCCAAAGCCAACCATCACTGGTGTCCCAAAACCCTATCATCAAAAATACAGCTCGCCCTCCCAAAATACACTCATCCCACCTCTGGGGGCAACCGTTGTTCGTTCGCCCTCCAGAACGTATTTTTGCTGCCACATGGTGCTACATGTTCCACATCCAACCGCGTGGGAGGGAACCATGATACATCGAGTCCTCTCGCTGAGTGTGCTCGCGCTCATCACGCTGCTGGCAGGCTCTTCCGCCTCTGCCCAAACCTGGCTCTGGGCAGCACGGCAGGGGGGTGCATGCTATGACTACTACGTCTATCCCTACCGCATCGCTACAGACAACCAGGGCAATGTGTACGTCACAGGCTACTTCTACTACTACGCCACCTTCGGCACCACAACTGTTTACTCCTACGGCAGCAGTGCCAACGTAGACATGTTCGTTGCGAAATACAATGCTGCCGGGCAACTGCAATGGGTCCGCACAGGAGGCGGGACGAGCTCTGAGTACGGCTACGGCATCGGGGTTGATGCAAATGGCAACGTCTACGTTGCGGGCTACTACTACAGTAACCCTGCCTACTTTGGGAGCTGGTCGCTAGCGACAGCGACCACACCGGATGTCTTCTTGGTCAAGTATGACGCGAATGGAAATGTCCTCTGGGCTGCTCGGATGGCAGGAACGAGCACAGATATCGTTTACAAGCTTGCCGTTGATGCTTCAGGCAACTGCTACTTGACCGGCTATTTCTCCACCTCGACGGTCTTCTACTCAGCAGGTTCCACCACAGGAACAACACTGACAGCTGTTGGAAGCGGGGTGCAAGCCTTCGTTGCCGTCTACAATACGAACGGTGTCTTTCAGTGGGCACGAGCGATTGGGGGGAGCACATCGGCATACGGTTACGGGGTCGGAGTGGATAATAGTGGGAACGTCTATGTGGCGGGGTATTACTACAGCAATCCGCTCTACGTTGGGAGCACATCTCTTTCGCTCAGCGTACCCTATACGACACCAGAAGTATTCGTGGCGAAATTCAACTCCAGTGGAACCGCTCTGTGGGCAGCCAACGGGATCGCTGGGACTGGGTCAGAAATCCTCTACGATATGTCTGTCGACGGCTCAGGTAATGTCTACCTAACTGGCTACACAACTTCGAATCCCGCCTATGCGATCTCTGCCAGCGGTAGCGGAGGCGGGACAGTAACGATCAGCCGCTCCACGACAGCTTCTCAGCTATACGCAGTCAGGTTCAATACAAACGGCGTAGCGCAGTGGGGCAGCACTGCAGGCGGGACCATAACAACATACGGCTACGGCATTGATGTAGACAACAGTGGCAATGTCTACGTCGGTGGTTACCATTACGGTTCCTTCACCTTCGGGAGTTCGACGATCTCCGTCAGCTCGACCCCGGATGTCTTTATCCTGGTCTGGAAAAGCGACGGAACACCCGACTTTGGTGTTGCAGCAACGGGCAATAGCTCGGATATTGTTTACAATCTCCGCGTCTCCCGTTCCCGTAAGGAAGCCGTCGTCACAGGCTATTTCTACAGCTATCCTCTGACTTTCGGCACCATCAACCTCTACAACGACAATTACTACTGCTACGGCTACGCTGCCGGCTTCGCAGCGAAGATGAAGACAGCCCCGAACTACGATGCTGGCATTGTCGGGCTTGCGAATCCGCAACCGCCTTTCTCCTCTGGCAATCAGGGCATTACTGTCCGACTGCAGAATTTCGGGCGCCAGGTTCTGACAAGTGTTACCATCAACTGGTCGGTGGATGGTACCCCACAATCGCCCTATACCTGGACAGGAACATTGAACCCGAATTCTGTCACAACTGTCACGCTCGGAACGGTAAACTTCCCTGCCAAGACCATCCGAACCATCCAAGTCTCCACCTCAAGCCCAAATGGGCAGGTTGATGAGGATCCTTCAAACGATGCTCTCACCGCGCAGCTGGCACCGGCACTTGCGGGTGTGTACACCATTGGTGGCAGTGCGCCGGACTTCCCGAGCTTTAGCTCTGCCGCGGCATACCTGCACATTGGTGGGGTTCTCGATACGGTGACCTTCCGTGTACGGGCTGGGACCTACACTGAGCAGCTCAATTTGAACGGTCCGACTGTGACCGGCGGAATTCCGGGTGCTGGGACAGCAACGCGGCGCATTACGTTTGAGTCCGAGTCTGGCAATCCCGCTGATGTTACACTCCAGTGGAGTTCGAGTTCTTCGACAGACAACTTCGTGGTGCGGCTCAACGAGCTCAAGTACGTCGTACTGCGCAACCTGACGATTCGAAACACCGGGGCTTCCTTCGGGCGAGTCATCTGGTTGACCTCGACGAGCACAACCTTCGGCAACGGGTGTGACAACGTGACCATCGAGGGCTGTGAGCTCATCGGGCGGAGTGCTGCCACAACGGCAACCGCTGATGCGGTCATCTACGCTTACGAAAACAACCACAACAACTTGACCATCCGCAACAACCTCATTCGCAATGGAAGTGTCGGCGTCTTCGTTGGCTCGTACTGGTATCCCCTCACCACGGGGCTGCGCGTGGAGGGGAACACGATCCAGGACTTCTACGTGGGAGCCCTCTATGCAGTATACCTGAGCAGTCCGGTTATCCTCCAGAACCAGCTCATCGGTGCTGCAAGCTCCATCGCCTCAGGCGGCTACTACCTGTACTTCCTCTACAACGACGATGCGATCCAGGTGGAGCAGAACAAGATGTGGGGCATGCCCGGGGGGAGCGGGGTACTGTTCAACTCGTACTACCTCTCCACGGCAGCAACAGCCCGGGTGATCAATAACTTCATCGAGATCGGGGGCAACACGGCGAATCTGGCTCGCGGCATCGACGTCCGCTCCCGCCCAGCGGTTGCCATTGTCCACAACAGCCTCCACGTTCGGAGCACGAACGCAAGCTCTGCCGCCTTCTATGTGAGCGGAGGGAGCTCTCTGCGGGTGACGCACAACATCTTTCTCAACAGCGGGACAGGGTACGCTGTCTGGGCAAGCGGTGCCTTTGCCACAACGTGCAACTGGAACAACTACTACACCAGCGGGGCAAACCTAGGGTACTGGGCAGGAGCAAACCAACCAGACTTGGCAGCTTGGCGAAGCGCCAGCGGGTATGATCAGAACTCGATTTCGAAAGCAGTGTCGTGGGCTAGCGCGACAGATCTTCATCTGACACAAGTCGACGACCCGCTCTACATGGGAGTTCCGCAGAATTCCGATGTTCCTATTGACATTGATGGCGAAAGCCGCCGCGTGTGGTACATGGGTGCCGATGAGGTTATCCCGGTCATCACCATCGTGCAGCAGCCTACCGACACGGTTCGAGGCTGCATGGGAGGGTCAACGACCTTGGCGATTCAGGCGACGGCTACCTTCAACGCTCGCCTCTCCTACCAGTGGCTCCGCAATGGCTCTCCCATTCCCGAGGGCTTCGATGGGCGCTTCTTCGGCACGCAAACCCCGACGCTCACGATTCTCAACACCAAGCCTATTGATGAAGGGAGCTACGCGTGCCTTGTGACGGGCAACAGCGGCGCCACACCTGTACTCTCGAAGCTGAGCACGCTGATTGTATGGTCGCCGATCGAGATCGTGAAGCAACCGGAGTCCCAGTTTGCCTGCCTCGGCGGCGAGGTCATCCTGGGTGTTCTGGCCAACGGAACTATCTTCGGCTACCAGTGGCAGAAGGAAACTCCCTCGGGCTGGCAAAACATCCCAGGGGCTACGCAAGGGCAGCTCCGCTTGAGTAATTTGGATTACACCGCCTCTGGACGGTATCGGTGCGTGCTCTTCGGGACATGCGGGACCGGGCAGTTACCGACAGAGCCTGCTACTATCTTTGTTCTCGGCGACGTGCGGTTTGCCTCCTCTCCCGACACGGTGTATGTGGGGCTTGGTGGGGAGGCGGTCTTGGAGGTGGAGGCGGAGGTAATTGGGGCGCCGCCGACGTATCAGGCGCAGTACCAGTG
>Ga0105160_1000722_pt1 | contig 14451 bp, 13 predicted proteins | sample GXS110809BmetaG_FD_89591 | JGI IMG/M metagenome (GOLD analysis project Ga0105160, IMG submission 89591) | Hot spring microbial communities from Gongxiaoshe hot spring, China to study Microbial Dark Matter (Phase II) - GXS 110809B | ecosystem: Environmental > Aquatic > Thermal springs > Hot... | reverse complement strand
GAGTACTACCTGGACTACAGCGCTATGGAAGACGTGCGCGTCCCTTTCGTGCCACCCACAGCCCACCTCACCATCAACGGACCAGACACGCGCGCAGGGGGATTGCCGCTTTGGGTTTTTGCCGCGCTTGGGCGCGCTTATCGCCACTGCGCCGAAGTGCGCACCCAAAACGCAAGCACCCCTTCATCACGTACCTAAGTTTTGTTTTGCCCTCTCAGAGAGAAGTTTCTCTGCCCAGCGTCCAGCAGCGCCAGCAGCGCCTACGTATTCTCAGCGGCACAACACACACACCAGGAGGGTTGCTCTATGCAACGGTTACGCATTCGCTTTTCGGCTGTTCTGGTCGCTGTGTTCCTCACAACCATTTTAGTCGCAGTGCTTGTTGCAATTGCAAGCATGCATTTACAACAAGAAACCCCCGAGGAAGCTGCCCGCGTTTGGTTTAATGCGCTCATGCGCAGCGATGGAAAACTCCTGCTCGATCACACCTGTTCCGAAAGAGCTGAAGAAGCGCGAAAAGCAGGAGCGACTGCTGCAATTGCAAGGTGGATTGGCACTCAACTACTCGACTCACTGAACCAACAGTTTGGCATTGGCGTTGGAGCCGAAATAGGTCTGACAGAAGTGAGGCCTCTCATCCTCGATGATGAGTACGCAACTTTGTCGGTCAGCTTGGGAATCACTGCGACGCTGCTTGGGATCCCCCTTTTCTCCACACCGGTTGAGCAGATTTGGATCATGAAGCAGGAAAACGGTCGGTGGAAATGGTGCGGCGCGGAGCAGGTGCAGTAAGCACCACTCACGCCACAGTGCGCCCAAGCGCTGCCGCGATGCGCTGCGCTGCCGCCACTAGCTGCGCAAGCTGCGCAAGCGGCAGCGCTTGTTCGCCGTCTGAGAGCGCCTGCGTGGGGTCAGGATGCACCTCAACCAGCAAGCCATCCGCCCCCGCAGCAAGCGCAGCACGTGCTGCGGGGATCACCAAGTCCGCGCGTCCTGTAGCGTGGCTTGGGTCGCCGATCACGGGGAAGGGCGCAGTAGCTTTCACCAGCGCAATCGCGTTGGTGTCCAGCGTGTTGCGCGTGGCGGTTTCAAAGGTGCGAATGCCGCGCTCGCACAGGATGATGCGCTCGTTGCCGCGCGAACGAATATGCTCGGCTGCAAGCAACCACTCTTTCACCGTCGCCATGAAGCCGCGCTTGAGCAACACCGGCTTATCCAACTCGCCTACTGCCCACAGCAAGGGAAAGTGTTGCATGTTGCGGCTGCCGATTTGGATCACGTCGGCATACTCCGCCACTAGCGGCACGTGCTCCACGCCAAGCGCTTCGGTGACCACGAGCAAGCCGTATTCATCGGCAACGCGGCGGAGCAGCTTTAGCCCTTCTACCCCTAGCCCTTGGAACGAATACGGTGAGGTGCGCGGCTTGAACGCGCCGCCGCGCATCACGCGCAAGCCATGCGCCACCATCGCCTCGGCGATAGCGCGCAACTGCGCCTCGCTCTCCACGGCGCAGGGACCAACCATCAACACCACAGCGTCGCCGCCCACCACAACACCTTTGCCCAGCGCCACAGGCTGTGTCTGCGTGGTAGGGGCGAGAAGAAGCTCATCCGTCGCCACCAAAGATCACGCTCCTTGTTCAACGACGCGTTGCGCTGCCCAAGCTTGCGCCGCTTTGCGATCCACTTTGCCCGACGCTGTGAGCGGCAACGCGTCCACAAACCAAATAGCGCGCGGGCACTTGTAGCCCGCGAGATGTTCACGACAAAACGCTTGCAGCACACCCACTTCCACTTGCGCGTGAGGGGCGCGCTGCACCAACGCCACCACGCGCTGCCCCCACTCCGCATCCTCGACGCCCACTACACACGCCGCCTCGACCGCAGGGTGACGCAACAACACCGCTTCCACCTCAGCGGGATACACGTTCTCGCCGCCGCTGAGGATCAAATCGGTGCGCCGCTGCACCACCCACAGCCGCCCAGCTTCGTCGAAGTAGCCGAGGTCGCCCGTGCGCAACCACCCTTGCGGCGTCAATGCGCGCGCGGTTGCCTCTGCGTCGCCCCAATAGCCGCGCATCACCACAGGACCGCGCACCCACAGCTCGCCAATCGCGCCCGTCGGCACTGCTTCGCCGTGCTCATCGGCAACGCGCACGCGCACGCTGCGCAGCGGATGCCCCACGCTGCCTGGTGCTGCGCGCACTTGTTCGGGCGTCGCCGTCGCCACCTGCGATGCCGCCTCGGTCAAGCCGTATGTGAGCGCGACAGGCACGCGCGCCGCAAGCGCGCGCTCTAGCAACGGCGCAGGCGTCGCCGCGCCGCCGAGCAACACCAAGCGCACGTGCTCAGGCAGCGGACGATCACCGTTGGCGTCGAGCAGCCGCTTGAGCATTGTCGGCACAAGCGAGATCAGCGTGGCGCGGTCGCGCGCCAACGACGCCAACACCGCCTCAGCATCAAAGCGCGCGTGCAACACGATGGGAATACCGTAGAGCGCCGCGCGCAACACCACCGCCAGCCCGCCGACGTGATACAGCGGCAAGCACAACAGCCAGCGATCGTCGCGTTGCACGCCCAAGCGCCACCCCGAAGCGATAGCGCTCCACACATGGTTGCCCCACGTGAGCATGGCGGCTTTGGGCGTCCCCGTCGTGCCCGAGGTGAAGACCAACGTGTGCAGGTAAGCAGACGTCGGCAGATCAGACAGGTCGGCGGGTCGAGGCGCGTCTGCGGTGCTGAGATCAAGCAGTGGCGCTTCGGGAGCAAGCGCTGCCGCCTGGAGCGCGGTGGTCGCATCGTGCACCAGGCAGCGCAACGCCACACGCCGCACTTGCTGCTTTAGCTCTGCGACGGTCAGGCGCACGTTCAACGGCACAAGCACCGCGCCGAGCTGATGCACTGCGTGAATGAGGAACACCGCCTGCGGCGTGTTCGGGAGCAGCATCCCCACGCGATCGCCTGCGCGCACGCCAAACGCCGCTAGCTGCTGCGCCAAGCGGCGTGCTTCTGCGCGCAGCGCAGCAAACGTCCACGCTTTCCCTTCAGCGATCAGCGCCAGCTCCTGTGCATTCATGCCCAGCGCGGGAAACGGTCGAAGCGCGGCGGGCGCTTCTCCAAGAAAGCGTTTCGTCCCTCCTCGCCTTCCTCGGTCATGTAGGCAAGCCGCGTCGCTTCGCCAGCGAAGATTTGCTGGCCCACTAAGCCGTCGTCGAGCAAGTTCAGCGCGTACTTCAACATGCGGATTGACGTTGGGCTTTTGCTGTTGATGATCTGCGCCCAAGCAAACGCGGCTTCCTCAAGCTCGGCATGTGGCACCACTTTGTTCACCATGCCCATTTGGAACGCCTCTTCAGCGGTGTACACCTGCTCGAGAAAGAAAATTTCGCGCGCGCGCTTCTGCCCCACGTGCTTGGCGAGATACGCCGAGCCATAGCCGCCATCGAAACTTGCCACGCTCGCGTCGGCTTGGTGAAAGCGCGCGTGTTCCTTGCTGGCGATGGTGAGATCGCACACCACGTGCAGGCTATGCCCGCCGCCCACTGCCCAGCCGGGCACGGCGCAGATCACCACCTTGGGCATGAAGCGGATGATGCGCTGTAGCTCGAGCACGTGCAGACGCGGCAACACGTAGCCCCCCGCGTAGCCGCCCGAGACGCGCACGCGCTGATCGCCGCCCGCAGAGAACGCCCAGCCGCCATCCTTCGGCGAAGGCCCCTCTCCCGTGAAGATCACCGTGCCGATGCTGGTGTCGTGCCAGGCGTCGGTGAACGCTTCGATCAACTCGTCCACCGTCTCAGGGCGAAACGCATTGCGCACTTCGGGGCGGTTGAACGCAATGCGCGCCACACCCTGCGCCTTGTAATACGTGATGTCTTGATACTCCTTCACACGCTGCCAATCGGCAGCCTTGCGGATGTAGTTCCAAGTCTGAGGTTCGTTGTTCATGCGAATCACCTCATAGCGACCAACGCCGTGCCTAATGCTGCGCGCACGTGCTGCGCCAAAGCAGCCTGTGCGCGAGCGCTGGCGTTGGGATCGGTGTGCACCTCCAGCAAGCTCGGCGCACTCGCGCGCAGCGCCGCGCCGAGCAACGCACCTACGCGCGCCACCTCGTGCGTGGCGGCGTAGCGCAACCCGAAGAGCTGCGCCGCAGCCTCAAACGTCAAGCGGTGTTCTGTGAAGAACAGCGTGCGGAACGGCGGCTCGTAAGCAGCGATCGGCAAACGATGGAAGATCGCGCCGCCGCCGTTGTTGATGAGCACGATGTGCAAGTTCGGCGTGGGCACGCGCTGCACTGCAAGCAGGCTGTTCAGGTCGTGATAGAACGACACATCGCCAATGAGCAGCACCGTGGGGCGCTGGGGGTCAGTAGCTGCGATGCCGGCTGCGGTGGCGATCACGCCGTCTATGCCGCTGGCGCCGCGGTTGGCGAAGACATGCAGCCGCTTTGTGCGCGGCAAGCCCACTTGGTCAAGGTGCCGCACAGGCAAGCTGTTTCCCACCACCAGCGCTGCGCCTTCAGGCAGCGCGTCGAGCAGCTCACTCACGATCCACTCTTCCGCTTCGGGGACTTCGGCGCGGGCTGCCTCAAGCGCAGCGCGCACCTCTGCATCCAGCGCTGCCCAAGCACGCGCCCAAGTTGTGTCGTGCGGCGCGTCAGGCAAGCGCTCGATCACCGCAGCGCATAGCGCCGCTGGATCTGCCCAGAGCCACGTTGCCGCGTTGTGCGGCGCATCTTCCCAGACACCATCCGCGCTCACCATCACGCGCTCGGCAGTGCTCTGCTCCAGAAAGCGTTCAAGCGCTGCAGATACAGGCATGCCGCCGAAGTGCAGGATGAATGTTGGTTGCAGCGCCGCAGGCAAGTGCGGCAGCGCCAACTCGTAGCCGCCGCAAACCACTGCCTCGCCCGCAGGCACGTCAAAACGCGCGCCAGAGAGCGCATCTGCGAGGATGGGGTAGCCGCAGCGCGCCGCGAGCTGCGCCACGCGCGCCCGTGCTTCGTCCGTCAGCCCGTGCTTGCCCAAGACGATCACACCGCGCGGATGTGCGAGCAGCTGCGCAACCAACGCGCGCACCTGCGTCGAGGTTGGGCACATCACGCCCCGTTCGGCGCGCGTGATCGGATGGGCATCTGCGCGACCGCTGTAGCCGAGCGTCTCGGGCAGCGTCCTCGGCACATCGCCCGCCACAGGCGTCGGCTCAAGCGGCTTGCGAAAGGGAAAGTTCAGGTGCACTGGCCCTGCGGGCAAGCTCATTGCCGTGAATACGGCGCGCGCCGCAAGTTGTCGCAAGGCACGCAGCGCAAGCTCGGACGGATTCGCCTCTGGCAAGGGCACTTCGAAGAACCAGCGCACGTAGTCGCCAAAAATCTTGAGCTGGTCAATGGTTTGATTTGCACCGCAATCGCGCTCCTCGGGCGGGCGATCGGCGGTGAGCAAGATGAGTGGCACGCGGCTCTGCGCGGCTTCCACCACGGCGGGGAAAAAATTGGCGACCGCCGTGCCCGACGAACACAGCACCACAACGGGCTGCATCGTGGCGCGCGCCAGCCCCAGCGCAAAGAACGCCGCGCCGCGCTCATCGAGCAGCGAGATCACGCGCAGCGCTTGTTGCGCAGCGAGCGCCAACGCGAGCGGCGTGGAGCGCGAGCCAGGCGCGATCACTGCCGCACGCACACCAGCGCGCACCAACTCCTCGGCAAAAACGTGTGCCCACAGCGCGTTGCGATTAGCGAAGCTCATGGCTGCGTGATTGCTTCTAGCAGCGGGCGCAGCTTCAGCGCCGTCTCTTCCCACTCGCGCTGCGGCTCCGAATCGGCGACGATGCCGGCGCCGGCAAACAACGTCACGCCCTCGGGCGTAGCGAGCGCAGAACGAATGGCAACGGCAAAGTGCCCCTCGCCCGCGGCGTTGGCGACGCCAAACGGCGCGGCGTACCAGCCGCGCGCAAACGGTTCAAGCTGCTGCATCAGCGCAAGCGCTGCGCTGCGCGGCAAGCCCCCCACAGCAGGTGTTGGATGAAGCTGCGCCAACACGTCCCACACGTCCACCGTCGGGCGCAGGTGTGCTGTGATCGGCGTGTGGAGATGCTGGATGTTGGGCAAGCGCAACACGTGTGGCGTTGGTTCAACATGCACCGACACGCTCAACGGTTGCACCGCCTGCACGATAGCCTCGGCCACCAACGCGTGCTCGTGGCGATCTTTGACGCTGCGCAGCAGGCTTTCGGCTTGTGCAGCGTCATCCTCAGGCGTTGCGCCGCGGCGCGCCGAACCAGCTAGCGCCATGGTCCGTAGTGCGCCGTTCTCAACCTCCGCCAGCGTCTCTGGTGAGGCGCCGAAGAAGGCGTGCCCTGCGCGTGGCTCGAACAAGAAGCAGTAACTGCCAACGTAACGCTGCCGCAAGTGCGCCAGCGCCGCCACCGGATCGGGGCGACAGCCCGGATAACGCACGGTGCGCGCGAGCACCACCTTGCGCAACGTTCCCGCCCGCACTGCTTCAACAGCGCGCGCGACATGCGCTAGCCAAATTTCGCGCTCGGGATGCGCATCGCTCGCGTGCGCGCGGCACGGTGCGCTGCCCAGCTCAAAGTTCGCGCGCCGCAGTCGGCGATGCACACGTCGCCAAAGACGCGCTGCCTCTGCTGCCTCCGCAGCGATCACCGTGAGCCAAGCGCCCTCGCGTCTTCGGTGCAGCAGCACGCGCGGCACCACGAAATGCGCACTTCCAAACGCAGCCCATCGCTCATCCTCGCGCTCATCGAACGCAAACCCACCCACCGCAACGGGTTGGGGCGCGTGCCTATCGCCCACGCTGCGCACATCGCTGAGCATTCGGCGCACGCCCTCACGCACAGCCGCGAAGTTTGTTTTCTGACTCATGCGCACGCGCCGCGCCACTCCCACGCCCGCCACGACCTCGCCGCTTGGCGTCTGCCAGAAAAACCGTGGGTGCCCCTCGGCAATTGCAAGGAGAGCCAAGGGATCAACCTCCTCGGCGAATGCGTGCGCCCACGCTAAACATGCCGCGTGGGGTGCTTGCGCGGGGAATTCCGTGCGCTCCACATCTTGAATCATGTTCATGCCTCGCTTCTCTTCTCCATCTGCACGCCCACGCTGCGCAGCAGCAACGCGCGCAACGCAGGCAAGCTCCGTTCTGGCTCTGGCGCGCCGCTGTAAATCCAGCGAATCACCACCTCGTTCAGCGCGCCGATCCACACCAGCGCCGCCACCTCGGTGTCTATTGGCGGGATGCTGCCTTCGGCAACAGCGCGGTCAAGCTCGCGTTTGATGATGTGCACGAAGCGCTGGTGCACCTCCAGCCGCTTGCGCTCGAACACATGCCCCAAGCCCGCCGCCTGCACCAGCACCACCTTCGCCAACTGGCGGTAACGCCCAAACAGCTCCATGCACACGCGCAACGCTGCATCCACACGCCGCACGCCGCTGCTCTCCTCAGCGAGCGCTTGTTCAAGGCGCGACTCAAGCAACGCAGCAAACTCATCCACCAAAGCGAGGAAGATGTGCTCTTTGCTGGGGAAGTGGAAGTAAATCGCGCCCTTCGAGGCATCTGCGGCTGCAACGATGTCGTCCATGCGCGCCTCGTGGTAGCCCTTTGCGGCGAACACGCGCAGCGCAGCATCCAGGATGCGTTGGCGCGTCTCGCGTGCGCGCGGCTGAGGCGTCTCGTCCACCATAGCAACTCACCACAACCGACCGACCAGTCGGTCGGTTGTGAAGTGTAGCACAAAGGGCGCGCAACGCAACACGTTCAGCGCCTGCTCAGCCTAGGTTACGAGACACGGTGCTTCAAGAAGCACGCTTTGGCGTGCAGGGCGTGGAGAAGGGAGTGCCAGAATGATAGAGGTTCGCCCACATGTAAGTGGGCCAATAGGTCACATCAAAAACAAAACCGATGACCCCTCCAAACATTTCTGGTTCGACGAATTCGCCGCGAGCCTGCCTTACTGCGCGGCAAGCCTCTAACTCGCGTTTCCAAACAAAATGAAAAACAACGCCTGCCGAAAGATAAAACGCAACAAGCGCAATAAAACCAACAGCAATCAGGCGCGAAATCTGTGTTTTCATCTGCGCATCTAAACAGTGGTCAAGCGGAACACGCCGCGCTGCAATGCAAAATGACCTGCGCGCGCTACAATCTTAGCACATAGCATTGAGGAGCACGCCATGGCATACGTACTCTCCCAAGTCCCTCGAGAGGGCGAGAAGATCCGCATCGAGAACGGCAAGCTCATCGTCCCCGATAACCCGATCATCCCGTTCATCCGCGGCGACGGCACCGGTCCCGACATTTGGGCAGCGAGTGTGCGCGTTTTCGATGCCGCCGTTGCCGCTGCTTATGGCGGAAGGCGCAAGATCCACTGGATGGAGGTCTTCGCGGGCGAAGCCGCGTTCCGCCGTTTCGGCGATTGGCTACCGCAGGAGACGATTGACGCCTTCCAGGAGTTCCTCGTCGGCATCAAGGGACCGCTCACCACGCCAGTGGGCAAGGGCATTCGTTCGCTCAACGTGGCACTGCGCCAGAAGCTCGATCTCTACGTGTGCTTGCGCCCTGTGAAGTACTTCACCGGCGTCCCCTCGCCCGTGCGCCATCCCGAGAAGGTGGATATGGTGATCTTCCGCGAGAACACCGAGGACATTTACGCAGGAATTGACTTCGAGGCAGGCAGCCCCAAGGCGCTGAAGCTGTTGAATTTTCTGAAGACCGAGATGCCCGAGGAGTTCAAGAAAATCCGCTTCGGCGCCGAGGCGCCCGAATGGGTCGGCGTCGGGGTGAAGCCGATCAGCCGCCTGGGCACCGAGCGCTTGGTGCGCGCTGCGATTGAGTACGCCCTGCGCTTCAACCGCCGCAGCGTCACCTTCGTGCACAAGGGTAACATCATGAAGTACACCGAAGGCGCCTTCCGCGATTGGGGCTACGCGCTCGCCAAGCGCGAGTACCGCGACCGCATCGTCACGCAGCGCGAGAGCTGGATCTTGGACAACTACGACCGCAACCCGGGCATCAGCATCGAGGAGAACGCGCGCGCCATCGAGCCAGGCTACGACATGATGACCGATCAGCAGCAAGCCGAGGTGCGCGCTGAGGTCGAGGAAGCGCTAAAGCTGGTACCCACACACGGCAACGGGCAGTGGAAGAAGAAGCTGCTGATCAAGGACAGCATCGCCGACATCACGCTGCAACAGGTGCTCACGCGCCCCGAGGACTTCGACGTGATCGCAACGCCCAACCTGAACGGCGATTACCTGAGCGACGCGCTCGCGGCACAGGTCGGCGGCATCGGCATCGCACCTGGCGGCAACATCAACTACGAGACAGGGCATGCCGTCTTCGAGGCGACGCACGGCACCGCGCCGAAATACGCCAACCTCGACAAGGTGAACCCAAGTTCCGTGATCCTCAGCGGCGAGATGATGTTGCGCTACATGGGCTGGATCGAAGCCGCCGACGCCATCCTCAACGCAATGGAGAGGACGATCAGCCAAAAGATCGTCACCTACGACTTTGCGCGCTTGATGGATGGCGCGAAGGAGGTGCGTTGCAGCGAATTCGCCGACGCGCTCATCCGCAACCTGTGAATGGCACAAACGAAGGCGCGGCGACGTAACCCGAAACGCGTCGCCGCGTCTAACTTTTAAGGTGCAAGGCGGCAAAAAGCCTTTACAAAAAGAATCAAGTCCGCGACAATAGCGGCTCTTGCCAGATGAAGCCCCACACGGCTTCGCCACCTCTGGCAGTTGGGTTTGAACAGAACTTCGTTCTGTTGGAGGTGAGAGATGAACAACCTGAAGCTCGGCGTCCATTACATCTGTGACTTTTCTGGGTGCGACCGCGCGTTGTTGATGAACAGCGATCGGTCGCATTCTCTTTTCGCCGAAGCCGTGCGTAATGCTGGCTTGACGGTCGTTGACGAGGGGCTGTACAAGTTCAGCCCTCATGGGTTCACCAGTTTCCTGCTCCTGGCTGAATCGCACGCAAGCTTACACGCTTGGCCGGAGTACGGATACTGCGCGATTGATTTGTTCAGTTGCAACTTGGGGCTTGACCTCAAGCCGCTTATTCAAGAGCTGCAACGCTTGTTCAAAGCGCAGAACGTGAGCATTCGCAAGCTCGACCGCAACGCGCAGGTGCCGGAGTGGATCGGCGAGCCGGCGCTCGCAGCAATGCCCGCATGAATGTCTGGTTCACCGAGCAACTCCATCCTTTCCTGCGCGTGAACTTGCGCGTCGAGCGCATCGTACACGAAGAGCGGAGTCCGTACCAGCACATCCTCGTGCTGGACACAGCGTTCTTCGGGCGCACGCTCGTGCTGGATGGCATCATCCAGCTCACCGAGCTGGACAACGCCGGCTATCACGAGATGATGGTGCACGTTCCCGCGCTGACGGTGGGCGCCCCGAAGCGGGCGCTCATCGTCGGCGGCGGCGACGGCGCGGCGTTGGTGCAGATGCTGCGCTACCCCTCCCTCGAGGAAGTCGTGGTCTGCGAGCTAGACGCGCGCGTGGTCGAGGTGTGCCGCGCCTACTTCCCCGCTTTTGCCCGTGCTTGGGACGACCCGCGCGTGCGGCTCATCACGCGCGATGCTTTTGCTTATCTCGAAGAGCAGCCTGGCCCCTTCGACGTGATCTGCGCCGACACCACAGATCCCATCGGCATGGCGGAGCGCCTGTTCTCCGCTGAGTTTCTGCGGCTCATTGTGTGCGCGCTTAGCCCTAACGGCGCAGCGGTCACCCAGTGTGAGCAGCCCTACTTCGACGCTGCGCTCATCACACAGCTTTATCGCGCTGCGCAGGCGCTTGTGCGCCATCCGGCATACTACTATGTTGCCGTGCCCACCTATCCTGGCGGCGGCATCGGCTTCCTCTATCTCTCCAACCAACCTTGGGAGAAAGGGCTAGAACACCCCTACCCTCCCGGCGAAAATGCCTATCTCAACCCGCAAACGCACCGCGCGGCGTTCGCGCTGCCTGAGTTCTTCAGGAAAGCCCTTCAGAGCTAGTTACCCACACGCCGCGCCGTCGCCAACACGAACTCAGCGGCACCCCAGCAATAGTTCCCCCAACGTCGCACATCGTCTGGCGGCGTGAGCAACACACCTTCGCTGTTGAGGTAACCGAGATTCGTGGGGCGGAGGTAGCGGTACACGCTGAACTGCCAGCGCCATTGCTCGTCATAGAACGTCGTGCGCACCAGCCGCCGTGTGCCGCGCGAGATGCGCACGGTGCGCTGCTTCCAATCTGGTGGAATGCCTCTGCCGACGTTGAGCGAAAGTGTGCATCCGGGCGCTTGGGTGTTTTCGAGCCGATTCTCGGCGGAGTTGATGCGCCAACTCCTAGGATTAAATTGCAGCAGCACGTTCGGGACGATCTCCCACTCCGCGCGCTGTGCAACGGCGGGCTGCGCGCTGCCGGCAACGCTCACCACTAAGCTCAAAAGCACTGCGCTCAAGGCTCGTCTGAACATGCTTGTAACCTCCCAATCGGGAGGTCAGCCCGGCTTGCGGGCTGACCTCCCACCAGAGCGGGTGCAGATCCTCGGGTGTGGTCGTGTGCAGCTAGATGATCTCCAGCTCCTTCAGCTTCGACTCAGGCACGACGCCGTTGACCCAGCCGCGCTCTTGGTAGTACTCCTCGAGCATGAGGTCGAGTTCGCACACGTGCCCTTGCGAGCCGGGCATGGTGGAAGGCTCCTTCAAGAAGCGCTCGGGCAAGTAGTCGCTGCCTTCGCGGAAGCCAGCGAGGTTGTTGTAGTAGCGCTCGAGGTTATAGATGCGCTCGCCGCAGCGCAGCAGCTCCTCGACTGTGTAGTTCAAACCCGTGATGGCGTTGAACTGCGCGGTGTACTCCTCCATGCTCTCCGCAAACGCCGAGAACTTGCACAGGTCGAGCGAGTCGGAGACCGCGTGCACGTCTTGGAAGATCTTGGTTAGTTTGCCCTTGCCCTTCCACTCAAGTGGGTCGGCGCGCAGGGAGCGATAGGGCATGATGTTCAACTCAGCGGCTGGCGTGTAGGCGCGCAGGTGGCAGGCGCCGCGGTTGCTCGTCGCATACGCAATGCCCATGCCCTTCAAGCCGCGCGGGTCGTATGCTGGGATCGCCATGCCTTTGACCGTCATCGCCAGCTCAGGGTGACCGAAGTGCTTCGCCGTGCGCTCGGTGCCCTCGGCGAGCACATTGCCAACACCCTCGCGGAAAACGAGCTTGCGGATCATCTCGATCATCCCCATCGCATCGCCCCACGCCAGCGGCTCCTTGCCGTTGTAGCCGCGGTCGCAGATCTCCATGTACACCGCGAGCACGTTGCCTGTCTCGATGGTGTCGATGCCGTAGTCGTTGCACATTTGGATCATCTTGGCGATGGCGTAGGGGTCATCGTTCAAGCAGTTCGCGCCGAGCGCCCAAGCCGTCTCGTACTCGAAGCTCTCCGTGCGCACGCCTGCGAAGGGCCCTGTCTTCACCTCAACTTCTTTCTTGCACGCGACAGGACAGGCATGGCAGGTGGGATCGTCCACCAAGATGTTCTCCTTGACCCACTCACCGCTGATGCGCTCCGCCTGCGGACCGAACGCGGTGAGTTGGCTGTTCTTGGTCGGCAGTGCTCCCATCACGTTGGTGATGTTCATGAGCACGTTGGTGCCATACACCGAAAGGCCGCCTTTGCGCGGGCTGGTGATGTTCTCCTCCGCCATGATGGTCTCCAGCGCGCGCTTGTGGGCTTCTTTCCACGCCTCGCGGTTGGCTGGCTTGGGCATTTTCTTCTCTGCTTTGATCACCACCGCTTTGAGATTCTTGCTGCCGCCAATACACCCTGTGCCACCGCGACCGCTCGCGCGATCATTCTCGTTCACCCAACACGCGAAGCGCACCAAGTTCTCGCCAGCCTGCCCGATGGCGATCACCGACAGATCCTTCTCGCCGTACTTCTCCTTGAAGTACTTCACGGTGTCATGCACGCCTTTGCCCCAGATCTCCGAGGCGTCGTGCAACTCCACGATGCCGTCGTGGACATAGGCATACACGGGCTTGGGCGCCTTGCCCTTGAAGATCAAGCCGTCGAAGCCTGCCCAGCGTAGGCGCGCCGCACTCCAGCCGCCATGGTGGCTATCGGTCACCGTGCCTGTGAGCGGCGACTTGGTGACGATCGCCATGCGCCCGCTCATGTTCGCCTCGGTGCCCGTGAGCGGCCCGTTCATGAAGCAGAGGATGTTGTCGGGCGAGAGCGGGTCCACCTGTGGGCCGTTCTCAAACACATACTTGACGCCAAGCCCACGCCCACCAATGTATTTGCGGGCCCAATCGTCTGGGATGGATTCGTAGGTCACAGTGCCGGTCGTGAGGTCAATGCGCGCGATGCGGTCAGCATATCCTCCTAACGTCGTCATGACTTGCCTAACCTCCTTACTCCTGGTTCTGCTTGGTAAGGCTAGTTTGCACTAGAGTGAGAAATTGCGCAAGTTGCGCGCCACGCGCGCTCATCCTGATCTCACCCTTCCCTGTAAGATGAAGAGCATGGAGCGCAGGACAGTCCACATCCCCGCCATCGGCTGCGAAGGTTGCATCCGCACAATCAAGCTCGCCTTGAGCGAGATCGAAGGCGTGCGCGAGGTGCAAGCCGACGTGAACACGAAAAACGTCACCATTGTCTGGGATGAGCGCACCTCATGGGATGCGATTCACGCTTGCCTTGTCGAGATCAACTACCCGCCGCAAGCTGTTGTGCAGGCGTAGCTTGCCATGACCAGCTTTCAGCCTTCCGCTGAAGCTTTGCCCGAGACGGTCCAGGTTGAGCTGCCCGTGGTGGGCATGACGTGCGCGAACTGCGCGTTGACCGTTGAGCGGGTCGTGCGGCGCGTGCCGGGCGTGGCCGAGGTGAGCGTTAACCTCGCAACGGAACACGCGCAAGTGCGCTACCACCCCGGGCAGGCGGCACTAGCCGAGATCGTGGCAGCGATCCGAAAAGCGGGCTACGACGTCGCCGAAAGCACCGAAGAAATTGCAATCGAGGACGCGGAGCAAAGCGCGCGCAAGGCTGAGATCGCCGACCGCCGACGGCGCGCGTTGTTCGGTTTGCTCTTCGCTGTGCCGACGTTCGTGATCAGCATGAGCCGCGATTTTGGCTTGTTTGCAGCGATGTTCGGCGAGGCGTTCGCGCCTGCTCACGCCCACATAACGCCCGCGAATGCGGCGCTCAACCTCGTGCTCTTCGCGCTCGCCGCGCCTGTGCAAGCATTCACGGGCTTGCCTTTCTACGTTCACGCCTTCAAGGCGCTGCGCAACCGCACCGCCAACATGGACGTGCTCGTGGCGCTCGGAGCCACCGCTGCCTTTGGCTGGTCGTTGGCGGTGCTGCTCGGCCTCGCCCACGGGCACGTGTACTTCGAGACCAGCGCGCTGATCCTCGCGCTGATCAGCGTGGGGAAGTACCT